>Ga0153956_1000767_pt1 | contig 33379 bp, 29 predicted proteins | sample TSFL040MetaG_FD_104704 | JGI IMG/M metagenome (GOLD analysis project Ga0153956, IMG submission 104704) | Attine ant fungus gardens microbial communities from Florida, USA - TSFL040 MetaG | ecosystem: Host-associated > Fungi > Mycelium > Unclassified | place: USA: Florida, Wekiwa Springs... | reverse complement strand
TCGCCGCCCTGGTCGCAGATCGGGCAATCCAGCGGGTGGTTGATCAGCAGGAATTCCATCACGCCTTCGCGGGCCTTCTTGACCATCGGCGTGTTGGTGAAAACCTCGGGCAATTCGCCGTTCGGGCCGCCGCGGATATCGCGCACGCCCATGGCGCAGGAGGCCTGCGGCTTCGGCGGGCCGCCCTTCACCTCGACGAGGCACATGCGGCAATTGCCGGCCACCGACAACCGCTCATGGAAGCAGAAGCGCGGGACTTCGGCGCCGGCTTCCTCGCACGCCTGGATGAGCGTGTAGTGATCCGGGACTTCGATCTCTTTTCCGTCAATCTTCAGTTTTGCCATCGTCCACTCAGTCCTATGTCACGTCCGTAGCCAACCCGTGCCCCGGACAATTTTCACACACGGCCGGAAGACCGGCCGGCAAAATCACGTCCGCGCCATCAGCGCCTTGGCCTGACCGATCCAGTCGTCGCGGCCGATCCGGCCTTCGAACCCCAGTTCCTCATCGATCAGAGCGATATCCTCCGCCGTCCAGGCGGCGATATCGGCAAAAGCGCGGATGCCGCGCTCGTTCAGCACCGCCTGGAGCTTCGGGCCGATGCCCGAAATCAGCTTCAGGTCGTCGGCCTTCGGCGCCGCCGCGCGGGCAACGGAAGGCTGAGCCTTCGCCCTCGGCTTGGCGACCTTGACCGGTGCCTTGACGGCCGGCTTCGCCTTTGCCGCCACCGGCTTCGGCGCGGCTTCGGCCTTGACCGCCTTGGCGGCGGCAACCGGCTGATCCGCCACCTTCGTCTCTTCGATCGGCTCGACGGCAGACGCTTCGCCCGGCGTCGCCATCAGCCGCGCCGCCTCGGCCGCGCCCTCGATCATGCCGAAGAAGGCGCTTGCCATCTGCGTCGAAACGCTAAGCCCGACCATGGTTGCGGTCGCAAAGGCGGCCGCCTGATGCGCCATCAGCGGATGGACCGGGATCGCGGGCGCGCTCTGCATCATATCCGCGACCATGCGGCCGAGGGCCGCCGATGTCTCGGCCGCTCCCTCACCCTGTCGTGGCTGTGCAGGTTTCGCTACCATCTTACTCGGCCGCTTCCATGACGGCGCCGTGCGCCAGCGCGTTCGCAGTGTACTGATCGATGCGCTTTTCGATTTCCGGACGGAAGTTCCGGATCAGGCCCTGGACCGGCCAGGCGGCCGCGTCGCCGAGCGCGCAGATCGTATGCCCTTCGATCTGCTTCGTCACCTGGAACAGCATGTCGATTTCGCGCTTCTGGGCGTTGCCCTTGGCCATGCGCTCCATCACGCGCCACATCCAGCCGGTGCCTTCGCGGCACGGCGTGCACTGGCCGCAGCTCTCATGCTTGAAGAAGGCGGAGATGCGGGCGATCGCCTTGATGACGTCGGTGGACTTGTCCATGACGATCGAGGCGGCCGTGCCGAAGGAGGAGCCGACGGCGCGCAGGCCATCGAAATCCATCGGGCAGTCCATGATGTCCTTGGCCGGAACGATCGGGCACGACGCGCCGCCGGGAATGACGGCGAGTAAGTTGTCCCAGCCGCCGCGGATGCCGCCGGCGTGCTTGTCGACCAGCTCGCGGAAGGTGATGCCCATCGTCTCTTCGACCGTGCACGGCTTGTTGACGTGGCCGGAGAGCATGAAGAGCTTCGTGCCGACATTGTTCGGGCGGCCGAAGGAGGAGAACCACGAGGCGCCGCGGCGCAGGATGGTCGGGGCAACGGCGATCGATTCGACGTTGTTGACCGTCGTCGGGCAACCGTAGAGGCCCATGTTCGCCGGGAACGGCGGCTTAAGGCGCGGCTGGCCCTTCTTGCCTTCCAGGCTTTCGAGCAGCGCGGTTTCCTCGCCGCAGATATAAGCGCCGGCGCCGTGATGAACGTAAATGTCCATATCCCAGCCGAGCTTGTTGTTTTTACCCAGCAAACCGTAATCGTAGCACTCGTCGATCGCGGCCTGCAGCGCCTCGCGCTCGCGGATATATTCGCCGCGAACGTAGATATAGGCGGCATTGGCGCCCATGGCGAAGCTCGCGACCACGCAGCCTTCGATCAGCGTATGCGGATCGTGGCGCATGATGTCGCGGTCCTTGCAGGTACCGGGCTCGGATTCGTCGGCGTTGACGACCAGATAGTGCGGACGTCCGTCGCTTTCCTTCGGCATGAAGGACCACTTGAGACCGGTCGGGAAGCCGGCGCCGCCGCGACCGCGCAGGCCAGACGCCTTCATCTCGTTGATGATCCAGTCACGGCCCTTTTCGAGAATCTGCTTGGTGCCGTCCCAATGGCCGCGGCTCATCGCGCCCTTGAGAGACTTGTCCTTGAGGCCGTAGATATTGGTAAAGATGCGATCCTGATCCTGTAACATTCTTCACCTCTTACCGCGGCTTCTTACCGAAGACCCTGATGTATTCCGCTTCGCCGCCCTTGGCGAGCGCCTTGGCCTGCTTAACCCATTCGTCGCGCTCGATCCGGCCGTGGAAGCTCAAATAGCCGTCCACCCATTCCCGCTCGGCCTTCTTCCAGCCCGCAATCTGCGCGAAGGTGTAGATGCCGATCTCGTTGAGGATGGTCTCGATCTTCGGGCCGACGCCCGAAATCATCTTGAGATCGTCCGGCGTGGCCGGCTTCTCGATCGCCGCGGGACGGTTCTTGTCCGACAGCGTCGGCTTGGGCTGGCCAAGCGCTGTGTTTTCCTTCTTGGCCGGCGTCGCCTTCGGATGATCGGCCGGCAGCGCCGTTGCGCCGTCCGCCGGGCTCTTCAGGGTCGGATTGGTTTCCGGCTCGACGCTCTTCGGGCGGGCAGCCTCCGCAGGCGGCAGGCTCACGGTCTCCGTGACGACCGCCTTCGGCGCGGCCTTGGCCTTCACCTTCGCGGGCGCCGGCGAATCGAGCAACGACGTCAGGCCGCCTTCCGGCGCGGAATAGACGCGCTCGATCTGCGGGCCGGGCGTGATGTCAGCCCCCTTCCCCGCTTCGAAGGTGTCGATGATCTGTTCCAGCCGTTCCGGCGTCAGGTCTTCATAGGTGTCCTTGCCGATCATGACCATCGGCGCGTTGACGCAGGCCCCGAGACATTCGACCTCTTCCCAGGACAGCGTTCCCTCGGCGTTGCGCTCGAAGGGATGGGCGTGGATCTTGCTCTTGCAGACCTTCATCAGCGCTTCCGAGCCGCGCAACATGCAGGGCGTCGTGCCGCAGACCTGAACGTGCGCCCGCGTGCCGACCGGGTTCAACTGGAACTGGGTGTAGAAAGTCGCCACTTCCAGCACGCGGATATAGGCCATGTCCAGCATGTCGGCGATGCTTTCGATCGCCGCCTTGGTGACCCAGCCGTCCTGCTCCTGCGCGCGCATCAGAAGCGGAATGACCGCGGATTGCTGGCGGCCTTCCGGATATTTCTTGATCGTCTTTTCCGCCCAGGCCGCATTTTCGTCGCTGAAGGCGAACGCGGCGGGTTGGAATTGATCTTCGGCTAGTCGACGAACGGACATTCTTTAACGCCTTATCTCAGTTTATGGAGCCACACCGCGTTCCCGTCAGGGACTGGAATTCGCAGGCATAAGCCGACTGGTCTTTCTGCATAAACACGATGAACTTTCCGCCGTTGGGGACGGCGGCCTTGATTTCATAACCGCGCGAAACGAGGTCGGCCATCGTCGCCTCGCCCGCCGCACCTGCGGCGGCGCCCTTCTGCGTCGCCTGGCCGGCGCCCTGCCCGCCCACGCCCTGGTCGCCCATGCTCTGGCCGACCGTGCCCAGGCGCTGGGTCGCTTTCGCTCCCGCCTGTTGGGCCGCCGCCGCCGAGGCAAACATGCTCAGCGCAGCAAGGACGCAAGCCAGACGCTGCATCAGCGGTCCACCTCGCCGAACACGATGTCGAGCGAGCCGAGCACGGCCGCGACGTCCGCCAGCTGATGGCCGCGGCACATGAAATCCATGGCCTGCAGGTGCGCATAGCCCGGCGCGCGGATCTTGCAGCGGTAAGGCTTGTTCGAACCGTCCGACACCAGATAGACGCCGAATTCGCCCTTCGGCGCCTCGACGGCGGCATACACTTCGCCGGCCGGGACGTGATAGCCTTCGGTATAGAGCTTGAAGTGGTGGATGAGGCCTTCCATCGAGCGCTTCATTTCGCCGCGCTTCGGCGGAACCACCTTGCCGTCGACCGACGAAACCGGACCCGTGCGGGCATCGCCGAGCAGGCGGTTCACGCACTGCTTCATGATGCGGACCGATTCGCGCATTTCGATCATGCGGATCAGGTAGCGGTCGTAGCAGTCGCCGTTCTTGCCGACGGGAATGTCGAAGTCGAGATCGGCATAGCATTCGTAGGGCTGCGCCTTGCGCAGGTCCCAGGCCGCGCCCGAGCCGCGCACCATGACGCCGGAAAAGCCCCAGGCCCAGCAATCTTCCAGCGAGACGACGCCGATATCGACGTTACGCTGCTTGAAGATGCGGTTGCCGGTCAGGAGGTCGTCGATATCGTCGAGCGCCTTGAGGAAAGGATCGCACCAGTCGCCGATGTCCTGCACCAGCTTTTCCGGCAGGTCCTGATGCACGCCGCCCGGACGGACGTAAGCCGCATGCATGCGCGAGCCGGAAGCGCGCTCATAGAACACCATCAGCTTTTCGCGCTCTTCGAAGCCCCAGAGCGGCGGCGTCAGCGCGCCGACGTCCATGGCCTGCGTCGTCACGTTCAGAAGATGCGACAGGATGCGGCCGATTTCCGAATAGAGCACGCGGATCAACTGGCCGCGGATCGGGATCTCGATGCCGAGCAGCTTTTCGACGGCGAGCGCGTAGGCGTGCTCCTGGTTCATCGGCGCCACGTAGTCGAGGCGGTCGAAATAGGGCACGGCCTGCAGATAGGTCTTCGTCTCGATCAGCTTTTCAGTGCCGCGATGCAAGAGACCGATATGCGGATCGACACGCTCGACAATTTCGCCGTCCAACTCAAGGACGAGACGCAAAACGCCGTGCGCCGCCGGATGCTGCGGACCAAAGTTGATGTTGAAATTACGGACGTTGTGTTCGGTCATATCAACGCGCTCCGCGGCAGTAGGAATTAGCCAGTAGCCAATAGGCAATAGGGCTTCGTTTAGTTCGTGCGATCATTCGATTCATCCTGCAAGCTACGCACCAACGATCTCAGCATCTTACCGATATCCTCGCTGGATTGCATCGCCGGTCCCAATTTGGCCGAGGAAACAATGCCGACACGAGATGACAGTATCAAATGCGTTTCCAATTCCTTCAAAGAGCCTTGTGCGATCTTTAGGTGATGAACGTATGAACCGGTGGTATTACGACCGTATCCCTCTGCGATATTCGCAGCCACCGAGCCGGCGGCACGACGTATCTGGGAAACCAGCCCGTAGACTTCTTCCCGAGGGAAGCTCTTCGTCAGTTCATAGCATTCAACCGCCAGATCCATAGCGCGTTGCCACACTTTCAGATCTCGGTAGGAATTGATCGTCGTTTGCCGCCCTTTCCTATTGGCTACTGCCTAAATCCTGTGAGACTATTGCTTCGCTTTTTCGTCGCCCGGCAGCACGTAATCCGTGCCTTCCCAGGGCGAGAGGAAGTCGAAGTTCCGGAATTCCTGCTTCAGCTCGACCGGCTCGTAGACGACCCGCTTGGCAGCGTCGTCATAGCGAACCTCGACGAAACCGGTGGTCGGGAAATCCTTGCGCAGCGGATGGCCTTCGAAGCCGTAGTCCGTCAGCAGGCGGCGCAGGTCCGGATGGCCGGTGAAGAGGATGCCGTACATGTCCCAGGCTTCGCGCTCGAACCAGTCGGCGCCCGGATAGACGCCGAAGGCGGACGGCACGGGCTGATCCTCGCCGGTCGCGACCTTGACGCGGATGCGGACGTTCTTCGTCGGCGACAGCAGATGGTAGACGACGTCGAAGCGGTCGGGACGCTGCGGCCAGTCGACGCCGCAGATATCCGTCAGGTTGACGAAGCCGCACTTGGCGTCGTCGCGCAGGAAGGTCAGGAGCGCGATCAGGTTGTCGGCCGCCGTCGTGACCGTCAGCTCGCCATACTTGATCTCGGACGACGCCAGCAGATTGCCGCGCGCTTGCGCGAGATAGGACGAGAGTTCGTTCAGGGCTTCACTCATATGCCTTGTCCCCTGGCCTTACCGTTCGATCGTGCCGGTCCGGCGGATCTTCTTCTGCAGCAGCAGCACGCCGTAAAGCAGCGCTTCCGCCGTGGGAGGACAGCCCGGTACGTAGATATCGATCGGCACGACGCGGTCGCAGCCGCGCACCACCGAATAGGAATAGTGATAGTAGCCGCCGCCATTGGCGCAGGAGCCCATCGAGATGACGTAGCGCGGCTCGGGCATCTGGTCGTAGACCTTGCGGAGCGCGGGCGCCATCTTGTTGGTGAGCGTGCCGGCGACGATCATAACGTCCGACTGGCGCGGCGAGGCGCGCGGCGCGAAGCCGAAGCGCTCGACGTCGTAGCGCGGCATGGAAACCTGCATCATCTCGACGGCGCAGCAGGCCAGCCCGAAGGTCATCCACATCAGCGAGCCCGTACGGGCCCAGTTGATCAGCTCGTCCGTCGAGGTGACCAGAAAGCCCTTGTCGGCGAGTTCGTTGTTGATCTCGCCGAAGAAGGGATCGTTGGCTCCGACCGGCTTGCCGGTGTTGGGATCGATGATCCCCTTCGGCTGCGGCGCGACGAGCGTGTTGTTCGGGGCTACTCCCATTCCAGGGCTCCCTTTTTCCATTCGTAGATAAAGCCGATGGTCAGCACCGCCAGGAACACCATCATGGACCAGAAACCGAACCAGCCGATGGCGCCGAAGGAAATCGCCCATGGGAACAGGAACGCGACTTCCAGATCGAAGATGATGAAGAGAATCGACACGAGGTAGAAGCGGATATCGAACTTCATGCGCGCATCGTCGAACGCGTTGAAGCCGCATTCGTAGGCCGACAGCTTTTCCGAATCAGGCGCCTTGAAGGCGACGGCGAACGGCGTAATCAGTAGCGCCAGGCCGATCACCAAGGAAATACCAATGAAAATAGCGATCGGAATATAGGAACTGAGCAGTCCAGTCATCATGTCCATCCCTGCTTGCGATCAGCGCCGGGCGGCGCTCGTGGGCATTTGCCCAGCAAGCGAAAGAGCGTTGCAACACGCCGTGGTTAGCGCAGGCGGCGCGTGGGCGCAAGCCTTTTGACTCACCCATTTCGGGCACCAGCGATGCAAGTTTATCAAGCCGATGCAACCGCATCACAGCCGGACGGCGGACGGCGCCCGGAGGCGTTTCGCAAATGCAGCAATTTAGGCAATTCCTACGGGGAGTTAGAAAGGAATGGCGCGAGTGACGGGGCTCGAACCCGCGACCTCCGGCGTGACAGGCCGGCACTCTAACCGACTGAGCTACACCCGCGCATCTTTACCTTTCGGCAGGATGGAAAACCGGAAAGACGACCCGCGTGTCGCGGCTCGATCCTTGGAAATGGCGCGAGTGACGGGGCTCGAACCCGCGACCTCCGGCGTGACAGGCCGGCACTCTAACCGACTGAGCTACACCCGCACTTCATACCCAAGCATTCCGGACGCTTCAAGCATCCCTCGAAGCAGCCTTGCCGTTCGATGAGCGGCTAACTAAGGGGTTCGCCTTTGGGTGTCAAGCAGCTTTGAAGACAAATCCATGACGGAGCGCGAATTGTTTTCATGCTCCCCGCCCCGCGCCAAAAAAATCAAAAATTCTTCACAAACACTCTTGCGGTTTTTTTCCGTAACGCATAGATCACCACCACCGAACGCGGCGGGCCGAATGCTCCGCTTGCGCGAAGGGCGATTAGCTCAGTTGGTAGAGCGCCTCGTTTACACCGAGGATGTCGGGAGTTCGAGTCTCTCATCGCCCACCATTTCTCTCTGAAAAGCCTGTATTTTTATGCGTTTCGCATCACGCGAGCCGCAGCGCTAATTGCTGCGGCCCTCGATGTGAACCAGAGCTGATTTCGCAGGCCCGCTCAAAGCCGCGCATCGCTTTCGGCGATGGGCAGAACGCCCTTCAGATCGTAGACGACGCCGTCTGGGGCGAGCAGGGATCGGATTCGGTCCTCGCCGAGACCGCCGATCTCGTCGTGGCGGACGGCGAGGACCACCGCTTCGAACCGGCCTTCCGGCAATTCGTTCTCGATCGCGATTCCATATTCCGCCGAAACCTCCCCGGCGTCTGCCAGCGGGTCGTACACGACGACCTCGCCGGCCATGGCGGCAAGCTCCCGGACAAGGCCGGCCACCTTCGTATTGCGGGTGTCGGGGCAATTCTCCTTGAAGGTGAAGCCCATGACGAGGATGCGGGAGCGCCCGACCTCCAGCTTTCGCGACAGCATCAGTTTCAGGACATCGAACGCGACCCATTGGGCCATGCCGTCGTTGATGCGCCGGCCGGCGAGAATCATTTCGGGATGGAAGCCGATCGATTGCGCCTTGTGGGTCAGATAATAGGGATCGACGCCGATGCAGTGGCCGCCGACGAGGCCGGGCGAATATTTGTGGAAATTCCATTTCGTGCCGGCGGCCGCCAGCACTTCGCGGCTTTCGATGCCCATATGCTTGAACAATTGCGCCAGCTCGTTGATCAGGGCGATATTGACGTCGCGCTGGATGTTTTCGATGACTTTCGACGCCTCGGCGACACGAATGGAACTCGCCCGGTGCGTGCCGGCCGAAATCACCTTCGAATAGATCGCGTTCACCAGATCGGCGGCCTCCGGCGTCGAGCCCGAGGTTATCTTCACGATGTTGGGAAGCCGCCGCTGCGGATCGCCGGGATTGATGCGCTCGGGCGAATAGCCCGCGAAGAAATCCCTGTTGAAGACCAGGCCCGAGGCATTCTCGATGATCGGAACGCACACTTCCTCCGTCGCGCCCGGATAGACCGTCGATTCGTAGACGACGACGTTGCCGGGCGAAATGACCTTGCCGACGGTGAGAGACGCTGCCCGCAGCGCCCTCAGGTCCGGCTGCAGCGCCTGGTCGATCGGCGTCGGCACGGTGACGATATAGGCGTTGGCCGATTTCAGGTCCTCGAGATCGGACGAAAAGGTCAGGTGCTTCGCCTCGGCGAATTCCTCTTCCGTCACCTCCCGCGTGCGATCAAAGCCGTCCTGCAGTTCGCGAATGCGCCCGGCATCGATGTCGAATCCGACAACCGGGAAATGCCGCGCCATATAGACCGCAAGCGGCAGGCCCACATAGCCGAGGCCGACGATTCCCACCCGAACATCTTCAACATTCATCATAACTGCGTCCTGTCATCATCCAAGCCGCGCGCCGCGCCCCCCGAGAGTCGGCCGGCCCGCTTTCCGGCCGGACGTTAGGCCAATCGCCAGCCGGTTTCAAAATCATTCGGCACAAAATCGCGTTTCAACCGTTTCCCTCTCGAAAGGAAATGGTGACGATCATGAAACGGTTTGTGGTGGCGGCTGTGGCGATTGCGACGGCGTTTTCCGGCGTCGCTCCGGCGCGGGCCTTTCCCATTCCGGCGATGCAGGCTGAAAGCCCGAGCCAGGCGATGCCGGTCGACTGGAATCGCAGCGGCTGGAGCGGTGGCCATAGCAGCGGCAACTACGACCGCCGCGACTACTATTACCATCGCGGCTACAGCGGCCACCATGGCTATTATTATCGCGACTATGATCGCGGCTATTACCACCATCACAGCGATACCGGCGCGGTCCTCGGCGGCCTGGCGCTAGGGATGATCGTGGGCGGGGTGATCGCGCAATCGCAGGCGCATCGCGGCTCGCACGCGCAATGGTGCTACAGCCGCTATCGGTCCTATCGCGCCTGGGACAATACCTATCAGCCGCTCTCCGGCCCGCGCCGGCCCTGCCGATAGCCCCTACAGATGCAAGAGATCGAGGCCGCGGCCGACCTCGTGCCGCGCAATCTCGACGACGCTTGCCTCATGGGTGAAGAGAATCGTCTGGAAGCAGTCGGCGGTCCCCGCGAGCGCGCCGAGGCCGGCGGCGGTGCGCTCGTCGTCGAAGGTCTGGAAGATATCGTCGACGATCAGCGGCGCCGGCTCGTTGCGGGCGGAATAATCTTCGAGAAAGGCAAGCCGGAGCGCCAGATAAAGCTGGTCGCCGGTGCCCTCGCTCAGGCCGTCGAGCGGCACGCGCTCGCCGCCGGCCCGCTCGGCGAGAAGCTGCAATTCGTCGTCGGCGCCGTAATCCTGCACGAGGCGGGAGAACCGCCCGCCGGTCAGCCGCGAAAAATGCGCCCCCGCCCGCAGCATCACCGGGTCCGTCTGCCGCTCGCGATAGGCTTCCATCGAGCCGGCGAGCATGGCCGAGGCCAGCTTCAGCACCACCCATTGCCGGGCGAGGTCCCTCGCCTCCTCCTCGGCGGCGAGCTTGTCGAAGACCGCCCGCTCGGCGCTCACGCCGGTTTCCAGCGCCTCGCGGCGGCGGGTATTTTCCGCGAGCGCCGCCGTCAACTCGCCGTAGCGCGCCACCTGCCGCCCGTCCTCGCCCGCAAGCCGCTCGATTTCCAGATCGGCGGCCACCCGGTCGAAGGCGGCCAGCTCGTCGCGAAGCTGCGGTTCGGCCGCCCCTTCCGACTGAAGATGAAAGCGGCTGCGGGCGGCGGCCAGCCGGCTTTCCAGATCGCGCTTTTCGCGCAGGCTTTGCAGGAGAAGCGTCAAGTCATCGCCCTGCGGCGCCATCTGGGCGAGGCGTGCCAGCACCGCGTCCGCCTCTTCGGCCTCCGCCGAGCGCTGGCGGAGACGCATTTCCGCCCGTTCGACCGAATCGGCAAGCCCGGCGTGGCGCTCGCGATCCGCCGTTGCCGTCATCGCGCGGCCGTGGAGAATACCGATCGCCGAATCGGCCGGCACGGCCGCAAGGTCCGTGGCGACGCGGGCGGCAAGGTCGCCCAGGCGATCCTCGAACGCGGCAACGTCGCGCTCCATGCCGCGCACGCGCCGGCGGCGATTCTCGCGTTCGAAGAGAAGGGCGGGCAAGTCCTTCCAGAGGCCGAGCGCCGCTTCGGCCATCTCGATCGTCGCGGCCGGTGGCAAGCCGACGGTTGCCGCCGCCTCGTCGAAATCCGCCTGCCAGCGCTCGGCGTCGGTGCGGATCGCGGCCTGCCGCTCCTCCAGCTTCGCATGCGATTCGGAGAGCGAGGCGCGTTTGCCTTCCGCCGAGCGGCTTTCCGCCCAGCGGTCGCCGATTTCGCCGACATGGCGGGAGAGTGCGCGATGCAGCGCCGGCAGCGGCAGCCCGCCGGCGCCGGCAAGGCCGGTGGCATCGGCAAGCGCCGTCAATGCCGGCAGCAGCCGCGCCTCCTGCGCGGCAAGTGCCGCCAATTCGTCTTCCAGCAGGTGCAGTGCCTCGCGCTGTCTGGCGAGCGCCTCGACCGACCGGCGCCATTCGATCATCCGCTCAGGGCCGTGCGGCACGATGCCCGACGCAGCAAACAGCGTTTCGAAATCCGACAACCTCGCCGCCAGCGCCGCCGCCCGCTCCTGGGCTTGAACCGCGGCCGGCGCCAACTGCTGCTCCAGCGCGGCGAAGCGCAGGGCAAGCTGGGCGTGCCGGGAAACCCGCTCGGCGTCGCTCAGCGCCAGATCCGCGAGCCGGTCCGCCTCGCGGACCGCCGCGTCGAGGGCCTGGAGGCGGTCGGCTGCGGCCGATTCGGCCACATCACGCAGCAGATCGTCGCGCGCAGCGCGGGCCGCCATCACCTGATCGCGGGTGGCGAGTTCGCCGCCTTCCGTGAGCGCCGCAAGCTGACCCGCCAGATCGGCGCGTTCACGCTCCAGACCGGCGAGCTTCGCTTCCGCGTCGCGGGCGACGGCCTGCGCCTCCTCGATCAGGCGGCGCTGCTCGCTTAAGCTCGCGGCGTCCGGCAAGGGGCTTGCCAGCAGGCGGTCAAGATCGGCGATCGCCGGCGACAGGCGCGAAACCGCCTCTTCGAGTTCGCTGCGCGCCCGCTCGGCCTTGACGCGCAGGATATCGAGGCGCCCCAGTTCCGCAATCTCGGGCTGGAGCACGATGAGCCGGTCGGCATAGGGTTTCGGGTCGATCGCATGGGCGGAGCGGGAGCCGCCCTCGATCCGGCGCAGCGCCTCGCCTTCCTCCTCCAGCCGGCGGCGAATATCCTGGCCGGCGCGCTTCAGCTCCCGCCCGGCCGCCGCAAGCTCCTGAAGATGCGCGAGCGCGGTGTCGGCGGGCTGATGGCGCGCGATCTCGTCGGCACCGTCGGGAAGGCCCAGCCGGCGACCGAACTGCGCGAGCTTCAGATCGAAATCCTCGACCTCGCGCCGCACGCCGGGCAGGTCCTGCCGCGCCTTGAGGTAGGCGCCCTTGTCGGCATAGGCGGCAGCGATCAGGCCGAAGGCGTCGAGGAGCGCTTCGTCGACATGGCACCCCGCCAGTTCCTCACCGAGCCGTGCGCGCTCGGCCTCCGCCGCCTGAAGCGCCTCATGGGCAGCACGGGCGGCAGTCAGGGCTGCGTCCAGTTCGGCCTCGAAACCCGCCGGCAGCGGCGGCAGGTGGGCGAAGCGTTCGAGGGCGGCCTCCTCGCCGTCGATCTCGACGATCAGGGGCTGCAGCGTCTTCAGCCGGCGCAAGCGGTCGAGGGATTGCCGCGTGTCGTGGCGCATTTTCTGGAGGGCGGCGATTTCCGCCTCCAGCTCGGCGGCCTCCGCCGTCAGCTTCTTCCAGTCGGAAGATTTCAGCTCGTGCTCGCGCTCGGCCTTGCGGGCGTCGTCGTGGCGGTCGAGCACGCGGTAGAAGCTGCGATCCTTCGAGCGCCGCGCGGCATAGATGCCGTCCGCCTCGCCTTCCAGCGATTGCCGCAGGTGCGAGAGGCCCGTCAGCCCGGAGGCGGCGGAAAACAAGAGGCTGCCGATCTCGCCGCCGCTCTTGAGCATGGTGGCGGCCCCGGCCCGCAGCCGTTCGGAGTTCAGCCCGAAGGCGCGTTCGAAGACCTCGCGGCTCAGATGCCGCAGGAACGGCGCCAGCGCATCGTCGGGCAGCGTCGTTTCCTTGTCGTCGGCGGCAAGCAGCGTATTCTTCGCGCCGCGGCGGCGGCGGAACGCAAGGCTTGCTCCGTCGCGGGCGGTGATCGCCGCGCCGACGCGCAGGCTCGTCGCGTCGTGCAGGAAGCTGTAATGGGCCGACGCCCGCGGAAAGCCGAACAGCAGGTCCGATATGGCGCTAAGCGCCGAGGATTTGCCGGCCTCGTTCGGCCCGTAGATCAGATGCAGCTTCGCATCGCTGCGGAAATCGAGCACCCTGTCGGCCAGGGCGCCGTAGCGGATGAGGTCGAGACGGTCGAGACGCATGGATCAGCCGAGCCTTTCGCCGCGCGCGAGCAGCAGTTGCCGCGCTTCCTCGATGAGCGCCGCGACGCCCTCGCCGAGCGGCCGTTCGGTGGCGCCGAGCCCTGCGGGCAAGCGGGCGGCGATATCGGCGATCAGCCGCTCCGCCTCGGCCTCGACCGCGCGGGGGTCGCAGTTCTCGCCGAGCAGGCGGTCGAGATCGAGGGCGATGCCGGCGGCCGGGTCGGCGCTCGCCGGCGGCGGTTCCAATCGCGGCTCCAGCTTTTCCAGCCAGATGTCGCCGCAGGCGCGGTGGCAGGCGGCCTGCACCTCGTCGCGCCATTGCTGCGGGCTGGCGAGGATGTCGCGGTAAAGCGGCGTGCGCCCTGTCAGGCGCACGCGCAGCGCGACCATCCGGCCTTCCGCGGCACTCCCGGCCTCGCGCGCCTTTTCCTCGACGCGCCGGAGGATGGCGGCCTGATCGTCATCCACGCCGACGCCGATCTCGGCCTGCGCGAACCGCGCCTCGTCGACGATCAGGCGCTCATGCGTGACCCGGCCATCCTCGACGGACACCAGCACGGCGCCCTTCGCGCCGCGCTCGCGGATGCTGCGGCCCTGGATGTTGCCGGGAAAGACGATCGGCGGATCGGAGGCGACCTCCTCATAGTCGTGAACATGGCCGAGCGCCCAGTAATCGTAGCCGCGCGAGCGCAGGTCCTCGATCGAACAGGGCGCGTAAGGAGCGTGCGGCTCGCGCCCGGTGAGCGAGGTGTGCAGCACGCCGATGTTGAACCATCCGCTTTCCGGCGGCGGATAGGCGAGCGCCAGATTGTCGTTTGCCGAGCGGTCGGCAAACCCCTGCCCGTGCAGCGCGACGCGGATGGCGTCGAGCCGGAAGGAGCCGGGCCTTACGGTCGGAAACTCGTGGACATTCGCCGGCAGCGTGATCGTCTTGGTGATCACGCTCGCCGCGTCGTGGTTGCCGCGCAGCAGGTAGACCGGGATGCCGGCGCGCTCCAGACGCGCCATCTCGCGGTTGAAGAAGAGGCCGATCTTGTTGTCCTTCCAGTCGCCGTCATAGACGTCGCCGGCGATCACCATGAAATCGACGCGCGCCTCGATCGCCTTGCCGACGAGCACCGAGAAGGCCTTACGGCTAGCCTCGACGAAGACGGCGGCCACGTCGGCATCCTTCAGCACCAACCCCTGAAACGGGCTGCCGAGATGCAGGTCGGCGGCATGGATGAAGCGGAATGAGGACATGAATCGCATCGCTGGTGATCTTCGAATTTGTTATTTTTAGGAAAATTCGGCGCCGATGAACACGGCGTGCCTTGCGTCATCCAAAGGATTTCGCGCGCCGCTTGCCGGGCCGGGATGCCGGTGCTAGTCCCTCGGCATTCATTGCAACTGGAGGGATTTCCATGAAGTACCATGCTTTCGGCCGCACGCCGTTCACCGTTTCGAACGTCGGCTTCGGCGCCTGGCAGATCGGCGGCGCCTGGGGCGACGTCAGCGAGGCAGACGGCCGCGCCGCGCTCAACGCCGCACTCGACGGCGGAATGACCTTCATCGACACCGCCGACGTCTATGGCGACGGCCGCTCGGAAAAGATCATCGCCGAGGTCCTGAAGAGCCGCGGTGGCGAACGGCCGATGGTGGCGACCAAGGCCGGCCGCCGCCTCGATCCGCATGTGGCGGACGGTTATACCAAGGCCAATCTCGAAGGCTTCATCGACCGCAGCCTGAAGAACCTCGGCGTCGACGCGCTCGACCTCGTCCAGCTTCACTGCCCGCCGACGGAAGTGTTCTACCGGCCGGAGGTCTTCGGCGCGCTCGACGACTTCAAGCGGGCCGGCAAGATCAAGGACTACGGCGTCAGCGTCGAGAAGGTCGAGGAAGCGCTGAAGGCGATCGAATATCCGGGCGTCGTCAGCATCCAGATCATCTACAACATGTTCCGCCAGCGCCCGGCCGACCTGTTCTTCAGGCAAGCCCGGCGCAAGAACGTCGCCGTCATCGTCCGCGTGCCGCTGGCAAGCGGCCTGCTCTCCGGCAAGATCGGCCGCGACACGGCATTCGCCAGCGACGACCACCGCAACTTCAACCGCCATGGCGAAGCCTTCGACGTCGGCGAGACCTTTGCCGGCGTGCCGTTCGAGGTGGGCTTGCAGGCCGTCGAGGAGGTGCGCAAGCTGGTGCCCGCGGGCGCGAGCATGGCCGCATTCGCGCTGCGCTGGATCCTGATGAACGAGGCCGTCACCGTCGTCATCCCCGGCGCGCGCAATGCCGAACAGGCGAAAGCAAACGCCGCCGCCTCCGATCTGGCGCCGATCTCCGCCGACGTCATGGCCGCCGCACGCGACATTTACGACCGCCTGATCGCCGCCCACGTCCATCAGCGCTGGTAGTCTTCCGGCTGCCGACAGACATGCACAAAACAAAAAAGGGTCCGGTGAAAACCGGACCCTTCTTCAACTCTCCGACCCTCTCGCCGCCGGCGGCAACGCCATGCGACGGTGGGCGGGCGAGAACCGATCAGCCGTTGCAGGCATCCTTCAGGCCCTTGCCGGGCGTGAACTTCGGCACGTTGCGCGCCGGGATATCGACTTCCGCGCCCGTCGACGGGTTACGGCCCTTCGAGGCTGCACGGTGAGAAACGGTGAAGCTGCCGAAGCCCGCGAGACGGACGTCGCCGCCGTTCTTGAGTTCGCCCTGGACAGTTTCGAAAACAGCATCGACTGCCGATGCGGCGTCGGCCTTGGTGATGCCGGCCTTCTCTGCCACTGCGGACACGAGTTCATTCTTGTTCATGTTTCCACCCCTTTCCATTTGGTATGAAACGACTCATTGCTAAGCCGAGCGCACAATACGCATGCTCAGGCCCGCCGCAACCCAAAAGCCCTGCAAATCAAGGAAAAAGCAAGCGTCGAACACCCGGTTTTCACAAAAAAGGCCGGCATTGCCGCCGGCCTTTCCGCGTTTTTTATCACTTCGGCATAAATGTTACGCTTTCGCTCAGTGAGCGATCGCCAGTCCCGTGTCGTCGACACCCTCGACGGTGGCGATGACCGGCGTCTCGACGGTGCCGTCCCATTCGATCGGTTCCGGGCGGCGGGTGAGCGCGTGCTTGATCACTTCGCCCATGCGCGAGACCGGAATGATCTCCATGCTGTTCTTCACGTTATCCGGAATTTCCGCCAGATCCTTGGCGTTTTCTTCCGGGATCAGCACCTTCTTGATGCCGCCGCGAAGCGCTGCGAGCAGCTTTTCCTTCAGGCCGCCGATCGGCAGCACGCGGCCGCGCAGCGTGATTTCGCCCGTCATCGCCACGTCCTTCGAGACCGGGATGCCGGTCATGATCGAGACGATCGCGGTCGCCATGGCGACGCCGGCCGAGGGACCATCCTTCGGCGTCGCACCTTCCGGCACGTGCACATGGATGTCGCTCTTGTCGAAGCGCGGAGGCTCGATGCCGAAATCGACGGCCCGGCTGCGGACGTAAGACGCCGCCGCGGAAATCGATTCCTTCATGACTTCCTTCAGGTTGCCGGTGACCGTCATGCGGCCCTTGCCCGGCATCATCACGCCTTCGATCGTCAGCAGCTCGCCGCCGACTTCCGTCCAGGCAAGACCGGTGACCACGCCGACCTGATCGTCACGCTCCGCTTCGCCGTGGCGGAAGCGCGGAACGCCCAGATAGTCGCCGATGTTCTCGGCGGTCACATGGACCGACTTGACCTTGCCCTTGATGATCTCGGTGACCGCCTTGCGGGCGAGCTTCATCAGCTCGCGCTCGTAGTTACGGACGCCGGCCTCGCGGGTGTACTGCTGGCTGATCGCCATCAGGGCGTCGTCGCTGACCGAGAATTCGTTCGGCTGCAGCGCATGTTCCTTGATGGCCTTCGGCAGCAGGTGCCGCTTGGCGATCTCGCGCTTTTCATCCTCGGTGTAGCCGGCGATGCGGATGATCTCCATGCGGTCCATCAGCGGCGCCGGGATGTTCAGCGTGTTCGCCGTGGTGATGAACATCACGTCGGACAGGTCGTATTCGACTTCCAGGTAGTGATCCATGAAGGTCGAGTTCTGCGCCGGGTCGAGCACTTCGAGCAGGGCCGAAGACGGATCACCGCGATAGTCCTGGCCCAGCTTGTCGATCTCGTCGAGCAGGAAGAGCGGATTGGACTTCTTCGCCTTCTTCATCGACTGGATGACCTTGCCGGGCATCGAGCCGATATAGGTGCGGCGGTGACCGCGGATTTCGGCTTCGTCACGGACGCCGCCGAGCGCCATGCGCACATATTCGCGACCGGTCGCCTTGGCGATCGACTGGGCGAGCGAGGTCTTGCCGACGCCCGGAGGGCCGACGAGGCACAGGATCGGGCCTTTGATCTTGGTGGCGCGCGCCTGCACGGCCAGATACTCGACGATGCGCTCCTTGACCTTTTCCAGACCGAAATGATCCGCTTCGAGGATCTTCTCGGCGTTGTTGAGGTCGGTCTTGATCTTCGACTTCTTGGCCCACGGAATGCCGAGCAGCCAGTCGAGATAGTTGCGCACGACGGTCGCTTCCGCCGACATCGGGCTCATCTGACGCAGCTTCTTCAGTTCGGCTTCCGCCTTCTCGCGGGCCTCCTTGGTGAGCTTGGTCTTGGAGATGCGCTCCTCGATCTCGGCCATCTCGTCGCGGCCTTCCTCGCCGTCGCCGAGTTCCTTCTGGATCGCCTTCATCTGTTCGTTCAGGTAGTATTCGCGCTGGGTCTTCTCCATCTGGCGTTTTACACGCGAGCGGATGCGCTTCTCCACCTGCAGAACCGAGATTTCGCCTTCCATGAAGCCGAGCGCCTTTTCCAGACGCGCCTTGACGCTGGTGGTCTCCAGCATCTCCTGCTTCTCGGTGATCTTGATCGACAGGTGGGAAGCGACGGTGTCGGCGAGCTTCGAGTAATCGTCGATCTGGCTGGCGGCGCCAACCACTTCCGGCGAAATCTTCTTGTTGAGCTTTACGTAGCTTTCGAATTCCGAGACGACGGAACGGCTCAGCGCCTCCAGCTCGACCTGGTCCTCATGCGGCTCGTCGAGCGTATGACCGAGCGCCTCGTAGAAGTCCTCGCGGCTGGTATAGGAGTCGATTTCGGCGCGCGCGCGGCCTTCGACCAGCACCTTGACGGTGCCATCCGGCAGCTTCAGGAGCTGGAGAACGTTGGCGACGGTGCCGACCTTGTGGATGGCATCCGGGCTCGGATCGTCATCGCTGGCGTTGATCTGGGTGACCAGCATGATCTGCTTGTCGGAACCCATGACCTCTTCGAGAGCGCGGATCGACTTTTCCCGTCCGACGAAAAGCGGCACGATCATGTGGGGGAACACCACGATGTCGCGCAATGGCAGAACCGGGTAGGCGATGCTCTCGTTTGCCGCAGACGTTTTCTTCGTCATATCATTTCCTTTCCTGTCCCGTTTCCGGGCTCTTGACCGGCTTCTTCAAGGTGGCCGGTAATCCACTTGAACCAGAAGTGGAGTGTCATGCTATTCAATTCAAGCCACGCAGGCGACCTGTGCATCGCGCGCATGAGGGAGATCGTCAAGAAACCCGGCGATATACCGGCTTCGTGTCCCCTCCCCGTCGCGGCATCAAGCCGGCGCTTGCGGAATCATTCCATCATCGCCGCGACCGGCGCCGACCGCAATGCCTTCGCGGCCTGCCATCGGCGAAACTTATCAGGAACCCGCATGGCTTTTCAAATAGAAAGGGGCTCGTCAAAGACGAGCCCCTCAAAACGGGCCGGCGATGGCGATCAGGCCGAGGCGTTGGCTTTTTCGTCGTGCCGGTCGGCGTAGATGTAGAGCGGACGGGCGGAGCCGCGCACCACCTCTTCCGAGATGACCACTTCGCGCACGCCTTCCAGCGCGGGAAGTTCGAACATCGTGTCGAGCAGGATCTTTTCCATGATCGAGCGCAGGCCGCGGGCGCCGGTCTTGCGGATGATGGCGCGCTTGGCGATTTCGCGCAGTGCGTCCTCGTGGAAGGTGAGTTCCACGTCTTCCATCTCGAACAGGCGCTGGTACTGCTTGACGAGCGCGTTCTTCGGCTCCGACAGAATCTGGATCAGCGCGTCCTCATCGAGGTCTTCCAGCGTCGCCAGAACCGGCAGACGGCCGATGAATTCCGGGATGAGGCCGAACTTGACGAGGTCCTCCGGCTCCAGCTCGCGCAGCACTTCGCCGACGCGGCGGTCGTCCGGCGCCTTGACGGTCGCGCCGAAGCCGATCGAGGTCTTCTCGCCGCGGGCGGAGATGATCTTGTCGAGGCCGGCGAAGGCGCCGCCGCAGATGAACAGGATGTTGGTCGTGTCGACCTGCAGGAATTCCTGCTGCGGATGCTTGCGGCCACCCTGCGGCGGTACGGAAGCAACCGTGCCTTCCATGATCTTCAGAAGCGCCTGCTGCACGCCTTCGCCCGAGACGTCGCGGGTGATCGACGGATTATCGGACTTGCGCGAAATCTTGTCGACTTCGTCGATGTAGACGATGCCGCGCTGGGCACGCTCGACGTTGTAGTCGGCAGCCTGCAGAAGCTTCAGGATGATGTTCTCGACGTCCTCGCCGACGTAGCCGGCTTCGGTGAGCGTCGTCGCGTCGGCCATGGTGAAGGGCACGTCGATGATGCGGGCCAGCGTCTGGGCGAGATAGGTCTTGCCGCAGCCGGTCGGGCCGACGAGCATGATGTTCGACTTCGCCAGTTCCACGTCGCCGTTCTTCGAGGCGTGCGCGAGGCGCTTGTAATGGTTGTGCACGGCGACCGACAGGATCTTCTTCGCCTGACGCTGGCCGATGACGTATTCGTCGAGCACCTTGATGATGTCCTGGGGCGTGGGAACGCCGTCGCGGGACTTCACCATGGAGGACTTGTTTTCCTCGCGAATGATATCCATGCACAGTTCGACGCATTCATCGCAGATGAAAACGGTCGGTCCGGCGATCAGCTTCCGGACTTCGTGCTGGCTCTTGCCGCAAAACGAACAATACAGAGTGTTCTTGGAGTCACCGCCGTTGCTGCCGCTGACTTTGCTCATATCACTTTCCTTCCAGCACGCCGCATTTCCAAAATTGAAATCGCGGTCCACTCAACACACCCGCCCAACCCGCTCCGGAAACCGGAGCCATCGGCCGGCTGAGGCGCTCCTCGGGGTACTGAACCGGGTCCACCGGAAGCATGTCCGGAACCCGGCGGCAACGATTTCCCCTTCGAATGCCGAATGCTATGTCATAAAAATTCAACATAGCATTAATCGCAACTATTAGCGCGTTCCGCACCACATTAAATCCCTCATTCAATCACAAATGGGATAGAACTGTGGCACAGGCAACACCGCCGCGCGGAGATCACGCGGCGCTGTCGCCCTCGATTTCGGCGCGCGACGTCAGCACCTTGTCGACCAGCCCCCAGTCCTTCGCCTCGTCGGCGCTCATGAAGTGGTCGCGGTCGAGCGTCTGTTCGACCTCTTCGTAGGTGCGGCCGCAATGCTTGACGTAGACTTCGTTCAGGCGGCGCTTCATCTTGATGATGTCGCGGGCGTGGCGCTCGATATCCGATGCCTGACCCTGGAAACCGCCCGACGGCTGGTGGACCATGATGCGGGAATTCGGCGTGGCAAAGCGCATGTCCTTGTCGCCGGCGGCGAGCAGCAGCGAGCCCATGGAGGCCGCCTGGCCGATGCAGAGCGTCGACACGGCAGGCTTGATGAACTGCATCGTGTCGTAGATCGCCATGCCGGCCGTGACCACGCCGCCCGGAGAATTGATGTAAAGCGCGATTTCCTTCTTCGGGTTTTCGGCCTCGAGGAAGAGAAGCTGGGCGCAGACGAGCGTCGCCATATGATCCTCGACCGGTCCCGTCAGGAAGATGATGCGTTCCTTCAGGAGGCGCGAATAGATGTCGTAGGACCGTTCACCGCGATTGGTCTGCTCCACGACCATCGGCACAAGCGCCATTGCGGTATCGACTGGATTTTTCATGTGCGTCCTTTGTCAAACTTGCCGGCGACGGAATCCGCCGGGAATCGAATAAACTGCCTCACCCCTACATAGAGTGTCCCTGCCCCGCACTTCAAGACGCGCAAAAGGATAACGTCAAGGCCGAACTGCCGGAAAACCCCTTCAAACCCGGCGCATCTACCCTGTCGCCCGCGAATGCGACAGCCCCGCCGTGCAGCCGCACAGCTTTTCCCTGCCGCAGAGTGAAAGAAGAGTGAATGCAATCGCCGGCACCCGCGATGCCGGCACGAATGCTGTCCGCACCTCAACATTTATCGTGTATTTATCGCGGGGGTTAACCAGTTTCCCACCCTTTCCACGGCAATATCGCCCGAGGAAAAGGGTCTTAGCCGTGCTCGACATTAAAACAGGAATGCTGGTCTGGTGCTCGCAAGGGCTGACGCTCACCATCTTCCTCTATCTCCTCTGGCGTCAGGATCGCGCCTCGCGCTTCTATCTGATGTGGTGCCTCGGCTTCGCGCTTGCGACCGTGGGCTTCGGGCTGACGCTCGGGAGAGACTATCTCCCGCTTTTCGTCGCCGTCGGGCTTGGACATGCGACGGCCCTCTCCGGCTATCCGCTGTGGGTCGGCGGCTTCTGCCTGTTGGAAAACCGGAAATTCCCCTGGGCCGCGGTGCTGCCGCCGGCGATCTGGATCTGCGGCATGGCGCTGCCGTGGGTGACGAACGACATGCTCAACCGCGTCGCGCTGTTCCATCTTGCGAACGCCGTCGGCGCCGCGATGATCGTCGGCGCGCTTTCCGGCGCGGCCGGACGGCGGGAAGCGGCGGCGAGGCAGCTCGCGGCGGTCTTCGCGGCCATCTGCGTCTTCTCCTTCTCCGTCGCGCTTGCGATCGGCGTCGGCCATTTCGCATCCCGCGATGCGGGGCTTGTCGGGGCGATCGCCGCCTTCGGCAACGGCGTGCTGCAACTCTTCGCGATCGCGCTGTCGATCCGCCTCGTTACGCTGCGCTCCGAGCAGCGCTGGCGTGCCCTTTCCGTGACCGATCCGGTGGTCGGCGTGCTCAACCGGCGCGGCGTGCAGGAGGCTTTCGCGGAGCTGAAGGCCGATGGCGGCGACCGCAAGCTTGCCGCCCTGCTCTTCGATCTCGACCGCTTCAAGATGATCAACGACCGCTTCGGCCATCAGGCCGGCGACGACGCGCTGATTTCCTTCGGGCGCACGGCGCAGCGGCACATCCTGCCGGACACGGCGTTCGGCCGCGTCGGCGGCGAAGAATTCGCCGCCTTCTTTCTCGTCCGCGACGAGGCGGAAGCGGAGACGGTCGCGGAAACCATCCGCATCCAGACGTGCAGGCTGCCGGTGCGCACGCGCACGGCGCTGGTGCCGGTCAGCGTCAGCGTCGGCGTGGCGGTGATGGCCGCCGACGTTGCGGATTGGGACAGACTGTTTTCCGCCGCCGACCGCGCGCTCTATGCCGCCAAGCGCGGCGGCCGCAACCGCACCGTGGTCTTCGACCAGAATCTGACGGCGGCCATGGACGAACCCGCCGCCGAGGTGGACGAACAGGTCGAGGCCCTGCGACGCATCACCGTTCTGTCACGGCGCTAGCGTTGCGGCAGACATGCCGCAGCGTCACCTAGGGCCTTTTCGCTGAAGGGATATTGCGATACTCCTCAGCGCATGACCATCAGCTCCTTTCTTTCGATCGATCCGGCCACCCGCCGCGTCTCTCTCGACGCCCGCGATCCCGCCTTTTACGGCAATCCCAACGCCGCCTATGCCGCCCTGCAGGCGGAATGCCCGACCTTCTACTGGGAACAGCAGAAGCGCTGGTATTTCATCGGTTACGACCATGTGAACGCCCTGCTGCGCGACCGGCGCTTCGGCCGCCAGATCCTGCATATCGCCAGCCGCGAGGACTTGGGCATCCCTGCCCCGCCGCCGCATATCGAGAATTTCACGCGGGCCGAGCTGCATTCGCTCCTCGAACTCGAGCCCCCGGAACACACGCGGCTTAGAACCCTCATCAACCGCGCCTTCGTCTCCCGCCAGATCGAACGGCTGACGCCGGAGATCGCCGAACTCTCCAACCGGCTGATCGACGGCTTCGAGAAGGACGGCGAGGCGGAACTGCTTTCGGCCTTCGCCGACATCATCCCGGTGACGATGATCGCCCGCATGATCGGCATTCCCGAGGAGATGGGGCCGCAGCTCCTGAAGTGGTCGCATGCCTATGTCCGCATGTATCTCTTCGGCCGCACGAAGGCGGACGAGGATGCGGCGGACCTCGCCTCGAAGGAATTTGCCGACTACGTGAAAAGCGTGATCCGCGAGCGCCGCGCCAATCCGCGCGACGATCTTCTCACCCACATGATCACGACGGAGCACAAGGGCCAGTATCTGACGGACGACGAACTCGTCTCGACGGCGATCGTCCTCCTCAATGCCGGCCATGAGGCGACCGTGCACCAGATCGGCAATTCGGTGCGGGTCATTCTCGACAGCGGCTATCGGCCGGAAGAGCTGTTCAGGGACGAGGCCACCACGGCGCGGACGGTGGAGGAAACGCTTCGCATCTGCGCGCCGGTGCACATCTTCGACCGCTGGGCGCTGGAGGATGTCGAAATCGACGGCGTTTCCTTCAAGCGCGGCGACAAGGTGGCGATGATCCTTGCGGCGGCGAACCTCGATCCGCGGAAATTCACCGATCCGCTGGCCTTCAAGCCCGACCGCGACGAGGCGCCGAACCTCTCCTTCGGCGCCGGCATCCATTTCTGCATCGGCGCGCCGCTGGCGCGGCTCGAACTGAACGTCGCGCTCCCCCTCCTCTTCAAACGGCTGCCGGGGCTGAGGCTCGCGCGGCCGCCTCAGGTCAAGGACGTCTATCACTTCCACGGACTGGACCGGCTGGACCTCGCCTGGTGAGGTGGCACGACGGCCTCGGCCGTCCGGCCCCTCATCCGCCCTGAGCTTGTCGAAGGGGGCGCCACCTTCTCCCCGCGAGCGGGGAGAAGGGATATGCCGCGCGGTCTCCGTCCCTCTCCTCGGCCGCATGAGGCAGGTCCCCTCTCCCCGCCTGCGGGGAGAGGGTTAGGGTGAGGGGCAAAGGCGGCCTCAAGGCATGACACAATAGCAAAAGGCGCCCCCATCGGAGCGCCTTTCAGAAACGTTCGACCTGCCTCAGGCGATCAGCCGTAACGGCCGGTGATGTAGTCTTCCGTGCGCTTGTTCTTCGGCGCCTGGAAAATCTGCTCGGTCGCGCCGTATTCGATCAGGTCGCCGAGATACATGAAGGCGGTGCTGTCGGAGATACGGCTTGCCTGCTGCATGTTGTGGGTGACGATGACGACGGTGAACTCGCCCTTCAGCTGCGACACCAGCTCCTCGACCTTGGCGGTCGAGATCGGGTCGAGCGCCGAGGTCGGCTCGTCGAGCAGCAGCACGGACGGCTTGACGGCGATGGCGCGGGCGATGCAGAGGCGCTGCTGCTGACCGCCGGAGAGGCCGAGACCGCTCTGGTGCAGCTTGTCCTTCACTTCGCTCCACAGCGCCGTGACCGTCAGCGCGGCTTCGACGCGGGCGTCCATTTCCGCCTTGGAAATCTTCTCGTAGAGCCGGATGCCGAAAGCGACGTTCTCATAGATCGACATCGGGAACGGCGTCGGCTTCTGGAACACCATGCCGACCTTGGCGCGCAGATCGTTCAGGTCGACGTCCTTGGTCAGGATATTGCGGCCGTCCAGCAGGATCTCGCCGGAAACCGTCTGGCCCGGATAGAGATCGTACATGCGGTTGAAGGTACGCAGCAACGTGGACTTGCCGCAGCCCGACGGGCCGATGAAGGCGGTGACGGCATTCTTGCGGATGCTCATGTTGATACCCTTCAGAACACGATGGCCGTTCTGATAGGTAAAATCGAGGTTCTTCACCTCAAGCTTCGCGTTCATGCCAATATCCGACGGAGAACCGGCGCCCTTGGCCGACGGTGCGTTGACGCTCTGGAAATTGCTGTCGCTCATGTTCATGGTCTCGTTCCTATCGTTCGGCGGCTGCGTCATTTGCTGCGCCCACTCATGACACGGGCAAGGACGTTGAGGGCAAGGATGGCGACGGTGATGATCAGCGCGCCGGCCCAGGCCAGTTGCTTCAGATCCTCGCCGGCATCCGCCGCCAGGGTGTTGATGGCAACCGGCAGCGTGGCGATCGGACCCGTCAGGCCCACATTCATGAACTTGCTGTAGCCGGCGGTAAAGAGAAGCGGCGCGGTTTCGCCGCTGATACGGGCGACGGCCAGCAGAATTCCGGTGAGGATGCCGGTCCAGGCGGACCGGTAGATCACCATCGTCATGGACTTCCAGCGCGGCGCACCGAGTGCCGCCGTCGCCTCGCGAAGCGCGTTCGGCACCAGGAGCAGCATGTCCTGCGTCGTGCGGTTGACGACCGGAAGGGCGATCAGCGCCAGCGCCAGGATGCCGGCCAGAGCCGAGTTGCCGTGCATGGGCACGACCACGGCGCCGTAGACGAACACACCGATGATGATCGAGGGCGCCGAGAGCAGGATGTCGTTGATGAACTTGGCGATCTCGGCCAGCTTGGTGCCGTTGGCATATTCCACCAGATAGGTGCCGGCGAGAATGCCGACCGGCGCGGCGATCAGGATGGCGAGGCCGGTGACCAGCACGGTGCCGTAGATCGCGTTGAGCAAGCCGCCGCGGGACCCTTGCGCCGGGATCGACATGGTGAACACGTCGAGGCTGAGCGCCGTTACGCCGCGATAAAGCAGGGTGACGAGGATCACGCTCAGGAAGAACATGCCGAGGATGGCGGCGACGAAGGACAAGGCCATCATCACCCGGTTCTTGCCGTAGCGCCGCGATACAATGCCCTGACGAATTGCATTTTCCATGGTTTTTTCCTCAAAGCGAGTCAGAGCGGCCGATCATCCATCTCGCCAGCGCAAGCACGCAGAAGGAGAGGACGAACAGGAGGAGGCCGAGCGCCATCAGGCTCGAAAACTGGAGACCGTCGGCATCGCCGAAGTTGTTGGCGATCTGGGCGGAAATGGTGGTGGACGGCGAAATGATCGACGCCTGCAGCCGGCTGACCGAGCCCACGACGAAGGTGACGGCCATGGTTTCGCCGAGCGCGCGGCCGAGGCCGAGCATGATGCCGCCGACGAGGCCGCGGCGCGTATAGGGGATCAGGATATGGCGGGCCACTTCCCAGGTGGTCATGCCCATGCCGTAGGCGGATTCACGCAGCATCGGCGGCACGGTGCCGAACACGTCGCGCGAAATCGCGGTGACGAAGGGCAGGATCATGACCGCGAGCACGAGGCTTGCCGTCAGCAGGCCGACGCCCGGCGCCGGCGGCTGGAACAGCGCGCCGATCACGGGCAGCTGGCCGACCGTCATCATCAGGAAGGGCAGGATATAGGTCTGCATCAGCGGCACGAGGATGAAGAGACCGACGATACCGTAGATGATGGAGGGAACGCCGGCCAGAAGCTCGATCGCGGTGCTGATCGGGCGGCGCAGGCTGCCGGGGCAGAGTTCCGTGAGGAAGATGGCAATGCCGATGCCGAGGGGAACGGCGATCGCCATGGCGATGACCGAGCTGACCAGGGTGCCGACCACGGCCGGCACGGCGCCGTAGACGTCGGTCGGAACGCTCCACTTCGTACCCCAGAGGAACGACAGGCCGAAGGCCTGGAACGTCGGCAGCGCATCGATGACAAGAACCGCCAGGATCGCCAGCAGCAGAAGCACGACAAGAGCAGCCGAGCCAAGCGTCATAAGGTAGAAAATCCGATCCTGAAACCGGAATTTCCTGGTGCTGGCCGTGGTATCCAGTGCCTTGAAGCCAGCCGTATAAGTCGCGTCGGCCATCAATTTCCCCTTGTCCTGTCAGGAAAGGCGGACAGGATCAGACCCTGTCCGCCGCAACTTTTCGCTCAGCACAAATTACTTCGCGCCGAAGTCCTTCTTCCAGGACTCTTCGACAACCTTGGCAACGCTGTCCGGAACCGCGAGGTAGGACAGGTCGGTCGCAGCCTTCTGGCCCTTCTCGTAGGACCACTTGAAGAACTTCAGAGCTTCTTCGTTCTTGGCGGCATCGGCCGGGTTCTTGTAGAGCATGACCCAGGTCGACGCGGCGATCGGCCAGCTCTGTTCGCCCGGCTGATTGGTGATGATCAGGTTGAAGTTCTTGGCGTGAGCCCAGTCGGCGTTGGAAGCGGCAGCCTTGAAGGTGTCGAGGTTCGGCTCGATGACCTTGCCGGCGGCATTCTTCATCTTCGCGAAGCCGATCTTGTTGGCGACGACGTAGGAATATTCAACGTAGGAGATCGAACCGGACGTCTGGTTGACGGTGGTGGAAACGCCTTCGGAACCCTTGGCGCCGAAGCCGACCGGCCATTCAACAGCCGTGTCCGAGCCAACCTTTTCCTTCCATTCCGGCGAAACCTTCGAGAGGTAGTCGGTGAAGTTGAAGGTCGTGCCCGAGCTGTCGGCGCGGTAGACGACGGAGATCGGCGAGGAAGGCAGCTTCAGCTCGGGGTTGAGAGCCTTGATGGCCGCGTCGTCCCACTTGGCGACCTTGCCGAGGAAGATGTCGGCCAGCGTCTTGCCGTCGAGAACGAGTTCGCCCGGCTTTACGCCGTCGATGTTATAGGAAACGACGATGCCGCCGGAGATCATCGGGAACTGGGCGATGCCGTTCTTTTCGAGATCCTTGTCGCTCATCGGCTTGTCGGAAGCGCCGAAAATGATCGTCTTGTCGAGGAGCTGCTTGATACCGGCGCCCGAACCGACCGACTGGTAGTTGACGACGTTGTTCGTCTCGGCCTTGTAGCCTTCGGCCCACTTGGACAGAACCGGAGCGATGAAGCTCGAGCCGGCGCCCGTGATGTCTGCGGCCATGGCCGTGGCGGACATGGAAGCGACGAGGCCTGCAGTCAGGCAAAGCGAACGGAGTTTCAGATTCAACATGATTGGACTCACTTCCCAGAGTGATGATGGATGGCGAGCCGGATCGGGCACAAAGTTCCGCGCTGTCGCGCAACCGCCGCACCCGTTTTCCCAGCGACAGTGACGCTCTATCGCCGCTATGTTTCAGTTTGATGACAATTCAATGAAAGCCGGGTGACACCGGCGGAAGGAGCCGGCGGCACCGTCACCCGGCGTCTTCACTCAGAGGCGAATGACGTAATCCTTTCGAGTCGTTTCAACGACTTCCCATGTTCCCTTGAAGCCGGGTCTCAGGATCATGCGGTCGCCCGGCCTCAGGTGGAACGTCTCGCCGCTTTCGTCGGTGACGATGGAATAGCCAGCGAGAATGTGAAAATATTCCCACTCGTCATAGGCGATCCGCCACTTGCCGGGCGTGGCCTCCCACACGCCGGCATAGAGGCCCTTGCCGTCCTCGTCGAGGTTCCAGGTCCTAAACTCCGGGGCGCCGGCGACCAGCCGGTCCCCCGCCGGAGCGCCGGTCTCGGCTTCCACGTTTTCAATGTCCAGCCGGACGTAAGTCGTCATGCCGCCTGCCCCTTCTTTGATATTTCAAACCTTCGCGAACGCCTGCTGGAGATCGGCGATGATGTCCTTGACGTCCTCGATGCCGATCGAGAGCCGGACGACGTCCGGGCCGGCGCCGGCCGCCACCTTCTGCTCGTCGCTCAACTGCTTGTGCGTCGTCGAGGCGGGATGGATGACGAGCGAGCGCGTGTCGCCGATGTTGGCGAGATGCGAAAAGAGCTGCAGCCCTTCCACGAAGCGCTTGCCGGCCTCGTAGCCGCCCTTCATGCCGAAGGTGAAGACGGCGCCCGCGCCCTTCGGCGAATAGCGCTGCTGCAGCGCGTGGTTCGGATTGTCTTCCAGGCCGGCATAATTGACCCAGGCGACCTTATCGTTCTGCTTCAGCCAGCGCGCGACGGCAGCGGCATTGTCGCAATGGCGCTGCATGCGCAGCGGCAGCGTCTCGATGCCCGTCAGGATCATGAAGGCGTTGAAGGGCGAAATCGCCGGGCCGAGGTCGCGAAGGCCGAGCACGCGGCAAGCGATCGCGAAGGCAAAGTTGCCGAAGGCCTGATGCAGCACCATGCCGTTATATTCCGGGCGCGGCGTGGAGAGTGCGGGATAGTTGCCGGAGGCCGACCAGTCGAAGGTGCCGCCATCGACGATCAGCCCGCCCATGGAATTGCCGTGGCCGCCCATGAACTTCGTCAGCGAATGCACGACGATATCGGCGCCATGCTCCAGCGGACGCAGGAGGTAGGGCGTCGCCATGGTGTTGTCGACGATCAGCGGCAGGCCGTGCTTGCGGGCGACGGCGGCAATGGCGGCGATATCGACGAAGGTGCCGCCGGGATTGGCGAGGCTTTCGATGAAGATGGCGCGCGTGCGCCCGTCGATCTGCTGTTCGAAGGCGGAAGGATCGGCCGGATCGGCCCAGCGGACCTGCCAGTCGAAGCTGCGGAAGGAATGGCCGAACTGGTTGATCGAGCCGCCGTAGAGTTTCGTCGCGGCGACGAAGTTGTCGCCCGGCTGCATGATGGCGTGGAAGACCAGCATCTGCGCGGCATGGCCGGAGGCGACGGCAAGGCCGGCCGTGCCGCCTTCGAGGGCGGCCACCCGCTCCTCCAGCACCGCCTGCGTCGGGTTCATGATGCGGGTATAGATATTGCCGAACTGCTGCAGGCCGAACAGGGCCGCGGCATGGTCCGTATCGTTGAAGGCGAAGGACGTCGTCTGATAGATCGGCGTGGCGCGGGCGCCCGTCGTCGGATCGGGGGCGGCGCCGGCGTGAATCGCGAGCGTGTCGAAACCGGGATTGTCGTTCTGCATCATCATCCTCCTTGCGATGACTGGCTTGCCGGGGTTGGCATTCCTCGTTTCATCCGAGCAGGCGCGGATATTCGATGGCCGGGCAGCGGTCCATGACCATCTTCATGCCGGCCGCCTCGGCCTTTTCCGCGGCGGCGTCGTCGCGCACGCCGAGCTGGCCCCAGACGACGCGCGGGCGCGGCTGCATCGCCGCCGCCTCGTCGACCACCGCCGACAGATATTCCGGCGCGCGGAACACGTCGATCATGTCGACCGGCTCGGGAATGTCGGCAAGCCGGCCGAAGACCCGCTGCCCCAATATCTCCTTGCCCGCCTGGCCGGGATTGACCGGAATCACCCGGTAGCCGCGCGACAGCAGGAAACGCATTACGCCGAAGCTCGGGCGCGCGGCATTCGGCGAGGCGCCGACCAGCGCGATCGTCTTCACCGAACGGAGAATGTCGGCGAGATAGGAATCCTCGTAACGGTCATGCTTCATGATATACTCCCGGCTGGACGGCCGCATTTTCTCGACAGCCGGTTGAAACCGCAATAGCCGTCCGTGCGTATATAGATATGAGTTCCTTGGAAGGGTCCAGTCATGAAAACCACCATCCTGATCGGTTTGCTGGCCGTCTGCGCGGCCACGCCGGCGCTGGCGATTTCGCGCTACAACGCCATGACCATGACCTGCGCTTCCGCAAGGGCGACCATCGACCGCGAGCGCGCCGTGATCCTGCGCTATCCGGCATCGCGGACCAAGGGCATGACGCTCTACGACCGTTTCGTGCAGGACAGCCGCTCCTGCGATTTCGGCTACTATGCCGACCGCACCTATATTCCGACCAAGGACACGGCAAGCTGTCCCGTCTACATCTGCCGGCCGACGACCGACTTCGACGACAGATTTTTCCTGCATCATCGCCATTGACGGGGAAAGGCACAGAATCCTTTGCATTTGATCTTTGCTGGCGGCAACACATTTTCCAGGATATTCCGTTCAAGATTATCCCGCGCGCGGATTTTCTGGAAAGAATGCTTTTTTACTCTTTCTTTGTTTGATGTTTTTTCTGCATAAATTACGGGTTTCTTATGTAATTTCATTGCGCGGCGCTTCCGCCGGCAGCTTTTCCTCACGCATCGAGAACCCCAAAAATCCGTTGCAATCCGCACCGGCGCGGTTCAAATGTCGGCACCCTCTCCGCATGCGGCATTGCCGCGCCTCCAGCATTCCGAGGTTTCCGTGCCGCTCGACGTCATTGTCCTGGTTCTGTTTGGCGCGCTGCTGCATGCCTCCTGGAACGCGATCGTCAAGGCCGGCACGGACAAGTCGCTGGATGCGGCGCTGATCTCGGCCGGCGGCGGCGTGGTCGCCCTGCCCTTCCTGAGCCTTCTGCCGCTGCCGCTGCCCGCCGCATGGCCTTTCATCGGCGCGTCGGCCATCCTGCAGTTCGCTTACTTCCAGCTTGTGGCGGCGGCCTATCGCGCCGGCGATATCGGCCTCGTCTATCCGCTGATGCGCGGCGTCGCGCCGATGATCGTCGCGGCCACCAGCGCGCTCATCCTCGGCGAGACGCTGAGCACCGGCGGCCTTGCCGGCATCATGACCATTTCGGCCGGCATCATGACGCTCGCCTTCGAGGCGCGCAAAGGCGGGCGCAAGGCGATCATCCTCGCGCTTGCCAACGCCGCCGTCATCGCCGCCTATACGTTCGTGGACGGCGTCGGTGCGCGGCGCTCGGGAAACGCCGTCTCCTATACGCTGTGGATGTCGCTGCTGCCGCCGGTCCTGCTGTTTACCTGGGCCGTGTCGCAGCGCGGCGCCTTCGCGGTCGCCCGGCATGTCAAAGTGAACTGGTGGCGCGGGCTCATCGGCGGCGGTGGTTCCATCGCCTCCTACGGCATCGCGCTCTGGGCGATGACGAAGGCGCCGGTCGCAACCGTCGCGGCGCTGCGGGAGACCTCCATCCTCTTCGCCCTTCTCATCTCGGTCCTGATCCTGAAGGAGCGGTCGAGCCTCTGGCGCTATCTCGCCGGCGCCATCATCGCCGCCGGCGCGCTGGTTCTGAGGCTGGCGTAGAACCGCCCGCCTATTCTCCCGTCCAGATCGGATGCCGCTTGTCGAGGAAGGCGCCGATACCCTCGGCGGCGTCGGCCGTCATCATGTTCTCGACCATGACGCCGCGGGCATAATCATAGGCCTGCTCCAGCGGCATATGCACCTGATTGTAGAAGGCCGCCTTGCCCATCTTCAGCACCAGCGGCGATTTCGAGGCGATGACGCTCGCATATTTGTCGACCACCTGCGTCAGATACTGCTTCGGCACGATGCGGTTGACGAGGCCGAAATCCTTGGCGGTGGAGGCGTCGATCGTCTCGCCGGTCAGCAGCATTTCCATCGCCTGCTTGCGATGCGCCGCACGCGACACCGCCACCATCGGCGTCGAGCAGAAGAGGCCGATATTGACGCCCGGCGTGCAGAAGGTCGCGGTATCGGTGCACATGGCGAGATCGCAGGAGGCGACGAGCTGGCAGCCGGCCGCGGTCGCCAGACCGTCGACCTCGGCGATGACCGGCTTCGGCAGATGGACGATCTTCAGCATGAGAGCGGCGGCGAGACGGAAGGTTTCCTCGAAGAAGGCCCTGCCCCCGTCGGGATCGCTGCGGCGGGCGGTCATTTCCTTGAGGTCATGCCCGGCGCAGAAGACGTTTCCCGTCGCCGCAAGCACCACGACGCGGACGTCGTCGTCGACTTCGGCCGCGTCGAGCGCGCCGATCAGCGCCCGCATGAGATCGATCGACAGCACGTTGCCGGGCGGGCTGTTCAGCGTGAGCCGCAGCACCGCGTCCTTGCGCGCAAGGCTCAGCGGCTCCGCCTCGCCCTTTCCCGCCTGATCCTTCCGGAACGATACGACTTCCGCCATGGCCTTCCCCGTCATCCGCATTGAAGCTCGATCTGTTTTCGCATAACCGAGGGATCGTCGTCCATCGAATCCGACGCAGAAAATTGAGGTATGGAAATACCACATGCATATGCTATTGAATTCACTAATCAATTTTTATGGCCGCCTAATTCGTCCATATTGACCGCAAGGCCCATCCGCTCTATAAGCCGCCCAGATCGCAGCCCTCACCGGCTGCTTTCTTTTTGGCGTGCGGATTTGCCCGCCAAACCAAGCAACAAGAAACGCCCCAAGCCTTCGGGCCAAGGGTCCAGATAGAGAGTAAT
>Ga0153956_1000766_pt1 | contig 33408 bp, 30 predicted proteins | sample TSFL040MetaG_FD_104704 | JGI IMG/M metagenome (GOLD analysis project Ga0153956, IMG submission 104704) | Attine ant fungus gardens microbial communities from Florida, USA - TSFL040 MetaG | ecosystem: Host-associated > Fungi > Mycelium > Unclassified | place: USA: Florida, Wekiwa Springs... | reverse complement strand
TGGATCGCCCAATTGGCGTAACGGTTGGCCAGCGCATCCAGATCGGCATAGGTCATGACCTGATCGAGGCAATAGATGGCGATGTTGCGGGGCCGCTTTTGCGCCTGGCTTTCGACGATATCCACGATGCTGCGGGTGGCGTGCGGCTTCACGCGGCGCAGCAGCCACAGGGTGCGCAGGATGGTGCCGATATAGATGAACTCGCGCCGTATCGCGCCCAAGCCGTTTCTCCCGAATCACAGTCTTGAGCCGCATCCCCCTTCCAATCAAGATGCGCCGATGGATGAGACGCTCGACCTGCGCGGCTTGAAATGCCCGCTGCCCGCCTTGCTGGCGAAGAAAGCGTTGGCCAAAGCCGCGCCCGGCGCGAAGCTGACGGTGCTCGCGGACGATCCCATGGCGGCGGTGGACATTCCGCACATGTGCCATGGCGAGGGCCACGCCGTGGACGGCGTGACCCCGCGCGATGGCTATCATGCGTTCGTGCTTACCGCGGCGGCGGCGGCGCGGACCCGGCCGGCGGAGGCTTGACCGCATCCGGCCCGATATGGGCGATCACATCATCGGCCCGGATGGCGCGCGGCTCCTTCTGCGCCTGGCCGGGCGTCAGCAGCACGATCTCGGCATAGGCCTGGTAGTTGGTGCGGGTGATCACATCCACGCCGGGGTCATAGGCCCAGCCAAAGCCGCCCCAATAGCCGAAGCCGCGGCGATAGCCCCACCAGGGGTCGGGCGGCGGCATCGCCGGCACCGCCTGATAGGTGGTATGGGCCCGGGTGTTGCGGGTGTCGAAGACGAAGAACCGGTAGCCCGCCGCCTGCGTCACTTCCGCCGCGCGCAGCAGCAGGTAGCTTTCCACCGTCTCGCGCGGGGTCACGCTGTTGCCGGTGAAGGTGACCCGGTAGCGGTTCTCGGTCAGCGCCCGGTCGGTATAGCCGGTACGGGCGCCCTCGGTGCGCGGGCCATAGGTGGTGGGCTGCATGCAGCCGGCCAGCACCAGGCCGGCGGCCGTGACCCCCAGCAGGGGGCGAAACGGGATGCGAAAAGCGCTCATGTGATACTCCAGTCCGCGCCCCTCGCGGCTTAACGATCTTAATATGGTAACGGCGGAGGCCAAATCCCAGTTCCCGGCGCCTTGCCGCCGCGCCAGTCGCTTGATTTTGCGGGTTTTCCGCCCGCCCCCGGCGCGCTTTTCGCACTGCACCCTCTTGCCAAAGGGGTCCCCGGCAGGGGAAGTTGCCCTCGTCCGGTGCCTAACCGCCGGGCAAGGGGTCCACCATGGGCCGGTGAAGCCCGGATCGCGGGTCAAAAAACGAGCCTTTTGGGGGCCTGAACGATCGCCATGCTCGGCTATACCCTGTCCTTCGCTCTCGCCCTGATCCTGATCGCCGTCAGCATGCTGTCGGTTCAGCTGGCGACGCTGGCCTGGGTGCGGATTTTCCGCGCCGCGCCCAAGGTGGCGATGGCCGATCTGTCCGATTCCGAATTGCCGCATGTGCTGGTGCAGCTGCCGGTCTGCAATGAAGGCTATCTGGCGCTGCGCGTCGCCGCCGCCGCCTGCGCGCTCGACTGGCCGCGCGACCGCCTGACCATCCAGATCCTCGACGACGGCGCCGAGGAGAATCACGCCGCGCTGGCCGCCGGCCTGCCGGGCCTGGCGCCCGAAGGCGTCGGCCTGCAGCTGCTGCGCCGCGGCGACCGCAAGGGTTTCAAGGCCGGCAATCTCGCCTTCGGCCTTTCCCACGGTGACGCGCCCTATGTCGCCATCTTCGACGCCGACTTCGTACCCGCGCCGGATTTCCTGCGCCGCACCGTGCCGGCGCTGCTGGCCGATGACGGCCTCTGCTTCGTGCAGGCGCGCTGGGGCCACAACAACCGCAACCTCAACTGGCTGACCCGGGTGCAGGGCCTGCTGCTGGATTCGCATTTCGCGGTGGAGCAGGAGGCGCGCTTCCGCGCCGGACTGCCCATGTCGTTCAACGGCACCGCCGGGGTATGGAACCGCGTCGCCATCGAGCAGGCCGGCGGCTGGACGGGCGACACCCTGACCGAGGATCTCGACCTTTCCATGCGCTGCGTCCTCAAGGGCTGGCGCGCCGCCATGCTGCCGGATGTCGAGGTACCCGGTGAATTGCCCCCGACCGCGGCGGCGTGGCGGGCGCAACAGGCGCGCTGGACCAAGGGCCATGCCCAGTGCGCCCGCAAGCTGCTGCCGATGGTGTGGAACAGCGACCTGCCGCTGTGGAAGAAGATCACGATGACGCTGCAGATGTGCCAGTTCGCCTTCTATACCCTGGCCTTCACCAGCGCCGCGATCTCGCTGTTCATGATGTCGGTGGGCCTGCCGCCCTATCCCGCGGTCGCCATACTGGGCCTGATCGTCACGTTTCTCGGCCTGTCCTGCTCGGTCGGCTATCTGTGGCTGGGCCAGCGCATGCTGGGCCGGGAGCGCGAGCGGAAACTCTTTCCCGCGCTGTTGCTGGCGGTGGTGTTTCCGTCCGGGCTGATCCTCGCCAATACGCGCGCCACCCTGGAGGCTTTTTTCAGCACCCGCATGGACTTCACGCGCACCCTGCGCGCGGGCGAGATTCATTCCGGCGGCTGGCGCGGCGCGCCCGAACTGCTGGTGGGGGTTTTCGTCGCCGCCCTGGCCCTGGCCGAGTCGGCGAACTGGAGCGCGCTGTTTTTCGTCTTCGCCGTATCCGGCCTGTTCTCCATCGGCGCCATGGGCGCCATCGCGCCCAAACCCGCGCCACAGCGCATCACGCCCGGCGAATAGCGCAAAAGCGGAGTTAACGCGCGGTTAGGAAATCGTCGCGTATTTGAATCCCTGAAATCCGTACGACGGGCCTGATCCCAACTTTGCGCGGGCCCGCCTAGCCTCGAACCGGGTGTGAGGATAACGGGCGTCATGGGGATCATCGGCAAGTTCGCTTGTGCCGCGCTGGCGGCCACGGCGCTGGCAGGCTGCGCCAGCGGCCCGATCGGCTATAACGAGATGCCGCGCGAGCATGGCCGCAGCACCGTCGAGAATACCGTCCAGAAGCCGGTGCAATGCGTGCCCTATGTCCGCGCCCATTCGGACATCAAGATCTATGGCGACGCCTATACCTGGTGGGACCAGGCGGCGGGCAGATACCCGCGCGGCCCCGCCCCGGCGGCCGGATCGGTGATGGTGCTGCACGACTATGCCGGTCCCGAGCGTGGTCATCTCGCGGTGGTGCGCACCCTGGTCAACACGCGCGAGATCCGCGTCGATCACGCCAACTGGCTGGATGACGGCTCGATCTATGTGAACGATCCGGTGCTGGATGTGAGCGCCGGAAACGACTGGTCGGCGGTTCGGGTTTTCAACATCAAGACCGGCGCCTGGGGCGGCAAGGTCTATCCGGTGCAGGGCTTCATCGGCTCCCGCCGTGACGCGAACCCGGACCAGGATGGGGACAGTCCGCCCGGTCCGGTCGCCCAAAATGGCGGCGGCATGACCGCCGTCAGCCTGGCGGCTGACGAATAATCAAGTTTTGCCAGATACTTATGGGCGCCGTGCGCCATTCTGCCGCGACCCCTTTCCCGTCCCCGGCTCCGGGCATATCGTCCCGGCCTTCGCGGCCAGGGACTGGCCCCGCAACCGCAATCTGGGCCCGTGTTTTCTTCCCATGACCCGAGCCTTCATTCCGTGACCGCATCGCCATCCGAAATCGGCGCCATGCCGCCCGAGCCGGCGGGGATGCCCGCCGACGATCCGCTGGCCGCCGCGCCGGCGCTCCCCCGCGCCGTGGAATATGAAGCCGCCAACGACCGCCGCAACCTGTTCGGCCTGATGCTGGGCGCGATGGGCGTGGTGTTCGGCGATATCGGCACCAGCCCGCTTTACGCCCTGAAGGCCACGGTGCTGGCGACCGAGGGGGGCCTGCCCAACCATGTCGCGGTGATGGGCTCGCTCTCCATGATCTTCTGGGCGCTGATCCTGGTGGTGACGGTCAAGTATGTCCTGATCATCATGCGCGCCGACAACAATGGCGAGGGCGGCACCCTGGCCCTGGCGGCGCTGGCGCACCGTTCGCCCGGCATGACCCGCGCCATCAAGGCGGCCATCGGCACCGGCGCGATCGTCGGCCTGGCGCTGTTCTTCGGCGACGGCATGCTGACCCCCGCCATCACCGTGCTGTCGGCGGTGGAGGGCCTGAAGGTGGAAGCGCCGCATATGGCGGGGCTGGTGGTGCCGCTGTCGCTGGGCATCCTGGCCGGGCTGTTCGTGCTGCAGAGCCACGGCACCCACCGCATCGGCCGGCTGTTCGGGCCGGTGATGCTGCTCTGGTTCCTGGCGCTGGCGGGCTTCGGCCTGGCCTCGCTGGTGCGGACGCCCGCCATCCTGGCCGCGGTCAATCCCTGGTACGCGCTGCTGATGTTCCTGCACGCGCCCTGGGTGGCTTTCGTGTCGCTGGGCGCCGTCGTGCTGGCCGTCACCGGCTGCGAGGCGCTGTATGCCGACATGGGCCATTTCGGCAAGAAGCCCATTCAATATGCCTGGCTGTTCGTCGCCTTGCCGGCGCTGATGCTCAACTATTTCGGCCAGGGCGCGGCGCTGCTGCGCCATCCCGGACAGGCGGCCATCGCCTTCTTCTCGGTCATTCCCCACTGGGCCCATATGCCGATGGTGGTCCTGGCGACCCTGGCCGCCATCATCGCCTCCCAGGCGGTGATCACCGGGGTCTTCTCCATGACCCAGCAGGCGGTGCAGTTGGGACAGTTGCCGCGCATGGAGATCCGCCACACCTCCGCGACCGACTATGGCCAGATCTTCGTGCCGCGGATGAACGCCTTGCTGGGCGTCGGCGTGGTGCTGATCGTGCTGATCTTCAAGTCGTCCGACGCGCTGACCGCGGCCTATGGCATCGCGGTGACCGGCGTCATGGTGATCGATACCTTCAATGCCGGGATCGTGGCGGGCAAACAGTGGCGCTGGGCGCCCGCGCTGGTGATCGGCCTGTTCGGGGCGATGGGGATCAGCGACCTGGTCTTTTTCATCTCCAATTCGCTGAAGGTGCCCGAGGGCGGCTGGCTGCCTCTGTTCATCGCCTTCTGCGTCTTCATCGGCATGGACACCTGGCGGCGCGGCCGCCGGGCGCATCTGGAGAAAGTCCGCAACGAATCCCTGCCGCTGAACCTGTTCCTGGAGCGCGCCGACAAATCCACCGTCCGCGTCGCGGGGCTGGGGGTGTTCCTGTCCTCGCGCACCGACATCGTGCCGGGCGCGCTGCTGCACAATCTCAAGCACAACAAGGTGCTGCATGAGCGGGTGGTGATCGCCAATGTGGTGGTCGAGGACACCCCGCTGGTCGCGCCGGCCGAACGCATCGAGGTCGAAAAACTGGGCAAGGGCTTCTATGCCGTGAAGATCCATCACGGCTTCTTCGAGACCCCCGACGTGCCGCGGGCGCTGGAAGACGCCCGCCGCTTCGGCCTGGCGCTGGACGTGGATACCGCCACTTTCTTCATCGGCCGCGAAACCCTGGTGCCGGCCGAGAAATCGGAACTGGGCAAGTGGCGCAACCGGCTTTACCGCGCCATGGCCTCCAACGCCTTGTCGCCGGCGCGGTTCTATCACCTGCCGCCCAACCGCGTGATAGAGTTGGGCACGCAGATCACGATCTGATTCCGGGAGTCTTCCTGGCCTTCCCATGGCCGCCCTGTAAGACCTGACGGCGCATTTCTCACCGCCCGGCCTGCTTTTCAAGCGAGGCATCCTGCATGACACAGACTGACAAGGCGTCTTTCCGGCGCACCCTTTCGCTCGCCCTGGGCGCCCTGGGCGTGGTGTTCGGCGACATCGGCACCAGCCCGCTTTACGCCATGCGCGAATCCGCGCTGGCGGTCGGCGGCCACGCCGCATCCCAGGCCGCGGTCTATGGCGCGCTGTCGCTGATCTTCTGGGCGCTGGTGGTGGTGGTCACCCTCAAATATGTCGTCTTCATCATGCGCGCCGGCAACAATGGCGAGGACGGCGTGATGGCGCTGGCGGCGCTGGCCCATCGCAGCCCCGTCAGCCGCGCCGCCAAGACCGCCATCGGCGTGGCGGCGCTGCTGGGGCTGGCGCTGTTCTATGGCGACGGCATGCTGACCCCGGCGATCTCCGTCCTGTCGGCGCTGGAAGGACTGGGCGTGGAATCCGCCGGCTTCAGGCCGCTGGTGCTGCCGGTCACGCTGATCATCCTGGTCGGCCTGTTCCTGGCGCAGGATCGCGGCACAGAGAAGATCGGCAAGCTGTTCGGCCCGGTCATGGTGCTGTGGTTCCTGGTGCTGGCGGTGCTGGGCGGGATTTCCATCGCGCAGGCGCCGCGGATCCTGGCCGCCGCGAACCCGGCCTATGCCGTGACCTTGTTCGCCGCCGAACCCTGGACCGCCTTTGTCGCACTGGGCGCGGTGGTGCTGGCGGTCACCGGCTGCGAGGCGCTCTATGCCGACATGGGCCATTTCGGGGCGCGGGCGATCCGCTGGGCCTGGCTCTATTTCGCCTTTCCGGCGCTGGTGCTGAACTATTTCGGACAGGGGGCGCGGTTGCTGACGCATCCCCATGACGCACCCTTCCTGTTCTATGCCCTGGTGCCGGGCTGGCTGCATTATCCCATGGTGGCGCTGGCGGCCGTCGCCACCGTCATCGCCTCGCAGGCGGTGATCTCGGGCGTTTTCTCCATCACCCGGCAGGCGGTGCAGCTGGGCCAGTTGCCGCGCATGGAGATCCGCTACACCTCGGCCTCCGAGCAGGGGCAGATCTATGTGCCGCGCTCCAACGCGATGCTGGCGGTGGGCGTGGTGCTGATCGTGCTGATCTTCAAGTCGTCCGACGCGCTGGCCGCGGCCTATGGCATCGCGGTGACCGGCGTGATGGTGATCTCCACCATGCTGGTCGCCATCGTGGCGCGGTACCGCTGGAAGTGGAGCCTGGCCGCCGTGCTGGCGGTGTTCGGCCTGCTGGGCGCGATCGACATCGCCTTCATGGCGTCCAATGCGCTGAAGATCACGCAGGGCGGCTGGCTGCCGCTGGCGGTGGCGGGCGCGGTGTTCGTGGTGATGGACACCTGGCGGGTGGGCCGGCGGGTGCATCTGGACAAGCAGCGCGACAATGCCCTGGCGCTGGACCTGTTCCTGGAGCGGGCCGACAAGTTCAGCCAGCGCATCGCCGGGACGGCGGTGTTCCTGTCACCGCGCGCCGACATCGTGCCCAACGCCCTGCTGCACAGCCTGAAGCATTATCATGTGCTGCACGAACGGGTTGTGATCGCCACCGTCAGCGTCGCCGACACGCCGCATGTTCCCCGCGCCAGACGGGTGGCGGTCGAGAAGCTGGGCAAGGGCTTCTTCGCGGTGAGAATCGTCTATGGCTTCTTCGAGGCGGCGGACATTCCCGAAGCCATGCAGTTGGCCCGCGCGCAGGGCCTGGCGATCGAGCCGGATTCCACCACCTATTTCCTGGGCCGCGAGACGCTGGTGCCGGGCCATGACGCGGAGATCAAGCGCTGGCGGGTGGCGCTCTATATGTGGCTGGCGTCGAACGCCCTGTCGCCGACGCGTTTCTACCGCCTCACGCCGGGCCGTGTGGTGGAACTGGGAACGCAGGTCTCAATCTAGCGCGTAGACCAGCGCCTTGAGATAGGCGCTTTCCGGCAGCAGCGGATGCACCGGATGGTCGGGGCCGGCGCCGGCCTGGCGGATCAGCGCGGCGCGGCGGCCGCTGCGCAGCAGGCCCTGGGCACATTCCGCGGCGAAACGTTCCGGCGCGATGTTGTGCGAACACGACGCCGCCATCAGCAGGCCGCCCGGCGCGGTCACGCCGGCGGCCAGCCGCGCCAGCTTGCGATAGGCTTTCGCGCCCGGCTCCAGGTCCTTGCGGGATTTCACGAAAGGCGGCGGATCGGCCAGCACGATGTCGAAGGTTTCGCCCGCCGCCTTCAGCCGTTCCAGTTCCTCGAACACGTCGGCCTTCACCGCCTGGATCTTCACGCCGTTGGCGCGGGCGCTTTCCTCGGCCAGCGCCAGCGCGGGCGCGGAACTGTCGAGGCACACCACTTCCCTGGCGCCGCCCTTCGCCGCCGCGATGCCGAAGCCGCCGGTATAGGAATAGGCGTCCAGCACGCTCTTGCCCTTGGCCAGCGCGGCGATGAAGGCGCGGTTGTCGCGCTGGTCGTAATACCAGCCGGTCTTCTGGCCTTCCGCCAGGTCGGCGATATAGCGGGCGCCATTCTCCTCCACCGCGATGCGCGCGCCCTGGCCCTTGGCGACCTTCACATGGCTGTCCAGCCCCTCCAGCGCCCGCGACGGCGCATCGGCGCGCAGGATGACGGTCCTGGGCCGCACCACCGCGTCCAGCGCGGCCAGGATGGCGTCAAGCTGCTTCTCCATCCCGGCGGTGCCGATCTGCACCGTCACGCTATCGTCGAACCGGTCGATCACCAGGCCCGGCAACCCGTCGCCTTCGGCATGGACCAGCCGGTAGAAAGGCTTGTCATAGATCGCGTCGCGCAAGCCGCGGGCGCGGGTCAGGCGTTCGGTGAAGAAGCCGGCATCCACCGCCGCGTCGCAGTCTTCCGCCAGCAGGCGGACGGCGATCAGGCTCTTGGGATTGAAATAGCCGGTGCCCAGGCCGCGGCCGTCCTCGCCCCGCACATTGACCACCGCGCCGGGCGCGATCGCCTTGGCGGCCGGGTCCATGCGAATCTCGTTGGAGAAGATCCAGGGCGAACCGGCGCGGGCGCGGCGGCCCTTGGGCAATATGACGGTTTTGCGCGACATGCGGGTGGGTGTAGCGCCCCCTTGCGCCCGGGTCCATGGCATCCTTAGATGCGGCCCGAAATCAGGCAAGGACCGCATCATGGCCGTGGACGGCAAGTGGGAAATCACCATCAATTCGCCCCTGGGCGCGCAGAAGGCCACGCTGGACCTCAAGGCCGACGGCGCCAGCCTGAGCGGCAGCCAGCAGGCGGCACAGGGTTCCGGCCCGCTGGAAAACGGCAAGGTGGACGGCAACAACCTGTCCTGGTCGGCCAAGATCACCTCGCCCATGCCCATGACCCTGGATTTCACCGGCGCGGTGGACGGCGACAAACTGTCCGGCAGCGTGAAAGCGGGGTCTTTCGGCTCCTTCCCCTTCACCGGCAACCGCATCGCCTGATATAAGGCTTCGGGTTTTTCGAGGGGCAGCTTCGTCGGCGACGCGGGCTGCCCCTTTGCTTTGGAGACGCGCGTGGCGATTCACAAGGAAGGCTATCCGTTTATCGCCTTGTTCGCGGCGGTCAACCTGCTGGCCTTCCTGTTCGCGGCCTGGCTGGGCTGGGTGCTGCTGCCGCTGACCGTCTGGTGCGTCGCCTTCTTCCGCGATCCCGAACGCAAAGCTCCCGAAGGCGAGAACCTGGTGATCTGCCCCGCCGACGGGCGGCTGCTGCCCGTCGTCGAGGTCGCGCCGCCGCCCGAACTGGGCATGGGCGACGCGCCGCGCGTGCGGCTGTCCATCTTCATGAACGTGTTCAACGTGCATGTGAACCGCAATCCGGTCGGCGGCACTGTCGTGGCGCTGTCGTATCGTCCCGGCAAGTTCTTCAATGCCAGCTTCGACAAGGCGTCTGTCCACAACGAACGCATGTCGGTGCGGCTGCGCGCCACCACCGGCCAGGAGTTGGCGGTGGTGCAGATCGCGGGCCTGGTCGCCCGGCGCATCGTCTGCGACCTGGTGCAGGGCCAGGGGGTGCGGGCGGGCGCGCGATTTGGCATTATCCGCTTCGGCAGCCGGGTCGATGTCTATCTGCCGGCGGGATCGGAGGTGCTGGTGACGCCCGGCACGGTGACGCGGGCGGGCGAGACCGTTCTGGCGCGGCTTGTTTAGGGGACTGGTCAAGACAGTGGACGCCGAACCAGATCGCATCTCCCGCCGCCGCCGCGCGCGCCAGATCGTGCGCGCCCGGCTGGAGCGGCTGGAAGACCTGTCCATCGGCAAACTGGTCCCCTCCTCCATAACCCTGCTGGCGCTGGCCAGCGGCGTCACCGCCATCCGCTTCGCCCTGAACAGCGAATGGACCAGCGCGGTCGCCTTCATCATCGCCGCGATGATCCTGGACATGCTGGACGGGCGCGCCGCGCGGATGCTGGGCGCCGACAGCCGCTTCGGCGCGCAGCTCGACAGCCTGGCCGACCTGGTCAGCTTCGGCGTCGCGCCGGGCATCATCCTGTATATGTGGAGCCTGTGGCGGATCGGCGAGCGCGGCTGGATCGCCGCCCTGATCTTCTGCGCCTGCAGCGCCATCCGGCTGGCCCGCTTCAATGTCGAAAGCGTGCGCGACGAAGGCGCCACCAAGGGCAATCCCTATTTCACCGGCCTGCCCACCCCGGCGGCGGCCTGCATGGTGCTGCTGCCGCTGCTGGTCTCGTTCCAGTGGGACAGCGCGCTGGTGATCCAGCCCTGGGTTTCGGTGGCCTTCATCGCGCTGACCGGCATGCTGATGGTGTCGCGCCTGCCCACGCCCTCGATCAAGTACATGAAACTGCAGCGCCAGCATCGCATCCTGGCGGGCATCGTCTTCGCCGCGCTGGCCGCGGCGCTGATCGCCTGGCCCTGGGCGACCATGACCGCCGGGCTGCTGATCTATGTGGCGACCATTCCGTTCGCGATTTACGCGCACCATCCGCGCACCGCCGCCAGGACGCCATAACGCCCTTCGCGCCGCGCAAGCCGAGGGAGCTCACGCAGCGCGCGGGGCAAACCGGAAAGCCGGATTACTTGGAGGGCGGCGGCGCGAAGCCTCCCATAAGCCGCGCCTGGAACGGACCCGCCACGCTGGGGTTGGACTGGAAGCTCTGGCCATAGTCGTTGTAGGTCGGGCCGTTCTGGGTGTTCCCGCCCTGGGCGAAATGCACCTGGCCGAAGCCGTCGACAAAGCCGCCGCCGCCGCCACCGCCGCCATCGGCCATGTAACCGACACCGCCGCTGAAGCCGCGATCGTCGATCGGCATGCCATCCGGCGGAGGACCGTAATAACCCGCTTGCGGCGGCGGGCCGTAGGCCATCGGCGGACCATAAGCCGCCGGACCCATCATCGGCACCCGGCCGTCATTGGGCGCGACATGCCATGCGCCATGCCAGCCGCCCATCATCACCGGGCCGGCCGAGGCGTAATCGTAATGGTAGCCTTCGCGCGCCACCGGGCGCGCCGCGCGGCGCGCGAGTTTGCGCGGTATCGCCCGCCCGCTCTTTTTGACGGCCCTGTGATCGTCCGGACAGTCGCACAGGCAGGTGACTTTGCGGCTGGCCGCCAGCGCGGGATGCGCCAGGGCAGTGGCGGAAACCAGCGTGGTGGTGAGAAGAATAGCGGCTTTCAAGGCAATGACCCTCATTACACTCTCCATCGTTCGAGGCGTGTCGCGGGGCATGCGAAGCGCTGTATCAATACGAGACGTTCTAAAACGGGACAGGCGCCAAGGCGATCCCAAACCGCATTGTTGGTTAATTCCGCCCGCTTGAGCGAAAAAATTCCCGCGCCAAGGCCCTCTTAACGCCTGCCGGCGCACACTGGCGGTCGAGACAGGACCTCATGAGCCTCGACAACCCATTCTGGGCGCCCGGCCTTGACGCGGAGGCGCAGCGCGAATCCCGCATCAATCTCGCATTGCTGCGCGGGGTCTTGGAGAATCTGCGCGCCAATCGCAAAACCTTGCCGCTTTTCGCGGGCGTGGTGGCGGCGATGTTCACGCCCTGGGTAGAGGCCGGCTGGCTGGCTTTGTGGTACGGCCAGGTGCTGCTGGGCGTCGGCGTGCAGCTTCTGCTGATCCGCGCCTTTCCCGCCGGCGAGTTGCCGCCGCGCCAGGCGGGCCGATGGACCGTCGCCGCCACCCTGACCAACCTGTTCTTCGTCGCCTGCTGGAGTTCGCTGGGCTGGTATCTGTGGGTGCCCGGCAACGAATTCGACCATATGCTGATCGCCATCGTGCTGGCGGCGACGCTGGCCGCCCAGGGCACCCTGACCGGCGCCAGCCGCGAGATCGCGGTGCCGGCCTTCCTGCTCTATGGCGCGGTGATGGCGCTGGTGCCGCTGCAGGATAACCATGCCTATGCGATCTACATGTCGGCGGCGACGCTGTTCTATGTCTGGTACATCGCCCATATCGCCCGCCAGCATTACGTGCGCGCCCGCGCCGCCGTGGTGCTGATGGAGGAGCGCAATTCGCTGCTGGCCGAACTGGTGATGGCCAAGATCGAATCCGACCGCGGCCGCGAACGCGCCGAGGCCGCCAGCCTGGCCAAGTCGCAATTCCTGGCCAATATGAGCCACGAACTGCGCACGCCGCTGAACGCCATCCTGGGCTTTTCGGAAGTGATCGCCGCGCGCATGTTCGAAAAGCAGCCGGAGCGCAATGTCGAATATGCCGGACTGATCAATTCCTCCGGCCGCCACCTGCTGGCGCTGATCAACGACATTCTAGACCTCGCCAAGATCGAGGCCGGGCGCTGGAAGCTGGAGGAAGGCGAAATCGACCTGCGCAACGTCGCCGAGGACGCGCTGCAACTGGTGCAGTGGCGCGCCAAGGATGGCGGCGCGGCGCTGGAGAATGCGATGGCCGCCGACCTGCCGCTGGTCTATGCCGACGAGCGCGCCATCAAGCAGGTGCTGCTCAATCTTCTGTCCAACGCGGTCAAGTTCACCCCCGAACATGGCCGCATCACCGCTTTCGCCGATGTCACCGCCGATGGCGGATTGTGCTTCGGCGTCAGCGACACCGGCATCGGCATCGCCGAGGACGACCAGGCCCGCGTCTTCGACAGTTTCGGCCAGGGCAAACATGATGTCGCCATCGCCGACAAGGGCACCGGCCTGGGGCTGGCCATCGTCAAGGGCCTGATCGAATCCCACGGCGGGCGCGTGGCGCTGGAAAGCCAGGTCGGAAAAGGCACCCGCGTCAGCATCACCCTGCCGCCGGCGCGCGTGCGTCCGCGTGCGCTGCAGGGCGAGCCCGCGCACTTCGTCGCTTAAGGTTCCGGGGCGAAAAATCCCTTTCATGCCAATCAGATAGACAGGGACCTGACCGGTGGAACATGGCGTTCCCGGCTGCGGCGGCGAAGCCCATGACGTCCATTCACGGTTGCGGCATAGTCATCCCCATGGGTTTTCACGGCACCGCCACGCCACGTCACCCGCTATCACCAAGCCCGGCCCGGGGAGTCTGATTCGCAGTGTCGGAAGTCGCAGAGCCGGTGAACCTGTCCCCGCGCTTTGACGAACTGCGCGGTCCCGGCGGCCTGGTGCGGCCGCACTGGCGCGCCTTCGCCCGCACCCTGAGCCAGTTGTCGCCGGAGGAATTCGAGCGCCGCCAGGCGGCGGCCCGCGCCACGGCGCAGGACAATGGCGTCACCTACAACGTCTATGACGATCGCGGCGGCCAGGCCCGGCCCTGGCAGATCGACATCGTGCCCTTCATCCTGTCGGCGGCGGACTGGAAGGCGATCGAGGCCGCCGTCATCCAGCGCGCCATTTTGGCCGAGGCCGTGCTGCGCGACGTTTACGGTCCGCAACGGCTGGTCAAGGACGGCGTGATCCCGCCGCACCTCGTCACCGGCCATCCCCAGTTCCTGCGGCCTTTGCGCGGCGCCAAACCGGCGCGGGGCGTGCATGTGCATCTTTATTCCGCCGACCTGGCGCGCGGCCCCCGACGGCAACTGGAAGGTGATGGCGTCCCGCGCCGACGCGCCCGGCGGATTGGGTTATGCGCTGGAGAACCGGCTGGTGGTGAGCCAGACCTTTCCCGAAAGCTTCGCCGACATGCGGGTGGCGCGGCTGGCCGCGTTCTTCAACGCCTACAAGGAGAGCGTGACCGGCCTGGGCGCGTCGCGCCGCGACCGCGCCGTGCTGTTGACGCCTGGCCCGTGGAACGAAGCCTATTTCGAGCATGTCTACCTGGCGCATTATCTGGGCCTGCCCGCACGCTATGTCTCGGGTTACCTGCTCACCCGGCCGCCGCCCGGCAGGCCGCGCCTGCTGGGCGCCGATGCCAGCCATGCCTGGTTCAGCGTCTGGACGCCGCCTTTTGGCTGGGTCGACCTGGACCCCACCAACAATGTGCTGGCGGGCGAGGCCCATGTGACCTCCGCCTGGGGCCGCGACTATGGCGATGTCGCGCCGGTGGCGGGCATCATCCTGGGCGGCCATGACCATGTCGTCGAAGTGGGTGTGGACGTGATCCCGGTGGTTGCCCCTCAACCGGCCGCGCGATAAGCAGGCGGCATGACCCGACTGTTCATCCTCGCCATCGCGCTGGGGGCCTTTGCCGCCACCATGACCGGCGGGGCGATGGCGCTGAAGTTCAAGGGCAGGCTGCCGCTGGTGATGGGCTTTTCGGCGGGCGCGGTGATCGGCGTCGCCTTCTTCGATCTCGCCCCGGAAGCGCTGGAGGCCGGCAAGGGCCTGTACGAGCCCCGCATCCTGCTGGCCGTCGCGGCGCTGGGCTTCTTTTTCTATACCGTGCTGGACCGGCTGGTGGCGCGGCATGACTGCGAGGGCCAGGCCAATCCGGCGCGCGGCCTTCTGGGCGCCGCCAGCTTCTCCGCCCACAGCGTGCTGGACGGCTTCGCGCTGGGCGTGGCGTTACAGACCAATGTCCGGATCGGCATCGTGGTGGCGGTGGCGGTTCTGGCGCACGATTTCGCCGACGGCCTCAACACCGTCAATGTGGTGATGAAGAATGGCGGCAGCCGGAGCTTCGCGCTGAAATGGCTGGCGATGGATGCGGTGGCGCCGGTGATCGGCGCGGGCGCCAGCCTGCTGGCCGCGCCGCGCGATGGCGTGTTGTCGCTGTTGCTGGCGCTGTTCTGCGGCTTCTTCCTGCATATCGGCGCCAGCGGCCTTCTGCCCGAAAGCCACCGCGCCCATCCGCGGCCGAGCACGACCTTCGCCACCCTGCTGGGCGCGGGTTTCCTCTATGCGGTGACGGCGCTGGTCCGCTGACTATCTGATCTCGGTAAGCAAGGGCCTGCCCGCGAAGTGCGCATCCAGATTGTCGAGAACAAGCTGGCTCATCGCCCGGCGTGTCTCGAAGGTGGCGCTGCCGACATGCGGCTCCAGCACCACATTGTCCATGCCGAACAGGATCTCGGGCACCTTGGGCTCTTCCGCGAACACGTCCAGGCCCGCGCCGCCCAGCGCGCCGGATTGCAGCGCCGCCACCAGCGCGTCCTGGTCCACCACCGCGCCGCGCGCGACATTGACCAGGATGCCGCCCGGCCCCAGCGCCTCCAGCACCGCCTGGTTGACGATCTTGTCGGTCTGCGGCGTCGCCGGAATGATCACCACCAGGAAGTCGCTATCCTTCGCCAGTTCCACCAGGTCGGGATAATGCCGGTAGGGCACATCGGCCACCGGCTTGCGGCTGTGATAGGCGACCGTCGCGTTCATCGCCGCCGCCCGCTGGGCGATCTCGCGGCCGATGCGGCCCATGCCCAGGATGCCGACGCGCTTGCGGCTGGCCTTGTAGGCCAGCGGGAAGTCGCCTTCCTTGGCCCAGCGCCCGGCGCGGACATACCGGTCCGACGCCACCAGGCGGCGCGCCGTCATGATCATCAGCGCGATGGCCAGGTCGGCCACGTCATCGTTCAGCACATCGGGCGTGTTGGTGACGGGGATGCCCTTCGACCGGGCATATTCCACCGCGATGCCGTCATAGCCGACACTGGCCGAGCCGACGATCTCCAATCTGGTCAGCTTGTCGATCAGCGCCGGATCGGGACCGGAATGGCCGTTGGTGACGACGGCGCGGACGATATCCGCCACCTTGTCGGTGTCCGACCCGGGATGGACGGTATAGCGCGCTTCCAGCTCCTTCTGGACCTCGGGACGCAACTTCACCAACTGCAACACATCGATCTTCGGCATGGCTATTGCGCTTCCGCCATCTGCTTCATGATGTCCAGCCCTTCGCCGAAGCGCTTGGTGCGGTTGGCGCGGTCGGCCGCCTTCTGTTCCGGCGTCAGGCCGCTGATGTCGTAGAACAGGGTCACGATGATCTTGGTTTTGCGGCCCCGGTCCAGCGGCTCCACCGCCAGGGTGCCGTGATAGAAGATCGGCGAGGCCGGCTGCACGTCCGAGGGCTGCTGGGCGTAGCTGTAGGAATAAGGCGTGGCCGCGACGATGATCTCGTCGGTCTTGCCGTTGAGGCGGCGGTTGGTGCCGACGCTGATCTGGTTGCCGCCGGTCAGCACGCAGCTTTGCAGCTTCAGCCATTGCTGGATGGCGCAATAACCGCCGATCCTGGCCCAGACCTGGTCGGAGGTGCGGTCAACCACCTTTTCCAGCAGGATGGTGTTCCATTCGGGCGCGGCGGCTTGCGCGCCGCCAGCCAGCAAAAGCGCCATTGCTGCGCCTGCGAAAAATCCGGTCTTCATGGCGTATCCCCTCATTCTTTTGCGCCTGCCGCCATCTCTGATAGAACCGGCTGGGCGCGCGCGCAACAAGACCAAAAAGCGCGGCCTCAAGGGAAAGATGCTGCGTATCCTGGCCGCCCTGTGCCTGTTGGCCGCTCCGGCCGCCGCGAAGGAACTGCATGTCCTGACCGGCGCCGGGATGACCTCGGCCGTCCGGGCGCTGGCCGCCGATTTCGGCAAGGAAACCGGCATCGATGTCAGCGTGGTCGGCGACACCAGCGCGGGCGTGCGCCGGCGCATGGAGGCGGGCGAGAAATACGACCTGGTGATCGGCCCCACCGCGATGATGGATGCCCTGTCCGGCGAACACCTGGTCGCCGTCCAGCATCATGCCCTGGCCCGGATGGTGGCGGGCCTTGCCCTGAAGAAGGGCCAGCCCATGCCCGACCTTTCCACCGCCGCGGCCTTCCGGGACCTGCTGCGAAACGCCTCCAGCATCGCCTATGTCGATCCCGCGCAAGGCGGCATCACCGGCGTCTTCTTCCTGGCCCAGGCCGACCGGCTGGGCGTGGGCGAGCATGTCCGCGCCCGCGCCGTGCTGCAGGCCAGCGGCGGCGCCGTGGCCGATGCCGTCGCCGATGGCGCGGCGCAATGCGGCGTCACCCTGGTCAGCGAGATGCTGCCCAACAAGGACGTCAGCGTCTGGCCGCTGCCCGACGCGGTGCAGATGACCACCATCTATGCCGCGGCGCTTGCCGCCGATGCGCAGAACGCATTGGACGCCGCCCGCCTGCTGGACACACTCAGCGGCGAAAAAGGCCGCGATACCGCCCGCGCCGCCGGGCTGCAACCTGTTTCGCCGCTCAACCGATAAATGTGAGGAGACGACCATGGACCGCCGCAAATTCTTTTCCGTCACCGGGGCCGGCGCCGCAGCGCTTGCCGCCGGCAGCGCGCCCGCCGCCAATGCCGCGCCGGGCGTGCCCGGCGGCGCCTGCGCCTCCAGCAAGCTGCAACCCCTGAAGGCCAGGCTGGGCCATCAGTTCGGCACCCTGACCGACAAGAGCGCCGCCTGGGTGGCGCGCTATGGCGTTGACGCGGTCTGCACCAGCCCGGTGATAACCGATCCCACCCGCCTCTATCCCACCGCGGACGAGATGAACAAGATGCTCGACCTGGCGCGGAAGTGGAAGGTCAAGGTCGAACTGGTGGACAGCGTGCTGCTGACATCGTCCAACATCGACAAGGAAAAGAATCCCGGCATCATGCTGGCCAAGTCGCCGGAGCGCGAGCGCGAGATCGAAGCGTTCCAGAACCATATCCGCACCTGCGCCGCCACCGGCATCCGCACCCTGAAATACAATATGTCCATCCTGGGCGTGCTGCGGTCCGGCGAGGTGCGCGGCCGCGGCGACACGGTCTACAACCGCTGGAACGCCAAGGAGGCGATCGCCAAGAATCCGCCGCTGACCCAAGCGGGGGTGGTCGATGCCGACGCGTTCTGGGAACGGATCGACTTCTTCCTGTCGCATGTCGTGCCGGTGGCCAACCAGTACAAGGTGCGCATCGCCTGCCATCCCCAGGACCCCGGCACCCCGCCGGAAGGCTATCGCGGCGTGGATCGGGTGCTGGGCACCATCGACGGGCTGAAGCGGTTCGTCGGCATGCATGAAAGCCCTTATCACGGCCTGAATTTCTGCCAGGGCACGGTCAGCGAGGACCTGGAGCATCCCAATGACGAGATCGGCGACGTGATCCGCTGGTTCGGCAGCCGCAAGAAGATCTTCAACGTCCATTTCCGCAACATTCGCGGCCATCGCGGCGACTTCGTCGCCGAAATGTTCCCCGACGAGGGCGATGTCGATTTCGTCAAGGCGCTGAAGGTCTATCGCGAGGTCGGTTATGAAGACCTGCTGATGCCCGACCATGCCCCCAAGGTGGTGGGCGCGGGCGCGGAATGGGGCACCAACGAGAACTTCGCCTTCGAGTTCGGCTATATCCGCGGTCTGATCCAGGCCGAGCAGCATCTGGCCTGACCATGCTTCGGGCGGCGGGACGGCGCGGGGACCATCACGCGCGCCGTCCCGCCGTTCCTTCCCCTGGCCCGCCTTGCAAGGGCAGATGGTCGCAGGGCAATCCGCGCGGGGCGAACCAAGGGGCGGGCGCCCTATCTTCCGCCCATGAACAAGGATGTCCCGTTCCAGATTGCCGCCCTTCGCGCCGTGATCGGGCGCTGCCCCTGCTGCGGCCAGGGCAAGTTGTTCCGCGCCTATCTCAAGCAGGTCGAGAACTGCGCCGCCTGCGGCGAACGCTTCGGCCATATCCGCGCCGATGACGCCGCGCCCTGGCTGACCCTGATCGTGCTGGGCCACGTCGTCCTGCCGCTGATCTTCCTGTTCGACTGGGACTGGATGCCGTTGTGGCCGGCGATGATCGCCATGTCGGCGCTGCTGATGGCGCTGGCGCTGGTGCTGCTGCCGCGTTCCAAGGCGCTGTTCCTGGCCATCCTGTGGCGGACCAAGGCGCCCGGCTACAAGCAGGTCGAGATCGTCTGATCCAGCAACGGCCTTTCCGGGCCGTCAGATGTTTTCCAGCCGCGCCGTGGCGTCGCCGAACTTGTCCAACTTCACGCCATAACGGTCCATCAGCGAGAGATAGAGGCCGCACATGCGCCGCTTCTCCTCGCCGGCGTCCAGGTAATTCAGCGACCGCCCGGTCTTGAGGGTGCCGCCCAGCCCACCCGACAGCACCACCGGCAGGCGGAAATTGTCGTGCTTCCTGCCGATCCACATGTTGGACAGGAACATGATGCAGCTATTGTCCAGCACCGTGCCGTCGCCTTCCTTCATGCCGTCCAGCCTGGACACCAGATAGGCATATTGCTCGACATGGAAGCGGGCGATGCGCTCGTAGGAATCGCTGTTGTTGTCGTGGCTGGCGGCGTGATGGCCTTCCTTCACGTCCAGGAAGGGATAATACATCGCCGACAGGTCGCGGCTGATGATCCAGCTCGCCACCCGCGTCTTGTCGGTCTGGAAGGCGATGGCGATGATATCGGCCATCAGCCTGGCATGCTCGCGCAGGTCTTCCGGCAGGCCGGACTTGGGCCGCTCCATCGCGATGGCGGGTATGTTGCCGGCCTTGGCGGAGTCCTGGGCGTCGTTCATGCCCTTGCGCATCACCTCGACCCGCTTTTCCACTTCGCGGACGCTGGTGAGGAATTCGTCGATCTTGCCGCGGTCGCTGGCGCTGACCTTGTGCGACAAAGCGGCGGCGCGATCCTTCACCCGGTCCAGGACGCTGATGTTGAGCAGGCTGCCGCGATTGTCGAACAGGCTGTCCCAGGCCAGCGCCGGATAGACTTCCACCGGCACCGGCGAATCCGGCGTCTGCCACGACAGATGCGAGGAATAAGCGAGGCTGAAATTGGTTTCGTGATAGCCGGTCATCGGCTGTTCACAGGCCAGCACGATGGAGGATTGCGGCGTGTCCTGGCCGACCTGGTTGGCGATCACCTGATCGACGCTGACCCCGGAATGGATCACCGCGCCCTTGGTGATCGGCTCGCCCGACAACAGGCTGCCGGTCTGGCCGGGATGGATGCCCTCATTGGTGAGGGTCTTCACATAGAGGCCGTCCACCACATTGATCTTCTGCTTGAAGGGTTCCAGCGGCGACAGGGTCTTGGACAGTTTCATGTCCGCGCCGTTGCCGCTGGCGCTCCAGTGATCCTCGTTGATGCCGCAGCCCAGGAAGACCACGCCAAAGCGCTTGGGCATCGCCGCCGTCGCGGCCGAGGCGTTGACCGATTCCAGCCAGGGCAGCGCCATGGCGCAGCCGGTGCCGCGCAGCACGGCGCGGCGGGAAAAGGCGTTCTTGCGCGAACGGGTCATGTCAGTTTCCCTTCCTGTAATTGATCTTGGTCGGCTTGATCTCGGGCTTGATCGCCTCGGCCGGCTGGACCGGCTGCATCTGGCCCGGCTCCGGCGCGCGGCGGGTGCGGAATTGCGGGCTGAGCACGATGGTTTCGGCCAGCGCCCGGAAGCGGTAGCCGTCGGCGGCCAGGTTGGTCTTCATCTTGTCGATCAGCGATTCATCCGACAGCACCAGGCTGCGGCCCAGCGCGTAGGACAACAGCTTGCGCGACAGGTTGTCGATGAAGTTGGTCTGGCGATGGTCCTTGATGAACTGGCGCAGGCCCTCCACGCCGGTGGCGTTGACGCCGCCGGGGAAGGTGGCCGCCGCATCCACCGGGCGGCCCGCCAGGTCGGTGGCGCGCTTGCCGCCCACCGGGCCATAACCTTCGAACACCAGGCCGAAGGAATCGAAGCGCTCATGGCAGCCGGCGCAAAACGGGTTCTTGTGATGCTCGGCCAGCATCTCGCGGATCGGCTTGTCGGTCTTGGCCTCGTCGCTGGGAAGCTCCGGCACCACCGGCGGCGGCGGCGGCACGCGGATGCCCAGCACCTTCTGCACCACCCAGTTGCCGCGCTTGACGGGCGAGGTGCGCAGGCCCGGCGAATTCTGGGTCATGAACACCGCCATGGGCAGCACGCCGCCGCGGCCATAGGCGTTGGCATTGTCGACCCTGACCCAGTGATCGGTGTCGCCCGGCACATCCGGCATGCCGTAATGCCTGGCCAACGGCGGGTTGACGAAGGTGTAGTTGCCATAGAGCAGGTCCAGCACCGAGCCGTCATGCTGGATCAGGTCCCGCATGAAACGGATCGGCTCCTGGAACATCGCCTCGCGCAGGTCGTCGTCGAAGGCGGGGAAGCGCTGGCGGTCCACCGAATTGTTGGTCTCGAACAGGCGGAAGTTCAACCAGTTGCCGGTGAATTCGGTGGCCAGGCCCGCGATGCGCGGGTCCTTCATCATGCGCCGGGTTTGCGCCAGCAGCACGTCGTCGCGGTGCAGGTCATGGGCGGCGGCGCGTTTCAGCAGGTCCGCATCCGGCATCGAGGCCCAGAGGAAATAGCTGAGGCGGCTGGCCAGGCTGACATCGGGCAGCGGGCTGGCGTCATACGCCTTGATGCTGGCGGCGGCCAGGCCGCTCCTGGGCTGGACCGGCCCGGCGAGATCGAAGCGGTAGAGATAGTCGGGCGACATCAGCACCCCGACCAGGCTGTCGCGGATGGCGTCTTCATGGGAAAGCTGCCGGGTGGCGCGCAACTCCTTATAATAGGCGACCAGCCCGTCGCGTTCGCCTTGCGTCAGCGGGCGGCGCCAGGCGCGGCCCGCGAAATCCAGCAGCGCGGCGAGATGCCTGGGCTCGGCGGCGACGCGTTCCTTTTCCATGCGGCGCAGGATGGCGTCGTTGGCCTGGAAGAAGTCGCGGATGGCGGCCGGCGCGTCCTTGTCATTGCCGGGATCGGCGGCGGCGCGGGCCAGATACTTGTCGCGCAGCCAGTCGATCACATAGGTGTCGGTCACCTCATGGCCGGCCGGGCGCTTGGAGCCGGATTCGGTGGAGAGGTTGCCGTTGATGTTGCCGTCGACCTCGCCCGACTGGTTGAAGAAATACTGGACCCAGGTGTGCTCGGTCCGGTGGCCGACGAAATCGAACTCGTTCCACAGCCCATTGAGTTGGTCCTGGCCCTTCTTGTCCAGAATCAACTGCATCAGCGCGGTGTCGTCGCGGTAATAGCCGCCGGTATTGTGATAGCCGGCGCTGAGCAGGCGGCCCTGGTCCACCGTATTGTCGGGCCAGTAGCGGCCCCGCTCGCTGACCACGAAGGTGTCGGGGAAGACGCTGGCGAACCGCGCGAACGCCTTCTGGTACTTCGCCTTCTGGCCCGCCGGATAGACCAGGTCGGGATCGCTGGCCCGCGCATTGGCCATGATCACGCTCCAGCGCGGCGACGCATCCTCGTGCAGCGGCGGATATTTCGGCACCGTCATCTGCGGCGCGGCGGGCACAGTGTCGGCGCGCAATGCGTCGGGATCGCTCTGGCGGTGGCTGGCGGCATATTGCTTCAGCCGCCAATTGTGCAGCGGCTCCGACTGTCCGGGCAGGCCCTTCACCACCGGCGCATGGAACTGCATCGCGGTATCGGCGCGCAGCCGCACCACGAAATCGCGCATCGCCACCGCCCCGGCTTTCGCCTGGGCGGCGCTGCCGGACGGGCCGGGCAGCGCGTTCCACATCGCCTGCAGCTTGGCGACGGGACCGACCGCGTCCTTGTCATGCAGGATGGCCCACACCATCGGCAGATACTTGGCGCTGATGTTCGCCTGCGCGGCGATGGAAGCCAGCGTCGCCTTGGGCTGGCCCAGCGCGGCGCGGTTCCTGTAGCGCCAGGCGGCCTGGAAATAGTCGGCGAAGTCGGTCGGCTGCGCCTTGTAGAAGGCGATGATGCGCTGGACGCCGTATTTCTCGCGGTCGGTTTCCACCCGCATGGAATAGGCGGAGAAGTCGATGCCCGCGGGCGTCAGCACCATGGTGTCGGCGATCTGGCGCGCGGCGGTGAGATACTTGTTCAGCAGCGCCGGCGACATGGTCAGCGACTCGCCGGAATTGTCGAAGCCCGCCTGGTTGGCCGGATCGACCGGGAATTGATGCGCCACGCGCAGGTCCTGGCCGGTCAGGTCGCGGATGGTGTTGTCATATTCCGCGTTGGACAGGCGGCGCGCCAGCACCACGCCGGGATCGCCGCCCAGCCGCTTGATCTCCTCGCCGCGCACGGCATGGACGAAATTGATGATCGCCGCGCGCTCGGCATCGCTGGGCTGGTTCTTGACCGCCTTGGGCGGCATCTCATGCGCGGTGAGGCGGTCCGACAGCAACTGCCAGCGCGCGAAGTCCTGCTTGATCTGGTCGACCGAGGTATAGCCCTTGAGGTCGAACTGCGCGGTGGGCTGCGGGCCGGAATGGCAGCCGGCGCAATATTTGCCGACAAAGGGTTGGACCGTGCCGGTGAACCGGGCCTGCAGATCGGCAGGACCCGCAGCCAGCGCCGGGGTGGCGGCAAGACCCAGAAGGACGGCAAACAAGCGTTTCATTCGACAGCCCGTATTCTTGTTATGGAGCCGCATGCGGCCGCTTCCCCCGGCGGGTTTGCCCGCCGCATTTGACGGACAAATAATCAGAAATCGCGCCCACGGGCAAACGTGGCCGGGCGCAACATTTCAGGCGGGTTCCGGGTGGAAACCCGGCGCGGTTCATGCGGCTTTCCGGCCTGCGCCGAACCGGCCGATGGCGTCGGCCATGACCCAGACCGCGCCGGTCAGCGCCAGATTTTGCGCATTGCCGCACCAGGCCAGGTGGCTGTGCGGGTCGGCCGCCAGCTTCGGCGCCCAGACCAGCGCGCCGAAGGTGGCGAACATGGCGGTGGCCAGCCGCGCCGCCGGCAGCGCCAGGATGCCTGAGAGGAAAGCCAGCCCGGCCAGGATATGAAACCCGCCGGTCGCCAGCGCCCAGAAGCGCGCGCCCGGCGGCAGCCAGGCGGGCGTCATCGCCGCGGTTTCGGAAACATAGATAATGTGCGCGGCGCCGAAAACCAGAAGACAGATGCCGAACAGCAGCCGCGCGATATGAACCACCTGCGCGGACGGACGGACACGCAAAGTCGCAAGGAGAACAATCGCGGCGATGACCAGCGTCGCCTGTTCGGCCACGCCCAGCCAGGTGGCAAAGACCTGCGGCAGGTTCAGGGTCCGCCAGCCCCAGCGCACCGCGAAGACGAGATAGAGAAGCCCCGCGATCGCCGCGCCCAGTTTCGCGGTGCCGCGCGCTTGCAAGCCGATCCCGGCGACGGTGAAAGCAAATGCCGTGGCGCAGGCCAGCAGCGCGTAACCGGGAATGTCCTGCGCGATCGGTTGCCAGACGCTGCCGAAATCCTGGAAAGACAGGCCGACGATGCCGAACAGCAACGCCGCAAGCCCATACACATGCCGGCCGAGTTGCATTCCCCTCCTCCCCGCGGAACTGCGGAAGGACTATAGACGGCGCGTTGATGCTGGAAAGAACTGAGTATTCGTCAGGCGCGGGGCAGGCGGCCGGTATTTTCGCCTGAGGCGGGTCCGCTCAAGCCGCTGTCGCGCGCGGACCCTTGTCATTCATTTTCGTCCGCTTTGCGGAGGGAAATGAATGGTGCCGCCTGCGTGACTCGAACACGCGACCCCCGCATTACGAATGCGATGCTCTACCGACTGAGCTAAGGCGGCCCTGGAGCGCGGACGAAAGGCCGCGCGACCATTGAAAAACCGGAAAGTGGCCGGAAACTACTGATCCGGCTCCCCTTCCGCAACGCCAAATCCTGCTCCCGGACCCCTTAATTGCCGGTTTCGCCGTAGGAAATCCGCCATATCCGGCCCTTGTTGGAATCCGCCACATAGAGCGCCCCATCCGGGGCCACCGCCACGCCCACCGGGCGATAGGCGGCGGTTTTGACGTTCCTGGCCCCGGCATCCGGCCCGGCAAAGCCGTCGGCGAAGACCATGGGCTTGCCCGCCTTGCCGCCGGTGAAGGGCACGAAGGTGACGTTGTAGCCGGCATGGCCGCCCGGCAGCACGCTGCCGTCGGCCCCACCGCCATGCATGGCGAGAAAAGCCCCGCCGCGATACCCGCGCGGGAACTGCCGGCCGTCATAGAAGGCCAGGTCCAGCACCGCCGGGCGCATCGGCTGGAACGCCACCACCGGCGTCGCATATTTGCCCGCGGGCGCCTGGGTCTTGCCGTCGCCGCCATAGTCCGGCGCCATCAGGCGGATGTTCCGCGCGCCGTCCCAATAGGTATAGGGCCAGCCCATGTCGGTGCCCCTGGTGACGCGGAACATCTCGTCGGCGATGGCATCGTCATCGGCCTGGGTCAGCAGATCGGGCCAGGTCTTGGCGGTGGCGTCGCGGCCATGCCAGGCCGAATACAGCGCGTCGCCCTTGCGCCAGGCAAGCGCGCTGGAATTGCGCACCCCGGTGGCGAAGCGGTCGCCATCGGCGAGCTTCTGGCCCGGCTTGCCGTCATCAAAGCGCCAGATGCCGCCTCGCGTCTCCAGCAGCGGACAGGGATCGAGGCCCTTGGGCTTGGCGTCCTTGGGATTGCCGGGATCGGGGCAGTTGGCCGCGCCGCCGCCGCCATCGATTCCGACATAAAGCCCGCCCTTGCCGTCGAAGGCGAGCGGATGGTTGGTCGCCGCCAACCCATCGACGATCAGCTCGCCCGGCGTGGCGGGAACCAGCGCATCGCCCGGCAGCGGAAAGCGCCAGACACCCGTACCCGACGCGGCATAGAGCGCGCCCTTGTGGACGCGGATACCGGTGCCCTGGTCCACCGCGCCCACGGCGAAATGCCCGGTCTGCGCGGCCTTGTGATCGGGACCCGGCCTGAGCGCGATGATGCCGGCCGATGGCTGGTCGCGGCCATGCCGGGTGGAGACATAGATGTCTCCATTGTCGCGCACCGCCATGTGCCGGATCGGCCCCAGGCCGTCGGCCACCACCGTGGCATGGAATCCGGAAGGCAGCACCAGCCCGTCCGGCTCGGCGGCGAAGGCCGGCGCGGCGGCGAGCAGAAGGGCGGCGAGCAGCGAAGATTTCATGGCGGTCCCCTTTATTGTTTTGCCGCACGCTAGCCCTTGCGCGCGGCCGCGCGCAACTAGCGCTTGGCCCGGGGATGGGCGTTTGCATACGTCCTGAGCAATTCCGTGGTCTCGATGGCGGTGTAGATCTGGGTGGTGGAGAGCGAGGCATGGCCCAGCAATTCCTGCACCGACCGCAGGTCGCCACCGCCCTGCAGGATATGCGTGGCGAAGGAATGGCGCAGGGCATGCGGCGTGGCGCGGTCGTTCAGGCCCAAGGCGCCGCGCAACCGTTGCATCAGGCTCTGGGCCTCCCGCGGGCTCATCGGCAAGCCACGCCGCGACAGGAACAAGGGCGACGACGGCGCGCCGGTAAAGGGAATCTGCGCGGCATATCCGGCCAGCGCCTCGGCCACCAGCGGCAGCACCGGGATGCTGCGTTCCTTGCGGCCCTTGCCGATCACGCTCAGCGTCGCGCCCAACGGCACGTCGCCGCGCTTCAGCGACAGCGCCTCGGAAATGCGCAGGCCCCCGCCGTATAAAAGCGTCAGCAGGGCGGTGTCGCGGCTTCCCAGCCATTCGACATCATGCGCGCCGGCCTGTGCGATCGCCCGCGCCGCGTCATCGACGGTCAGCGGCCGCGGCAAGGGCCGGCGCACCCGCGGGCTGCGGATGGCGCGCGGCGCGGCATTTTCCAGCACGCCTTCCTTCGCCAGGAATTTGTAGAAGCTGCGCACCGCCGCCAGCGCCCGCTGCACGCCGCCAGCGCCCAGGCCTTCCGAACGCCGCGAACTGATGAAGGCGCGGATGTCGGCGGGCGTGAGTTTCGCCAGCGTCTTTTCCGTCACCGCGCCGCCGGTGTGGCCGGCCTGGAAACCCAGGAACGTCGCGACGTCATCGCCATAGGCCCGCAGGGTATGCGGGCTGGCGCGCCGTTCATGGCGAAGCGCCGCCAGCCAGCTTGCGCGAAGCGCGGCCGCCCCCTGCGCCACCTCAGCCCTTGATGGTGACGCCGGCCTTCTTGGCGTCGGCGATGAAGGCGGCCAGGCCCTTGTCGGTCAGCGCGTGATACAGCAGCTTCTTGAATACATCGGCGGGAATGGTCGCCACGTCCGATCCGGCCAGCGCCACCTCGCGCACATGGCTGACGGTGCGCACCGACGCCGCCAGGATCTCGGTCTTGAAGCCGTAATTGTCATAGATGGTGCGGATGTCGCGGATCAGGCCCATGCCATCCTCGCCCATGTCATCCACCCGGCCGATGAAGGGCGAGATGAACGAGGCGCCCGCCTTGGCCGCCATCAGCGCCTGCACCGGCGAGAAGCAAAGCGTGACATTGACCATGGTGCCTTCGCCGGCCAGCCTGGCGCAGGCTTTCAGCCCGTCCCAGGTCAGCGGCACTTTCACGGCGATGTTCTTGGCGATCCCGGTGAAGATCGCGGCTTCCTTCAGCATGCCCTCATAGTCGGTCGCCAGCACCTCGGCGCTGACCGCGCCCGGCACGATCTTGCAGATCTCCTTCAGCGATTCGACATAGTCCTTGCCGGTCTTGGCGGCGAGGCTGGGATTGGTGGTCACGCCATCGACCAGGCCGGACGCGGCATATTCGCGGATTTCGGCCACATCGGCGGTGTCGAGGAAGATTTTCATGGGGCAAAAGACCTTATGGATTGACCTTGGGAAAAACCGGCGCGAAGTGTAGCCCATGATCCGGGCCCGTTTGAACCCCGCCCCGCCACCCGAAATCGCCGCAAAACCCGTGGTTGGCGTGCTTTTGCCGCTGCCGCTGGCGGGGGCTTATGACTACAAGCTTCCCGCCGGTTGTAACGCGGGCCGGGGGGCGCTGGTTGCCGCGCCGCTGGGGAACCGGGAAGTATTGGGCGTGGTGTGGGGCACCGCCGAAGGCACCGTAGGCGACAACCGGCTGAAACTGGCGGAACCGCTGGACGGCGCGCCCGCCTTGCCCGGCAGACTGTGCGACTTCATCGACTGGGTGGCCGATTACACCCTGAACCCGCCGGGCGCGATCCTGGCGATGGCGTTGCGCTCACGCGGGGCCTTCGAGCCGGAGGCGCGGCGCATCGCCTATGTGCGGGGCAGCGTGACGCCGCCGCGGATGAGCGACGCGCGCAGGCGCGCGCTGGAAGTGGCGGGTGACGACCTGGCGCGCAGCGTCACCGGCCTGGCGGAAGATGCCAATGTATCGGCGGCCGTGGTGCGCGGGCTGGTGCAGGCCGGCGCCCTAGTGCCGACCGAGTTGCCGGAGTTCGCGCCCTTCCGCATGCCCGACGCGGATTTCGCCGCGCCAAAACTGAACGGCGATCAGGCCCGCGCGGCGGATGCGCTGCGCGATGCCGTCAAGGCAAGAGCGTTTTCCGCCCATTTGCTCGACGGCGTCACCGGCAGCGGCAAGACCGAAGTCTATTTCGAGGCGGTGGCGGCGGCGCTGGAAGCCGGCAGGCAGGTCCTGATCCTGTTGCCGGAGATCGCGCTGACGGCGCAATTCCTGGAACGCTTCGCGGCCCGCTTCGGCACCCGCCCCGCCGAATGGCACAGCGATGTCAGCCAGAAGGAACGCCGCCGGGTCTATCGCGCGGTGATGAACGGCGAGGCCCGGGTGGTGATCGGGGCGCGCTCGTCCCTGTTCCTGCCCTTCCCCGAACTGGGGCTGGTGGTGGTGGACGAGGAGCACGAGCAGGCCTTCAAGCAGCAGGACGGCGCGATCTATCACGCCCGCGACATGGCGGTGGTGCGGGCCCGGACCGAGGATTGCCCGGTGGTGCTGGCCTCGGCGACGCCGTCGCTGGAAAGCTTCGTCAACGCCACCGGCGGGCGCTACACCCACCTGAAGCTCGCCGCGCGGCATGGCGTGGCCGAGTTGCCCCAGGTGCGGCTGATCGACCTGCGCAAGGAACGCGATCCGGTCGAAGCCGCGCACAAGGCGCAATGGCTGTCGCCGCCGCTGCGCGCCGCGCTGGGGAATGTGCTGGCGGCGGGCGAACAGGCGATGCTGTTCCTCAACCGCCGGGGTTATGCGCCGCTGACCCTGTGCGAGGCCTGCGGCCACAAATTCACCTGCCCGCATTGTTCGGCCTGGCTGGTGGAACACAAATACAAAAGGCGGCTGGCCTGCCATCAATGCGGCTATGAACTGCCGATACCCACGGACTGCCCGCAATGCGCCGAAAGCGGCACGCTGAAGCCCTGCGGCCCCGGCGTGGAGCGGGTAGCGGAGGAATTCGCCGCCTTCTTCCCCCAGGCACGTTACGCCATCGCCTCCTCCGACACCATGATGCATACCGGGCCGGGCGAGATGCAGGGACCCTTGCGCCTGTTCGCCCGGGGCGAGATCGACGTGCTGATCGGCACGCAGATCGTGGCCAAGGGCCATCACTTTCCACAGCTCACGCTGGTCGGCGTGGTGGATGCCGACCTGGGCGGCGGCGATGGCGATTTGCGGGCGCGGGAGCGGACCTTCCAACTGCTGCACCAGGTGTCCGGCCGCGCCGGCCGCGCGCAGAAGCCGGGACTGGTGCTGCTGCAGACCCGCAATCCCGAAGATGCGGTGATGCAGGCGCTGGCGAAGGGCGACCGCGACGGTTTCTATGCGCAGGAGCGCGGTTTCCGCGAAGCCGCGAGCGCCCCGCCTTTCGGACGCCTCGCCGCGCTGGTGGTCAGCGGCTATGACGGCGATGCGGTGCGCGGGATCGCCCGCCAGTTGGGCAAGTCCGCCCCGCCCGCCCGCGACGTGAAGGTGTGGGGGCCGACGCCCGCCTTCTATTCCCTGTTGCGCGGCCAGACACGCGAGCGCCTGCTGGTGCAGGCGGCCAGGGGCGTGGACGTGCAGGCATACCTGAAGGCCTGGCTGGGCGCGCAGAAAATCCCCGCCGCCGTCCGTGTCGCGGTGGATATCGATCCCGTCAGCTTCTTCTAATCGGGCAGCGCGAAATTGATGCGCGGGAGACGAGCCATGCAAGCACGAATGACCCATCCGCATTTCTTCTGCCCGAAGCCAGGACCGCCATGATGGCCCTCCATGCGACGACGGAGAACCTGCCGCCGAAGCTGCGCCAGCTGATGCAACTGCGCGCCAGCCAGATCAATGGCTGCAGCGTCTGTGTCGAGATGCATGCGGCGGAACTCGGACAGGCCGGCGTGCCCGGCGCGCATATCATCGCGGTGTCCGCCTGGCACGACGCGCCCTATTTCAGCGATGCCGAGCGCGCGGCGCTGGAACTCACCGAGGCGCTCACCCGCCTGGCCGACAAGGGCGGCGCGGTGCCGGACGCGGTATGGGCAAAAGTCACCGCCCATTTCAGCGAGGAGGAAATCGCCGAGATCCTGATCGCCATCGCGGGGATCAATGTCTGGAACCGGCTGAACGCGGCGATACGCCAGCCATCCGGCATCAAATGGGAAAAGGCGGCCTGAAAAGGCGGCGCGGCCGGCAGCCGGCCGCGCCGCGCCTTTACAGTTTCCGCACGTCCGTCAGGTGGCCGGTGACGGCGGCGGCGGCGGCCATCGCCGGCGACACCAGATGGGTGCGGCCGCCGCGGCCCTGGCGACCCTCGAAGTTGCGGTTGGAGGTCGAGGCGCAGCGCTCGCCTTCCTTCAGCTTGTCGGCGTTCATCGCCAGGCACATCGAGCAGCCGGGATCGCGCCATTCAAAGCCCGCCGCGACGAACACCTTGTCCAGGCCCTCTTCCTCGGCCTGTTCCTTCACCAGGCCGGAGCCCGGCACCACGATGGCGTTGACGCCGGCGGCGACCTTGCGGCCCCTGGCGATCTCGGCGGCGGCGCGCAGGTCTTCGATGCGGCCATTGGTGCACGACCCGATGAAGACGTGATCGACCTTGATCTCGGTCAGGGGCTGGTTGGCGGCGATGCCCATATACTGGATGGCGCGCTCGGCGGCGTCGCGCTTGTGCGCGTCGGCCATCCCGGCCGGGTCGGGCACGGAAGCCGTGATCGGCAGCGCCTGTTCCGGCGAGGTGCCCCAGGTCACCATCGGCACGATGTCGCGCGCATCCAGCGTCACCTCGGCGTCGAACCTGGCGTCGGGGTCGGAATGGAGCGTGCGCCAATAGGCTTCGGCCTGTTCCCAGGCCCCGGCCTTGGGGGCGCGGGGTTTGCCCTTCACATAGTTCAGCGTGGTGTCGTCCACCGCGATCAACCCGGCGCGGGCGCCGCCCTCGATGGTCAGGTTGCACAAGGTCATGCGGCCTTCCATCGACAGGCCGCAAATGGCGTCGCCGGCATATTCGATGACATAGCCGGTGCCGCCGGCGGTGCCGATCCTGGCGATCACCGCCAGCGCGATGTCTTTCGCCGTCACGCCGTCGGGCAGCCTGCCGTTGACGGTGACGCGCATGTTCTTGCTGGGCATCGCCCGCAGGGTCTGGGTCGCCAGCACATGCTCGACTTCCGAAGTGCCGATGCCGAAAGCCAGCGCGCCGAAGGCGCCGTGGGTGGAGGTGTGGCTGTCGCCGCAGACGATGGTGGTGCCCGGCAGGGTCCAGCCCTGTTCCGGCCCGATGATATGCACGATGCCCTGGCGGATATCGTTCATCGGGAAATATTCGACGCCGAAATCGTGCGCGTTCTTTTCCAGGGTTTCGACCTGCAGCCTGGATTCCGGCTCGGTGATGCCCTGGTCGCGGTCCTTGGTGGGGACATTGTGGTCGGCCACCGCCAGGGTCAGGTCGGGGCGGCGCACCTTGCGGTTCGCCAGGCGCAGGCCCTCGAACGCCTGGGGGCTGGTGACCTCATGGACCAGATGGCGGTCGATATAGATCACCGGGGTCTCGCCGGGGGTGGCGTCCACCAGATGGGCGTCCCAGATCTTGTCGTACAGCGTTTTGCCCATGGCTTTTCTTCTGGTCGGTGTTGACGGGGGCTTACTTATAAGGTGGGAGGCAGCCGTTCAATGCTGCGAAAAAAACAGGACCGCCATGATGATAAGGATGGCGAGGAACTGGGCTAATACCCTGATCCGCATAAGCTTATTCGACCAGCTACGGGCCGTGTCGCCGCCCTTCCACAGGGTGTAAAGCCCCAGGCAGAGCACGCAGAAGACGATGCCGACGGCGATGGCGACGAGGACTTTCCCGGTCATGGCGGGTTTATCGACCCCTCAGGCGAGAGCGTCAATCTGCTCGGGGGTGAAGTTGCCGGGCACAATGGTCACAGGGATGGCCTGGACGGCGGCCCCGAACATGGAAACCAGCGGGCCGGGGCCTTCCTTGGCCGTGCCGGAGGCCAGCACCAGGATCGAGATGTCCGCATCCTCCTTCAGAAGCTGGTGCAGGCATTCGGTGGCCAGGCCGTAGGGGATCACCAGCTCCGGGATGACGCCGGCCAGTTCGTTCACCAGCTTGGCGGCTTCGAACAGCATGCCTTCCGCCTCGGCATGGGCTTCGTCGCGCATGATCTCCTCCACGCCCCGCCATTGCTGGAAGTCGGGCGGCGTGGCCGGGCACATCAGGGTGACGCGGCCGCCGGTATGCTGGGCGCGGCGGGCGGCGAAGCGCAGCGCCACGGCGCATTCCGGCGTCTTGTCGATGACGACCAGGAATTTGCGCGGATTGCGTGGGCCGCCGGGGCTGCTCATGGCCCTATTCTAGCAGCTTGCGCTTGAGGTCATAGAGGACTTCCAGCGCCTCCTTGGGCGACAGGGCATCCGGCTCGACCGTCTTCAAGGCGTCCTCCACCGCGCTGCCCTTGGGCTTGGGCGCCGACGCGCCGAACAGCGGCAATTCGTCGATGCGGGCCAGCGGCTTGTGGCCCTCGCGGCCTTCCTCCAGCGCGCGCAGCACTTCCTCGGCGCGGGCGACCACCGCATCGGGCAGGCCCGCCAGCTTGGCGACATGGATGCCGTAGCTGCGGTCGGCGGTACCGGAAATCACTTCATGCAGGAAGACGATACTGTCGTTCCATTCGCGCACCTTCATGGTGTAGGCGGCCATGGATTTCAGCCTTTCGCACAGCGCCACCATCTCGTGATAATGGGTGGCGAACAGCGCGCGGCTTTTGTTGGTTTCGTGCAGATGCTCGGCCGCCGCCCAGGCGATGGCCAGGCCGTCATAGGTGGCGGTGCCGCGCCCGATCTCGTCCAGGATGACCAGCGATTTCGGTGTCGCCTGATTCAGGATCGCCGCCGTCTCCACCATCTCGACCATGAAGGTCGAACGGCCCGCCGCCAAGTCGTCGCCCGCGCCGACGCGGCTGAACAGCCGGTCCACGATACCGATATGTGCGGCTTCGGCGGGCACGAAGGAACCCATCTGGGCCAGAATGGCGATCAGCGCATTCTGGCGCAGGAAGGTCGATTTACCCGCCATGTTGGGGCCCGTGACCAGCCACAGCCGGCCTTTCGAATCCGGCGACAGGTCGCAATCGTTGGGCACGAACGGCCCGGCATTGACCGATTGCAGGGCGCTTTCCACCACCGGATGGCGGCCGCGCGTGATCCTGAACTTCAGGCCATTATCGATGGTG
>Ga0153956_1000765_pt1 | contig 33432 bp, 34 predicted proteins | sample TSFL040MetaG_FD_104704 | JGI IMG/M metagenome (GOLD analysis project Ga0153956, IMG submission 104704) | Attine ant fungus gardens microbial communities from Florida, USA - TSFL040 MetaG | ecosystem: Host-associated > Fungi > Mycelium > Unclassified | place: USA: Florida, Wekiwa Springs... | reverse complement strand
TCTTTCCGCTCGTCGCGTTCGGCCGCTCTGTGCGCCGGCGCTCGCGCGCAGCACAGGATACGCTTGCCGGCGCCTCCGCCTTCGCCAACGAGACCATCGCCGCCGCCCGCACCGTGCAGGCCTTCAACGGCGAGGCGGCCGCGGCACGGCATTACGGCAGCGCCGTCGAGGACGCCTTCCAGGCGGCCCGCTCGGCCATCACCTCGCGCGCGCTGCTCACCGGCCTTGCCATCACCCTGATCTTCGGCAGCGTCGTCGCCGTCCTCTGGGTCGGCGCGCAGAACGTGCTGGCCGGAACGCTGTCGGCCGGCACGCTCGGCCAGTTCCTTCTTTATTCGGTGATCGCCGCCGGCTCGCTCGGCTCGCTGTCGGAAGTCTGGGGAGAGCTGTCGCAGGCCGCGGGCGCCGCCGACCGCCTCGGCGAACTGCTCGGCGAGGTGTCGCCGATCGCAACGCCCGCCGACCCGCTTCCCCTGCCGCAGCCGCCGCTCGGGCGCGTCGCCTTCTCCGACGTGCATTTCTCCTACCCGTCCCGTCCCGAGCGCTCGGCGCTGCACGGCCTCTCGCTCGATATCAAGCCGGCGGAAACCGTCGCCATCGTCGGCCCCTCCGGCGCCGGCAAGAGCACGATCTTTTCGCTGATGCTGCGCTTTTACGATCCGCAGCAGGGTAAGGTCGAAATCGACGGCCTCGACGCCCGCACGGTCTCGCTCGCGGCCCTGCGCGACCGGATGGCCATCGTGCCGCAGGACGTGACGATCTTCGCGGCCACGATCCACGACAACATCGCCTTCGGCCGCCCCGGCGCCTCCCGCGAGGAAGTGCGCGCCGCAGCGCTCGCCGCGCAGGCCGACGAGTTCATTTCGCGGCTGGAGGCCGGCTACGAGACCGATGTCGGCGAACGCGGCATCACGCTTTCCGGCGGCCAGCGCCAGCGCATCGCCATTGCCCGCGCCATCCTGAAGAACGCACCGATCCTGCTTCTCGACGAGGCGACCTCCGCGCTCGACGCCGAAAGCGAGACCCTCGTCCAGAAGGCCCTCGACCGGCTGATGGAAACCCGCACCACCATCGTCATCGCCCATCGCCTCGCGACCGTGCTCAAGGCCGACCGCATCCTCGTGCTCGACCAGGGCCGCGTCGTCGAGGAGGGCACGCACCAGAGCCTGATCCAGCATGGCGGCATCTATGCGAAGCTGGCGCGGCTGCAGTTCGATGCCGCGGGCGAGCAGCTTGCGGTGGCGCAGTAGCCGCGATAGATTGCAAGATGTTATCGGCGCAGCAGGCGCATTCCAGGAGAGGGCTGAATGTATAAATTCGAAGTATACAAGGACAAGGCCGGAGAGTTTCGTTTCCGCTTCAAGGCATCGAACGGCGAAACGATGTTCGGATCGGAAGGCTACAAGGCCAAGGCTTCAGCCATGAGCGCGATCGAATCCATCAAGAAGAACGCACCCGGCGCCACCGTCGTCGACGAGACCAAGGATTGATATCCGGCGGCGGCGCGTCAGGCGCCGCCTCACCACCTGCCGGCGGCCTCGCCGCAGCAAGACCCGCCGCATGGCGGGTTTATTTTTCCGTAAGCTTGAGTTCGATGCGGCGGTTGGTCGCCCGCGCTTCCGGCGTGTCGCCGGGCGTGATCGGCTGGAACTCGCCGAAGCCCGCCGCGACCAGCCGGTCGGCGGGAACGCCCTGACCGATCAGGAATTTCACGACGGCGATGGCGCGGGCGGAAGAGAGCGCCCAGTTGTCCGCATAGCGCCCGGTGCCGGAGAGCGGCACGTTGTCGGTATGGCCGTCGACGCGCAGCACCCAGTTGATTTCCGGCGGGATTTCCTTCGCCACGTCGATCAGCGCCGCCGCAAGCTTGGTCATTTCGGCCTGGCCGTCCGGGTTGAGATCGGCGCCGCCGGAGGGAAACAGCACTTCCGACTGGAAGACGAAGCGGTCGCCCACCACGCGGATATTGTCGCGGTCGGAGAGGATTTCGCGCAGGCGCCCGAAGAAATCGGAGCGATAGCGGTTCAGTTCCTGCACGCGCTGCGCCAGCGCCACGTTCAGGCGGCGGCCGAGATCGGCGATCTTCGTCTGCGAGGACTGGTCCTTGGCCTCGGAGGCCTGCAATGCGGCCTCGACGGCCGCGATCTGGCTGCGGAGCGCGGCGATCTGCTGGTTCAGGAGCTCGACCTGGCTCAGCGCCCGCGTGCTCGCCTGCTTCTGGTCGTCCAGCTCCTGCGTCAGCGAGGTGATGCGCTGGCTCGCCGCCTGGCTGTTGCCGGCGCCGCTGTCGAGAAGCTGCTGCAGGCGCGAGCGCTCGCTTTCGGCGACGGAAAGCGAGGCCTGCAGGTTTGCGAGCGAATCCTCAAGATCCTGCTTGCCGCTCTTTTCGAGCGCGAGCGCCTGGGTCAGCTCGTTGATCTGGCTGTTCAGCCGCGTCAGCACCTCGTCGCGACCGGATATCTCGCGGTTCAGGATGAACTGCCCGACGACGAAGACCGTCAGCAGGAACATGATCGCCATCAGCAGCGTCGAGAGCGCATCGACGAAACCCGGCCAATAATCGACCGTCCGTTCGCGGCGGCGGTTACGCGCGAGCCCCATGGCTTACTTGCTCCCGGTCTTCTCGATGCTGCCGATGCGGTCGGAGAGGCGGTCGAGCGTGCGGCGCATGGTCTTCGCCTCCTCCTGCTGCGCCTCGATCCAGTCGCGCAGCATCTGCTGCTCGTTGCGCATGTTCTTGACGAGCCCCTGAATGCCTTCGGCAAGGCTTGCCATCGCCGCGACGGAGCGCTGGCCGCTGCTGCCGTCCTCCGCGATCTTGCGCATATATTCGGACAGGGCGCGCACGTCCTCCGACGAGGTCGCCGACGACGGATCGAGCACCGGCGCGATGTCGGAGCCGACATCGGTGACCGAGGAGAGCCAGTTTTCAAGCTCGGTGTAGAAACGGTTCTGCGCGCGGCCCGCCTGCAGGTCGAGGAAGCCGAGGATCAGCGATCCGGAAAGGCCGAGCAGCGAGGAGGAGAAGGCCGTGCCCATGCCGGTGAGCGGCGCGGCAAGGCCCTCCTTCAGCGCGCTCAGGATATCGCCGGTCTGGCCGGTTCCGACGTCGAGCGCCTGAATGACCTGGTTGATCGAGCCGATCGTGCCGATCAGGCCCCAGAAGGTGCCGAGCAGGCCGAGGAAGACGAGAAGGCCGATGAGGTAGCGCGAGGTGTCGCGGGTCTCGTCGAGGCGCGTCGCGATGGAATCGAGGATCGAGCGCAGCGTCGCGGTCGACAGCATCGTCTTGCGGCTGCCGATCAGGGCGCGCATCGGCGCGAGCAGCCGCGGCTCGCGGCCCACCTTGTCGGCATTGCCCACCGCGCGGAAGGAATTGAACCAGCGGACCTCGGGGCGAAGCCGGAGCACATGGCTGAAAACGAGGATGATGCCGACCGCCAGAACGCCGAGGATCAGCCCGTTCAGGCCCGGATTGTGCATGAAGGCTTCGCGCGCCTGGCGGAACAGGATGGCCGCGATAAAACCGACGATGATGAGGAAGAGCACCATCGTCCAGAAGAAGGACATCGGGCTGGAAAGCTTGTAGGTATAGCTGTTCGGCGAATTCTCGGTCGAGCCGAGATCCGTCAATCTCACATTTTCCATAAATTCCGCAACCTCCGGGGTTCCCGCAGGCGGACACTAGAGCAACATTGCGCCGAATTGAAGGGTGTCCCCGCACAAAACGGGCGGTTGGCAACAGCCTCTATCGTGAAGCGGTTACCGCGTCGGAACCGGCCGCTTGACGACGTCGGCCAGCGCCTTGTGGATATGCTCGTTGCCGCAGATCACGTCGCCCGTGTCGAGCATGTCGGTGCCGCCGTTCCAGTCGGAAACGAAGCCGCCGGCTTCGCGCACCAGCAGGATGCCGGCCGCGATATCCCAGGCCGACAGGCCGGTTTCCCAGAAGCCGTCGAAACGGCCGGCGGCGACATAGGCAAGGTCGAGTGCGGCGGAGCCGAGACGGCGCACGCCCGCCACTTCGCCCATGACGTGGCGCAGCTCGACGAGGAACTTGCCGTGGTTGCCGCGGCCGAGATGCGGAACGCCGCAGCCGATCACGCAATCGGAAAGCACCCGGCGCGAGGCGACGCGCAGGCGGCGGTCGTTCAGGAAGGCGCCGCCGCCGCGCTCGGCGGTGTAAAGCTCGTCGGTCGCGGGGTTGAAGACGACGCCGGCGACGATCTCGCCGTTGCGCTCCAGCGCCACCGATACGGAGAAGACCGGGATGCCGTGCAGGAAGTTCGTCGTGCCGTCGAGCGGATCGACGATCCAGCGATGCGCGCCGTCGGTTCCCTTGATCTCCTCGCTCTCCTCGCCGAGGAAGCCGTAGGTCGGACGGGCCTTCAGGAGTTCGTCGCGGATGATCTTCTCCGCCTTGCGGTCGGCCTGGCTCACGAAATCGCCCGGTCCCTTCACCGAAACCTGCAGGTTCTGCACTTCGCCGAAATCGCGGCTGAGCGACTTGCCTGCCTTGATGGCAGCCTGAACCATGACGTTGAGAAGAGCGGAGCGGGCCATTGCGTTTCCTTGGGCGATATGGATGGCGCGGCCGGACCGAAAAACGGTCGTCGGCTAAGCGGGATTAGCAGCGCGAAAAAGATTGGCGGCCTCAAGACCACAAAATCGGGCGAATTTCAAGGGGAGACGCCGTCTCCGTCAGAATCTCGCCTGCGCGGTCAGGATTTCGCGGGCGATCTGCTCGAGCGGAACGATGCGATCGACGCCGCCATGGGCAATGGCTTCCTTCGGCATACCGAAGACGATGCAGCTCGCCTCGTCCTGCGCGACGTTGAAGGCGCCGGCCTGCTTCATCTCCATCATGCCGCGCGCGCCGTCGTCGCCCATGCCGGTCATGATGACGCCCATGGCGTTTGCGCCCGCCGCCCGCGCCGCGGAGCGGAAGAGCACATCGACCGACGGGCGGTGGCGCGACACCAGCGGCCCCGACTTGACGGCGACATGGTAGCGCGCACCGCGCCGTTCCAGCAGCATGTGCCGGTCGCCGGGCGCGATCAGCACATGGCCGCGCAGCACGGCATCGCCGTCGGCGGCTTCCTTGACCTCGACCTCGCACAGGCTGTTCAGCCGCTGCGCGAAGCTGGTGGTGAAGCGCTCCGGCATGTGCTGGACGACGACGATGCCCGGCGCGTTGCCGGGGAGCATTTCCAGCATCTCGCGCAGCGCCTCGGTGCCGCCGGTGGAAGCGCCGACGCAGACAATCATCTCGGTCGTCTTCGCCATCGCCTTGCCGGTCGAAGGCGGCAGCATGGCGTCGGCCGTCAGCTTCTTCGGCGGGCCGTCCGGGCCGAAGGCGGAAGTGCGCTTGCGGGCGCCGGGGCGCGCATGGGATGCGCTCTTCACCACCTCGCGAATACGCACGCCCTCGTCCGCCAGAAAATCGGCGGCGCCGATCTTCGGCTTGAGGATGACGTCGACCGCGCCCGCCTCCAGCGCCTGCAACAGCGTGGTCGAGCCTTCCTCGGTGAGCGACGAGCACATGACGACCGGGATCGGCCGCTGCGCCATCAGCTTGCGCAGAAAGGTGATGCCGTCCATCCGCGGCATTTCCACGTCGAGCGTGATGACGTCGGGAATCTCGTCCTGAATCTTGCGCGCCGCCATGAAGGGGTCGCCCGCCACACCCATGATCTCGATGTCGGGGTCCTGCGACAGAATGTTCACCAGCGTCTGGCGAACGCTTGCCGAGTCGTCGATGATGAGAACGCGGATCTTCTTTGCCATGGGATTACCTTGTTAGATCCGCTGGAAGACGGTGTTGGAAACGGTCTTCAGCGGCAGGTCGAAGCCGGCGATCGATTCCGAATGGCCGATGAACATGTAGCCGCCCGGCAGCAGGCAGTCCGTAAGCCGCGACAGTACCTTTTCCTGCGTCTGCTTGTCGAAATAAATCAGCACGTTGCGGCAGAAGATGACATGCATCGGGTCGCCGACCGGATATTTCGCGTCCATCAGGTTCATGCGGCCGAAGCCGATCCGCGAGCGCAGCCGCGGCGCGATCCGCACCTGGCGGCTGCCGGCGGTGGTCGACGTCATGACGTATTTCCGCCGCAGCGCGCCGGGAACGGGGGAGATCATGTCGTCATGGTAGATGCCGCGCCGCGCGGTCTCCAGCACATCCGTGCTGAGATCGGTCGCGAGGACGGAATAGGAAACGTCCGGCCGCGCCTCGCAGAAATCTTCCAGCACCATGGCGATCGTATAGGGTTCCGCCCCCGTCGAGCAGGCCGAACTCCAGATCCTCAGGCGCGACGTCTCGGCCGTCAGTGCCGGCAGCGCCGAGGACAGCAGGAAGTCGAAATGCTTGGCCTCGCGGAAGAAGTCCGTCTTGTTGGTGGTGACGGCGTCGATGAGATAGACCGTCTCCTGATCCAGCCCGTCTTCCTCGAACAGATAGCCGCAATAGTCGTCGAAGCTCACATGACCGGTGGCGCGAAGGCGGCGGCGCAGCCGCCCTTCCAGCATGGTGCGCTTGGCCGGCGGCATCTTGATGCCGCTGTAATCGTAGATGAATTGCGCCAGCTTCGCGAAATTGCGCGTGCTGATATGGTCGTCGATATCCGACCGTTCGACGGCGGCAGTTCTCATGGGTTCTGTCTCCGGGATCAGGCCGCGTGTTCGCCGCCGATCATGACCGCATCCTCGCGCGACAGCAGCTGCGCGAGATCGACGATGACGACGAAGCCGTTCTCACGGCGCACCACGCCGGCGATATAGTCGGACCGCCAGCGGACACCGATATCCGGCGCCGCCTCGATCTGGTCGCGCCGGAACGGCGTGACCTCGAACACCCGGTCCGCGACGAGGCCGAGGGTGAGCACGCGGCTCTCCATCGGAATGTCGAGAACGAGGACGCGGGTGTGCGGGGTGGCCACCGTCTTCGAAAGCCCCAGCTTCAGCCTGAGGTCGATCGTCGGCACGCCCTGCCCGCGCACGTCGCGGAGGCCCAGCAGATAGTTCGGGCCGTTGGGGATCTTGAAAGCCTCGGCGTAGTCGAGGATTTCACGGACGACTTCGACCGGAACGGCGAAGACTTCCTCGCCCAGGCTGAAGGTGACGAACTGGGCTTCGAGAGACGGTGTCGCCATGGTCATGCGCTTTCCCGGAAATCGAGGTCGTCTTCGTCGGGACCGCCCATCGAGAGGTCGAGGGCAAATCCCTTGGCGCGGGCCTGCTGGGCGTGCACGGCGCTCGCAGGCCTGGCCGGCTGCGGCCGGGCGGCGGCAGCGGGAGCGGGCCTGTGGGCGGCGGCGCGCTGGCTTGCGTTGCGCCGGTTCTTCGCAGCGCCGTTGTCCACCTTGAAGAAGGAGATGGAGGTCTGCAGTTCCTCGGCCTGGGCGGCCAGTTCCTCGGAGGTCGCCGACATCTCTTCCGATGCGCCGGCGTTCTGCTGCGTCACCTTGTCGAGCTGCTGGATCGCTTCGTTGATCTGCGAGGCGCCGATATCCTGTTCGCGGCAGGCGGTGCTGATCTCGGAGACCAGTTCGGCGGTCTTGCGGATATCCGGCACGAGGCGACCGAGCATTTCGCCCGCTTCCTGCGCGGCCTTGACCGTGTCGCCCGACATCGCGCCGATTTCGGCGGCGGCCGACTGGCTGCGCTCGGCAAGCTTGCGCACTTCCGAGGCGACGACCGCAAAGCCCTTGCCATGCTCGCCGGCGCGGGCGGCTTCCACCGCCGCGTTGAGAGCCAGGAGGTCGGTCTGGCGGGCGATTTCCTGAACGATGCCGATCTTCTCGGCGATCGTGCGCATCGCGGCCACGGCGCGGGTCACGGCCTCGCCGCTCGCCTCGGCATCCTTGGAGGACTGGCGGGCGATCTTTTCCGTCTGCGCGGCGTTGTCGGCGTTCTGCTTGATGTTGGCGGCCATCTGCTCCATCGAGGCGGAAGCCTCTTCGGCGGCGGCGGCCTGTTCGCTGGCGCCCTGCGACACCTGCTCAGACGTGGACGAAAGCTGCTGGCTGCCGGAGGAGACGTTCTCGGCGGCCGAAATCGCATCCGCCACCACGCCGCGAAGGCGCTCGACCATCTGCGACAGCGCAATGCCGAGCACGTCCTTGTCCGACAGCGCCTTCGGCGAAACCATCAGGTTGCCGTCGGCGATCTCGCGGGCGATATCGGCGGTGTTCTTCAGGTTGGACGTCATGCGCATCATGGAGTCCACCAGATCGCGGATTTCGTCGTTGCTCTTGTGTGCGATCACCTGTTCGAGGTCGCCGGTCGAAACGGCGTCCGCGAGACCGACGGCGCGCTTCAGGCCGCGGGAAATGTTGAGCAGAATCCAGATGGCGAAGCCGGCGGAAACGAGCGTCACCGCAATCGCCATCCCAACGAGAAGGTTGCGCGAGGTCTCGTATTCGATGGCCGTCGCGGCTTCCGTCTCATGCACGTTGCCGACGACCGTCACGTCGAGCTTGTCGAGAATGTCGAGAAGCTCGGTGGTGATGTCGTGGGCCTCGCCCATCGAGATATTGCCGGCCTCGGTGTTGGATTCCGTCGTATTGGCGCGGCTGAGTTCGGCAATCTTGTCCTGCAGCAGCACCCACTTTTCGAAGAGCGGCGAGAAGCGCGCCATCGCGGTCTGGATGTCCGGGTCCGACGCGGCCGACAGCGTCGACACCATCTGGCGGATGTCGGTGCGGTTCTGCGTGAACTGGCCGATATAGGTCTCGATGCCCTTCGCATCGGTATTCAGGATCGAGTTCTTTTCGTTCTGGATCGATTTCAGGACCGTGGCCGCGAGCTTGCCCGACGTCGCAAGGTCTGCGACCGGTCCCTCGACCGTCTTGACGATCTCCGTATTGAGCGATGACAGGTTGAAGATCGAGACGCCGGCCATCACGCAAGTCATGAGGACGATGAAACTGAACACAAGGGCCAGTTTTAGTTTGATGGTAAGCCGCATTTGAGCACCCCAAAGCCGTTTGAATAGTGACAGGCCCGATGCCGCGGAAGCGGCACGGCCGGACGAGACGAAAACATCGGAGCCTAAGGGCGGTGCATCCACCCATCCGCAAATGCGGGCCTTGCAAACGGTGACAGGAAGCTCGCATGTTTTCCGGTCACAGGCATGATCGGCCGAAGCCCTAGACGACGGCCAGGGCCGGCCCGGCGGCCTTCTCATGCCGGGCACTGAAGATCGCCAGGAGGTTGGGGACGATGATGAACTCGCCACCCCGCTTCACCAGGCAATTGATGTAGTCCGCGCGCCAGCGCATGCCGACGCTCGGTGGCGGCTCGCTGGCGGATTTTGCCAACGTCGTCACCTCGTTGACCTTGTCGGTGCGCAGGCCGATCAGCGTCGGCTCGCCCTGCAGGTCGAGTTCGATCACGATGATGCGGCTGTCGATCGTCACCTCCGACGCCTCCATTCCGAAGGCAAGCCGCAGGTCCGCAAGCGGGATCACCTTGCCGCGGAAGTTGATGACGCTCGCGACGAAGGGCTGGCTGCCGGGAACCGAGGTCTCCGGCAGCAGATCGAGGATTTCGCGGACCATCGCCGCCTCGAGCGCCAGCGTCTCCCCGTTGAGATCGAAGGTCAGGACCTCCATCTCGCCGGCGTCGTTCCAGTGGTCTACGGATGCAAGGGCTGCTTCGCTCATCCCGCCGCGCGCAATTGCGCCTCCTGTTGCTGGCCGGCCGCCACCAGATGCGCCACGTCGAGGATCAGCGCGACGCTTCCGTCGCCGAGGATCGTCGCGCCTGAGAAGGTGACGACATCGTTATGCAGCTTCGACATGGATTTGATCACGGTCTGGTGGTCGCCGATGATCTGGTCGACGACCAGGCCGACGCGTTCGGTGCCGGTGGAAATGACCACCACCTTCTGGTGCACGTCCGGCTTGGTGCCGGTTTTGAACAGTTCGCGCAGCCGCAGGAAGGGCACGAGGCTGTCGCGCAGCGAAATGAAGCTGCGGCCGCGGGAGCGCAAATCCTCTTCCAGCGACAGTTCCAGGCATTCCTCCACCGCCGACAGCGGAATGACGTAGCGCCCCGAACCGACGCGCACCAAAAGGCCGTCGATGATGGCGAGCGTCAGCGGAATGCGCAACGCGATATCCGAGCCGGTGCCCGGCGTGCTGGTGATGTCGATCGAACCGCGCAGCGCCTCGACGGTCTTCTTCACCACGTCCATGCCGACGCCGCGGCCGGACAGATTGGTGACCTGTGCCGCAGTCGAAAAGCCCGGCTGGAAGATCAGTTGCAGCAGCTCCTGATCGGAAAGCACCGCACCCGGCTGGATCAGCCCGCTCGATTCCGCCTTTGCCCGCACCCGGTCCCGGTCGATGCCGCGCCCGTCGTCCTTGATCGAAATCACGACCTCACCGCCCGCCTGACGCGCCGACAGGATCACCGTGCCGGTCTCGGGCTTGCCCGCCGCAAGGCGATCCTCCGGCCGTTCGAGGCCATGGTCGATCGAATTGCGCACCAGATGCACCAGCGGATCGGCGAGACGTTCGATGACGGTCTTGTCGACCTCGGTCGTTTCGCCTTCCGTCACCAGTTCGATGGCCTTGCCGGTCTCGCGCGCCAGATCGTGGACGAGGCGGCGGAAGCGGCCGAAGAGGCTTGCGACCGGCACCATGCGCAGCACCATCATCGTGTCGCGCAACTCGCCGGAAAGCCGCTCGATTTCTTCCGAGACGGAGCGCAGCGCCGTATCGACGCTGGCGCTTGCAAGCTGGCTGAGGCGCGATTGCGCGATCACCAGCTCGCCGACGCGGTCCATGAGTTCGTCGAGCCGTTCGGCGGGAACGCGCACGCTTTCGGCCGTCTTCGCCTGCCGGTGATCGACGGCGGGCGGCGGAGCGGCAGGCTCGCGAGCCTTCGGCGGCGCGCTTTCGACAGCGGCAACGGGCGGGACGACCGGAGCAGCCACCGCGACGGCGGGAGCCGGCGCTGCCTGAACGGCCGGCGGGGCGACGGCAGGCGCAGCCGCCAGTTCCTCGATGTCGAGCTGCATGTCGTCCATGACGAAGATGAAAACGTCGTCGATTGCCGCCTTCGGGTCCGGCGCGGTCAGCGTCACCGTCCAGCCGAGATAAAGCTCCGTCGGCGCAAGGTCGGCAAGCGCCGGCACGGCCGACAGGTCTGCCTCGATCCGGCACTCGCCGATCTCGCGCAGCTCGTCGAGCAGGCCGAGCGGGTTGGTGCCGTTGATCATCGCATTGTGCGGCAGGCGGAAGCGGATGCGCCAGGTCTTTACCCCCTCCTCCCGCGCGTCTTCCGCGGCAGGGGCTGCGGGAGCGGCGGCGGCCGGCGCCGAAGGTGCTGCGGCATTGCCGCTGACGGCGGCGTGCAGTTGCGCGAGCAGCCGCTGGCCGGTGTCACCGTGATCGCCGTTCGGCATATCCACCAGCGCGCGCATATGGTCCTGCGCGGCGAGAACCGCCGCGACCAGCTCGGCCGTCGCCGGCACTTCTCCCTTGCGCACCCGGTCGAAGGCCGTCTCGCAATGATGGGTGAAGGCGGCCAGCGCGTCGAAGCCGAACATCGCGCCCGAGCCCTTCAGCGTGTGCAGGCCACGGAAGACGGTGTCGATCTGCGCCTTGTCATCGAGCCGATGCGTCAGGTCCAGAAGGCCGGTTTCGATTTGCTCCAGCACCTCGGCCGCTTCGGTGCGGAAGACTGCGATCGGATCGGGTGCGCTCATCTCCCCAGGACCTTCTTGACGACTTTCACGAGATTTTCGGGATCGAACGGCTTGGTCAGCCAGCCGGTGGCGCCGGCGGCCTTGGCCCGCGCCTTGAGATCGGCATCGGATTCGGTGGTGAGGAAGATGATCGGAACGCCGGTGTGCGCCGGCGACTTGCGCAGCTCCTCGATCATGGTGAGGCCGTCCATGACCGGCATGTTCAGATCGGTGACGATCAGGTCGTAGCTGCCGCTCATGGCTTTCTCCAGGCCATCGGCGCCGTTGACGGCCTCGGTCACCTCGTAGCCGGCATTGGTGAGCGTCACCTTGGTCGTCAGCCGGATGCTGGCGGAATCGTCGACGGTCAGTAGCTTCGCACTCATGTATGCACCTCTTTATGGAACCAGAACTGCGCGTCATCGGCGGCGAAAGCCTCGATGAACCCGCCTCTTTGCAGGACTTTCAGAACGGAACCGTTGGCGGGAGACGAAAGGCGCAGCGATTTGCCGGAGGTCTTCGCCTGCAGGCGCGCCGCCTCGACGAGCTGCACGAAGCTCAGATCGGCCTCGGCATCGTCCGGTATCCTGAGCGCCAGCGCCGGATGGGCCGCAAGCCCGGAAGTAATAGTGGCGTGGAGATCGGCTATATTCCTGATGCCGAGATTATTGGGCAGGGATATAGATTCGCAATATTGTCCGCTCGCGCCCATTCCAACCCCATTTGGCAAGATAACACTTTGTAACTGCCACAGGATTCTCATCTTAGGATTAACATGGTGTAAAAGGCGGTTGTAACCGTTCGTAATTCCGGCGAGTTGCAGACTCCTGATTTGTTATCCATGACAACTTATATTTTCTATTTTATGAAAATAAAAAATGGATGAAATTTCATCGCGTTGAACTTGAGCCGGCCGCGGGGATCGGCGGCTATTCATCGCGCTTTAACCCACAATCCAGATTAACCATGCCACAACGCCCGCGAGTCCCTTCGATTTACCGGATGTTCCATCCTTGGCTCTACCGTCGAGTCCAATCGAAGCCATTTTAAGTATAGGAATTACGATGAAAACCGGAGCCGCAGCGTTGAAGCGACCGCAGGTGAGCGGGAGCCAGACGATCATCAATACGCTGGAAACGGCGCGCAGCCAGGTCGAGAAACGCTTTCTGGACGGCGGCGAGGTGCTTCTTTCGGTCATGGACGTTCTCGGCCAGTTGCTCGGCTCGCTCGACCGCGTGACCAAGGCGCTCGACGCCGACGGCGCAAGCGACACCTCCGCCGATATCGCCCAGACCGTGACGACGCTTTCGACGCTGCCGCAGCAGGAAGCCGCGCGCCAGGCGAACTACGCGGCCCTCTCGGAATTCGGCTCCAAGCTCAGGGTCCACGTTTCCGACATGCAGGAGACGATGCGCTATCTGCGCACCTTCGCGGTCACCGTGAAGATCACCGGCGCCGGCATCGCCGAATTCGCCGGCTTCGCGCAGGAAATCCTCGAACGCATCCATTCCGGCACCGACGAGGTCAACAGCTTCGCGAGCCAGCTCGATGCGCTGTCGCGCAACCTCGCGACCGCGATGAGCTTCGGCGCCACCACCTCGCGCGCCTATGACGAAAGCGTCCCCGCCGTCGTCAAGGCGCTGCAGCAGGATGCGCGCACCATCGCCGACCACCGAAAGCAACTGGCGACGATCGCCGGCCAGGTCAGCGCCATCGCCCGCGGCATCCAGACGAAGGTGGCGGCCACGCTGTCGGCGCTACAGATCGGCGACATCACCCGCCAGCGCATCGAACATGTGCAAAGCGCTTTCCGCTTTATGGACGAACTCCTCGGCACCGAGGAGGGCCGCGCGCTCGACGGCGCGGCGCGCGCCAGGCTCGAAAACGTCATCCATCACCTGACCGCCGCGCAGATGCGCGAGATGGTCGCCGACTTCCAGCGCGAGTCGCGGAGCGTCGTGCAGACGATCGCGAGCTTCGGCGGAGACACGCAGGAAATCCTGAAACTCCGCGACGAGATGGGCGAGGAGGCGGGCGACGCCGGCGGCAACTTCATGCATGCGCTGGAGCAAAGCGTTTCGGCCGCCCACCATATCGTCAAGCAGATCGAGGGCGCGCGCGAGAAGGCCGACGATATCAGCCGCTCCACGCTTGCGACGGCCGGCAATCTCCTGCGCAGCATCGAACAGATCCGTGCGGTCAAGAGCGACATCAACTACATGGCGCTCAACACCAATCTGCGCTGCAGCCGCATGGGCGAGGAAGGAAAATCGATCAACGTCGTCACCGCCGAACTTCGCATCTTCGCCGCGCGGCTGGACGAATCCGCCGACGCGCTGGTGACCGGCCTTGAAAACCTGGAGCAGGCGGCGGGGCGGATGACCTCGGCGCAGGACGAAAACAGCGTGCGCCTCGACGAGCGGCTGATTTCCGCCGTCGACAACATCCGCGCCGGCGCCGGCCTGATGGACGGCGAGCTTGCGGTGCTTGCCGAACAGGGCCGCGAAGTGGCAACCAAGGTCTCGCTCTCGATCAGCCGCCTCGATTTCCAGCACGATCTCGGCGAGCTGCTGGCAAGCTGCGCCGACACGCTGACCGACCTTGCCGGCGACGAGATCGCCGACGCTACGGACCTGGAAGACGTTTTAGCGCCGCTCGGCGCGCGCATCTTCAAGGTCTACACCATGCAGCAGGAGCGCGTGGTGCATCAGGCGATCATCCCGATGGCCGAAGCCGTCACGGCCGCGCCTGAGCCGCAGTCAAAGAGCGACGACGACCTCTTCGAGGACGCCCTGTTCTAAATTCGAAAGGCTAGCGCGATCAGTGGGCGCGGCGGAACTTGTTCGCCGCCTCGATCGCGTCCTTTTGCTGGAAATCCTCGATGCCGAGATAGAAGTCTTCCAGTTCGGCATCCTTCAGCCCGGCGCGGCGCGAGATGACGTACCATTTCGCGGCTTCGACCGGGTCCTGCTTGGTGCCGATGGCATTGATGTAGAGGTGCGAGAGCTTGTTCTGGGCGACGACGTTGCCGCGATAGGCGGCGATCCGCATCCAGTTGAAACCGGCCTCCAGATCCACCTTGCCGCCGACGCCGCTGATCAGCCAGAGCGCGAGGTCGAGCTGGGCGGTGTCGTAGCCGGCGGCGGCCGCGCGGGCGAGCCACACGCGCGCCTCCTCCTTCTTGTCCTTCGAAACGTCGACGGCGTTGATGTAGATCTGCGCCACCGCATATTGCGCGTCGGCAATGCCCTGCTCGGCGGACTTCTCGTAATAGGGCAGCGCCATCGCCAGCCCCTTCTCGCCGGGATTGTCGGCAACGAGAATCTGCGCCCAGTTGAACTGCGCCGAAGGCTCGCCGCCATCGGCCGCCTTGTGCATCCACTCGTCCGCCTTCTTGCGGTCGCGCGTCACGTCCCGGCCTTCCATCAGGAGCAGGGCATATTTGAACATCGCGGTTTCGTTGCCGCCCTCCGCCGCCTTCTGGTACCAGAAAGCCGCGTTCCTAGTATCGCGCTTGACGCCGAGCCCCTGCGACATCAGTTCCGCGATCATCGTCTGTGCGGCGGGATCGCCGAGCTGCGCGCGCGGCAGCGCCTTCTGGAAGGCGGTCAGATAATAGCCGCGCTGGAAGGCGCCGAAGGCCGCGTCGACCGGCCCTTTGTAATCCTTCTCCGGCGGCAGGTCGGGAAGGGCCGCTCCCATACGGTCGAAGACGCCGACGCCCTGCGACGGCTGCAGCTTGTCGCCCGGCCTCGGCCCGGTCGCGGCGGCCCCCTCGCCCGGCTTCGCCTCCTCCGTTCCGAAGCGCTCGGCCTTGAATGAGCCGGCCTCGGCTTCCGGCGTCCGCGTCAGGACGTTCTCTTCCGGCTTCGGCGGCGCCGGCGGCAGTTCCACCTCGTCAGGCGCGCTCTGGTCCGGCTCCTCGGCCTGCACCGGCGGCTTGGGCGCGGGCGCCTGCGCCGGTGCTGCAAGCGGCGACGCGGCGATGCCGAGCGCGAAGGCTGTCGTCAAAAACGGAAGGCTGGAACGGGACCGGAGAAACATGCCGCGATATCAATCTTCAAACCGTGGCGCTTTTTCGTCAAGCAGCGCATTGACTTCGGCGACGATCAGCGCTGCCGATGCCGGCTCGGCGAAAACGGCCAAGCGCAACGCCACGAACTCGGCGCCGGAGAGCGCCACGTCCACCACGGATTTCGGATCGGTGCCGCCCATGACGATGCAGGGGATTTCGATCATCGAGGCCCACCACTCGGCGAGCGCCACATTCTTCGGATGCGCCTCCGGCTTGATGTCGCCGTCGAGCTTGCCGAAGAAGATATAGTCCGGCCGCACCTCGCCGAGTTCCAGCGCGCTGTGCCGGTCGGTGGCGTTGCCGCCGCCGACGATCAGCTTCGGCGTGAATTTCTCGATCGCCTCGTCCAGTTCGGCGGCGCCGCCGGTAATATGCATCCCGTCCGCCTTGACGCGGCCGGCCACGCGGCTGTCGCCGGCGATCAGCGCCGCCGCACCCGCCGCCTGGATCGCCGCCACCAGCTTCTCCGCCCGCTTCTGGAAGGAAACGTCGTCGAGCGCGTATTGCGGCACGATGACGGAGGCGACGTCGCCGCCGCGCAGCGCATCCGCGACCGCCTTCAATTGCTCTTCGGCATCCTCGATCTCCGGAACGACGAGGACGAGGCGGCAGCGGTTTTCAGGTTCGCTCATTGGGGTTTCCATGCTCTGGCGACGGCCTCACCGGGCCTGTCCGCTGGTATCGTTTGTGAGTAGTGCGCCCGGCGCCGGCTGACAAGAGGCGCGGAGACGGAAAACGCCGGGGCGAACGGCCGCGCGGTCACATTGCGCTGCACAATTTTGACTGGACGCCCGCATGGGTTTGACGTAGCTTCTGCGCCATGTCCAACACCGATCCCTTCGCTGCCATCGCTGATCGGAACCGGCGCTATCTGCTGGAGGAGTTGCGGCGCGCGCCGAAGACGGTGAACGAACTGGCGCAAGGGCTGCCGATCAGCCGCCCGGCGGTCTCCCAGCATCTGAAAGCCCTGCTCGACAGCAATCTCGTATCGGTGACGACGGAGGGAACGAAGCGCATCTATGCGGTCAACAGCCGCGGCTTCGACAGGCTGAACCTCTGGCTGGACCAGTTCTGGGCCTGATTTCAGGGGCTTGGATTGCGGAGCGCTTCGAAGGCTCCTGCGGGGAGGGTCGCGCCAACCCCCACTGTTCACATCGTCAAGTTGGCGCTTCAGGTTCAATGGAAACGATCACGGCCTCTTCTGGAGGATGCCCGTTCTGGTCTTGTTGCTCCTCCGCCAGAAGATTGGCGGCCTGTGATCCCGTTCACTCCAGTTCAATGCACCGGCGATTTCAGACGTTGGATTTCGTCCTTGATGCGAAGTTTACGGCGCTTGATTTCTGCAATTTCCGCGTCATCGGCAGAGGGTGAAGCAATAGCGGTATGCAACTCCTCCTCGAGAGCGACATGCTTTTTCTGGAGTGACTCAAGATGAGCTTCAACAGTCATTTGACCCTTCCTTCCACTTACCTTCCCCGACCATCCATCGCCGGGGTTCAAGGTGTCAACCAAAGGAGTGTGCCATAGTCTCTTTCGGTTGTCGAAGGCCAAAACACGGCTGGTGCGCGGCAAATTCGTGATCACGGATAACTTCCCGTTACACCTATTTGGTGATAGGAGCTTGCGGGATTCAGTGCAGGCGGACAAAATTGTCCGAGGGCAATTTTGGGGAACATGACATGGCCGACCAGGAACAGGCGGAGATCAGGCTGATGGTGGCTCGCCTCCGTCAGGAGCACGAAGACTACGACGCCGCCATCAACGCCATGATCGAAACCGGCTGCGATGCCCTGCGCATCCAGCGGATGAAGAAGAAGAAGCTGGGAATCAAGGACAGGTTGAGCAAGCTTGAGGACCAGATCATCCCCGACATCATCGCCTGAAGGAACGGACGCGACGACGATGACAGAAAAACCGCCAGTCGCCATCATCATGGGCAGCCAGTCCGACTGGGAGACCATGAAGAACGCCGCCGATACCCTGGAAGTCCTGGAGATCAGCTACGACGCCCGCATCATTTCGGCGCATCGCACCCCTGACCGCCTGGTGAGCTTCGCCAAGGGCGCCCGCGACGAGGGCTTCAAGGTCATCATCGCCGGCGCCGGCGGCGCCGCGCACCTCCCCGGCATGGCCGCATCCATGACGCCGCTGCCCGTCTTCGGCGTGCCGGTGCAGTCGCGCGCGCTCTCCGGCAAGGACAGCCTGCTGTCGATCGTGCAGATGCCGGCCGGCATTCCGGTCGGAACGCTTGCGATCGGCAAGGCCGGCGCGGTCAACGCCGCCCTCCTTGCCGCCGCCGTGCTGGCGCTCGGCGACGAAGACCTTGCCGAACGGCTGGACGAATGGCGCGCGCGCCAAAGCGCTGCCGTCGCCGAATACCCGATGGACGACCTATGACCGCAAAGACGATCGGCATCATCGGCGGCGGCCAGCTCGGCCGTATGCTGGCCATGGCCGCCGCACGGCTGAACTTCCGCACCGTCATCCTCGAGCCGCAGGCCGATTGCCCGGCAGCGCAGGTGGCGAACCGGCAGATCGTCGCCGCCTATGACGATGCGGCAGCCCTTGCCGAGCTTGCCTCCACTTCCGACATCGTCACCTACGAATTCGAAAACGTGCCGGTCGCCGCCGCCGAGCGCCTTGCCCGCGACGTGCCCGTCTATCCGCCGCCGAAGGCGCTGGAGATGGCGCAGGACCGGCTGACGGAAAAGCGCTTCATCAACGGCTGCGGCATTCCGACCGCCCGTTTCCACGCCGTCGACAGCCAGGCCGATCTCGAAGCGGCGCTCGCCGATTTCGGCGGCAAGGGCGTGCTGAAGACGCGCCGCCTCGGCTATGACGGCAAGGGCCAGCGCGTCTACCGCTCGCCCGCCGACAGCGCGGCCGGCGGCTACCACGCGCTCGGCGGCGTGCCGCTGATCCTCGAAAGCTTCATCGACTTCGAGCGCGAGGTTTCGATCATCGCGGCGAGAAACGCCGACGGCGCGGTCGCCTGCTACGATCCGGCCGAAAACGTGCATCGGAACGGCATCCTCCACACCTCGACGCTGCCCGCCCGCATTTCCGGCGAAACGGCCGACGCCGCGCGCGAGGCGGCCGCCGAAATCCTCGCCGCACTCGACTATGTCGGCGTGATCGGCATCGAGTTCTTCGTTTCCGCCGACGGCAGCCTGATCGCCAACGAGATGGCGCCGCGCGTCCACAATTCCGGCCACTGGACGGAAGCGGCCTGCGTGGTCTCGCAGTTCGAGCAGCATATCCGCGCCGTGGCCGGCCTGCCGCTCGGCAGTGCTGTGCGGCATTCGGACTGCGTGATGCAGAACCTGATCGGCGACGATATCCTGAGCGTTCCGGACTGGCTGAAGCGGGACGGCGTGCTCGTCCACCTCTACGGCAAGACCGAGGCGCGGCCCGGCCGCAAGATGGGCCACATCACGCGGCTTGTCCGATAAGCCGCGCTTTCGGCCGGCTTTCCGGGAAAAAGCCCGGCGACCGGTTGACACGAGCAGGGTGACACGGTATTTGCTCACCACCCTAAAGAGCGCGCCCCGAGCGCGCTTTTGATTGTTAAAAAGACACGGGCGAATGTGACATTCCCCCCAGAACATCGCGGATCAGGAAAATGAAGATCAAGAATTCGCTCAAGTCGCTCAAGGCGCGTCACCGTGACAACCGCCTCGTTCGCCGCAAGGGCCGCATCTACATCATCAACAAGCTCAACCCGCGCTTCAAGGCGCGTCAGGGCTGATCGACGCTGCGCCGGGGCTTTGCCCGTCGGCGCGCGCTTCGGCCGACGGTTTACCCGGCCGGCCTCATGCTAATGTTCTTTGATCTTCGATCATGGCGGGATATCATGCCCGCCATGCGCATTTTCGTCTCCATGCGATCGGTTCTGCCGATTCTTCTCGCCCTTGCCGCGATTTCCCCTGCCCTTGCCGCAGCGGATGATTCGGCCCCCGCCGACCGGCAGGATCAGGCAACCTCCCCCAGGCAGCATCTCGACACGCTCTTTACCGCGCTGAAGCGCGAGCGCGATCCCGAACAGGCGAATATCATCGCCGATGAGATCCGGGAGATCTGGAACGATTCGGGAAGCGCCACCATCAATCTGCTGATGCAGTGGACCGACAAGGCGATCCTTGAAAAGCGCAACGCCGCCGCCCTCGATTTCCTCGACCAGGCGATCGCGCTCAAGCCCGATTATGCCGAAGCCTGGAACCGCCGCGCCACGCTGAACTACGCGCTCGGCAACTACCGCAAGTCCATGGAGGACATCAATCAGGTGCTGAGGCTGGAGCCGCGCCATTTCGGCGCGCTGGCCGGCATGGCGGCGATCCTCGACGAAAACGGCAACGACGAGCTGGCGCTCAAGGCCTGGCAGCGTTTCCTGGAAATCTACCCTTCCGACCGCAACGCGCAGCAGCAGGTCGATACGCTGACCAACAAGCTGGCCGGCAATCCCATTTAACAAGACACAAATGTCACGATGACAAAGTGACTGTTTCATCGCCCCATCGGCCGCTCTAGGAATGAAGCGACACTTCCAGCCAGGAGCATTCCGCATGGTCGATTTCGCAATGATAGAGGCTGCCCGCCGGCGCCTTGCCGGCAACGAGCGGCGCACGCCGCTCCTCTCCTCTCCCTTTCTCGACGAGATCGCCGGGCGGCGCCTCTACGTCAAGGCGGAATGCCTGCAACATTCGGGCTCGTTCAAGTTTCGCGGCGGCTGGTCGGCGGTGTCGGCCCTGGAGCCGTCGGTGCGGGCAAGGGGCGTGATCGCCTTTTCCTCCGGCAACCATGCCCAGGGCGTCGCGTTGGCGGCGAAACAGCACGACATCCCCGCCGTCATCGTGATGCCGTCCGATGCGCCGGCGCTCAAGATCGACAATACCCGCGCCTTCGGGGCCGAAGTGGTGCTCTACGACCGGGCGACCGAGGACCGCGACGCGATCGGCGCGCGGCTTGCGGGCGAGCGCGGGCTGACGCTGATCAAGCCGTTCGACGAACCGCAGGTGATCGCCGGCCAGGGCACGGTCGGGCTCGAAATCGCCGAGCAGGCCAGGGAGGCCGGCATCGGCCGGGCGGACGTGCTGGTGCCCTGCGGCGGCGGCGGGCTTACCTCCGGCATCGCGTTGGCGCTGGAAGCCCGCGCGGAAGGCCTTCGCGCCCGCCCCTGCGAGCCGGCCGGCTTCGACGACACCACCCGCTCGCTCGCCTCCGGTCGCATCGAGCGCAACGCCGCGCTCACCGGCTCGATCTGCGACGCGATCATCACGCCGCAGCCCGGCGACATCACCTTTCCGATCATGAAGCGCCTCTGCGGCCCCGGCATCGCCGTCACCGACGAAGAGGCGCTGGAAGCCATGGCGCTCGCCTTCACCCGCCTCAAGCTCGTCATCGAGCCCGGCGGCGCGGTCGCCCTCGCCGCCGCCCTCTTCCACAAGGACAGCATTGCCGGCGACACGGTGATCGCCGTCGCCTCCGGCGGCAACGTCGAGGCCGCAACGTTCGTCAGGGCGCTTCAGGGTGGTCATTCATAAGCCGCCCTCCCCGCCCGCCATGCGCCAATAAAAAACCCGCCCCTCTCGCGAAGGGCGGGTTTTTCTTGAGCCCGGTAGGGCCAAAAATCAGATGCCGCTCTGGCCGTCCGAGCCGATATAGGCGATGCGCAGCATGTTGGTGGCGCCGGGGGTGCCAAGGGGCACGCCGGCGGAGATGATGATGCGGTCGCCCGGCTTGCCGAAGCCTTCCGAGGAGACGATGCGGCAGGCGCGGTTCACCATGTCGTCCAGGTCGGTCGCGTCATGGGTGACGACGCAGTGCAGGCCCCATACCACCGACAGGCGGCGGGCCGTCTGGATGATCGGCGACAGCGCGATGATCGGCACCTGCGGGCGCTCGCGCGAGGCGCGGAGGCCAGTCGTGCCGGACGAGGTGTAACAAACGATCGCCGAGAGTTTCAGCGTTTCGGCGATCTGGCGCGCGGCAAGCGAGATGGCGTCGGCGCCGGTCGCTTCCGGCTGCGGACGCTGCGCGTAGATGATGCCGGAATAATGCGGCTCGCGCTCGATGGTGCTGGCGATGGAGGCCATCATCGCCACGGCTTCGACCGGATAGTCGCCGGAGGCGGATTCGGCCGAGAGCATGACGGCATCGGCACCTTCGAAGACGGCGGTCGCGACGTCCGAGACTTCGGCGCGGGTCGGCACCGGCGCGGAGATCATCGATTCCAGCATCTGGGTCGCCACCACCACCGGCTTGCCGGAACCGCGGCAGGCGCGGATCAACTGCTTCTGGATGCCGGGAACGGATTCCAGCGGCATTTCCACGCCGAGGTCGCCGCGCGCCACCATCAGCGCGTCGGAAAGCTCGATGATTTCCTCGATGCGCTCGACGGCCTGCGGCTTCTCGATCTTCGACATCAGGCCGACGCGGCCGCGGGCGATTTTGCGCACCTCGGCCAGGTCTTCCGGCCGCTGCACGAAGGAAAGCGCCACCCAGTCGACATCGTCGGTCGCCAGCACCGCATCGAGGTCGACGCGGTCCTTGTCGGTCAGAACGCCGACGCCGAGCAGCGTGTCGGGCAGGCTGATGCCCTTGCGGTCGGAAATCTTGGTGCCGGACACGACCTTGGTGACGATGCTCTTGCCGTCGCATTTTTCAGCGAGCAGCGACAGCTTGCCGTCGTCGATCAGCAGGCGATGGCCGGGCTTGACGGCCTCGAGGATTTCCGGATGCGGCAGGTAGACGCGCGTCGCGTCGCCCAGCGCCTCGTTGTTGTCGAGCGTAAAAGTCTGGCCGGGCTTCAGCTCGACCTTGGTGTCCTTGAACTTGCCGACGCGCAGCTTCGGTCCCTGCAGGTCGGCGAGAATGCCGATCGGCCGGCCGCAGCGCGCCTCGACGGCGCGGATGCGCTTGACGAGCGTGCGCATCAGGTCATGGCTGGCATGGCTCATGTTGATGCGGAAAAGATCGGCGCCGGCTTCGTGAAGTTTCTGGATCATCTCCTCTTCCGAGGAGGCGGGGCCGAGCGTGGCGAGGATTTTAACTTTGCGGTTGCGCTTCATCAATTCTGGCTTTCCTGGCTGCCAGGGGTGTCGGAAAGCTGAACCATCCAGCTCGCCTGGCGCCCCGTGTCGTATTCCTTGAATCCCATTTTCTGGTGACCGCGGGCGTAGCAATCCTTCACCCCGACGATCTTGAACTCATTTTCCGCTACGCACATGTCGACATTGCCGGTCCAGCGGCCGCCGCGGGCCGCGTCTTCCGCGTAGAGGTAGTAATAGCGGGACTGAAGCGGTCCCTCGATCAATGTGGCGCACGTCGTCGCCGGAACCTGCCACCAGCCTTCCGTCACCCAGCCATCCTTGGCGCGATAGCCGATTGCGACGCCGACGAGGTTCTGCGTGCTGTTGCAGACGCGAAAATCGGCATGGGCGGCATTCGGCAGGAGAAACGGCGAGGCTGCACCAAAGAAGAAAACGGCGGCACGGGCAAGCGGCCTCAACCGCTGAACGAAACTTGGCGCTGATCGGCTGGACACGGCTTCCAATGGGCTCCACGGTTACTCGTTGCATCGTCTTCTTGCGCTGTCGCCCAGCGAAAGTCAACGCAACTCAAATCGATTATATTTCTTTCACAAAGGTAAGCGGCAGAGTGCGAAAAACGCTTCCCCGCCCGCCGGCCTTGCGCGGATTCGCCGCGCGTGCCATCAAGCGCCTTGGCTGACAGGCAGCACCGGCGCTCCCATGAACGACTTTGAATCGCATCACCTCCTATCCGGCAATCATGACCAAGGCATGGTCATTCTCGGCGATCACGCCATGAACCGCCTGCCTGCGCGCTATGCCGGGCTCGGCCTGCCCGAAACGGCTTTCGCGCGCCACATCGCCTACGATATCGGCATCGAGGGCCTCTGCCGCCGGCTGTCGGCGAAGCTCGGCGTGCCGGCGGTACTTGCCGGCTTTTCGCGGCTGCTGATCGACCCGAACCGCGGCGAGGACGACCCGACGCTGATCATGAAGATTTCCGACGGCGCGATCGTTCCGGGCAACCATCCGATCTCGAAGGAGGAGTGGCAAAGCCGCATCGAGGCCTTCCACCGCCCCTATCACAAAGCCGTGTCCGAGACGATCGAAGCGGTCGCCAGGGCGAGCGGCCGCGCGCCGCTGGTGTTTTCGCTCCACTCCTTCACGCCGGCCTGGAAGGGCGTGCCGCGGCCCTGGCACGCAAGCGTGCTCTGGGACAGCGACCCGCGCGCCGTCCACCCGCTTATCGCAAAGCTTAAAGCCGAGTCCGGCCTCGTCATCGGCGACAACGAGCCCTATGATGGGGCGCTGCGCGGCGACACGCTTTACCGGCATTGCATGGTGTCCGGCATTCCGCACGCGCTGCTCGAAGTGCGCCAGGACCTGATCGCCGACGAGCGCGGCATCGAGGAATGGGCCGAGCGCCTCGCGCCGATCTTCGCCGCGATCAATGCCGACGAGGCGCTGCACGCCTATGAGGTCCACCCCTCGCGGACCGGCCCCTACCCGCGCTCTTGAAGGAGACGATGCGATGACCACGCTCAGCGAAAAACAGAAAACCGAACTGGAGGCCGCCGCCTTCCGCCGGCTGGTGGCGCACTTAAGCGCCCGCAGCGACGTGCAGAACATCGACCTGATGAACCTCGCCGGTTTCTGCCGCAACTGCCTGTCCAACTGGTATCGCGAGGCGGCGGAAGCCTCCGGCATTGCGCTTTCCAAGGAGGAATCGCGCGAGATCGTCTACGGCATGCCCTACGAGGACTGGAAAAAGCTGCACCAGACGGAGGCCGGCCCTGTGCAAAAGGCCGAATTCGAGCGCAACAAGCCAAAAGAATAACGCGCCGACGCGCAAACACGCTTGACCTTCGTCGCCGTTCGCGGCACGTCAACGGCCCGACCTTTACGAAAATCCGCACATTCAGGAGATACCGATGTCTGATGCACATGGCGTCGCCCGCGACCAGCTTCGCGCTTTTGTCGAGCGCATCGAGCGGCTGGAAGAAGAAAAGAAGACCATCGCCGACGACATCAAGGACGTCTATGGCGAAGCCAAGGGCATGGGCTTCGACACCAAGATCCTGAAGAAGGTGATCGCGCTGCGCAAGAAGGACGAGCAGGAGCGCATGGAAGAGGATGCGATCCTCGACACCTACCTCCATGCTCTCGGCATGATCGAAGCGCCGCCGGAAGGCTGAGCGCGCACTCTATATATGCGAACACTGCCGGACCGCTCGATGGGCGGTCCGTTTCGTTTCAGGGTGCTGAATGGCGAATCGTCGCCATTACCGGCCGTCCGCGAATTGAACGAGGTCCCAGCGGTTGCCGTACAGGTCCTCGAAAACGGCCACCGTGCCATAATCGGCTTCTTTCGGGTCCCGTACGAACGTGACGCCCCGCTCGACGAAGAGCGCGTGATCTCGCCGGAAATCGTCGGTCCGCAGGAACAGGAAAACCCGTCCACCCGCCTGATTTCCGATGAAAGCCGCTTGTTCGGCGGTCGACGCCCGCGCCAGAAGCAGGGACGTATTGCCGTCGCCGCGCGGCCGAACGACGACCCAGCGCTTGTCCTGCTCCGGCTGGTAGGTGTCCTCGACCAGCTCGAAGCCGATCTTTTCGACATAGAAGGCAATCGCCTCGTCATAGTCGCGAACGACGAGGGCGATATGGGCGATGCTGTGGTTCATTCCGGCTCCCGTTGAAGGCGTTCGGCGGCGGCAAGGCCCCACAAAGAAAGACCGCCGGCAACGGCAACGTTGCAAGCGGTCCGATATTCTTTTCAAGCCTGCGCAGTTACTGCACCGCGTCGAACTTCTTCACTTCCATGAAATTCACGGCATTGCCGCTGAAGCGTTCGGCGTTGATCGACGCCGTCTTCGTCGTGAAGCCGTTGGTATAGACGGCGGTCGGCTGGGTTCGCAGCGTCGGGCTGATGAAACGCGGCGCCTTGACCGGCTTGGCGACGGTCTCCATGCGGGCGTTGGTGAGCGCCCATTGCGAGATCATCTTGTCCGTCAGCTTCGGCGCGGTGCGCACCGTGGCGCGCGACTCGTCGGCAAGCTTCGCATCCTGCCGGCTCGGGCGGCCGCCCTTTGCGGGCTGGCCGGCGGCGATCCCGGTATCGGATACGGTCGAGGCCGGCAGGTCGAAGGCGTCGTTGAAGCGGGTGTGGCCGTCCTTCGCCGGCGCAAGCGCCGCCATCTCCGTCGGATGCGCAAGGGCGGGCGGCGCCTTGGCGGGCGCGGCTGCTGCGATCGCCTGAACCGCGCTGCTGGCCGGAACCGGCGGAGCCACCGGCACAACCTGATCGGCCCGGCCCTGCTCGAGCGCGGCGACGATTGCCGGCGACAGCGTGTTGCTTTCGTCGGCGGCATCCGCTTCCGCCTCGGGGTCTGCATCGGCGGCGGCGAGCAGCTTTTCGGCCAGCGCCGGGCGCTCGGCCGGAACCGGGACGGAGACGAGCTGGTCGGCGACGCCGGTCAGACCGGGATCGGCCGAGGCGACTTCCGTGACGGTATTGCGCGCGGCAAGAAGCGAGGGAACCGGCACGACAAGGGTCTTGAGGTCGGTCGGCTGCATCTGTTCCGGCGGCACCTGCGGCGTGCCCGGCAATGCGGCGGCAAGCGCCTCCTGCGCGGCGTTATGCGTCGGCGACACCAGAGCGGAAGCCATGTCGCTGCCGGCCGGCTGGCCGCCGAAGGCCGGGCGCACCAGCGGCACCGGCGCGTTCAGGCTGGCGACCTGCGTTTCCGGCTGCTCGGCGGCGGGCGCTGCCTGCGGCTGCTTGGCCTCCGCGGGGGCAGCAGCCGCGACGGTCGCTGCCGGTGCTTCGCTATCCGAATTATCCTCGTCCTCGTCGGCTCCGCCGCCACCGAAGAGTGCGGCAAAGAAGCCGCGATGCTTCGTCGGCGAGGCGCTTGCGATCTGGACATCGTCCGACGCCATGCGGCGCTTGTAGTCGGCCAGCGCCTCCTGATAGCCCGGCAAGGGCTTGCCGTCGGCCGGAATATGCATCGTCTTGCCGTCCGGGAAGAGGCGCACCAGTTCCTGGCGATCCATGCGCGGCCAGGCGCGCACGCCGCCGACGTCCATGTGCACGAAGGGCGAGCCGGAGGTCGGATAATAGCCGACGCCGCCGACCTGCAGCTTCATGCCGATCTCGCGCAGCTTGGAGAGCTTCACGTCGGGAATATAGTAGTCCATCGCCTTGCCGAGCATGTGCTGGCTCTTCTTGGCGACGCCCGTGCGGGCGCTGCGCGTGCGCAGCATCTCGTTGGTTTCCGGCGAACGGAAGCCGCACACGACATAGATGAATTCATGCGAGCCGCTCTCGCGATAGACCTCCCAGATGAGGTCGAAGAGGCGCGGGTCCATCTTGGTCGGCTGATTCTTGCGCCAGTCGCGGAGGATGCGGTTCAGCTGCTCAAGACCGCGCGGGTCGAACTTGCCGTTGCGCTTGTAGGTGATGACGGCCTTTTCGCCGGTGTGGACGTAATAGATTTTCAGGCTGCGGGTCTCGCCCGCCGCCTCGGACGGCGAACCGATGAAGACCGGAGTGGAAACGGCTGCCGCAAGCAGGCCCACCATGGCGGTCTTGGCCAGCTTGCTGCATATCTGAGCGCACACGGAGCGCCAGCTCAAGCGGCTAGGCTTGGTCTTCGCAGTCAGATTTAGCAATTTCTAGTCCCCGTCCGACAAGACAATGTCGCATCGTGTTCCCAATGGCTGACAATTGCGGTGACACCATGGCAAAAATGCCACAGGCATTCAACCGCTTATTACATAGTGAACGATGCACTAACAAGATCTTTACGGAGAGTAACAAAACATACTTGCCCAAGCGTTAACATTGCCCTTACGCGGCGTGCTTCTGGGGATCGTCGGGGTCGATGCCGTAATCCTTGAGCTTGCGGTAGAGGGTCGAACGGCCGATTCCGAGCTTGCGCGCCACCTGGCTCATCTGCCCGCGGTAGAATCGGAGCGCGAAGCGAATCAGCTCTTCCTCCACGTCGGCGAGCTTGCGCACCTCGCCGGAAGGGCCGGTGCTGACGATGAAATTGTCGGGAACCGGCGCCGTCTTGCCTTCCACGGGAGCCTGCGTCCAGGCGCCTTCGGCCGAAGACAGTGCTTGGACCGCCGCGGCAGGCTCCGGAACCGGATTGTCCGCCACCAGCGCCAGCCGCTCGACGCTGAGATAGCCGGGAAGCTGCGCGACGATCTGCGGGAAGTCGCTGTCGGTCAGTTCCGGCCCCTGCGCCAGCACCACGGCGCGGAAGACGGCGTTTTCAAGCTGGCGGATATTGCCCGGCCAGTCATAGGCCGTCAGCAGCGCCATGGTGTCGGCGCTGATGCCGAGCGGCGGGTTGATCTTCTGCTCGGCGGAAAAGCGGTCGACGAACACGCGCGCCAGATAGGGAATGTCCTCCTTGCGGCGGCGCAGCGCCGGCATGGTGATCGGAAAGACGTTGAGCCGGTAATAGAGGTCTTCGCGGAAGCGGCCCGCCTTCACCTCCTCGATCAGGTCCTTGTTGGTCGCCGAAATCAGGCGCACGTCCACCTTCTGCGGCAGCCGCGCGCCCACGGTCTCGATCTCGCCCTGCTGCACGGCGCGCAGCAGCTTCACCTGCACCTCCAGCGGCAGGTCGCCGATCTCGTCGAGGAAGAGCGTGCCGCCGTTCGCCTCCATGAACTTGCCGACATGGCGCTCGGTGGCGCCGGTGAACGCGCCCTTCTCGTGGCCGAAGAGAATGCTTTCCACCAGATTGTGCGGAATGGCGCCGCAGTTGACGGTGACGAAAGGCCGGCCGTCGCGGTCGCTGGCCGACTGGATGGCGCGGGCGACCAGCTCCTTGCCGACGCCCGATTCGCCTTCGAGCACGACCGGGATGTTCGATTGCGCCGCGCGCCGGGCAAGATCGATGACGCGCATCATCGCCGGGCTCGCCGAGACGATATCGTCGAAGCCGACGGCGCTGCTGCGCGCCTTGCGGCCGGCGCGCGCCCTCGCCTCGCGCTGGTCGAGCTTCAGCGCGTTGGCGATCGCCGCCGCGATCCGCTCCGGCGACACCGGCTTGACGACGAAATCGAAAGCACCGACGCGCATCGCCTGCACCACGGTCTCGATGCCGCCCTGCCCGGTCTGGACAATCACCGGAACGTCGATCCCGGTGGAATGCAGCGCCTGCAGGAACTCGATGCCGTTCATCTCAGGCATCATCAGGTCGAGCACGACGACGTTGATCTGGCCGGCGTTGCGCTTCAGCGCGTCGAGGCCGATGCGGCCGTTTTCCGCGACATGGGCGGTGTGGCCGTATCGCTCGACGGCGTTCTTCAGGAGACGGCGTTGAACCGGATCGTCCTCGACGATCAAAACCTGGGCGCCTGCCTTGCTGTCATTATATGGGGTCATCGGTGCCTCACCTCATGCGAAACCTTAAGCTTCGACCCTGACAGAAAGGCTTGAACATCCAGTTTTGAGAAATAACCGCATTTTAATCATTGTTGCCCGCGGATTTCGTGCCAGAGCGGTGCTTTCGCAGGCGATTCGCCCTCTTGCGGCCACCCTTCGCGCCGAATAGACACAATCGGGCACGCCGTGCCGCCGCCCTTCAGGCCCGCAATCGTTAAGGGCCGTTTCGAGACAGCAGAGGAACCACCGTCCATGACCATAACCTTGCTCCACGCCCGTCTCACCCTGTCCGCCGCCGCACCCGCCGGCGACCGCGGCGCCGAACTCGGCGAGCTGCCGGCATGGAAGCTGCAGGACCTCTATCCCTCCGCCACCTCGACCGCCTTCGTCAGCGACATCGAAAAGGCCGGCAGCGCGGCGATAGCCTTCGAGGAAAAGTGGAAGGGCCGGCTCGCGGAGGCCGCGACGAAGACCGGCAAGGACGGCATCGGCGGGGCGCTGAAGGAATATGAGGCGCTGGAGGACGTCATGGGCCGCATCGGCTCCTTCGCCGGCCTCACCTATTTCTCCAACACCACCGATCCCGCAAACGGCAAGCTCTACGGCGACGTGCAGGCGAAGCTGACGGATTACGCCGCGCATCTCCTGTTCTTCCCGCTCGAACTCAACCGCATCGACGACGCGGTGATCGACGCCGCCATGGCCAAGGACCCCGAAACCGCCCACTATCGTCCGTGGCTCGTCGACCTGCGCAAGGACAAGCCCTACCAGCTCGACGACAAGCTGGAACAGCTCTTCCTCGAAAAGTCGATCACGGGTGCTGCCGCCTTCAACCGCCTCTTCGATGAGACCATGGCCGAGCTGCGCTTCACGATCGACGGCGAAGCGCAGCCGCTGGAAGTGGCCCTCACCATGCTGCAGGAACCCGACGAGGCGCTGCGCCGCAAGGCGGCCGCCGTCCTTGCCGAGACCTTCAAGGCGAATATCCGCGTCTTCACGCTGATCACCAACACGCTCGCCAAGGACAAGGACATTTCCGACCGCTGGCGCGGCTTCGAGGACATCGCCGACAGCCGGCATCTGGCAAACCGCGTCGAGCGCGAGGTGGTCGATGCACTGGCGGCCGCCGTCCGCGACGCCTATCCCCGCCTCTCGCACCGCTATTACAAGATGAAGGCGAAGTGGCTCGGCATGGACCAGATGAACTACTGGGACCGCAACGCGCCGCTGCCGGAAACGCCGACCGCGCTGATCCCCTGGTCTGAGGCCAGGGAAACGGTGCTTTCCGCCTATGGCAACTTCGCGCCGGAAATGGCCGCGATCGCCAGCCGTTTCTTCGACGAACAATGGATCGACGCGCCGGTCCGCCCCGGCAAGGCGCCGGGCGCCTTCGCGCATCCGACCGTTCCCTCCGCCCATCCCTATGTGCTCGTCAACTATATGGGCAAGCCGCGCGACGTGATGACGCTCGCCCACGAACTGGGACACGGCGTGCATCAGGTGCTGGCCGGCGCGCAAGGCGCGCTGATGTGCCAGACGCCGCTGACGCTCGCCGAAACCGCCTCCGTCTTCGGCGAAATGCTGACCTTCCGCGCGCTTCTGGAAAAGACCACCGACAAGCGCGAGCGCAAGGCCATGCTCGCCCAGAAGGTCGAGGACATGATCAACACGGTCGTCCGCCAGATCGCCTTCTACGAATTCGAGCGCAAGCTGCACACCGCGCGCAAGGCCGGAGAACTGACCGCCGACGATATCGGCGAGCTTTGGCTATCCGTGCAGTCGGAAAGCCTCGGCCCGGCGATCAGGATTTCGGAAGGCTACGAGACATACTGGGCCTATATCCCCCACTTCATCCACTCGCCCTTCTACGTCTACGCCTATGCCTTCGGCGACTGCCTGGTGAACTCGCTCTACGCCGTCTACCAAAACGCCGAAAAGGGGTTCCAGGAAAAGTATTTCGAGCTTCTGAAGGCCGGCGGCACCAAGCACCATTCCGACCTGCTCAAGCCCTTCGGCCTCGACGCCACCGACCCGTCCTTCTGGAGCAAGGGCCTCTCGATGCTGGAAGGACTGATCGACGAACTGGAGGCGCTTGACGCAAGCGTTTCGGAGTAACGTCTCCCTATCGACCCCTCACGCCACGATCCTGAGGCGGTCGCGGCCGCTCTGCTTGGCGTCGTAGAGGGCGGCGTCGGCGCGGCAGTAGATTTCGCGGGCCGTCTCACCGGCGCGCAGTTCGACGAGGCCGGCGGAGCAGGTGTAGGAGAAGCAAGGTTCGGCGTCCAAAGGCCGGGCATGGCGCACGGTGTGCAGGACCCGTTCGACGATCATCTCGCCCTGGGTGAGCGTGGTGTCGGGCAGGATCAGCATGAATTCCTCGCCGCCGATGCGACCGAAGCTGTCGCGGCGGCGGATGAGCGGCTGGACGCGGCGGGCGAAATCGACGAGCACCGCATCGCCGGCATGATGGCCGAGCCGGTCGTTGATCCGCTTGAAGAAATCGAGATCGATGATGCAGACGCAGCCCCGCGCGGCCCCTGCGCTTTCGCTGGAATGAACGAGGCTGTCGAGCGCCGCCATCATGAAGCGGCGGTTGAAAATGCTGGTCAGCTCATCCGTCTGCGACATCCTCACCGCGAAGTCGCGATCCTGCCGCAGGTCGCGTTCGCTCGCCCTGATATGGGTGATATCGCTGGCGATGCAGAGCATCCAGCCGTCCTGATCCACCGTCTCCGTCATCCAGATCCAGCGCCCGTCCACCAGATCCGACTCGAAGGCCCTGAATGGCTGCTTGCCGCGGCGCGACTGCGCCGACATCAGCCACAGCTCGAAATCGGTGGCGCGGATGATGGTTCCCCTGCCGGCAGCGGCGTTCCGGCGCATCAGGTCGCTCCAGAACGGCGTCTCGTCCTCATCGATCGCAAAGGCGGACCGGAAGGCGGCATTCGCATAACGCAACCGGTCCATTTCGTCGTAGAGCGCGACCAGAACCGAACTTCCGCAGGACAGCGCCGACAACCGCTCCGACAAATTATCCATCATCGTCAATGGCATCCCTGTGAGTCGCAGCCATTGTGGGGCAAAACTCCAACAAGATCATGGAGGATATTTGACCGATAAGATATTGGCTTACGACATGTTAACGCCGCTCTCGGCCGAAGGATTTTACCGATGTTCATTCTCTCCCTCACCTACCTGCAACGGAACGAAGAGGCAGACAGGCACATGGAGCCGCACATGGCCTGGGTCAAGGAGGGCTATGCGCGCGGCTGGTTCCTCGCCTCCGGCCGCAAGGTGCCGCGCACGGGCGGCCTGATCCTCGCCGTGGGCGACCGGGCGGACCTTGAAGCCCACGTCGCCGCCGACCCCCTCACCGTGCACGGCGTTGCCCGCTACGACATCACCGAGGTCGCGATCACGACGACCGCCGAGGGGCTTGAGAAGCTGAAGGACTAACCATGCCGGCCAATTCTGCGCGCGAAAGGTGCGCCGAAAGGCTCCGGCTCTTTATTGTGACAGGATTTTGTGCTTAGGAACCGCTCACTTTCATATCCTTTGCGCAAACTTCATCCAAATTTCGTACACGAACGGCGTCCTGCCCTTCGAAGGAGAAAAGAATGACGGAACAGAACCACCCGGTATACGCCGAAATTACCGGTCCGATCGTGATGATCGGCTTTGGCTCCATCGGCCGCGGCACCCTGCCGCTGATCGAGCGCCACTTCAAATTCGACAAGAGCCGGATGGTCGTCATCGACCCGCGCGCCGACGAAGCGCATATCCTCGCCAAGCACGGCGTCCGACACATCCAGGCGCATGTCACCAAGGAAAACTACAAGGAACTGCTGAAGCCGCTGCTGACGCAGGGTTCGGGTCAGGGCTTCTGCGTCAACCTCTCGGTCGACACCGGCTCGGTCGATCTGATGAAGCTCTGCCGCAAGCTCGACGTGCTCTATATCGATACGGTCGTCGAGCCCTGGCTCGGCTTCTATTTCGACAAGAACATGAAGAACGCCGACCGCACCAACTATGCGCTGCGCGAAACCCTGCGCAAGGAGAAGGCGAAGAACCCCGGCGGCGCGACGGCCATCTCCACCTGCGGCGCCAATCCCGGCATGGTTTCCTGGTTCGTCAAGCAGGCACTGGTCAACATCGCAGCCGACACCAAGGTGAAGACCAAGGAGCCGACCAATCAGGCCGGCTGGGCGAAGCTCGCCCGCCGCCTCGG
>Ga0153956_1000764_pt1 | contig 33433 bp, 29 predicted proteins | sample TSFL040MetaG_FD_104704 | JGI IMG/M metagenome (GOLD analysis project Ga0153956, IMG submission 104704) | Attine ant fungus gardens microbial communities from Florida, USA - TSFL040 MetaG | ecosystem: Host-associated > Fungi > Mycelium > Unclassified | place: USA: Florida, Wekiwa Springs... | reverse complement strand
TCACGTTGCGCGAGCGCATCGACCAGCCAGAACCCGACGTTGTGCCGGGTCCTGAGATGTTCGGCGCCCGGATTGCCGAGGCCGACGATGAGGCGCAAGCCTGCCATGTCGAAGCGACATCCGCGCCCCGCCCTTCCCGCTTTCGGCGGGAGGGACGCACCGCGCGGAGGCGGTGCGTCATCGGGGCGGAAGGACGATTACTTCTTGTCGTCCTTCTTGGCCGGAGCCGCCTTGGCGGCCGGGGCCGCCGCCGCTTCCCCTTCGGCAACCGCCGGAGCGGCTTCGGCTTCCTCGCGCACTTCGCGGGCCACCACGACCGCGTGGTCGTGTTCCTTGCCGAGGCGAAGTTCCGGAATCTCGACACCGGCCGGGAGCTTCAACTCGGACAGGTGCACGGTGTCGCCCGGCTTCAGCGCGGACAGGTCGATCTCGACGTGCTCCGGCAGGTTCTTCGGCAGGCACGAGACTTCGATCTCGGTCAGCTCGTGCATGATCACGACGCCCGAGGTCTTGCCGGCGGGCGAACCTTCCTGGCCGAGGAAGTGCAGCGGCACGCGCACGCGGATCGCCTCGTTCTCGTTGACGCGCTGGAAGTCCAGGTGCAGCACGAGCTGCTTGAACGGATGGCGTTGCATGTCGCGCAGAAGCACCTTCTGCACGTCGCCGCCGAGGCTGAGGTCGAGGATCGACGAATAGAACCATTCGTTCTGGCTCGCGTGCCAGACGTCCTTGTGCTCGATCTGGATGCTGACCGGCTTCAGCTCGCCACCGTAGACGATCGCCGGAACGAAGCCGGCGCGACGCAGGCGGCGGCTCGCACCCTTGCCTTCGTCGTTGCGCTTTTCAACCTTGATTTCGTGGGTCTTTGCCATTTTCGTGTTGCCTTCTTGCAGTTGAAGCCGCCTCGCGGCGGCGAATGCCTCCCCCGCGACCAGGGGAGGTGGGTTTGAAACCGGATTCGGGACCCGGAATTCGCCGGAAGCGCGCCTCGCGCGTTCGACGCATTCCGAATCCGTGCCTTCAATCCACGTACAACGAACTCACGGATTCGCCATAAGCGATGCGGCGGATCGTCTCGGCGAGCAGGTCCGCCACCGACAACTGGCGGATCTTGCCGCAGGCGCGCGCGGCTTCCGACAACGGGATCGTGTCGGTGACGACGAGTTCGTCGAGCGCCGAGCCGCTGATGTTCTGGATCGCCGGCCCGGACAGCACCGGGTGCGTGCAATACGCGACGACCTTGCGCGCGCCGCGCTTCTTCAACGCCGCGGCGGCCGCGCACAGCGTGCCGGCGGTGTCGACGATGTCGTCGACGAGCACGCAGACCTTGTTCTCGACGTCGCCGATGATGTTCATCACGGTCGCCTCGTTCGCGCGCGGGCGGCGCTTGTCGATGATCGCGAGGTCCGCGTCGTCGAGGCGCTTGGCGATCGCGCGGGCACGCACCACGCCGCCGACGTCCGGCGACACGACGATCAGGTTGTCCTTCGCGTAATAGCGCCAGATGTCGGCCAGCAACACCGGCGAGGCGTACACGTTGTCGAGCGGGATGTCGAAGAAGCCCTGGATCTGGTCGGCGTGCAGGTCGACCGTGAGCACGCGGTCGGTGCCGACCACGCCGATCATTTCCGCCGCGACCTTCGCCGTGATCGGCACGCGCGCCGAGCGCGGGCGGCGATCCTGCCGCGCATAGCCGAAGTACGGCATCACCGCGGTCACGCTGGCCGCCGAGGCGCGCTTGAGCGCGTCGATCAGCGCCAGCAGGTCCATGAAATTGTCGGCCGTCGGCGCGCAGGTCGGCTGCACGACGAAGACTTCCTGGCGACGCACGTTCTCTTCGATCTCGACCTGCACTTCGCCGTCGCTGAAGCGACCGACCAGCGCCTTGCCGAGCGGGACGTTGAGTTCCTCGCAGATCGCCGTCGCGAGTTCGCGGTTGGCATTGCCGGTGAAGACCAGGATGCCGGATGAACTCATGTTGGTGTCCACGTCTTGCTCCGTTGCGACAACGTCACGGCACGAGGGTCGTGCCCACCGCGATGCGCGCGCGGTTCGCGCACGCTGCCGATTCATCGAATTGGCTGGGGCGGCAGGATTCGAACCTGCGAATGCCGGGATCAAAACCCGGTGCCTTACCACTTGGCGACGCCCCAACCGAAACCTTCATACCAGCGCGCCGCGCCACTCGCGCAAGCGCGCGAGCAATGGCGAACGCGCCACGCCGCGCGCGACGAAGCCGCGCATGCCGGGCGGGCATCCCTGCAACAACGCGAGGCCCGCCTCGCGCGATTCCAGCGCCATGAAAATGCAGCCGCCCGAACCGCTGAGCCGCGCTTCGCCGTGGCCGTTCAGCCAGTCCAGCGCGCGCGCCACGGCCGGGAAGCGCCTGCGCACGACCGGTTCGAACACATTCGTCGTCGCGGCGCCCGAAACAAAGCGCGGAATTGTCAGATGCCCGGCGTTGCGTGTCAAATCCGGAGCCGCGAAAAGCTCGGCCGTCGGCACGTGCGCTCCGGGGTCGACCACGACGTACCAGCGTTCGGGCAGGTCGATCGCTTCGAGCCGTTCGCCGATGCCCTCGGCCCAGGCGCTGTGGCCGCGCACGAACACCGGCACGTCGGCGCCGAGCCCCAGGCCGAGCGCCACCAGCGCGTCGACGCCGAGGTTCGCGCCCCACAACGCGTCCAGCGCGACCAAGGTGGTGGCCGCATCGGAGCTGCCGCCGCCGAGGCCGCCGCCGAGCGGGATGCGCTTGTCGATCGCGATGTCCGCGCCGAAACGATCGCCCGATGCCGCACGCAGCGCGCGCGCAGCGCGTACCGCGAGATCGTCTTCGTCGGCGACGCCCGGCAGCGGATCGACGCGCCGGACCAGCCCGTCTTCGCGCACGCGCAAGCGCACGCGATCGCCCCGGTCGAGCAGCTGGAACACGGTCTGCAGCTCGTGGTAGCCATCGGCACGACGGCCGGTGACGTGCAGGAACAGGTTGAGCTTGGCCGGCGCCGGCCATTCGCTCCAGCCGGCTTCGGGTATGTCCGGGTTCACCGCAACGCCCAGTCGCGGATCGCCAGTCGCACGCGCGTGTCGCCCCTGGTCGCGAATACCTTGCTCGGCAATGGCGGTGTGCGGCCGGTGTCGTAGTCGAGGTATTGCACCGTCCAGCCATCCTGTTCGATCTCGCCCGGCAGGCCGTCGGCGCGGAACTGGATGCGCGCATCGCCCGGAGCGCGCAAGCCGCGCGCCCAATAGGTCAGCTCGGCGATCGGCACGCGCCAGCCGAGTTCGCGCTGCAGGAGTTCCGCGGCATCGTCGCCGCGCAGCGGCTGCTCGCGCAGGCCTTCCAGCACCGCATGACCGGCATCGCCGGAAAGAATCCAGGTCTTGCCGGTGACCGGCGCATGCACGGCAAAGCGGAATCCGTGCCCGTCCTGGCTCCAGTCGAGCGAACCGCTGCCGCTGTCGCGCGCGTCGGACACGCCGAGCCGGCCTTGCAGGGTCCACGAATCGTGCGCAGCCAGCGCCTGTTCGCGCTCGGCCTGGCGCGCCAGCGACGCCGCATCCGGCGCCACGGTCCTGACGCGCTGGCCGGCGCAGGCCGCCAGCAGCGCCGCGGCGGCGGCGAGCGCGATCGCGCGCGGGAAACGCGCGCTCATGTCGTCAACCGCCGGATCGCCTCGAGCAGCGCCTTGTTCTTCGCGTCCTTCTTGCGGCCCTCGTCCCAGACCTTGCGCGCTTCCTCGCGCTCGCCCTTGACCCAAAGCACCTCGCCGAGGTGCGCGGCGATGTCGGCATCGGGCTGCTTGGCGTAGGCGCGGCGCAGGTCCTTCAACGACGCATCGAGGTCGCCCATGCGGTAGCGCACCCAACCCATGCTGTCGATGATCGCCGGTTCGTCCGGCTTGAGCTTCAACGCGCGCTGGATCAGATCGAGCGCCTCGGTCTGCTTCGGATCGCCGTGCCGGGTGTTGTCGGCGATCGTGTAGCCGAGCGCGTTCATCGCCTCGGCGTCGTCGGGCTTGAGCTCGATCACGCGACGCAGGTCGCGCTCGCCGCCGGCGAGATCGCCTTGCTCCACGGCGAGCAAGGCGCGCGCATACAACATGCGCGGATCGTCCGGCAGGGTGTCAAGCGCGCGCGAATAGGTCGCCAAGGCATCGTTCGCGCGGCCCTTGCGCGTGAGCAGGTCCGCTTCCAGCAGGTAGGCATTGCCGAGCTGGTCGCTGTCCTCGGCGGTTTGCGCCTGCAACTGGTGCAGGAACTCCAGCGCCTGGCCGGTGCGACCGAGCTGGTCGAGCACGACCGCCTCGCGCAGTTGCGCGTCGAACCAATGCTCGTCGTCGTCGGAAATGCCGCGATACCAGTTCAGCGCATCCTCGCGCCGGTCGATCATCTCGGCGACCTGCCCGAGCAGGTACAACCGCTTGCCGCCACGCGCAGCCTTGTCGGCATCGAGTTCGCGGTACAGCGCAAGCAAGGCAGGCTTGTCGTCGGCACGCGCGGCATAGGCGGCACGCGCGGCATAACTGGCGTCGTCCTGCGGCCCTTTCGCCAACGCGCGCGCGGCACCGGCATTGTCGCCGGCGTCGGCCAGCAAGGCGGCATAGCCGCCGCGCAGGCGCAGGCTGTCCGGATCGCGCCGCAGCGCTTCCGCATACGTCGCGCGCGCGGCGTCCTTGTCGCCGCGATCGAGCGCCAGGCGCGCGCTCCAGGCATAGCTGTCGTCACCGTGGAACCGCGCCACGGCGGCATCGGCAAGCCGCTGCGACAGCGCCTTGTCGCCGAGCTTGAACGCCAGCTGGCTGACGGCGATCCAGTTCGTCTCCTTCGCCGCAAGCCGTTGCGGCGTGGCGAGGCGATCGAGCAGGCGTGCCGCCTCGGCCTTGTCCGGCGCGCCGAACAGCGCCTGTGCGACAAGACGCCACGCCTGGTCGTCGGCACGCGTGGCGAGCGCCTCCAGGTCGACGTAGGCATCGTCGGGGCGATGCTCGCCCAACGCGAGCCACGCGCGCGCCTGCACGACGCCCGGATCGCGCGGCGCGAGCTGCTGCCAGTGCGCCAGTGCGCGGCGTGCCAGCGGCCAATCCTTGACCGACAATGCCAGCCGCGTCGCTTCCTCGCCGAGTTCCGGATCGGCCGACAACTCGGCGGCTTCGGTGAAACCCCGCGCACCGGCCGCGAGATCGCCTTCCTGCAGCGCGAACTGCGCGCGGAGCAGCTTCAGCAGCAAATCCTTGTCGGCGCTGACCGGCGTCGCCGGCGGTGCGGCCGTCGCGGCTGCCGATGCCTGGGGCCGCACGTTCGCGCACGCGCCCAGCAGCGCGCACAGCGCGATCGCGCACAACGCCATCGCGCGGCAGCCGTGGACGATTTCGAGCTTGCGGGGAGCGCGCGGAGAATGCATGCAAAGCCTTGTCTTGCTTGATATCGCGGGACGGCGCCCGCACAATTCGCGGCGCCGGCCGCGCAACCGCATGGACGACACGGGATCTAGCTTAGCCGATCTCGTCCAGCGCAATCGGGCACCCGCCGAGTCAGATTCCGATCATTCCACATGGCGTTGATTGCCCTAGGACTCAACCACCAGACCGCACCGCTGAGCCTGCGCGAACGCGTCGCCTTTCCGGGCGAAGCGACCACGCCCGCACTGGCCGGGCTGCTGGCCGAGCCCGGCGTCCGCGAAGCGGCGATCCTGTCCACCTGCAACCGCACCGAGCTGTACTGCACGGTCGAACCGGGCGCGGAAGCCGTGCCGGCCGCGTGGCTGCACCGCCATCAGGACCTGACCCACGCGCGCATCGACGAGTTCCTGTACCGGCACCACGATGCCGACGCCGTGCGCCACCTGTTCCGCGTCGCGACCGGACTGGAATCGATGGTGCTCGGCGAGCCGCAGATCCTCGGTCAGGTCAAGGACGCCTATGCGATGGCGCGCGAGGCGCACGCACTGAAGGCGCCGCTCGAACGCCTGTTCCAGAATACCTTCGCGGTCGCCAAGCGCGTGCGCTCGGACACGCGCATCGGCGCGAACACGGTTTCGGTCGCGTTCACCGCCGTGCGCCTCGCCGAACGCGTGTTCGCCGACCTGCGCGAAGCCTGCGTACTGCTGATCGGCGCCGGCGAGACGATCGAACTGGCCGCGCGCCACCTGACCGAAGCCCAAGTGCGCCGCCTGATCGTCGCCAACCGCACGCTCGACAACGCGCAGACGCTGGCGACGCGCTTCGGCGGCTACGCGATCGCGCTGGCCGACTTGCCCAAGCACCTCGCCGAGGCCGACATCGTGATCGCGTCGACCGCGAGCCGCGAACCGGTGCTGCTGCGCGAACAGGTCGCCGCCGCGATCGCCGCGCGCCGGCGCAAGCCGATGTTCCTGGTCGACATCGCCGTGCCGCGCGACATCGAGGCATCGGTCGCCGACCTGCCGGACTGCTACCTGTACACGATCGACGACCTGCGCCAGGTCATCGACGACAACCTGCGCTCGCGCCGCGAAGCGGCGCTCGAGGCCGAGGCGATGATCGAACTCTCGGTCGAGCACTTCATGGGCTGGTGGCGCGCGTTCGACGTGCACAACCCGCTGGTCGACCTGCGCCGCGTCGCCGAGGCAAACCGCGACGAGACCCTGGCCAAGGCACACGCCCTGCTCGCACGCGGCAAATCGCCCGAGGACGCGCTTGCCTTCCTCGCCAACACGCTGACCAACAAGCTGCTGCATGCGCCGAGCGCGAACCTGCGCGCCGCCGCGCTGCGCGGCGATGCCGACCTGTTGCGCGCGGCCGAGCGGCTGTTCGACACGACAGCCAGCGGCGAGCGCGAGCGTTAGCTGTTTCACGAGAGAACCGGGGGCCGGGCACCGCGCGCCGAAAGGCAGTCGGCGCGCGGCGTTCCGGCCTTGCCCGCTTTTTTTCAGCCCCAGCCCCGGATCTCGGCCCACCCATGCTTCCCTCCATCCGCCGCAAGCTCGAACAACTCGCCGAACGCCACGAGGAACTGGAGCACCTGCTCGCCAGCCCCGAAGTGCTGGCCGACGCGAAACGCCTGCGCGACATCTCGCGCGAGCACGCGCACCTGACGCCGCTGAGCGAATCGCTGCGCGCCTACGACGAAGCCGGCAGCGCGCTCGAGTCGGCGCGGGCGATGCTGCGCGATCCGGAAATGAAGGACCTGGCTCAGGACGAAGTGGCTGCCCTAGAGGCCGAACGCGAGTCGCTCGAAAACGAACTCAACCGCCTACTGATCCCGAAAGACGCGCGCGACGAAGGCAACCTGTTCCTCGAAATCCGCGCCGGCACCGGCGGCGACGAAGCGGCCATCTTCGCGGGCGACCTGCTGCGCATGTACCTGCGCTATGCCGAACGGCGGCGCTGGAACGTCGAGATCCTCTCGTCGAGCGAAGGCGAGCACGGCGGCTACAAGGAAGTCATCGCGCGCGTCGAAGGCCAGTCGGCATTCTCGCGCCTGAAGTACGAGTCCGGCACGCACCGCGTGCAGCGCGTGCCGGCGACCGAGGCGCAGGGTCGCATCCATACCTCGGCCGCGACCGTGGCGATCCTGCCGGAACTCGACGAGGTCGACGACATCGAGATCAATCCGGCGGACCTCAAGACCGACACGTTCCGCGCATCGGGCGCCGGCGGCCAGCACGTCAACAAGACCGACTCGGCGATCCGCATCACGCACTTGCCGAGCGGCATCGTGGTCGAGTGCCAGGACGAGCGCAGCCAGCACAAGAACCGCGCCCGCGCGCTGTCGCTGCTGAAGGCGCGCCTGCTCGACGAGGCACAGGCGAAACAGGCCGCCACGCAGGCCGAATCGCGCAAGCTTCAGGTCGGTTCCGGCGACCGCAGCCAGCGCATCCGCACCTACAACTTCCCGCAAGGCCGCGTCACCGACCACCGCATCAACCTGACCCTGTACCGCCTGCCCGAAATCACCGCCGGCGACATGGACGACCTGGTCGACGCGCTGACGCGCGAGGACCAGGCCGACCAGTTGCAGCAGTTGACGGCGACGCTGTAGTTGGGGTTACCCGCAAGCGTTGCCCCCCCCTAAATCAATGTGATAGGTTCGAATCGCGAGCGAATCAAGGAATGTGATGGACGTCGCATTCGACGCCGCTATTTTATTATTTGGAATCAAGGAAAAAGGAGATTTTTCGAATGAAACCGACGGCCTGCCTTTCAATCATTGGAGCAATCCTCTCTCTGCTTTGGGTACCATCCGCAAACGCCATCGACTCAGCATGTGATGGGTGCAGTTATTCTCAAATGAGATCAAAAGCCCTTACTTTGGGAAAGGGAGAGCATCGAATCTATAGCCTCTCGACAGGCTATATTTACGGTTTTTCTGTAATATGCCCCGGAGATGTTCCACTGGGGGCAGGCGAGGAATCAAGGTCACAAAACTCCGCGCATCAGATTCAACAAAACCCAATATCTGAAGAGCTGCCAGAGAATACTTTCGATGGAACATCCGCCGTTAACTCCTGCCCCTCTGCAGGGCCGCTGAAAATTTACGATGCTCCGATATCGGGTTCGGTTCTTTCTGCGTGGACACTAGCCCACAGCTTCTACCAGAAAAACGGCCGTATAGATCGAGTTGATGTGAACTTCAATGTAGGAGACACCCCAGGAAGATACGGAGATAGCGTCTACAACGCGCTATCCGATGCTCAAGCTCGCAACGACTTGTACGAATGGATTTTTGATCGTAGCCAAGGGATCACGGATTACGTAACGGCACTTGCGGCAGGCTTGGTTGCGTCATTCAATATCCTCCCCAATCAACTGTTGGTGGGCGTTGTGTTCAAAGACGGCTCTTCCATTGTACTGAGGTACGATGCCGCCCTGAGGCAGCTGAGCATTGTCCCAAATTCGGCCCGCCTATCCAATGGTCAAATCGTCGTCGAACATAATAGCGCTGATTTTCAGGGAAACTATAATATGGGCGGTGTAGACCAGGATGCATATATAGACTATTTGCGGTCGATGGGCGTAACCGTTGTCAACGGTGGACTTTCCGGAAGACTGATTTGCTCTTTTGACGGAGTCAAACTGACTTGCAGAGTCAGCCATCTAGCGAACTAGGGATAATTCACATCCTCGCGAAAGCCGCGCCGCATCGGGAAAACGCTTGATGCGGCGTTTTCACTTGAATTTCTCGAATAACCGAACCACTCAGGCAGTCAGCAACCACTCCGCAATCGCCCGGTACAAGCGCGGCAGGCGCTCGACGTCGTCGAGCGCGACCGATTCGTCGATCTTGTGGATGCTCGCATTGCAGACGCCGAGTTCGATCACCTCGGCACCGAGCGGCGCGATGAAGCGGCCATCCGAGGTGCCGCCGCCGGTGCTCTGCTCCGGCTCGATGCCGCAATGCTCGCGGATCGCCGCGACCGTCGCCTCGCGCAGCGCGTTGGCGCGGGTCAGGAACGGCTCGCCGGAGAGCCACCAGTCGAGCACGCAGCCACCTTCGGCGGGGACGATGCCGTGTCCGCGCAGGATCGCCTCCGTGCGCTGGCGCAGCGAGTCGGCCGTGCTCACGGTGCCGAAGCGGAAATTGAACACCGCGCGCAGTTCTCCCGGGATCACGTTGTCTGCGCCGGTGCCGGACTGGATGTTGGAGACCTGGAACGAGGTCTGCGGGAACGCCTCGTTGCCGTCGTCCCAGCGCTCCGCCGCGAGCGCCGCCAGCGCAGGCGCGAACGCATGGATCGGGTTGCGCGCCTTTTCCGGATAGGCGACATGCCCCTGCACGCCGGCGACGCGCAGGCGGCCGGTCAACGAGCCGCGCCGGCCGATGCGGACCAGGTCCCCGAGGCGTTCCCTCGACGACGGCTCGCCGACCACGCACCAGTCGATCGCCTGCCCGCGGCGCCGGAATTCGGCCGCGACGCGACGCACGCCGTCGACCGCGGAGCCTTCCTCGTCCGATGTCAGCAGCAACGCGACGACGCCGCGATGCGCCGGATGCGCCTCGACGAAATCGGTCAGCGCGACGACCATCGCCGCGACGCCGGATTTCATGTCGGCGGCGCCGCGGCCATACAGCCTTCCATCGCGGATCGTCGGCTCGAACGGCGGACTGGTCCATGCCTCGACCGGGCCACTCGGCACCACGTCGGTATGGCCGAGGAAAGCGAGCACCGGCCCGCTACTGCCGTGCGTCGCCCACAGGTTGTCGACCAGACCGAAGCGCAAGCGCTCGATCGTGAAACCCGCCTGCGCAAGGCGCGTGGCGATCACCGACTGGCAACCCGCGTCGTCGGGTGTCACCGACGCGCGGTGGATCAGCTCACGGGTCAGATCGAGGACGCTGGACATGGCGCGCACCCTGCGCAGGATTCGTCGGCGGAGCAGCATAGCAAGCGCGCCGCAGCGCGGTACGGGTGCCGCCGGGACGGACTCGCGATGCGCGCAAGCGCATCAGTTCCCGAACAGTTTCTTGAACCCGGCGTCGGTGAAGCCTTGATGCACCGTACCATCGTCGAGCACGACCAGCGGCCGGCGCACCAGCGCGGGATATTCCTTGATCAGCAAGGTCCATTCGGCGTCGCTGCCGGGCGCCTTGCGCGCGTCGGGCAGATTGCGCCAGGTCGGCGAAGCGCGATTGACGAACTTCTCCCAGCCACCGACCTGCTTCGCCCACGCCTTCAGCGATTCGGCCGGAATGCGCTGCTCGCGGTAGTCGATGAACTCGTGCGGCACTTCAACGCGCGTCAGCCAGTTGCGCGCCTTCTTGCAGGTGTCGCAGTTGGAAAGGCCATAGATCCTTGCCGTCATTTCAATCCCTCAGCAATTCGTTGATCGCGGTCTTCGCGCGCGTCTTCGCATCGACCTTCTTGACGACGACCGCGGCGTAGAGGCTGTGCGAACCGTCGGCGGCGGGCAAGGAACCGGCGACGACGACGCTGCCCGCGGGCACGCGGCCGTAGCTGACTTCACCGGTGGCGCGGTCGTAGATCTTCGTCGACTGGCCGAGAAACACGCCCATGCCGATCACGCTGCCCCGCTCCACGATCACTCCCTCGACGACTTCCGAACGCGCGCCGATGAAGCAGTCGTCCTCGATGACGGTCGGGTTCGCCTGCAAGGGTTCGAGCACGCCGCCGATGCCGACGCCGCCGGACAGGTGCACGTTCGCGCCGATCTGCGCGCAAGACCCGACCGTGGCCCAGGTGTCGACCATCGTGCCGGCGCCGACGCGCGCGCCGATGTTGACGTAACTCGGCATCAGCACGGCGTCCTTCGCGACGTGCGCGCCGCGCCGCACCAGCGCGCCCGGCACGACGCGCGCGCCGGCGGCACGGAAATCCGCGTCCCGCGCATCGACGAAGCGCAACGGCACCTTGTCGAACGCGGCCATCGGGCCGCCGTCCATGACGCGGTTCGCGCTGATGCGGAAGTACAGCAGCACCGCCTTCTTCAACCATTGGTGCGTGCGCCAGCCACCGCCGCCATCCGGTTCGGCGACGCGTGCGCTGCCCGATTCGAGCATGTCGAGCACGCGTTCGATAGCCGGGCGCACGGTGGCCGAGACCTCCGCTTCGGAGAGCGCGGCGCGACGCTCCCAGGCGTCGTCGACGACGGTTTCGAGCGCGTCCGTGGCGAGGGATTCAGGTGCTTGCATGCGGTATCTCGTTGGAAGAAGGGGAAAGTGCGCCGAGGTTGCGGCGCAGGATCGCACGCAGCGCGGCCTGCGTGTCGTTCGCCAGCGCGACATTGTTCTCGTCGGTCAGCACGAAGAAATCCTCGACGCGCTCGCCGAAGGTCGCGATGCGCGCATCGTGCACGCGCACGCGCGCCTCGCGGAACGCCTGCGCGACTTGCGCGAGCAGGCCCGGCTGGTCGCTGCAGACGAGCGCGAGCTGGGTCGCCGCGCCGGCATCGGCGAATTCGATCTGCGGCGCGCGCTGAAAGTGGCGCAGGCGCCGCGACATGCCGCGGCGGGCGACACGGATCGCGAGATCGCGCGCGCCGAGCACGCGCAGCAGCGCCTTTTCGAGTTCGGCCGCGCGCGCGGCATCCGGCGCGGCGAGCGTGGTCGCGTCGAGCAACTCGAAGGTGTCGAACACGCGCCCGCCCGGCGCGACGAACAGGCGCGCGTCGGCCACGCTGAGGCCGTGGCGGTCGAGTATCGCGGTGATCGCGGCGAACACGCCGTCGCGATCCGGCGCGCAGACGAACAATTCGGCGCTGCCGCCGCGCAGCGAACGCGGCAGGATCGCGACGACGACGTCGGCGTCGTCGGCGCGGTCGAGCGCACGCGCCTGCCAGGCGATCTGCTCGGGCCGGTGGCGCAGGAAACTGCCGGGTGGAAAGCCGTCGAGGCGCCGCTCGGCGCGTTCGCCGCCGACGCCGCCCTCGACCAGCAATTCGAGCGCGCGCGCACGGCATGCGGCGGCACGCGCCTGCGCCTGCGGTGGCCGCTCGAGTCCGCCGCGCAGCGCGTAGCGCGCGGCGACGTGAAGGTCGGCGAGCAGGCGCGCCTTCCATTCGTTCCACAGTTTCGGATTGGTGCCGGCAATGTCGGCGATCGTCAGCAGGTACAGGTGGTCGAGCCGCTCGCGGTCCTCGACCTGCGTCGCGAAGCGATGCACGACGTCCGGATCGGTGATGTCCTGGCGCTGCGCCGTCACGCTCATCAGCAGGTGCCAGCGCACCAGCCAGGCGACGAGTCCGGTGTCGGCTTCGGGCAGGCCGAGCTTGCCGCAGAACGCGCGCGCGTCGCCCTCCCCGAGCACGGAATGGTCGCCGCCGCGGCCCTTGGCGATGTCGTGGAACAACGCGGCGAGCAGCAGCAGTTCGGGCTTTTCGAGCGCCGCGAACGTCGGCGCCGCGATCGGGAACTCGGCCGCCGCGTCCGCGTCGGCGAAGCGCGCCACGTTGCGCAGCACGCGCAGCGTGTGTTCGTCGACCGTGTAGACATGGAACAGGTCGTACTGCATGCGGCCGACGACGCGGCGGAACATCGGCAGAATCGCCGCCAGCACGCCGTGCCGGTTCATCGCGGCGAGCGCGTTCACGGCCGGCGCGCCACGCCGCAGCAGCGCGAGGAACGCCTGCAGCACGTGCGCGTCCTCGGCGAACACGTCGCGATGCCGCGCCAGCGCGCGTTGCAGCAGGCGCATCGTCTCGGACGACAGGCCTCGCAATTCGGCATGGTCGAGCTGCAGCGCGAACACGTCGACGATCGCGCGCGGCCGGCGCAGGAACAGGTCCGGCGACCGCGGCTCGATGCGCGACCCGCGCGCGACGAAATCGCGGTCGAGTTCGCGCGCCGCGGCCACCGGCTCCAGCCATTCGGCGCAGCGTTCCTTGAACTGCACGCACAGGCGCTCGGCGATCGTCGCCGCGCGGTAGTAGCGCTGCATGAACTGCTCGACGGCGAGATTCTTCGCGTGCTCGTCGGCGTAGCCGAAGCCGGCGGCGAGCTGGCGCTGGTAATCGAACAGCAAGCGTTCCTCGGGCCGGCCGGCGGCCAGATGCAACGCGTAGCGATAGCGCCAAAGGATCGCCTCGGACCGCTCCAGCGCAGCGCGCTCGGTCGCATCGAGCAGGCCGTGCTCGACCATCGCGGCGAAATCGCCGGCGCCGGCGAAGCGGCGACCCAGCCAGCGCATCAGGTCGAGCGTGCGCAGGCCGCCGGGGCCGTCCTTCAGGTTCGGCTCGAGGTTGTAGGCGGTGTCGTTGAAGCGCGCATGGCGCGCCGATTGTTCGGCCCGCTTGGCGTCGAGGAACGCGCGCGGCGGCCACAGCGGATCGTCGTCGACGATCGTCGCCAGCGCGGCGGCGAGCGAACCGTCGCCACCCAGCGAGCGCGCATCGAGCAACGCGGTGAACACCGATACGTCGGCCGCCGCGAGCTCGCGGCACTCGGCCGGCGTGCGCACGGCATGGCCGGGCCTCAAGCCGATGTCCCACAGGCAGGCGAAGAACGCCTCGAACGCACGCGCCTGGCGCGGCAGCGCCGCGGCGTCGGCGAGCACGAGGAGATCGACGTCGGAATACGGGAACAGCACGCCATGGCCGAAACCGCCGACCGCGAACAATGCGCATCCTTCGGCATCGCCGACGCAGGCCCGCCAGACGTGCGCGACCACGCGGTCGACCGCCTGCGCGTGCCAGCGCACGAGCCGCGCGGCATCGACGCGCTGGCCGAACGCGATGGCGAGGCCGCGCGCGCTGTCCCCGAGCACCTGGCGCAACGCCAGCCGCGCCTCGGCAGACACGCCGCTGCGCGGTATCGCCGCGGGCAGGCGCGGCAGGTCGGGCAGATGCGCGACGCTCGCCTCGTCACGCGTCATCGGGATCAGGCCGCGCTGGGCCAGGCGGTCAGGATCTCGTAGCCGTCGTCGGTGACCGCGATCGTGTGCTCCCATTGCGCCGACAGCGAATGGTCCTTGGTCACGACGGTCCAGCCGTCCGGCAACAGCTTCGTGTACTGTTTGCCGGCGTTGATCATCGGCTCGACCGTGAAGGTCATGCCCTTCTGCAGCTTGAGGCCGGCGCCGGCGTGGCCGTAGTGCAGCACCTGCGGATCCTCGTGGTAGACCTGCCCGATGCCGTGCCCGCAGTACTCGCGCACGACCGAGAATCCCTGCGATTCGGCATGTTTCTGGATCGCTTGGCCGATGTCGCCGAGCGTCGCGCCGGGGCGTACCTGGCCGATGCCGAGCAGCATGGCTTCGAGCGTGGTGTCGACCAGGCGCCTGGCCAGCACCGACGGCGTGCCGGCGAAATACATGCGGCTGGTGTCGCCGTGCCAGCCGTCCTTGATGACGGTGACGTCGATGTTCACGATGTCGCCGTCCTTGAGGATCTTGCCGGGATTGGGGATGCCGTGGCAGATGACGTGGTTGACCGAGGTGCACAGCGTCTTCGGGAACCCCTTGTAGCCGACGTTGGCCGGGATCGCCTTCTGCACGCCGACGATGTGCTCGTAGGCGAGCCGATCGAGTTCCTCGGTGCTGACGCCGGGCCTCACGTGCGGCACCAGCATCTCCAGCACCTCGGCCGCCAGGCGGCCGGCGACGCGCATCTTCTCGATCTGTTCCGGGGTTTTGACGGTGACGGGCATGATTCCTCGTTGCTCTGGCCTTGTGGCGCGGGCGCACCACACACGCTATAATTCTATGGTTCCGCAGCCCGGCTTTCGCAAGCCGTTGCCGTGGAACGAGAAAATGCGGTCGCGCGGGCAATCCGCAAGGCCGCCACGGCAATCATGCCGAATCCGCACACGTATCGTCACCGCGTTCGGGGTGCTCCGCAAGGAGTCGCACGCGGCGGATGCGTGGAGGTCCAACCCCGGGATCGTTACGCGAGTCCTTCGCAAGAGCCCGCACATCCATGTGCGGACTTTTCGCGGAAAGACCCGCTTCGATTCCCACATCATGAAGGAATACTGCAATGCCTCAGGTCACCATGCGCCAGATGCTCGAAGCGGGCGTCCATTTCGGCCATCAGACGCGTTACTGGAATCCCCGCATGGCGCCGTACATCTTCGGCGCGCGCGGCAAGATCCACATCATCAACCTCGAAAAGACCATGCCGCTGTTCAGCGACGCGATGAACTTCATCTCGGCGATCGCACAGAAGCGCGGCACGATCCTGTTCGTCGGCACCAAGCGCTCGGCGCGCGAGGCGGTCAAGGAAGAAGCGGCACGCTGCGGCATGCCGTCGATCTCGCAGCGCTGGCTCGGCGGCATGCTGACCAATTTCCGCACGGTCAAGCAGTCGGTCTCGCGCCTGAAGGAACTCGAGGCGATGGCCACCGACGGCAGCTTCGAGAAGCTGGTCAAGCACGAAGTGCTGGCGCGCATCCGCGAGCGCGAGAAGCTCGAGAAGTCGCTCGGCGGCATCAAGGACATGAATCGCCTGCCGGACGCGCTGTTCGTGATCGACATCGGCCACGAGGACATCGCGGTCAAGGAAGCCAAGAAGCTCGGCATCCCGGTCATCGCGGTCGTCGACACCAACTACGACCCGGCCCTGGTCGACTACGCGATCCCCGGCAACGACGACGCGATCCGCGCCGTGCAGCTGTACGCGAGCGCCGCCGCCGACGCCGTGCTGGAAGGCAAGGCCGCCGCGCCGGCCGTGGCCGCGGGCGAGAAGGACGACTTCGTCGAACTCGACGCCGACGGCAACCCGGTCGTGAAGAAGGAATCGCGCGGCGACCGCGACCGCGACGACCGCCGCAAGCCGTCGGGCCCGCGCAAGCCGGGTGGCGACAAGCGCCCGCCGGCCGGCCGTCGTGGACCGGCGCCGCGTGGCGGCAAGGGCGAAGCTCCGGCTGCCGAATAAGCGTCATGTCCGGGCCGCATGATCGCGGCCCCGGACCGGAAAACCATCTTGCCGTCGTTCCGGCGAAGGCCGGGACGACGAGCAGCGAATTTCGACACGAGCGGCGCGCCCCGCGGGCCGCTTCCGCTATTTGAGGTAGTTCATGGAAATCACCGCACAGCTGGTCAAGGAACTGCGCGAGCGCACCGGCGCCGGCATGATGGAGTGCAAGAAGGCGCTCACCGAGAACAACGGCGACATCGACGCCGCCGGCGAATGGCTGCGCAAGCAGGGCCTCGCCAAGGCCGACAAGAAGGCCAGCCGCGTCGCCGCCGAAGGCCGCATCGCGGTCGCCCAGGACGGCGGCAAGGCCGTGCTGGTCGACATCAACTGCGAAACCGATTTCGTCGGCAAGGACAGCAACTTCCTCGCCTTCGTCGACGCCGTCGCGCAGGCCGCGCTGGCCTCCGGCGCGACCGACGTCGAAACGCTGAAATCGGTCAAGCTGGCCACCGGCGAAACCGTCGAGGAAGCCCGCGCCGCGGTCATCGCCAAGGTCGGCGAGAACGTGCAGGTGCGCCGTCTCGCGCGCATCGAGAGCGCCAACAACGTCGCTGCCTACGTGCACGGCGGCCGCATCGGCGTGCTGGTCGAGGTCAAGGGCGGCGACGCCGAGCTGGCGCGCGGCATCGCGATGCACGTCGCCGCGATGAACCCGCCGTACAACAAGGCGGCCGACGTGCCGGCCGAGTTCCTTGCCAAGGAAAAGGAAATCGAACTGGCCAAGATGAGCGAGAAGGATCGCGCCAAGCCGGCCGAGATCCTCGAGAAGATCATCGGCGGCAAGGTGGCCAAGATCGTCAACGAGAACACGTTGTACGGCCAGCCGTACGTGCTCGACACCGACAAGACCGTGGAAGCCGCACTGAAGGCGGCCGGCGCGGACGTCGTCGGCTTCCAGCGCCTCGCCGTCGGCGAAGGCATCGAGAAGGTCGTCGAGGACTATGCGGCCGAGGTCGCGAAGGCCATGCAAGGCTGAAGAAACATGCGGCCACGGATGGCCGCAGCTTTCCGATCCGGCGGAGCCGGCACTTGCCGGCGATGCCGGGCATCGGAGCGGCGCCCGCGGACGAGCGCGGCAGGACACGAACCCGCAGGCGACTGCGGGTTTTTCGTGCCCGCCGTCCCGGCAGGCACGCGTGGCCGCTGTTCCCCGACGAAATTTCCCGCTGCCGCCGTTTCAGGATCGGTCGTCGCCCCGGGCGGTCGGCAACTGCCAGCCGCGACGCACCGCCATCATGCGCAGGCCAAAGCACGACGCCGCGGCCGCGATCGCGACCGGCGTCGACGGCAGCCCCAGTTCGGCGCCGGTCACCACGATGATCGCGCCCGCCAGCGCAGCGACCGCATACAGGTCGGCGCGGAGCACCATCGGCACGTCGGCCAGCAGGATGTCGCGCGCCATGCCGCCGCCGATGCCGGTGAGCATGCCGAGCAGCGCGGCCATCACCGGATCGAGCCCGAACGCGAGGGCCTTCTGCGCGCCGGCGACCGCGAACAGCGCCAGCCCGGCCGCGTCGAACGCGCGCACCGGCGTGCGCAGCCTTTCGATCAGCGGCGACCACAGGAACGTGATCAGGCCGGCCGCCAGCGACGCGGCGAGGTAACGCCAGTCGCGGATCGCGGCCGGCGGGGTCGCGCCGATCAGGATGTCGCGCGCGATGCCGCCGGAATTGGCCGCGGCGAACGACAATACGAACACGCCGAACAGGTCGAGCCGGCGCCTGACGCCGGCCATCGCGCCGCTGAGCGCGAACACGAACGTGCCGGCAAGGTCGAGCACCAGCACCAGCGCATCGGTCGCGATCATCGCGGCGTGCCCCGCGCCGGGAACCGGCAAAGAACGGAGGCGCGGAATCGACGGGCCACGGCGAGGCTCCGCTCAGGTCCGCTGCCGCTTCGCCGCACCGGCGAACGCGGCGAAGCCCTGCATGAATGCGCCGAGTTGCTGGCGAACCGCCGCGTCGGCGAGTGTGCCGTCGGCATCGAACACGTTGCGTGCGCGCGAGACCATCAGGCGGCCGGCGCTCCAGAATTCCACGCGCAGCGTGCGCAGCACCGGCAGCCACGCGTCCTGGCTCAGGATCGTGCCGAAACCGCCGGGCGAGGCGCCGATCAACGCGACCGGCTTGCCGCCGAACACGCGCGGGATGTCGGCATCGGGTCGCGACAGCCAGTCGATCGCATTCTTGAACACGCCGGGGATCGAGTTGTTGTATTCGGGCGTCGCCAGCAGCAGGCCGTCGGCGGCGGCGATCGCATCCTTCAGCGCCGCGACTTCGGGCGGGATGCCGGACGCCGCCTCGACGTCGGCGTCGTAGAGCGGAATGCCGCGGATCGTGCCGATCTCCAGCGCGGCGCCCGCCGGCATCGACTCCGCCGCCGCGCGCAGCAGCGCCGCGTTGAACGAGCCTTTGCGCAGGCTGCCCGAAAGCCCGACCAGATGCGTCATCGTTTCCTCCTCCCGTGCCTTTGTCGGCAGGCGCGACCACACGCCGCGCGTGGCGCCCCCGACTGCCGCTACACTATGCCCGTTTTGCCTGCCGGAAATACCTCAATGCCCGCCGACATCAAGTACAAGCGCATCCTCCTCAAACTTTCCGGCGAAGCATTGATGGGGGAAGCCGACTACGGCATCGACCCGAAGGTGCTCCAGCGCCTCGCGCGCGAGATCATCGAGGTGCAGCGCGCCGGCGTGCAGGTCGGCGTCGTCATCGGCGGCGGCAACATCTTCCGCGGCGAAGGCCTCGCCGCCTCCGGCATGGACCGCGTGACCGGCGACCACATGGGCATGCTCGCCACCGTGATCAACGCGCTGGCGATGCAGGACGCGATCGAGAAGGCCGGCGGCTCGGCGCGCACGATGTCGGCGATCAAGATCAACGAGGTGTGCGAGGACTTCATCCGCCGCCGCGCGATCCGCCATCTCGAAAAAGGCCGCATCGCGTTGTTCGCGGCCGGCACCGGCAACCCGTTCTTCACCACCGACTCGGCCGCCGCGCTGCGCGCGATCGAGATCGGCGCGAACCTGCTGCTGAAGGCGACCAAGGTCGACGGCGTCTATACCGCCGATCCGGCCAAGGACCCGAGCGCGACGCGCTACGACAAGCTGACCTACGACGAAGTGATCCAGCGCAACCTGCAGGTGATGGACACCAGCGCGATCTCGCTGTGCCGCGACAACCGCATCCCGCTGCGCATCTACGACATGTCGCGAGAGGGCGACCTGATGCGCATCCTGCGCGGCGATCCGGTGGGAACGCTGGTCACCGCGCGCGCCTGAGCTGCGCGCGGCGAGGCCGCCGCGCGCGCACTTCGAGCGCCTTCCGCGCCGCGGCTTGGCGCAGCCCGGGGGACAGCGCAGCGCTCCCTCGCCGACGCCTGTAATCGGTCGCCGGAATTTCCCAATCCATCGGGCGTCGCATTCCGCGACGACCTGGGAGATTCCGCCATGACCGCGTGCAACCGCACCGCCGCACTCGCTGCCGCCCTTGCGCTCGCCTTGCCGTGCGCCGCGACGCACGCAGCCGGCCTGACCTACCACGGCACGTTGCAGGACGGCGGCAAACCTGCCGAGGGCAGCTACGACATCGCGCTCACGCTGTACTCGGCCGAGACCGGCGGCCAGGTCGTCGCCGGGCCGACCACGTTGTACGCGGTGCCGGTCCACGACGGCAGTTTCAGCTCCCTGGTCGACTTCGGCGCCAAGGCCGACAGCGTCGCTACCGGCTGGGTCGGCGTGCAGATCCGCCCGGCCGGCGCCGGCGACTTCATCGCGATGGACACGCGCACCGCGGCGGCGGCGACGCCGGATGCGACCTGCGAAGGCAACTGGGCGATCGGCGGCAACGCCGGCAATCCGGCCGGCAGCTATCTCGGCAATGCCGACGACCAGCCGCTGGTGTTCAAGGTCAACGGCGCGCAGATGGGAGCGCTTGCGTCATCCAGCGTTTCGACGATTCCGGACGCGCCCGACATCGTCTTCGGCGGAGCGTGGAACAGCGCCAACGGTGCCGGCGCGACGGTCGCCGGCGGCGGACGCCCGGTGGCGTACTGCGGCACCAGCGGGCAGTCGACCTGCGCCAACTCCGCCGGCACCTACGGCGCCGTCGGCGGCGGCCGCGGCAATGCCTCGATCGGCTACGGCGCCACGATCCCCGGCGGCGGCGACAACATCGCGCTCGGCCAATACAGCTTCGCGGCCGGCAGCGAAGCGTATGCGTTCGGCAAGGGGAGCTTCGTATGGTCGGATGCGAGCAGCACCACGCAATTCGGCGTGCCGAACGCGCCGTACACGAACGACAACGTGTTCCTCGCGCGCGCGACGGGCGGCTTCTACCTGGTGTCGGGCCAGAGCGGCTCCAACGACGTCGGCGTCAAGCTCCCTCCCGGCGCCGGCAGCTGGTCCACGCTCAGCGACCGCAACGTGAAGACCGGCATCGCCGGCATCGATGCGGGCCGCATCCTCGACGGCGTGCTCGCGATGCCGGTATCGTCGTGGCAGTACGTCACGCAGGAGGCCGGTGTCCGCCACATCGGGCCGATGGCGCAGGATTTCTTCGCCGCGTTCCACGTCGGCGAGGACGATCGCCACATCGCCGAAGTCGACGAGGGCGGCGTCGCGCTGGCCGCGATCCAGGGCCTCAACAGGAAGCTCGAAACCGAGAACGCCTCGCTGCGCGGCGAGCTGGCCGCGTTGAACGCGCGCGTCGACGCGCTGCTGGCGAAGAAGGAGAAGTGAGATGAGCGCCAGCCATCCCTCGCGGCGCGCCCTCGCGATCGCCGCGGCGTTCGCGTTCGCTCTCGGCACGATCGCTCCCGTCTCGCGCGCGACATCGACGCCGAAGGCCGGGCGGTTCTCGCTCGCCGGCTCGGCGGAACTGTCGCCGGGTGTCCGCATCCAGTCGTCCGGCGAGCTGCGCCTGCAAGCCAGCCTGCAGGCGACGACGGGCCACGCGGCGCAGGCCGGCGGCGGCTATGCCGTCACGGCGGTGGCGAGTCCGCAGGCGCTGGTCTGCACGCCGGACACGATCTTCATGGACGGCTTCGACGGCGGCTGACCGATGAAGACGCCGCCGCCGCGGCCGCTCGCGTCCCCTGCGCCGCTCTGCCGGGGGGCGCGTGCCGTCGCCGCTCCCGCTCGTTGCCGCCCACGGATGCGAAGCGCTACGCTGGCGCCACGACACATCGGGTCCCGTCCAGGGCATGCGATGAACCGGTTCGACACGACGCGCTGGAGTCTCGTGCTGCAGGCCCGCAGCGACACGCCGCAGGCGCGTTCGGCGCTCGAGACCCTGTGCCGCACCTATCGCCCGGCCGTCGTCGCCTATGTGCGCAGCCACGGCTGCGCGACGGACGCCGTGGACGACATGGTGCAGGCTTTCTTCCTGCGCTTCATCGACCATGCCTGGCACGCCGACGCCGATCGCGAACGCGGCCGCTTCCGCGCCTACCTGCTGACGATGCTCAAGCGCCACCTGATCGGCGCCGGCATCGCGTCCGCCGCTCGCAAGCGCGGCGGCGGCATGCGCATCGAGTCGATCGACGACGCGACCGAAGACATCGCCGACGACGCCGATCCCGAGCGCCAGTTCGAGAAGGCATGGGCGATGACCATCGTCGGCCATGCGTTTTCCCGCCTGCGCGACGAGGCCGACCGCGCCGGCAAGCGCGACCTGTTCGATGCGCTCGGCGAGTTCCTCGCCGAACGCCCGGACGACGCGGACTACGCGCGCGTCGCCGAACAGCTCGGCCTGCGCAGGAACACGCTGGCCGTCGCGGTCCATCGCCTGCGCCATCGGCTGCGCGAACTGATCGAAGCCGAACTCGCCGATACCACCGGCACCGAAGCGGACCTCGAGGCGGAGCTGCACGATCTGCGCAACGCGCTGGGGCTGGATACCGGCCCGCCGGGAAAGCGCTCTCCCGAAGGCGGAAACCACACGACCTGAAGCGAGCGGCCCCATGGCGACGACGAACCCCGGACAGGCCCGCGACGCATTTCCGGCCACGCGATGGTCGATGGCGACGCAGGCGCTCGGCGCTCCCGGCAAACCGTCGACGGAGGCGCTCGGCGAACTCGGCGCGCGCTATCGCTATCCGGTGTATGCCTACGTGCGCTGCTGCGGCCACACGCCGGCGATCGCGCAGGACATCGCCGGCAGCTTCCTGCGCGACCTGCACCTGCACGTGCGCGAACAGCCGGTACCGCGCGGCATCGAGCATTTCCGCCGCTTCCTGATCGAACGCCTGCAGCAGTGGCTCGGCGGCGACTGGCACCAGTTGCTGAAGGATTCCGAGGGTGAGACGTTGATCGAGGACGCGACGCTCGAAGCGCGTCGCGCGCGCGACTGCCGCCCCACCGACTCGCCGGAGCGGGCCTTCCAGCGCGCATTCGCGCTCGAGGTGCTGCACCGGGCGCTGGCGCGGCTGCACGCCGAAGCCCGACAAACGGGACACCCGGACATGTATGCCGCGCTCGTCCCGCTGCTCGGGCACGATCCCTCGCCCGCGCAGCGCGACGACATCGCGCGCGCGCTGCGCATGCGCCCGCTTACGCTCGTCGTCGCGCTGAAGCGGCTGCGCCAGCGCCTGCGCGAACTGGCGCGCGAAGAGCTGGCCGACACGGTCGCCTCCGCCGACGACCTCGCCGCCGAGCAGGAGACCCTGCTCGCGATCCTGCAATCCACGGACTGAGGACCGAGGCCGCGATGACGACGGGCGAAACCACAACGAACCCCGGCGATGCGCCGACGTGGCGCGACCTGCACGAGGCGGGCATCGCCACGCTCGCGTTCGGAAACGACGGCGACGGCCGCACGCTCGACCTGACCCGGCTTCGCCACCTCGCGCTGTTGCCGGCCAATTCGCTCGAACTCGACCTGTCCGATCCGGAACAGCGCCGCCTGGGCGACTACGAGCTGCTGGAACTGATCGGCGAAGGCGGCATGGGCATCGTCTACCGCGCGCGCCATCTCAGCCTGGATCGCGAAGTCGCGCTGAAGCTGCTCGCCGCCGGACCGTGGGCGTCGCGCGACTTCGTCGAGCGCTTCCGGCGCGAGGCGCAGAACGCGGCGCGCATGCAGCATCCGAACATCGTCGCGATCCATGAAGTCGGCGCCACCGAGGATCTGCACTTCTTCAGCATGCGCCTGGTGCGCGGCCGCAGCGTGGCCGTCGCGATCCGCGACGAACACCGCTTCGAACCGCGGCGCGCGGTACAGCTGATGCGCACGGTCGCCGAGGCCGTCGCCTACGCGCACAGCCTCGGCGTCCTGCACCTGGACCTGAAGCCGGCCAACATCCTGCTCGACGAGGACGGTACGCCGCACGTGGCGGACTTCGGACTCGCGCGCCGCCTCGACAGCGCGCTGGCGCTCGACAACGAGGAAATCTCCGGCACGCCGGCCTACATGGCGCCGGAGCAGGCCGAACTGCACACGCACAAGATCAGCGCGGCGACCGACATCTGGGGCCTCGGCGCGGTCCTGTACGAATTGCTGACCGGGCAGCCGCCGTTCCAGGCGCCCGACGCGCAGGCCTTGCTGCGACTCGTGTGCGAGGGCCGCGTGCGGGCGCCAAGGCGCCTGGTACCGCAGCTTCCCGCCGACCTGGACGCGGTCGTTCTGAAGTGCCTCGCCCACGATCCCGCGCGGCGCTATGCCTCCGCGCGCGCGCTGGCCGACGATCTCGGGTGCTTCCTGGAGCGGCGCGAAGTCCGCGCGCGCGCGCTCAACGTGGTCCAGCGTCTCGGCCGCTGGGTTCGCCGCGAACCGCGGCTGGCGGCGGCGATCGGCGCCGTCTTCGTCGCGCTGGGCACGGGTCTCGCCGCGGCGACCGTGCAATGGCGGCACGCGCAGGCCAATGCGGAACACACGCGCGCGACGCGGGACTTCCTGGTCGGCATCTTCGAGGAAGCCAATCCCGACGAGAACGGCGGGCGCCCGATGACCGCGCACGAGCTGCTCGACAGGGGCGAACGGCGGATCGAACGCCACGCCCTCGCCGACGCGGAAGTGCGCACCGACCTGCTCGGCGTGCTCGGCAAGCTGTATTGGGACATCGGCGACTACCCGCGCGCGGAATCGCTGCTGCAACAGGCCATCGACGGCGCGCGGCACGCGCACGTCGGCGACGCGACGCAGGCCCGCCTCCTGCTGGACCAGGCATCCGTCGAGAACGAACAGAACAAGTACGCGGCGGCCATCGACAATGCGACGCGTTCGCTGCAGCTGTCGGACGGCAACGGGGAATCCGGCGCCGCGGACGCGAACGAAGCGCGTCGCCAGATCGCCCAGGCGAAGATCGGCGACGGCCACACCGCCGATGCGGAAGCCCTGCTGCGCACGACGCTCGCCGACGACCGCCGGCGGCTCGGCCCCGGCAGCCGCGAAGTCGCCGACGACGAGATCCTGCTCGGCCACGCGCTGCTGGAACAGTCGCGGCTGGACGAATCGATCGCCGCCACCCGCGAAGCGATCGCGGCGGCCGAGAAGGCATACGGGCCCGAGAACGGTCACGTCCTGGACGCGATGGGCAATCTCGCCGTCGCGCTGCGCACGAAAGGCCGGTACGAGGACGCGGAGGCCACCTTGCGCGAAGCCGTGCGGATCGCCACCGCTCTGTACGGGCCGGACCATGCCACGACGCTCTCCGCCCGTTCGAACCTGCTCGTCGTGATGGACAGCGAAGGTCGCTCCGCCGAGGCGCTCGAGGAGCGTCTCTCGATGCTCCCCGTGCAGGCCCGGCTGGCGGCGGACCATCCCGAGATCCTGGCCTACGCCTGGAAGAACATCGCCGGCGAGCAGCTCTATCTGGGCCGATTCGCCGATGCGCAGGCGAGCGCGGAAAAAGCGTTGGCGGTCTGGAAGAACCTCGAAGGTTCCGACAGCGAGTGGCACAGCGTCGCCGCGCGCCAGTCGCTGGCGCAGGCGCTGCAATTCCGGGGTCGCTACGCCGACGCGGAAGAAGTGCTGCGCGAGACGCTCGATATCCAGCGTCGCCACGAGCCGCCGGGGTCGGTCTGGCTCAACCAGACGCGTACCCTGCTCGGCAGCCTGCTGCGCGCCGAACATCATGCGGACGCGGCACGACGAGAGCTCGAGTCCGCGCTGGCGACGTTGCCGGCGGGCGCCAGCCCGATCCGCGCCCAGATCCTGACCCAGACGAGCCTGGCCGCGCTCGAGGGCGGCAACGCGGCCACGGCGCGCGAGACCGGGGAAACCGCGCTGGCGATGGCGCGCGAGACCTATCCGCCCGGCAATGCCGCGCTCGCCGGTCCGCTCTGCGCGCTCGCGCGCGCCGACCTCGCGACGGGCCACGCGGCCGAGGCGGAACCGCTGTTGCACGAAGCGCTCGCGCTGCGCGGCAAGGATCATCCGGCCGACGATCCGCGCACGCTCGACGTCGAGGTCGCGTTCGCCAACACGCTCGCCGCGCTCGGCAGGACCGAGGAGGCCCGCTCGCTGCGCGGGCGGATCGAGCCGGTCCTGCGTTCGCAACACACGCCTTGCGCCACCGACCTGCTCGCCCGGCTGACGCACGGCTGAAGCCACCGGCGCGCGTTCGCGAACACGCGCATTGCCGCAACGGATTCTTCACGCCGGCAACTGTAATCCCGCGGCGCTTTTCCCGATTTCCATGCATGAAGACCCCGTCTTCGACGCCTGCCGGATCGCAGGCGAAACCACCCGGACGGATCCCGCGATGGAAGGCCTGGTCCGCTGTTGTTCGGGAGTACACCATGAAGTGCACTACAGTCCTCATGCTCGGCCTCGGCCTGGCAACTCTGACGGGCGCCGCCTCGGCCGACGACGACATCACCCGGCTTCCGCTGCATGGCGTCACGGTCCATGCGCATCGCTGGCCCAACGCGACCGAAGATCGGCCGCTCGGCGACTGCACGCCACCGAGCGATCTGCGCGTCTGCACCGCGCTGCATCGGCAGATCCGCAAGACGTTCAGCCGCGACGACATCGGCATGCTGTTCGGGGCCGCGACGGCCTATCCGGAATACCTGACGTCGTACTCGCGCGTGAGGGACCGCTATCGGAAGTTCCTGCAGGAGCTCGGCACCACCGACGCCGCCGCGGTGGCGATCGCGCAGAAGTAGAACCGGCGGCCTCGCTTCGCCCCACGCCGCCGTCGCCAAGCCGGTCGGCGGCGTGCCCCCCTCGCGATCCGGCGCCGGCGGCAACGGCCGGGCGCCGCCGCATGTTGCCCGGACGCCGACGCCGGAGTGCCCGCGGCCCGGTCGCCGTCCGGCCGGACGCCACATTGCGCGCGCGCGCGTCCGGAACCGGGGGTTTCTCCCCGCTGGTATACTCGCCGGTCACTCGCAACACGGATACGGTGGGCCCGCCATGCTCGACAACATCAAGAAGGACGCGCAGACGCGCATGCACAAGAGCGTCGAGGCGCTCCGCCAGGAATTGACGCGCCTGCGCACCGGCCGCGCCAGCACGGCGCTGATCGAACCGCTGAAGGTGTCCTACTACGGCACCGACACGCCGATCACCCAGGTCGCCAACGTCGCGATCGCCGATGCGCGCTCGATCGTGATCACGCCTTTCGAGAAAACCCTGGTCGGCGCGATCGAGAAGGCGATCCTCGCCTCCGATCTCGGCCTCAACCCGACCACGGTCGGCACGGTGATCCGCATCAACCTGCCGCCGCTGACCGAGGAGCGCCGCAAGGACCTGTCCAAGCACGTCGCGCACGAGGGCGAGAACGCCAAGGTCGCCGTGCGCAACGTGCGCCGCGACGCGCTGCACCAGGCCAAGGAACTGCTGAAGGACAAGAAGATCTCCGAGGACGACGAACGTCGTGCCGAGGAGGAGATCCAGAAGTTCACCGACAAGTTCGTCAAGGACGTCGACGGCGTCGTCAAGGCGAAGGAAGACGAGTTGATGGCCATGTAGCGAACGGGGTCGCGCGCGGCGCGACGATCACTCCCCCTCTCCCGCCGGGCGAGGGCAAGGAGTGAGGGTACGGCGCCGTGGCAAGGCCGCCGCGGAATCGAAGCTCTTCGCCCCGTTCGGCAATCGAGCCGGTCGGAATCCACTCTCCTCCAGGCGCCGCGTGAGAAAACCCCCAGCTCCGCCCAACTCGAGCGACAACGCGAACCCGGAGCCACCCGCTCCGCGCATCCCGCGCCACATCGCGATCGTCATGGACGGCAACGGCCGCTGGGCCGAGCGTCGCCATCTGCCGCGCAGTCTCGGCCATCGCGAAGGGCAGAAGGCCGTGCGAGCGGCCGTCGAGTTCTGCCGACGCCGCGGCGTCGAGGCGCTGACCCTGTTCGCGTTCTCGAGCGAGAACTGGAAGCGCCCCGACGAGGAAGTCGGCGCGCTGATGCAATTGTTTCTCAAGGCGCTCGACCGCGAAGTCGGCGAGCTGCACGGGAACGGCGTGCGCATCGCATTCGTCGGCGAGCTGTCGGCGTTCGCGCCGGAACTCGCCGCGCGCATGCGCGCGGCGATGGAACGCACCGCTGGCAACGTCGCGTTGCGCCTGAACATCGCGGTCAACTACGGCGGCCGCTGGGACATCGCGCAGGCCGCGCGCGCCGTGGCGGAAGCGGCCGTGCGCGGCGAGATCGATCCGGCCGCGATCGACGAGACGACGCTCGCGCCGCGCCTGTGCCTCGCCGGGCAGCCGCCGCTCGACCTGTTCATCCGCACCGGCGGCGAAACGCGCGTCAGCAACTTCCTGCTCTGGCAGCTCGCCTACGCGGAGCTGTACTTCACCGATGCGCTGTGGCCCGATGTCGACGCCGTCGCGCTGGATGCCGCGCTCGCCGAATACGCGCGCCGCGAACGCCGCTACGGCCTGACGTCCGCGCAAGTGCGCGCCACCGGCTGAGAGAAGGGACCGTCCATGCTCAAGCAACGCACGCTGACCGCCCTCATCCTGGCCCCGCTGGCGATCGCGCTGGTGCTGCTGGCGCCGACGTGGCTGTTCGCCGTCATCATCGCGGCGCTGTGCGTGCTGTCGACCTGGGAATGGGCGCGGCTGGCCGGCTTCCGTTCGCGCCCGCTGCGCGCCTGCATCCTCGCCGCCAACGCGGCGGCCTATTGGCTGCTGTGGGAGATCCGCGACGCGGCGCCGGCGTGGTACGTGATCGGTGCCGGCCTCGGCGGCTGGCTGTTGTCGCTTCTGTGGCTGCGCAATTCCTCGTATGCGGCAGCGCCGACGCGCGAGAACGCCGCGATCAAGCTGGCCGCCGGCGAACTGGCGATCCTGCCGGCGTGGCTGGCCCTGATGAAACTGCACGGCGAACCGGACCACGGCCACGCCTGGGCGCTGTTCGCGATCGTGCTGATCTGGATCGCCGATACCGGCGCCTATTTCGCCGGCAAGCGCTACGGCACGACCAAGCTGGCGCCGCGCATCAGCCCGAACAAGACCACCGCAGGCGCGTGGGGCGCGCTGGCCGGCGCCGCCGTGGCCAGCCTCGTGGCCGGCTGGCTGCTCGACCTGCGCGGCGGCGCGCTGGCGGCGGTGGCGCTGCTGGGGCTGGTCACGGTCGTGGCCTCGATCATCGGCGACCTCGTCGAAAGCCTGCTCAAGCGGCAAGCCAACGTGAAGGATTCCGGCGCAATGTTCCCCGGCCACGGCGGCCTGCTCGACCGCTTCGACAGCCTGTTCGCCGCGCTGCCGGTGTTCGTCGCCGGCAAGGCTCTGATCGATCTCGTCTTCCCTACATGAGAACCGTCGCGGTCCTCGGCGCGACCGGATCGATCGGCGCGAGCACGCTCGACGTCGCGCGGCGCCATCCCGACCGTTTCCGCGTGACCGCGCTGGCCGCGCACCGCAACAGCGCTGCGCTGGCCGACCTGTGCGCGGAGTTCCGTCCCGAACTCGCCGTGATCGCCGACCCCGCCTGTGCCGCGGACCTGCACGCGCGACTTGCGGCGGCCGGCGTTTCCGTCCGCGTCGAAGCCGGCGCCGAGGCGCTGGTCGAGGCAGCGGCCGGGTCGCATTGCGACACCGTGGTCGCCGCGATCGTCGGCGCGGCCGGGCTGGAATCGACCCTCGCCGCGGCGCGCGCCGGCAAGCGCCTGCTGCTGGCGAACAAGGAAGCGGTCGTGATCGCCGGCCCGCTGCTGCTGGCGGCGCTGGCCGAAGGCGGCGGCGAGCTGCTGCCGCTCGATTCCGAGCACAACGCGGTGTTCCAGTGCCTGCCCGGCGGTCGACCGGATCTCGCCGGGGCCGGCGTGCGACGCATCCTGTTGACCGCCTCGGGCGGCCCGTTCCGCGGCCTGAAAACGGCCGACCTGGCCGGGATCACGCCGGAGCGCGCCTGCGCGCATCCCAACTGGAGCATGGGCCGCAAGATCTCGGTCGATTCCGCGACCTTGATGAACAAGGGCCTCGAAGTCATCGAGGCGCACTACCTGTTCGACGCGCCGGCCGACCGCATCGACGTCGTCGTACATCGCCAGAGCATCGTGCATTCGCTGGTCGAGTACGTCGACGGTTCGGTGCTGGCGCAGCTCGGCAACCCGGACATGCGCACCGCGATCGCCTATGCGCTGGCATGGCCGGAACGCGTCGATACCGGCGTCGCCCCGCTCGACCTGCTGCAGATCGCGCGGCTCGACTTCGAAGCGCCGGATCTCGCCACGTTTCGCTGCCTCGACCTCGCCTACCGGGCGCTGCGCGCCGGGGGCACCGCCACGACCGTGCTGAACGCGGCCAACGAGGAGGCCGTCGCCGCATTTCTCGATGGCCGGCTGCCGTTCCTGGCAATCCCCGAAACGATCGAGCGCTGCCTCGACACGCTCGCCCCGACGCGCGCCGGCGACCTGCCGGCGCTGCTTGACGCCGATTTAACTGCGCGTCGGCAAGCCCAACGTATGATCGCCCTCCTTTCCGGCTGAGTGCCCAAACCCGCGCCATGAGTCAATTTTTCGGTTCCATCTGGTGGCTGATCGTCACCATGGGCCTGCTCGTCACCTTCCACGAGTTCGGTCACTTCGTGGTCGCACGTCGCTGCGGCGTCAAGGTGCTGAAGTTCTCGATCGGATTCGGGCCGGCGCTGTGGTCGCGCGTCGACCGCCACGGCACCGAGTTCGCGATCGCCGCGATCCCGCTCGGCGGCTACGTCAAGATGCTCGACGAACGCGAACTGGAGGGCGATGCCGACGATGCCGACCTGGCTGGCGCGCACAACCGCCAGCCGGTGCTGAACCGCATGGCGATCAGTGCCGCGGGTCCCGCGTTCAACCTGATCTTCACGTTGGCCGCGTTCTGGCTGATGTTCGTGATCGGCAAGCCGGACTACCTGCCGGTCGTCGGCCACGTCGACCACCTGGCCGCGACCGCCGGATTCCAGAATGGCGACCGCATCACGAAGATCGACGGTGCCGCCGTCGACACCTGGACCGACGCCAGCCTCGCGCTGCTGCAGGCCGGCATGGATCGGCACGACACCGGCGTCACCGTGGTCGATGCCGGCGGCACCGAGCGCGTGCGCGACCTGGCGCTGTCCAGGCTGCCGGCGCAGCTCGGCGAGGAAGACGCCTATCGCCAGATCGGCCTGTCGCCGCGGCAATGGGCGCTGGCGCCGGTGATCGGCACGGTGGCGCCGGACAGCGCGGCGTCCAGCGCCGGCCTGCTGGCGGGCGACCGCTTCGTCTCGATCGACGGCGAACGCGTCGACGACTGGCGCGACGTGCCGGCCGTGATCCAGAAGCATGCCGCGGCCGGCAAGGCGCTCGCGCTCGAAATCCGCCGCGGTAACGAAACCCTTGCGCTCGCGGCGACGCCGACCCGCGCCGCGGCCGCGCCGGGCGCGGCGCCGACCTGGGTGCTCGGCGTCACGCCGCAGCCATCCGAGGCCAAGTACGACGCGACCTTGCACTACGGCCCGCTCGCCGCGATCCCGAAGGCATTCGGCGAGACCTGGCAGCGCAGCCGCGAGACGCTCGGCATGCTTTGGCGCATGCTGAACGGCACCGCCTCGCTGAAGAACCTGTCCGGCGTCATCACGATCGCGCAGGTCGCCAACACGTCCGCCCAGCTCGGGCCGGCGTGGTTCCTCAATTTCCTCGCGATCATCTCGCTCAGCCTGGCGATCCTGAACCTGCTGCCGATCCCGATCTTGGACGGCGGCCACCTGCTGTATTACCTTATCGAGCTGGTAAAAGGCAGCCCGGTGAGCGAACGCATGCAGATGGCCGGCCAGTACGTCGGACTTACCTTGCTGATGGCCCTGATGGGCCTGGCGTTCTACAACGATATCCTGCGGATCGCGTCCTGATCCGCGGGCTTGCCCCACGATACCCAGCAGGCCGCGGCAATGCCCGTCGCGTGCCCAACGATGCCCTGACGGAAGTGACGACTCGATGAAGCGTATAGCCGCCCTGTTCCTGCTCGCCTTTTTCTCCGCGCGAGCCGCCTTCGCGTTCGATGCCTTCACGATCTCCGACATTCGCATCGACGGCCTGTCGCGCATCGCGCCGGGCACCGTGTTCACCTACCTGCCGGTCGAGAAGGGCGACACCCTGACCTCCGACCGCGCCGACCAGGCGATCCGTGCGCTGTACAAGACCGGCTTCTTCAACGACGTGCAACTCGCGCGCCAGGGCGACATCCTCGTCATCAACGTGAAGGAACGCCCGCAGATCAGCAAGATCGCCATCCGCGGCAACAAGGACCTGAAGTCCGAGGACCTGCTGAAGGGCCTCAAGGGCATCGGCCTGTCCGAGGGCGAGGCGTTCGACCCGCTCAAGCTCGCCGAAGTGCAGAACGAACTGACGCGCCAGTACTACAACCGCGGCAAGTACAACGTGTCGGTGAAGACCTCCAAGGTCAACCTCGACCGCAACCGCGTCGAGATCGCGATCAACATCGCCGAGGGCAAGGCGGCGAAGATCAAGCACATCAACATCGTCGGCAACACGGTCTTTCCGGACAAGGCCATCAAGGGCGAGTTCGAATCCAACACCTCGAACTGGACCTCGTGGTATTCGAAGGACGACCAGTACTCGCGCGAGAAATTCTCGGGCGACCTGGAAAAGCTGCAGTCCTACTACATGGACCGCGGCTACGCCGACTTCAACGTCGATTCGGCGCAAGTCAGCATCAGTCCCGACAAGCGCAAGATGTACGTCGTCGCCAACATCAAGGAAGGCGAGCTGTACAAGGTCAACGACATCAAGCTCACCGGCACGCTGGTGCTGAAGGAAGAGGACCTGCGCAAGCTGATCCAGGTGAAGAACGGCGACGTGTTCTCGCGCAAGAAGGTCGAGCAGTCCGTCGACGCGATCACCGCCGCGCTGTCGAACATCGGCTACGCGTTCGCCGACGTGCAACCGATCCCCGACCTGAACAAGGACAGCCGCGAAGTCGGCCTCAACTTCTTCGTCAATCCGGGCAAGCGCGTCTACGTGCGCCAGATCGTGTTCAAGGGCAACCAGCACACGGAAGACGAGGTGCTCCGCCGCGAGATGCGCCAGCTCGAAGGCGCCTGGTACTCGCAGGCCGCGATCGATCGTTCGAAGATCCGCCTGCAGCGCCTCGGCTTCTTCAAGTCCGTGACGATCGACACGCCGAAGGTGCCCGGCACCGACGACCAGGTCGACCTCGCGATCGCGGTCGAGGAGCAGAACTCCGGCCAGTTCCAGTTCGGCCTCGGCTACTCGCAGGTGCAGGGCGTCATCGCCAGCATCGGCGTGACGCAGAACAACTTCTTCGGCACCGGCGACCGCATCTCGGTCAGCGCGCAGAAGAGCTCGGTCATCGAGAGCTACCAGTTGTCGTACTACGAGCCCTACCTGACCGACGACAACATCGGCCTCGGCTACGACATCAAGCACACGAAGATGGACTGGGGCAACAACAACATCGCTAACTACCTGTCCAGCAGCGATGCGTTCGACATCTACCTCGGCTTCCCGATCACCGAAGCCGACACGATCAACACGCAGCTCGGCGTCGTCAAGACCAAGATCCTGCCCTACTACTCGACGCAGGAAATCATCGACTACATCGACAACCTCGGCCATCGCACGTTCCACTCGTGGAACGTGCAGCTGTCGTGGGCGCACGACACGCGCAACCGCTACTGGAACCCGACGCGCGGC
>Ga0153956_1000763_pt1 | contig 33437 bp, 28 predicted proteins | sample TSFL040MetaG_FD_104704 | JGI IMG/M metagenome (GOLD analysis project Ga0153956, IMG submission 104704) | Attine ant fungus gardens microbial communities from Florida, USA - TSFL040 MetaG | ecosystem: Host-associated > Fungi > Mycelium > Unclassified | place: USA: Florida, Wekiwa Springs... | reverse complement strand
GCCGAGGATCGCGTCGCGCTCGCGCAGGCGCTGCAGGATCGCGACGCCGGAGGCGCGCAGCGCTTCGTCGTCGCGACCAAGCTCGCGCAGCAGCGCGTCGAGGCAGGCCAGCCCCGTGTCGCCGCGATTGGCCTGCAGGCGTTCGAGCAGCAGCGCGGTCAACGGATCGATTTCGAGGAAGCGCACGCGATCGCCGCGGTCGCGCACGAGCAGGATCAGCACCGGTTGCGGCGCCGGCGCGTCGGGGCGGAAATCCGGGCCGATGCGCTGCACGGGAAAACGATAGGCGAGCACGCGTGCGAGCGGCGACACCAGCGGCACGCCGCCCAGCACGTCGCCCCGCGGATCGCGCGCGACGGCGTCGACCTCGTGCTCGTCGAGCGCCAGCGCGAGTTCGCTCCATTCGTAGTGCGCGAGTTCGGGCAGGAACGGCGGATCGCCGCGGCCCGATTCCGCGCGATCGCCGAGATGGCGGATGAACTCGCGCGCGACCTCGGTGAACAGCGGCGTGCGCGAGCGATGCTCGCGGTAGAAATCGCGCACGAGTTCGCGCCATGCGGCCGTGTCGTACAGGCTGCGGATGACCGGGAAATTCGCCGCGAGCAGGCTTTCGATGTTGTTGAAGAACAGTTCGGTGTAGACCGCCATGCGGCGTGGTTCGATGCCGGCAGGCACCGGCGCGCTCCGCGGATCGCGGATGCGCGCGGCGAACGCCTCCTGCAGCGCGTGGATCGGTGCGAGTTCAGGCGCTGCGGGCATCGCGCTCGGACCGGGCGTGTTCGGACTGGATCGCGCGGACCGTCTCGACTTCGGCGACCAGCTCCGCCAGCGGCGGGAAGTTGAAATCGCGCTCGACCAGGGTCGGCCGCACGCCGAAGTTCCGGTAGGCGCGCGCGAGCAACTGCCAGACCGGATCGATCACCGGCGCGCCGTGCGTGTCGACCAGCAGGTCCGGCGCCTCGACGTAGTGGCCGGCGACGTGGATGTAGGAAACGCGTTCGCCCGGCAGCGCATCGAGGAACGCGTCCGCGTCGTAGCCGTGGTTCACGGCGTTGACGTGGATGTTGTTGACGTCGAGCAGCAAGTCGCAATCGGCTTCGGCGAGCACCGCGTTGATGAAATCGACCTCGCGCAGCTGCTGGCCCGGCGCCGCGTAGTACGAGGCGTTCTCGACCGCGATGCGCTGGCCGAGGATGTCCTGCGTGCGGCGGATGCGCGCGGCGACCCAGTGCACCGCTTCGTCGGTGAACGGAATCGGCATCAGGTCGTACAGGTGGCCATCGTCGGCGCACCACGACAGGTGCTCTGAATAGATCGCGATGCCGTGCGCGTCGAGCAGGCGGCGCACGCGCGCGAGCAGGGTTTCGTCGAGTGGTGCCGGTCCGCCGAGCGACAGCGACAGCCCGTGGCAGACGAACGGATGGCGCTCCGTCAACGCGCGCAACTGGCGACCGAGCGCGCCGCCGACGCCGATCCAGTTCTCCGGCGCGATCTCGAAGAAGTCGATCGCCGCGTCGGCGGTCCGGCCGCCGGCGAGGGTCTGCAGCGGACCCAGCAGGGCCCGCCGCAGACCGAGTCCGGCACCGAACGGCAACGGGTGCGGACCCGCCGCCATCGTGCTCAGCCGTTCATGCCGCCGCAGGAACCTTCGGCTCCTTTGCCTTTCATGTCCCCGCCGCAGGAACCTTCCGCGCCTTTTTCCTTCTTGTCGCCGCCGCACGAGCCTTCGGCGCCTTTCTTGCCCGCGTGGGCCTTGTCCATGGCGGCGTGCATGGAAGCGAGTTCCTTGGCGTCGAGCGAACCGTCGCCGTCCTTGTCCCAGTGCTTGACCTGGCTTTCGCTGAAGCCGCCGGCCTCGGCCTCCGCCATCGACACCTTGCCGTCGCCGTCCTTGTCGAGCTTGGCGACGCCGCACTTGCCTTCGCCGCATTTCCCTTCGGCGGCTGCAGCCAGCATGTAGCCGGAGGCGAGGTCGCCGACCTGGAATGCCGGGCTTGCCGCGGCGAGCTGGCTGAGCGAGAGCGATCCGATGAACGCCGCGCCGATGGCGACGCCGAGGGTATTGCCGATCTTGCTGGACATTCGAGTGATCTCCGTTGGTGAACCGGGCGGATCGCCCGGCAGGGTGCGCCGGTGGCCCGGCTGTTGTGGTGCGAACGGTATGCTGTCGACGCTGAATGCGTTGTTACGTTGCGGCATCGTGGAGCGCGCAATCGTGTCGCTTCGGCGCTTGTTGCGACGCCGCAACCGATTGCGGTGCAGGAGACCGGGCCGCCGTGCCGGAACTTGCACGGCGGCCTTCGTCGTAGACGGACGCCGGGCTTCGGCATGGGATGAGCGGAGTCGGGGGAATCCGTCATCCGGCCGGGCCTTCCGTCGCTGCCATTGTCCGGCGCCTTCGCCTTCCGCGCGCGCTTCAGGCGTCGAAACCGGACGGTGGCGTCATGCCGGTGAAGTCGCCGACGAGCTTCGCATCGTAGGGGCCGTTGAGCCGGTTGCTGCCGTTGCCGTGCATGTCGAGCGCGCCCTGCGCGAACGCGACGCGGAAGGTCGGCGTGGCCTCGACGACGCGTTCGTTGAACTGGTCGCTGATCAGCGTGTCGCCATCGCGCAGTCGCACGGCGCGCGTCGGCAACGGGTCCGGATGGCTGCCGGGATCGGTGTTCGTCGCGTATTGCCAGACGATGCGGCCGCGACGGTCGACCAGCAGCACGCGATTGTCGGGGCAACCGTTCACGGCGTCCGAGCACCCCGGCAGCGGCGGTGTCGCCGGCGGGATGCCGGTTCCGGACATGAGCGTGAACGAGGCGATGCACTCGGCATCGTCGACGCCGACGATGCTGTGCGGCCCGGGCGTATCGGAACCGTCGCCGAACTGCCGGACGGCGGCATGCGTGCGCGGGTCGATCTCGATGACGCGGTTGTTGAACTGGTCCGCGATCAGGATGTCGCGATGGCGTGGCGATTGACGATCGCCGGAATCATCCGCCCGGGCGAGCGCCGGGCAAAGCGCGCAGGCGGCGGCAGCGCCGAGCGCGAGGAAGGCATGGTGCGTCGGGTGGGGATGGCCGTGTCGAGTCGTGTCCATGGAAAGCCCTCCATACGGGGCCGTGGATACCACGGGGCCGGGAAGCGGAAGCCGCGTGCGGGTATGGGCCGATCGCGGCGCTGCGTAGCCAGCTCGGAAGCGAAGGACGGAAAGCGGACATGCGGCTTCCTCCGGGAGTGCCGGCGCACGTCCTGTCCGGCGTGGTCGGCGATACGGCCAGACGCGCTGGCGCAGGCCAGCGTCGCAACAGCGGGAGCAGTGCGAACGTCCTGGCGCGGCCATGGGAAAAACCCGTCGCCCGGGCAAGCCGGGCGACGGGTCGGGACGGATGCGATCCCGGCTGCGGCCGATCAGCCGTCGAAACCGTCCTTGAAGATGGTGTCATCGTCCGGCGGCGTTTCGGTGTAGTCGTGGATGCTGACCGAGTCGAGCTGCATGTACATGCCGAACTCGCCGCCCTGCGTCACCGACCAGGCTATCTTGTCGAAGAATTCGGGTCCGAAGCTGCGGTTGATGCGATCGAGGTCGTCGGAGTCGAACATGGCCCCGGCGAGCGGACCGCTGGCGGTGCCGAACAGCTCGAACTCCATCGACTGGCCCGGCGTGGCCGTCGGCGTCTCGAACACGTGGATACCGTCGGACAGCGGGTAGTCGTTGGCGATGCGCAGCAGCGGTCCCGCCTGGCTCGCGACGAGCGTATCGCTGGCGCCGCCGGCGTCGAGATGGAAGCTGTCGAGCACGATCGGATAGCCGGTGTGCTCGCCCGGCTCCACCTCGAACGCGCCGATCGTGGTCGCGCGGAACGTCATCGTCACCGGGGTACCGACGGCAACGCCGGCGAACGGGCCTTCCGGCAGGTCGTTCCATTGGACCGTGCCGTGCGCTTCGAGGATCGCTTCCGTCGGCGCCGGGCCGTGCAGGTCGGCGACGAACGAGGTGAACGCGGTCGGGCCGGTGCCCCAGCCGCCGATGGTCTTGCCATCGGCCGAAATGCCGTTGCCGCTCTGCAGGTTCCAGCCGGAGGGAACGGCCACGTCCTGGTCCGCGAGGTAGTCGGCCAGGCGCTGCATGCCGCCTTCGGGCGTCCAGGCGGTCGCGAGGTAGGTGCCGCCGCTGACGGAGTCGCCGACGACCACGCTGCCGTCGTCGCTGACGGCGCGTGCCGAGGTGTTGTCGCAGCCGAAGCTGCTGGTGAGGCAGCCGAGCGGCTGCACGCCGGTTTCCTCGGTCCAGCGCCACGCCTGCATCGTGAACGTGGCGATGTCGAAGTAGCGTTCGCCGACGACGACGCGGCCGTTGCGGGACACGGCGGTCGCTTCGCCGACCGGTACGCCGTTGCCGTCGACCAGGTCGATTGCCTTGCCGTCCTTCCAGATCACGCCGGTGCGGGAGCCGTTGTCCTGGTCGTTCCAGCCGACGACGACGCTGCCGTCCGCGCTGATCTTGTTCGCGCGCGAGGAATTCTGCGGGCGGTTCACCGGCAGCTTCGTCATGCCGTCCGCTTCACTCCAGCGGAACGCGAACGCATGGTTGGTGTCGTCGCGGGCGAGGCCCACGGCGACGCCGGTCTCGGAGCTGCTGTAGGCCACGCTGAGGAAGCCGTCGCTGGGAACACCGCCCGGCCACGGGCCGATCACGACCGGCCCGCCGACGAGGTTGCTGTTGCTGTAGCCGAGCGCGGCGACCTGGTTGCCGTCGGCGTCGGCGGCGCCGCCCGCCAGTGCCTGCCCCCACGGGTTGAGACCCCAGACCTCGACCATGCCGTCGATTTGGGTGACGCCGATGTCCTTGGCCCAGCGCCAGCCGCCGTCGACGGTATACAGGCTGGCGATGCGGCCGTTGGTGGACAGGCCGGTGAGCTGGACGCCCGGCGTGGCAAGGTCGGTGAATGTCCCGCCGTGGGCCGATGCGGCGGCCAGGGCGAGGGTCAGGGCGGAAAACAGGCAGGTGTTGCGCATGAACGAGCTCCGGAGTTGCGGGAAACCGTCCGGCATTCCATCGGGGACGCCGGGCATGGCGGATCTCCAACCTGCCTTCGGCAATCGGAAATCCGGACCGCCGACTATCCTTTCACGGCATCGGCGACGCGTTCCCGCAGCATTCGCGCTTCGTTCGCGCAGCGTTGAGCGGTCGTGAAACCATGCTTGACTGGCCGCCAGTCAACATGAGGATTTCAATACAAGCGATTGATTCCATGTTCTTTTTTGAGAGCCGTCTCACTCCATGCCGCGGCTGGACGGCGCGGCAGGTGCGCTGACGGCGGCCGGCAGCGGCCGTTCGCCGGCCAGCGTGCGTGCGCGGTCGAGCGCAGCCTGCCAGGCATCGGTTTCGCCCAGCGCCCGATAGAGGCGCGCCTGCAGCAGGGCGCAGTCGAAGTCCTGCGACGACCAGCGCGCAGCCCTCCCGGCGACGACGCTGGCGCGGTCGAGTTCGTCCGCCTCGATCAGGGCGTTGCCCCAGGACGTGACGACGTCGGCGAGATCCTGCGGTACCGTCCTTCGTTCCGCCTGCTCGAGCGCGCTCTCGTAGAGGCGGTCGGCGTCGTCCCGGCGCCGTTCGGTCCAGGCCTGCTCGGCCTTGGCCAGCGTCGAGAGCAGCTTCGCGCGCGGCAGGTCGGGCGCGGCCTGTGCCCAGCGCGCGAAATGTTCCACCTCGTCGCGCGCGCTGGCGTGTTGGCCCGCGGCGCGCAGCGCGCGTATCAGCGTCATCCACGCATCGGCGCGCGCGTCGCCCTGTTCCAGCGATGCCAGACTTTCCCGTGCCGAGCGGGCATGCGTCACGGCGGCTTCGGGATTTCCTTCGGCGAGGTCGAGCTGGGCGCGCTGCAGCGAGGCCGCGGCGACCAGGCCGGCCTGGCTGGCCAGTACCGGCGATCGTTCGAGTTCGTCGAGCAGGGCGCGCGACTGCGCGATGCGTCCGGTCGCGGCCAGCGCCGCGGCATGGCGCAGGTCGAAGCTGTTGCGGCTGCGCGGATTGGTGATGCGGGCGCGCAGCGGCAGGAATTCGTCGGCGGCATGGAGCGCGTTTGCGGGGTCCAGCAGCAACAGGTGGGTGTCGATCTGCGCGGCGACGATCAGGACGAGGTCGTTGACCAGGCCGAAGCGATGCGCGGTGTCCGCCGCGCGTTGCAGCGCGGCCAGCGCGCTGGCCGGGCGGCCCAGCACGTTGTCGAGCAAGCCTTCGTTGTCGTCGACGACGGCAAGTCCGAGCGCGTCGCCCGCCAGCGAAAGCGCGACGCGCGCGCGCGCGAACGCCGCGGCCGCCTCGTCGTACCGCTGCTCGCCGCGCAGCGCCATGCCGAGGCCGGAATAGGCCTTGCCGAGGAGGCCGGGCTCGTGGCGCGTTTCGGTCAGCCGGATGGCTTCCTCGAATGCGGCTGCGGCATCGACCGCGCGCGCGTCGCGGATCGCGATGCCGCCGAGCGAAGCGAGGATGCGCGCGCGCAGTACCGGCGAGCTTTCCGCGGATACTGCGCCGAGCAGCGTTTCCAGCTTGCCGCGTGCCGCCTCCGCCGCGCCGGTGTGGAACTCGACCTGGGCGAGGCGCAATTGCACTTCGGGCGTCTCGCGTTCCGCCGGTGGCGCGCTCTCGATCAGCCGTCCGGCGGTCGCGAAATCCTCCGACAACACGGCGGCCTCGATGCGCTGGACCAGCTCGTCCAGCGGGAGCTTTCCTTCGCTCGCCTCCCGCGGCAGCGGCGGCTTGCCGAGCATTGCGAGCAGGCGGTCGCAGGCGGCACGGGTGGCTTCGACCGGATCGGCGTCCTGCGTCTGCAGTTCGGCGAGAACGCCGTCGCGCCCGCGCAGTTCGAGGCGCAGTTGCCATTGCTGGCCGACCCGCGCCAGCGCGGCCGTCAGCGCGCGTTGCGCGCCGGTGCGTTCCTTCAGCGCGGCGGCGGTTTCGCCGTCGCGGCGATCGTTCGCGTCGGCTTGCGCGTGCGTCGCGGCGACGACGTTGTCGCTGGGCACGATCGCGAGGCCGCCGCGACGCAGCCGCGAGCCGATCAGGTCCATCATGCCGAGGCGCAGCCAGCCCCATTCCTCCCCGGCGCTGACCGAGACCGGCAGTACCGCGATCGTCTGCGCATCCGGCGCCGCGGCCGGTGTCGCGCGGGGACCGTCGCGGGAGGTCATCCGGCGGGTGACGAGCCCGGCGGCCGCGATCGCGGCCAGTACCAGTGCCGCGAGCAGCACGAGACGGCGCCGCCGCCGGTGCCGGGGCGGCGGCGGGCTCGCGGATGCGGCGTCGGCGACCGGTTCGGCGGGCGGCGGGGCCGCGTCGGCGACCGGCTCCTCGATCGGCAACGGCTCGGCGGGAACGTCGACTTCGAGTTCGCCGATCCAGCGATAGCCGAAACGCGGAATCGTGCGGATCGCGTTCTGCTCGCCGCCGGTATCGCCGATCGCGCGCCGCGCCTTGAGCACGGTCTGGCCGAGCAGGGTGTCGGTGACGTCGACCTTGCCCCAGACCGCGGCGATCAGTTCGTCGCGGCCGACCGCGCGGTCGCGGTGCTCGATCAGGTAGACGAGGCTGTCGAAGACTTTCGGCGACAACACGACCAGCTCGCCCGCGCGTTGCAGTTCGCGGGCGGTCGGATCGATGCGGTAGTCGCCGAAGCGATAGGTGTGGCGGGTCATTCCCGCCAGCGTAGCGCGCAGGTCGGGTGCGGTCACGCGCGCAGTGGCCCTCCCGGGTGAAACCGTGCCGCGACGGCGTTGCCTGTCGTCGCGGGCCTGCCTGCGGAAACCTGCGCCGACCGGCATCCCGGCCGGCGCCGACAAGTCAGTTGCCGTCGAAGCCGTCCTTGAAGATCACGTCCGTCCCGACCGGGCCGAGCGTGCCGTCGAGGTTCAGGTTCTGCGCGCGGATCGTCGACACGCCGGCGTCGTCGTCGCCGTCCTGCCACGCATACGCCATGAAGCCGTTCGTGCTGACCGCGCCGACCGTGCGGCCGGTGTAGCCGGACGTCTTGACGTCCACGTCCTGCATCGACCAGGCATAGTTGCCGGCGGCATCGATACGCGCCGCGGTGATCGGCTGGTCGGCGGCCGGAATCGCGCCGGTCACCCAACTGGCGACGAAGCCGCCGGGCGCCGGCAGTGCGAGCAGTTGCGAGATCGCATGCGTGCTGTCGGTCGAGTTGACCGGCGCGACCAGTACCTTGCCGGTGTCGCCCCAGGCGCGGTTGCCGGCGGCATCGATGCGTTGCGCGGAGACGCCGTCGAAGGCCTGCTGGTCGGCGATGTAGGTGTCGTTCCAGACGAGGTAGATGTCGCCGCTGGACGGATCGTACGCGGCGCTGGTCGAGACATGGTCCTGCGTGGCGTCGATCGTGCCGAGCACGCCGTCGGCGCCGAGCAGCGGGTTGCCGTCGGCGTCGAGGTGCTGCGCGCGCGGCACCCAGCTGCCGCCGACGTAGTCGTAGTCCCAGAACACGCCGCCGCCGGCGCCGTCGGCGATGAACGGCGGGTAGTAGCCGGCCTGCAGGTTGCCCTGGCCGAACACGCGCACGCCGGTGCCGCCGTTCCACATCGACGCACCGTCGCTGCCGGCGAGTTTCTGCGCCGTCAGGATGCGCGACGAACCGGCCTGGTTGCTCCACGAGAGGATTGCATTGCCGTCGCTGCCGACCTGCACGCCGCCGAGCAGCTTGAAGCCGGCCGGCTGGTTGACCAGCACGCCGTCGGTCGCCCACAGCGCGTTGCCGTCCGAGTCGAGCTTCTGCGCGCGCAGGCCGCTGTCGGCCGACCACGCAACGACCACGTCGCCGTCTCCCGCGGCCACCACGTAGGCGTTGTAGACGCCTTCGGCCGCGGTCGAGACGTCGATGCCGGCGGTGCCCCAGGCGAGCGTGCCGTCCGGCGTGACCTTGCTGACCGCGATGTGTTCGTCGGCGGAATTGTTCTCGCAGCAGTTGTAGGAGAGATAGGCATTGCCGGCGGCGTCGACCGCGAGGCCGTAGTCGTAGGTGAAGCTGTAGGCGCGGTCGGCGACGAGGATGCCGTCGTGCGCCCACAGTTCGTTGCCGTTCGCGTCGAGTCGTTGCAGGTGGACGTCGAAGCCGCTGGCGATGTTGTCGAACCAGCTCACGTAGAAGCCGCCGTCCGGCGTCGGCACCATCTTCGGTTGCGTGTTGCCGCCGGCGATGTCGGACACGATCAGGTTGGCGGTCGGATCGACCGACCATTGCGCCTGCGCGGCAAACGGGCTGGACAAAGCCAGTACCGCAGCGGCAGCCACGACGGAATCACGCGTTTTCTTCAGGCAAGTCATCGCTTGGGTTCTCCGTGGGGGACATCGGGCGTCGAGTCGACCGCGGCGGGCAACTCGACGATGAAGGAATCGAAATGGCCATCGTGCTGGCCCCAGCCGCCGATGCGGCGGCCGTCGCCGCTGACCGCCGTGGCGGCGGCGAGCGTCCAGCCGGCCGGAACCGCGATATTGCGCTCGTGCAGGAAGCGCTCTAGCGCCTGCAGCCCGGTCGCGGCGGTCCATATCGCGGCGGTGCGGCGGGCGCCGCTGCCGAAACTGCCGACGAGCACGGTGCCGGCATCGTCGCTGGCGTTGGCCTGCGCGCCGTGGCCGGTGTCGTTGGCCAGTGCGGAGAAACCCGGCCCGGCGCTCCAGCGCCACGCTTCGGTGCTGCCTCCGTCGCGGCGACGGACGCCGACGACCACGCTGCAGCCGCGAGTCGCGCCGAGCGCTTCGCCGGCCCAGTCCACGTCCGCCCGGCGCGTGCCGTCGACACCATTCCATACCGCCGCTTGGCGCGGCCCGTCCGGCCGTTCTGTCCATCCGTAGACGCAGCCGCCATCGGCGTCGATGCCGGTCGCGCGCGCGCTTGCGCCGGCTTCGGGCGGCAACGTCGCGGGTGCGTGCGGCGGTTGCCAGGAGAATGCGGCGCTGCGGCCGTCCGCCGTCAATGCCATGCCGACCACGCGCGGTTCGTCGGTGATGCCGGTCGCGATGCCGAGCACGCCGCCGCTGGCGCCGGGCAGGGAGGGCATGCGATGCGGATTGCCGTGGTCGTCCCACCAGGTGGCGACTTCGCGTTGCGCGGCGTCCAGCGACGAGCCGGCGAGGTAGCGCCCGGAGGCGGAGATCGCGCGTGCCGAAACCGCCTCGCGCAGCAATTGGACCCGGCCCGCCTGCCAGCGGAAGCCGCCGCTGGCGGCTCCGGCGAGACTGCCGGCCGCGATCCGGCCATCGCGGGACAGCGCGCTGAGCTGGCTGCCGGGCACGTCGAGGGCAATGAACGTCGCCTCGGCGGGCGAGGACAGGGCGAGCAGGGCGGGCAGCAGGCAACGGAGCATGCTCGCAGCCTGCGCCGGACATCCGGCGGTTGCTTGAACGCGAGGAGAGCGGAGCGTGACGGCGGCCTGACATCGGGCTGACATCGGCCTGAACTTGTTTTGCGGTCAGTGATTTACCACGCCTGCCGGATATCCCGCTCGCCCGCCAGCGCGCGCGCCTGGGCCATCGCCGCCTCGGCCAGCGGGCCATCGCCGCGCGCCGCGTGCAGCGCGGCGGTAGCGCGTGCGACGCCGTAGTCCCGATCCGCATAGGGCGCGAGCCGGCCGACCAGTGCGCTGGCTTCGTCCAGTCGGTGCGCCTCGATCAGGTAGCGGATGTCGGCGACGCCGCAGCGGACCAGCGCCAGCGGCGTGCCATTGCGATCGGCGGCCTCCAGCGCCGCGTGGAAGCGGTCGGCCGCGGCGCTGTCGCCACGCGTTGCGGACAGCTCGGCCCGCAGCAGTTCGAGCAGATAGGCGCGATCCCGGTCGCTGCCGTCGTCCGGTTCCGCGCGCAAGGCCGCCAGCGCCGGCTCGGCGTCGGCGATGCGGCCGGCGCGCCGGTTCGCTTCGAGCGAAAGCCAGGCGGCGTCGGAAACGGAACCGCCGCTGGAATCCGGCTGTTTGCCGGCGCGGCCGAGCAGGTCGCGCGCGATCGCGGCGGCAGCGGCCGTGTCGCCGCGTTCGAGCAGCAGCCTGCCGCGCAGGCCGGCGAACTCGGCTTCGCTGCCGCCCTTGCCGCCGGCGGAAAGCCCGTCGAGTAGGCGGGCCGCTTCCGTGAGCTGGCCGGTTTCGAGCAAGGCGCGCACCCGGCTCGCGCCGATGCGTTCGACCAGGATCGGGTTTTCCAGGTGTCCGGCCAGCTCGGATGCCTGTGCGCTGCTCGCCAGCGCGCCGCTGCGGTCGACCAGCGCCAGTTGCGCGTCGGCCCTGCCGAGCAGGCTGGCGGCGAGATTGTCGCGCACGCCGAAACGCGTGAATGTCGCCACCGCGCGATCGAACGCCGCTTCCGCTTCCGCCACGCGGCCGCGGCTGCTGTCCAGGATGCCGAGGTTGGTGTCGACGGCGGCCGCGCCGATGATGTCGCCCGCGCGTTCCAGTTCGACGCGGGCGCGTCCGAAATATCCGATCGCTTCGTCGAAACGGCCGCGTGCGCCGTCGGCGACGCCGCGCCCCATGTAGGCATTGCCGAGCTGGATCGGATCGGTCGCGGTGCCGGCGCCTTGCAGGGTGTCGATCGCGGCGGCGTAGTCGCGCTCGGCGGCGGCGAAGTCGCGGCGCCGCACGGCGACCGCGCCGAGTCCCATCTGCGCCTGCGCGCGCACGTCGGCGGCAAGCGGCGGAGCGTCCTCGGCGAGCGGCGCGAACAGCGCCTGCGCATCGTCGATGTGGCCGAGGCGGAACGCCACTTGTCCCATGCGCACCGCGACGGCGGGCGCCTCGCGCAGCGCGGCGGAGGCGTTGTCGACGAGGCGGCGTGCCTCGTCGAGGTCACCGGCGAGCATCGCCGCGTCGATGCGCTGCACCAGTTCGGCATCCGGCGCGACGTCCGCGGGAGGCGTCGCCGGCGCCATGCCGAGGCTGGCGAGGAAGCGTGCGGTCGCCTGCGCTGCCGCGTCGAGCGGATTGGCGTCGTCGGCTTGATAAACGCTGTCGCCGCCGTCGTGGTAGACGTCGAGGCTGACGTGCCAGCGCGCGGCGGAGAAATGCGCGCGCGGCGCGACGATCCAGGCGGCATGCGTGGCGAGTTCGAGGCGGTGCAGTTCGCCGGCGTCCGGCGACTCCTGCGTGTCGCCCTGGGCGACCAGGGCCAAGGTCTGCGAACTCGGTATTACCGCCAGCGTGGTGCCCGAGCGCAGCCGTGCGGCGATGTAGTCCATCGTGCCGAGGCGAATCCAGGCCGCGTCGCGCGCATCGCCGGTCACCGCAACCGGCAAGACCAGCAAGGCGCGCTGCATGTCTGCGGCGTCGGCGCGTGCCTGCGCGGGCTCGGGCACGCGCTGCAGCAGCGCGCGATGGAGCACGGCCGCGAGCAGCAGCGCGCTCGCGGCGGCCACGGCGATGACGATGCCGAGCCGGCGAATGTACGGCACGCGCGCCGCGGGATCGCGCGTGGGAGCCGCAATCGCGTTCGCTTCGCCGGCCTCGGCCGCGGCGAGGAGCGCGGGAGGCGCGGCCTCCGCAGCCTCGACGAGATCGACTGCCTGCACCCAGCGGTAGCCGAAGCGGGGAATCGTGCGGATCGCGTGCTGCTCGTTGCCGGTGTCGCCGACCGCGCGGCGCGCGCGCAGCAATGTTTGCGCGAGCACATCGTCGCTCACGTCGGCGCGGCCCCAGACCGCGGCAATCAGTTCGTCGCGCCCTACGGCGCGATCGCGGTGCTCGATAAGGTAGGCGAGGCAGTCGAAGACCTTCGCCGACAGCGGCATCAGGGTGCCGTTGCGGTGAAGCTCGCGGGTGAGGCGGTCGACGTGGTAGTCGCCGAAGCGATAAATGGCGGAAGGCATCGGCACGAGGTTAGCGCCTGCCGCGGCACGCGGCCATCGCGCGCGCGTCGCTTCAGCGCGCGATCAACCAGGTCGCCAGGCCGAGGAACAGGCCGAGGCTGGCGACGTCGGTGGCCTTGGTCAGGAAAATGCTCGATGCGGTCGCCGGGTCGGCGCCGAGGCGCTTGAGGACCTGCGGCACGCCGGCCCCGACGACGCCGGCCAGCACGCAGCTGCCGGTCAGCGCGGCGAACGTGATCGCCGCGAGCACGAGCGCCTGCGGGTGTCCCTGGTAACGCGCGAGCGCGAACATCGCGAGCGCGGCGACGAGGCCGGTCAGCGCGCCGTTGAGGAAGCCGAGCCACGCTTCCTTGGCGATCAGCAGCCCGCCGCGGCCGGGTTTCAGCTCGCCGAACGTGAGGCCGCGCAAGGTGACCGCGAGCGCCTGGCTGCCGGTGTTGTTGCACTGGTCCGACAGTACCGGCAGGAACACCGCCAGCAGCACGACATGGTTGATCGTCTCCTGGAACGAGCCGACCACGGTTGCGGTGATGAAGGTCGTCAGCAGGTTTACCTGCAGCCACGGATTGCGGAAGCGCAGGCTGCGCGGCCACGGCGTCGCAAGGCGTTCCTCCTTTTCGACGCCGACCATCGCGCCGGCCTGAGCGCTGATCTCGAACGCCTGTTCCTCGAACAGCACGGCGCCGCGCACGAGGCCGAGCAGGCGGCCTTCGTCGTCGCACACCGGATAGACCGGATAGTGGCGATGCACGACTTCCCGCATCGCGGCGATGACTTCGGTCTCCGGCCGCAGCGCGAACGGGCGCGCCACCATGATGTCCGCCAGCGTCTGCTCCGGCCGCGCGAACACGAGTTCGCGGAACGCGACCAGTCCGGTCAGGCGGCGGTCCGCGTCCACCACGAAGACATAGGTGACCAGGGTGCGCGAGACGATCGGCCGCAAGGTGGCGACGACCTCGACCACGCTGGAATCGGGTGCGAACACGGCAGGCGCCGGTTCCATCAGGCGGCCGATCGAGCCTTCCGGCCAATGCTGCCCCTTGATCCACTGGCCGTCCTCGCCCTGGCCGGCGGCGAGCGCGATGCGGCGGCGACGTTCGGAACCGAAGCGGTCGAGGATCGCCACCGCGCGGCCGGGCCCGATGCCACGCAGGAGCGTCGCGACGGTGTCGTCGGGCAGGGAATCCAGGCGCGCCGCGGCACCGTCGGCATCGAGTTCGCGCAGTTCCTCGATCGGTACGTTGTCCGGTTGCATCGCGGCGCCCCTCGGTCGGCGGCGCAATCCTAGTCCATGCGCGGCCGGCCCGCTGCAATGCGGTCGTTCATCGACTCTTTAGCCGGAACGGGTCACCATGCCGTCCAGTCGACCCAACAGGAAAGCCACGATGAGAAGCAAGTTCGTTTCGACCGCACTGACGGGTGCCGTGCTGGTATCGATGGCCGGTTGCGTCGCGACGCCGCCGCGCGCGCAATACGGATACGACCCCGCACCTTACCGAGGCGTACACAGTTGCCGCACGTGCGGCGTGATCCAGGATGTCGGCCGCGTCTACGTGCGCGAAAATTCCACCGGCGGTGGCGGCGCCGTGCTCGGCGCGATCATCGGCGGCGTGCTCGGCAACACGCTGGGCCACGGCCGTGGGCGCACCGCGACGACGGTCGCGGGCGCGGTCGCCGGCGGCTTCGCAGGCAACGCGATCGAGCGCAACTCGAACGACAACGGCGATCGCCCCGCATGGCAGTTCAGCGTGCGGCTCGACGACGGTCGCTATGCGACGGTGACGCAATGGGACAATGACGACCTGCGTCCCGGCGACCGCGTGATGGTCCGCGACAATCGCCTCGTGCGCGTGCGCTGATCGCGGCGCGGCCGCGAATGCGAAAAAGGGCGGAGGCGCGAGCCTCCGCCCTTTTTCATGCGCCCGGAGCGTTGGGCGCACGGTAACTGGAAGCGCCGCCGGGGACGACTGCGGATGGACGTCCGGAATCGACGAAGCGGATGTGGTTCAATCGTTCGCGGCCGGAACGATCGCGGAAGGATCGCCCCGGTCCATTCAATTGATGCGATAGAAATTGTGCGCGCCGATCGTCGCCAGCGGCGGTCCCTTGATCCATCCCGGATACGACGATTCGGCCAGCACGAAGTGGTCCGCATCCGGCACCACGAACTTGCGTTGCGAGCGGGGCAGGGTCCACATCGCGATCGTGCGGTCGGCGACCTGCCATGCCTTGCGCCACGCATCCGGGTTGCTCAGCACGTAGTTCACGTTCGTCGTCGAGGTGGCGAACTGTCCCGGTGCGCGCACCACGTCGCACACGCTGGCCCCCCAACGTCCCGTTTCGCGACGACGCATCGCCACCTCGGCGACCGCCATCTGGCCGACCTGCGATTCGCTGCGCGCTTCGAGGTACACCGTCGTCGCCAGACAGACTTCGTCCGACATCGGCTGTGGCAGGGCCGAAGCGAGCCACAGGAGGAATGCGAGTTTCATCGTGTTACCACCTCTTCTCATTCACGATGGCGGTCTCCGGCGCGAACTTCGCTCGAAGACGACATGCGTCTTGCGCGAATTCCGCACGACGCGCTGCGTTGCGCCGTCGGTCCCCACCATCGATGTGATTCAAAGCTGCGGCGTGCGCGCGAGAAAGGATCCGCGCTGGACAACGCCTGTGTCGGTTGTGTCTGCCACCCCGGCAGTCGTCCCGACTTCGATACCGCATGCCGCTGCGTGTCGCGGCTTTGACGATCGCGGCGTCCGTTCGACTGCGGCGCGATCCCTTGATTCGATGCACACAAAAACGCCCTGACTGAGCAGGGCGTTGGAGAAGACTACGCGATCGAGGCAGGCATGTCGCTGAACGGGGGATCTTCGTTCAGTTTCTCGTAAGGGAACATCTGATCCTTTCGATCGTGAATTTTCGACGGGTGCCTTTCTTGTCGCATGTGGTACATGGGGAATTTTCTAACTTTTATACCCTTCCACTTTTTCTCCTGTCGCCATCGAGCAGCCGAACTCGAGCGGCTGCGCGCGCGACAGGACGGCAAGCGCGATGCTTTCGTGCGAGCCGGCGGCGCTGCCGTACAGGACCCTTCCGATGCTCGCGCCGGATCCGTCGAGAATCGCCGTGCCTGCGGGCGGCACCGTCGAATGGACGCGCAGCCGGTGCGGCCGGTATTTGTTGCCGCCGCGGAAGTGCAGGCGCGCGACGATCTCCTGGCCCGGATAGCAACCCTTGTCGAAGGCGATCGCGCCGAGGCGTTCGAGATCGAGCGCTTGCGCGACGAACTCGCCGGCCAGCTCGGGGGTGAGCAACGGCAAGCCGGCCTCGATGTCGGCAAGGCGCCAGCGGCGTAGCGCTTCGGTGCTCGGCGACGCCTCCGTCGCCGGAGCGATCCATGCGATGCGATCCGGCGGACCGGGTTGCAGCATCGCGAGGCCGTCCGCGTGAACGACGACCTGGCGCTGCGCGGGAGCCTGCGCCAGTTCCGCCGCATCGAGCGCGTGCAGCATCCAGTTTCGCGTTTCGAACGTGACCGCGGCGCGCAACACGTAGCGCGCGAGGCCTGCTCGCATCGCCTCGGCGCCTCCGAGCGGCAACCATGCGAGCAGTGTCGAAGGCTCCGCGTGCTGCAGGGCGAAGAAGTGGCGCACGCGTCCCTGCGCGTCGAGCCATGCGCTCCATTGCCAGTCGCCGACGGCCAGCGACTTCACGTCGCTGCAGAACTGCGCATGGGCGAACGCGGCGGCGTCGGCGCCGTGGAGAACGAGCAGTTCGGCCGGGCAAAGCGGGGTCGGCATGGCGATCGATGGCGAGATGCGGACGGGCACTTTAGCATCGGCGGGATTCCCGCTCGGTTCGTTCGCATCGCGTCCGCGAACGCATCGGAATCGCCGCTGCCGCCACAGGCGTGGTTGTGTCGACGCGCGGCTGGGTTTAACCTTTGCGCCGCATCGCACCATGTCCGAATCCAGACTTCCCGCCATCGACGAACCGACGACGCCAGTGGCGTCGCGCGTTCCGGTGGACGCCCCGGCGAAGCCTGCGGACGACGACGCGGCGCGCGCGCCGGAGCTTGATCCGACGCGCTACGGGGATTGGGAAAAGAACGGCCGCTGCATCGATTTCTGATGCCGTTGCGCGCGTCCGCGCGCGGCATGGCAGCGGCAACACCAACGTCAGCACGAGCCAGCCATGCCAGCCACCGCGCGACCTCTTTCGCCGCACCTCTCGATCTACCGCTGGCAGATCCAGATGGTCACTTCGATCCTGCATCGAGCCACCGGCATCGCGCTGGCGGCCGGTTCGATCCTGCTCGTCGTCGCCTTGCTCGCGCTGGCCTCCGGTCCCGATGCCTACGACAAGGTGGCCGCGTTCTGCGGCTCCTGGATCGGCACCTTGCTGCTGTTCGGCTGGACCTGGGCGCTGGCTTTCCACCTGCTCAACGGCATTCGCCATCTGCTGCAGGACACCGGCATGGGCTTCGCGCCGCCGCAGTTCGTGCGCAGCAGCTGGATCGCCTGCACCGGCAGCTTCGTGCTGACCGCGCTGGTCTGGGCCTGCGTCGTCATGCGCGGAGGTGCGGCATGAGCACGAAATTCCGCACGCCGCTGAAGATCGCGCTGGGGCTCGGCTCCGCCAGGGCGGGCGCGCACCATTTCATCGTGCAGCGCGTGACCGCGGTCGCCTTGGCGATCCTCGCGTTCTGGTTCGTCTGGACCGTGCTCGAACTGCTGCATCTGGATTACCTCGGCGCGCATGCGCTCATCGCGCAGCCATGCAACGCGGTGCTGATGCTCTCGTTCGTCGTCGCGCTGTTCTGGCACGCGCAACTCGGCCTGCAGGTCGTGATCGAGGACTACGTGCACGCTCCGGGACTCGCGCTGGTGTCGCAGATCGCGATCAAGTTCCTCTGTTTCCTCGGCGCCGCGGCCAGTGTGCTCGCGGTGGTCCGCATCGCACTCCAAGGCTGACGCATGGAAAGCTACAAGATCCAGGAACACAAGGTCGACATCGTCGTCGTCGGCGCCGGCGGCGCGGGTTTGCGCGCGACCTTCGGCCTCGCCGCGACCGGCCTGTCGACCGCCTGCATCACCAAGGTGTTTCCGACGCGCTCGCACACCGTGGCGGCGCAGGGCGGCATCTCGGCCGCGCTCGGCAACATGGGGCCGGACGACTGGCGCTTCCACTTCTACGACACGATCAAGGGTTCCGACTGGCTCGGCGACCAGGACGCGATCGAGTACATGTGCAAGGAAGCGCCGGCCGCGATCATCGAGCTGGAGCACTACGGCGTGCCGTTCTCGCGCACCGACGAGGGGCTGATCTACCAGCGCCCGTTCGGCGGCATGACGACGGACTACGGCAAGGGCGTCGCGCAACGCACCTGCGCAGCGGCGGACCGCACCGGCCACGCGATCCTGCACACGCTGTACCAGCAGTCGCTCAAGCACGATGCGCGCTTCTTCATCGAGTACTTCGCGCTCGACCTGATCTTCGACGAGGAAGGCGTCTGCCGCGGCGTGCTCGCGCTCGACATGAGCGAAGGCACCTTGCACCTGTTCCGCTCGCACGGCGTCGTCATCGCGACCGGCGGCTACGGCCGTGCGTACTTCTCCGCGACGTCGGCGCACACCTGCACCGGCGACGGCGGCGGCCTCGTCATGCGCGCCGGCCTGCCGATGCAGGACATGGAGTTCGTGCAGTTCCATCCGACCGGCATCTACGGCTCCGGTTGCCTGATCACCGAAGGCTCGCGCGGCGAGGGCGGCTATCTCACGAACTCGAAGGGCGAGCGCTTCATGGAGCGCTATGCGCCGAACGCGAAGGACCTCGCCTCGCGCGACGTCGTCTCGCGCTCGATGACGATCGAGATCCGCGAGGGGCGCGGCGTCGGCGAGCACAAGGACCACATCAACCTCAACCTGATGCATCTCGGCGCCGACGTGCTGCACGAGAAGCTGCCGGGCATTTCCGAATCCGCGCGCATCTTCGCCGGCGTCGACGTGACCAAGCAGCCGATTCCGGTGATCCCGACCGTGCACTACAACATGGGCGGCATCCCGACCAACTACCACGGCGAAGTCGTGCGCAAGGTCGGCAGCGACGACGATGCCGTCGTGCCGGGCCTGTACGCGATCGGCGAGGCGGCCTGCGTGTCGGTGCACGGCGCCAATCGCCTCGGCTCGAACTCGCTGCTCGATCTCGTCGTGTTCGGCCGCGCGGTCGCGCAGCGCTGCCAGGCGACGATCAAGCCGGGCCAGCCGCACAAGGACTTGCCGAAATCGGCCTGCGACAAGGCGCTCGGCAACCTGGACCGCCTGCGCAACGCGAACGGCTCCACGCCGACCGCCGAGATTCGCATGTCGATGCAGAAGACGATGCAGGCCGACGCCGCGGTGTTCCGTACCGCTCAGACCCTGCAGGAAGGCTGCGCGAAGATGGACAAGGTGTTCGCCTCGTTCGACGACGTGAAGGTGTCGGACCGCTCGCTGGTCTGGAACTCCGACCTGATCGAGACGCTGGAGCTGCAGAACCTGCTCTACAACGCGGTCGCGACGATCAACTCGGCCGAGCAGCGCCATGAAAGTCGCGGCGCGCACGCGCGCGAGGACTTCCCGGAGCGCGACGACGCGAACTGGATGAAGCACACGCTGGTGAGCGTCGACGACAAGGGCAAGTGCGCGTTCGATTTCCGGCCGGTGCACATGAACACGCTGACGACGGACGTGGAGCCGGTGCCGCCGAAGAAGCGGGTGTACTGACGAACGCCGTTTCGTGCTCCGTGCTTTCCGTTCACGCGGGGAGCACGCCATGAAAGGCCGGGTATCCCGCGCAGATGCGCGGATCGAAGTCGATAGTCGAGGCAAACGTGGCTGAATTTACGTTACCCAAGAACTCCAAGATCAAGGCCGGCAAGCATTTCCCGGCCAAGTCCGGTGCGAAGGACGTCCGCACCTTCCGCGTCTACCGCTGGAGCCCGGACGACGGCGAGAACCCGCGCGTCGACACCTACGATGTCGACATGTCGACCTGTGGGCCGATGGTTCTCGACGCGCTTATCAAGATCAAGAACGAGATCGATCCGACCCTGACGTTCCGCCGTTCCTGCCGCGAGGGCATTTGTGGTTCGTGCGCGATGAACATCGACGGCACCAACACGCTGGCCTGCACCAAGGCGATCGCGGATTGCGCGGCAGGCGACGTCAAGATCCATCCGCTGCCGCACATGGCGGTGGTCAAGGACCTCGTGCCGGACCTCACGCATTTCTATGCGCAATACGCGTCGATCAAGCCGTGGATCCGCACGCAGTCGGCGCCGCCGCCGGACAAGGAGCGCCTGCAGTCGAAGGAGGATCGCGCCAAGCTCGACGGTCTCTACGAATGCATCCTGTGCGCCTGCTGCACGACTTCCTGCCCGAGCTATTGGTGGAACAGCGATCGCTACCTCGGCCCGGCCGTTCTGCTGCAGGCCTACCGCTGGATCGTCGATTCGCGCGACGAAGACACCGGTGCGCGCCTGGACGATCTCGAGGATCCGTTCAAGCTGTACCGCTGCCACACGATCATGAATTGCGCGCGGACCTGCCCGAAGGGCCTGAATCCGGCGAAGGCGATCGCGGAAACGAAGAAGCTCATCGTCGAGCGCGTGGCCTGATCCGGCGGCGGCGGAGATCGCGCCGCTTCGCGACAGGATGAACCGGATGGCCGATCCCGTTTCCCGGCAACCGTCGCCCCGGCCCCTGTCGATGGGCTGGATCGTGCTCGGCGGCGCGGCCTACGGCGTGCTGATGCGCCTCCTGTTCGGGATGTGGCCGTTCGTCCACGGCCTGACCGCCGGCGCCGGGCCGATGCTGGTGTCGTTCCTGTTCATCGTGCCGCTGGCGATCGGCTTCTGGTCGGTCGCACGGCTTCCGGTCGAACGTTGCACGCTCGCGCGATCGATCGTGCTGCCGTGGGGGCCGATCGCACTGTTCCTGTTCGTTGCGGCGCTGCTGATGATCGAAGGCAGCATCTGTCTCGTGCTCGCGACGCCGATCTTCCTGGCCATGGCATCGATCGGCGGACTGCTCGGCTGGGTATCGATGCGTTTCAAGCCTTCGCGTGGCTCCACTCATGCGGTTCTCGTGTTGCCGCTCCTGCTCGGCGTCGTCGAGCAGCGAGCCGCGATCGCCGATGAGCATGGCCATAGCAGGCAATCGGTGCACGTCGCCGCGTCGCCCGAGCACATCTGGCGCCTCATCAACGACGCGCGCGGAATCGCGCCGGCGGAAATGGCGCAGGGATGGGCCTGGCGCATCGGCGTGCCGTATCCGGTTTCCGCCCTCACCGTCGAGGATGGCGGCGCGCGCATACGCAAGCTCCGTTGGCAGAAAGGCGTGCATTTCGACGAACCCATCCTCGATTGGGACGAGAACCGCTACATCCGCTGGAGCTACCGTTTCACTCCGGATTCGATTCCGCCTGGCGCGCTCGACGAGCACGTGGAAGTCGGCGGTCGCTATTTCGACCTGCTCGACACGTCTTACCGACTCGATCCCGAGGGCGACGGTACGCGCCTGACGATCGAGGTGAACTACCGCGTCAGCACGCATTTCAACTGGTACGCCGTGCGCCTGGGCGATTTCCTCGTCGACGACGCGGCACGCACGATCCTCGATTTCTACAAACGCCGCACGGAAGCCGATGTCGGCAACGGATGACGCCAGCCTCGCCCGCCTGCGCTGGCGCTGCCGGCGCGGTACGCGCGAACTCGACAAGCTGCTGGGCGACTGGCTGGAATACGGTTGGCCGTGCGCAGACCCGCTGCGCCGCGCCGATTTCGGGCGCCTGCTGGACGTGCAGGATCCGGACCTGTGGGACTGGCTGATGGGGCACTCGATCCCGGCCGATCCCGGCTTCCATTCGATCGTCGATGAAATCCGCGCTCGCCATCGTGTTTGACTATCGGCCTTCGCGCCGGATCGCCGCCGCGGTTTCGGTGGCGTGCGCTTTGGCCGCGCTCGCGCCCTGGGCGAGCGGCATGCCGTGGCCTGCGCGCGCAACGGTATCGCTGGTCGCCCTGGTGGCGGGTGTGGCGGCATTGCGACGGTTCCTGCATCCGCCTTTTCGGCGCATCGCGTTGCGCGCGTCGGGTTGGGTGCTGGTGGATGCCCATGGTGCCGAACATCCGGCGTTGCTGCAGTCGCACGCGCATCGGGGCGTGCTGCTTACGCTCGGTTTCCGCCATGCGTCCCGCAAACGCTTCCACGCGCTGCTGGCGCCGGACAACCTCGATGCGGAGACGCGCCGGCGGCTGATCGTGCTGCTCGCGCGCGCCGAAGTCGTACAAGCGGCATAGCTTCCCTCGCTTGCCGGCACGCGGCGCTTGCGGCACTCTCGCCGCGGTTCGCGGTCGCAGTCCCGCCGTGGCTGCCCGACAAGGAATCCTTTCGCCGCATGTTTCGTCCTCTCGAAGTCTTCATCGGCCTGCGCTACACGCGCGCCAAGCGGCGCAACCATTTCATTTCGTTCATCTCGCTGGTGTCGATCCTCGGCATCGCAGTCGGCGTGACCGCATTGATCACGGTCATCTCGGTGATGAACGGCTTCGACAAGGAATTGAAGGACCGCATCCTCGGCATGGTCTCGCACGCGACCATCGAAGGCGTCGACGAGACCGTGCGCGACTGGCCGACGGCGATCAAGCTGGCCGACGCGAATCCGCACGTGCTCGGCGCCGCGCCCTACGTCGAGCGCCAGGCGATGCTGCAGGGCGCGCGCGTCAGCGGCGCGATCATCCGCGGCGTGATGCCGGATCTCGAACCGAAGGTGTCCGACGTCGACCGGCACATGCGCAAGGGCAAGCTCGACGACCTCGTCGCCGGCAAGTTCGGCATCGTGCTCGGCAGCGAGCTGGCGATGACGCTCGGCGTCGACGTCGGCGACCTCGTCACCGTGTTCGCGCCCGAGTTCAGCGCGACGCCGATCGGCGCGATCCCGCGCATGAAGCGCTTCACCGTTGTCGGCGTGTTCGAGGTCGGCATGCAGGAATACGATTCCGGCCTCGCCCTCGTCAACATGCAGGATGCGGAAACGCTGTACCGGCTCGACGGTCCGAGCGGCATCCGCCTGAAACTCGACGACATGTTCCAGGCCTATCCGATCGGCCGCGACCTCGCGCGTACCCTGGGCAGCCAGTACTACCGCATCACCGACTGGATGCAGGGGCACAGCAACTTCTTCAAGGCGGTCGCGATGGAGAAGAAGGTGATGTTCCTGATCCTGTCGCTGATCGTCGCGGTCGCCGCATTCAATCTCGTGTCGACGCTGGTCATGCTGGTACAGGACAAGCAGGCCGACATCGCGATCCTGCGCACGCTCGGCCAGAGCCCGCGCAGCGTCATGGGCACGTTCATGGTGCAGGGCGTCCTCGTCGGCACGCTCGGCATCGCGCTCGGCGTGCTGTTCGGCGTGCTGCTCTCGCTGAACCTGTCGGCGATCGTGCACTGGATCGAGCAGACCTTCCACGTGACCTTCCTGTCGCCCGACGTCTACTACATCAGCGAATTGCCGAGCGACCTGCACTGGCCCGACGTCGTCTGGATCACGATCACCGCGTTCATCTTCTGCACGCTGGCGACGCTGTACCCGGCGCGGCGGGCGGCGAGGACCGAACCGGCGGCGGCGTTGCGGTATGAGTAGTCTCGTTTTTCGGAAGCCCTCGTTCGCCCCGAGGTGTAGAAGGGCGATTCTTGCCGTCCCCGGGCCCCCGCGATCCTTCGTGCTCCGATACCCCGGCACGAACGCTTGCAAGGCTGCACGGGCTTCCGGTCCACGAACCGATCGCATTCCGGTATCCCCCTTCCATGAATGACATCGTCCTCAGCGCCAGCAAGATCAAGAAGACCTACCAGGAAGGCGGCCTGCGCACCGAGGTGCTTGGTGATGTCGATCTGGCCGTCCGTCGCGGCGAGACGCTCGCGATCATCGGCGCGTCCGGGACCGGCAAGAGCACCTTGCTGCACATCCTCGGCGGCCTGGACACGCCCACGAGCGGCGAGGTCGTCGTCGAGGGGCAGGCGATGTCGAAACTGTCCGACCGTGCGCGCGGCGAACTGCGCAACCGCTCGCTCGGCTTCATCTACCAGTTTCATCATCTGCTGCCCGAGTTCACCGCGATCGAGAACGTCTGCATGCCGCTGCTGATCCGCGGTACCGCGATCGGCGAGGCGCGCCAGCGTGCCTTGGCCCTGCTGGAGCGGGTCGGGCTCGGCAAGCGGCTCGAACACAAGCCCGGCGAGCTTTCCGGCGGCGAGCGCCAACGCTGCGCCGTCGCGCGCGCCCTGGTGACCCAGCCGGCCTGCGTGCTCGGCGACGAACCGACCGGCAATCTCGACGAGAAGAACGCCTCGCAGGTCTACGAGCTGATGCTCGAACTCAATCGCGAGGTCGGCACCGCGCTGGTGCTGGTCACGCACGATCCGCGCCTGGCGGCGCGCGCGGACCGCATCCTCGAATTGTCCGGCGGCGCGTTGCGCGACGTGGCGAAGGCAGCGGCTGCGTAGGACCGCGGGTTGAATCGACGTCATCCCGGCGCGGGACGAGGCCGGCACCGCATGCGGCGGTAAGCGACACGAAACGGATTCCGGCCTTCGCCGGAACGAAGGCAGCGGGGCAGCGCGCGTGGGCAGGAAGCCGACAGCACCGGGGAGTCGCGTACCGTTCGTCGGCGTCGCCAGCGCCGTCGCGCTGCTGCTCGGCGTGCTCGTGGTGCACGCATTGCCGGCGTTGCCGCCGCGCTGGTTCGAGACGCTGCTCGCGCTGATCGCCTGCGCGGCGCTGCTGCATCCGCGCCTGCGTCTGCCGGCCTGCGTGTTGCTCGGGTTTTCCTGGTGCGCATTCCGCGCCGACATGGCGCTCGACGCGCGCCTGCCGCGCGAACTGGAAGGGCGCGACATCGCGATCAGCGGGGTCGTCGACGAATTGCCGCTGCATCGCGCGGATGCCACGCGATTCACCTTGCGCATCGAGCGGGCCGAGCTCGACGGCGCCGCGCTGCCGTTGCACGGCCGCGTGCGCCTGTCGTGGTACGACGATGCGCCCGACACGCTCGCCGCATGCAGCCGCTGGCGGTTGCACGCGCGCCTGAAGCGTCCGCGCGGGCTGGCCAATCGCGGCGGCTTCGATTCCGAACGGCAAGCGCTCGAGCGCGGCATCGTCGCGGTCGGCTACGTGCGCGACGCCGCCGCCGCCGAGCGCACGGGCGAACAACGCTTCTGCGTCGATCGCCTGCGCGATGCGTTGTCGCGCGGCATCGCCGAGCGCATCGCCGATCCGCACGACGCGACCTTGCTGCAGGCGTTCTCGGTCGGCGACACGCGCGGCCTCGGCCAGGACGACTGGGAGGTCGCGCGCGCGAACGGCATTCCGCACCTGATCGCGATTTCCGGTTTCCACGTCGGTGTCGCGGCGGCTTTCGGCGCGCTGGCGATCCAGCTGCTGTGGCGGCTGTGGCCGCGGCTCGGCTTGCGCATCGCGTTTCCGGTCGCGCAGGCGCCCGCGGCCTTCGTGACGGCAATGCTGTACGGCATGCTCGCCGGCGGCAGCCTGCCGACCGTGCGTACGGTCGCGATGATCGGCGTGGTCGCGTTGAGCCGTTTCGGGCGTCGCGCGACCAGCGGCCCGCATTCGCTCGCGCTGGCGCTGCTGGCGATCCTCGCGTTCGATCCGCTGGCGACCCTGGCGCCGGGCTTCTGGCTGTCCTTCGTCGGCGTCGCGTTCCTGATGCTGTGTCTTGCGCGCGGGCACGGCATGCTCGGCTTCCTGCGCGAACTCGGCGCCGGGCAGCTCGTGATGACGGTGTCGCTGCTGCCGTTGTCGGTCTGGTTCTTCGGCGAGGCTTCGCTGGTCGGGGCATTGTCGAACCTGATCGCGGTGCCGCTGGTCAGCTTCGTGATCGTGCCGCTGTGCCTGCTCGGCATCCTCGCCCTGCTCGCGGTCCCGGCCCTGGCGGCACCGCTGCTGGTCGTCGCCGGCTGGCTTTCGCATGCGCAATGGTGGCTGCTCGAACGCATGGCGACGTGGCCCGGCGCGCATTGGTATCTGCCCGACGTCGCGCCGTGGGCGTTGCCGCTGGCGACGCTGGGAGCGGCATGGCTGTTCCTGCCGCGCGGCACGCCGGCGCGCGCGCTCGGTGTGTTGTTGTTCGTGCCGCTGCTGTGGCCGGCGCAAGCGATGCTGTCGCCCGGCGCGTTCGGAGCGAGCGTGATCGACGTGGGGCAGGGGTTGTCGGTGTTCGTGCATACGCGCGAACACGCCTTGCTGTTCGATGCGGGCGCGCGCTATCCGTCGGACTTCGACCTTGGCGAGGCGGCGGTGTTGCCGGCCTTGCGCGCGCTCGGTATCGGCCGGCTCGACGCGCTGATGGTCAGTCACGGCGACAACGATCATGCCGGCGGCGCTCCGGCGGTCGCGCGCGCCTATCCCGATGCAACCCGCTACGCCGGCGAACCGGCGCGCCTCGGCGTGCCGTCGGCGCAATGCCGTGCGGGACAGGCATGGGAGTGGGACGGCGTGCGTTTCCGCGTGCTGGCTCCGACCGCGGCGATGCTGGGCGAAGGCACGTCCGCGAAGGGCAACGATCGATCCTGCGTGCTGCTCGTGGAAGGCGCCGCGGGGAGGCTGCTGCTGCCCGGCGACATCAGCAGCCGCGTCGAGCCGGAGGTCGCGGCGGGTGTCGAGGCAGGCGCCCCGCTGGTACTGGTCGTGCCGCATCACGGCAGCCGCACCTCGTCGAGCGAACCTTTCCTTGCAACGCTGCATCCGGCGCTCGCGCTGGTATCGGCCGGCTGGCGCAGCCGTTTCGGCCATCCGCATCCGCGTGTCGTGCGGCGCTACGAGGATGCGCATATCCCGCTGTCGAACACGGCCGATGCCGGTGCGCTGACGATCGCGTTTCCGGCCGATGCGCCGCCGCGCATCGAATCGCGCGAACGCGATCGCCGGCGCCGTTACTGGCGCGAGTAGCCCGCGCCCGTCTGCAACGCATTGCACAGACGACGCGGGTCGCGCTGCTATGATGCGCGCTGCTCGCAACCGCATGTGAAGGGTGGAATCGTGCTGGAAATCCTGATGGCCGGCAGCTGGGCAATGCTGCCGATCCTGCTGTGCTCGGCGATCGCGCTGGCGATCATCCTCGAACGCTTCTGGAGCCTGCGCCGCAAGGCCGTGGTGCCGCCCGGTCTCGGCGACGAGGTGCGCGAATGGGCGCGCACGCGCACGCTCGACCCCGAGCACCTGCGTTCGCTCGCGACGAACTCGCCGCTCGGCGAACTGCTGGCCGCCGCGCTTTCCGTGCGCAATCGCCCGCGCGAGATCATCAAGGAACGCGTCGAGGACACCGGCCGCCACGTCGTGCACCGGCTCGAACGCTTCCTCAACACGCTCGGCACGATCGCGTTGATATCGCCGTTGCTCGGCCTGCTCGGCACGGTGTTTGGCCTTATCCGCATGTTCTTCTCGGTGATGGTCAGCGGCGTCGGCGATCCGCTGAAGATGGCCGGCGGCATCGGCGAGGCGCTGGTGTGCACGGCCGCGGGCCTATGCGTCGCGATCCCGGCGTACGTGTTCCACCGCTACTTCCGCAGCCGCGTATCCGGCCTCGTGGTCGAGATGGAGCGGCAGGTGTTCCTGCTCGTCGACGAGCTGACGGCGACTGCCGAGGCGGCGCCGGCTTCCGCCGCGGGCATGCGCGTCGCGCGCGCGGCGGGCTGACATGCGCATCGCTTCCGCCCGCCGCGAGGACGACTTCGAGATCAACGTGATCTCGCTGATCGACGTGCTGCTCACCCTGCTGATGTTCTTCGTGCTGACCACCACCTTCGTGCAGAACTCGCGCATGCAGGTGACGTTGCCGCAGGCGGAGTCGTCCGAGCAGGACGAGCAGCGCGAGGCGCTGACCGTGGTGATCGATCGCGACGGCCACTTCTTCATCGACAACAACGAGGTGCTCAATCCGGGCCTCGACTCGCTGAAGGAAGCGATCGCGCGCTTCGCCGGCACCGATCACGACCGTCCGGTGATGCTGCGCGCCGACGCGATGACGCCGCACCAGGCCGTGGTCACCGCGATGGACGCGCTCGGCGAGCTCGGCTTCACGCGCCTGTCGATCGCGACGACGCAGGCGCGGCCCGCGGGCGCGAAGTGACACCGGCGCCGGCCGCCGCGCGCTCCGGGCTGGCCATCTACGCCAGGCTGCTCGCCTATGCGCGCCGCTATTGGCCGATCGCGCTCGTCGCGGTGGTCGGCATGGTCGTCGACGCCGGCTGCATGGGCCTGTTCGCCGGCACGATCAAGCCGATGCTCGACAACCTGTTCCTGTCGCGCGATCCGTTCTGGATCTTCTGGATGCCGTTCATCATCGTCGCGATCTTCCTCGTGCGCAGCATCGCGATGTACCTGACCGACTACGGCACCGCCTATATCGGCCGCGGCGTCGTGCAGCAGTTGCGCCAGCAGGTGTTCGACCACTACCTGCGCCTGCCGACCGCGTTCTTCGACCGCGAATCGTCGGGCCACCAGATCGCGCGCATCACCTACACCGCCGAACAGGTCGCGCAGGCCTCGGTCGAGGCGGTCAAGATCGCCGTCGTCGACGGTCTCAGCGTGATCTTCTACGTCGGCGTGATGCTCTACTACAGCGTGCAACTGACCCTGGTGCTGCTGGTCATGGTGCCGCTGGTCGGTGCGCTGGTGGTCTACGTCGGTCGGCGCTACCGGCGCATCAGCGGGCGCATCCAGGGTTCGATGGGCACGGTCACCGGCGTGGTCGAGGAAGCCGTCGGCGCGAACCGCGAGGTCAAGGTGTTCGGCGGCCAGCGCTACGAATCCGAGCGCTTCAACGCGGTTTCCGAACTGACGCGCCGCCTGTCGCTCAAGGTCGCCTCGACGAACGGGCTGGCGAGTTCGTTCGTGCAGTTGATCGCCGCGGTCTCGCTGGCGCTGATCATCTACTTCGCGACGCGACCGGCGATGCTGGAGACGTTGACGCCGGGCACGTTCACCGCGTTGATCCTCGCGATGGGCGGCATCCTGCCGTCGCTGAAGCGATTGACCACGGTGCAGGCGAACCTGCAACGCGGTCTCGCCGCGGCGGACGAGCTGTTCACCCTGATCGACACGCCGGCGGAACAGGACAACGGCCGCATCGAGCTGGCCGCGTTCGAGCAGACGCTGGAGTTCCGCGACGTGCAGATGCACTACGCCGACGCCGCGAAGCCCGCATTGCGCGGCGTGAATCTCGCCTGCACGCGCGGCAGCGTGACCGCGTTGGTCGGACGTTCCGGCAGCGGCAAGTCGACCCTGGCCAACCTGATCCCGCGCTTCCACGAGCCGAGCGCCGGCAGCGTGCTGGTGGACGGCCGCGCGCTCGGCGACTACACGCTGGAAAGCCTGCGCCGGCAGATCTCGTGGGTCGGGCAGAGCGTCACGCTGTTCGACGACAGCATCGCGCGCAACATCGCCTACGGCGCGCTCGCCGGCGCCGGCGAGGAGGACATCGTCGCCGCCGCCGAGGCGGCCAACGCGATGGAATTCATACGCCAGCTGCCGGACGGCATCCACAGCCGCGCCGGCGAGGGCGGGGCACTGCTGTCGGGCGGACAGCGCCAGCGCATCGCGATCGCGCGCGCGCTGCTGAAGGATGCGCCGATCCTGATCCTCGACGAAGCTACCAGCGCGCTCGACAGCGAATCGGAACGCCTGATCCAGGACGCGCTGAAGCGCCTGATGCGGGACCGCACGGTCATCGTCATCGCGCACCGCCTGTCGACCGTCGAGCACGCGGACCAGATCGTCGTGCTCGATCGCGGCGAGATCGTCGAGCAGGGCACGCACGCGACGCTGCTCGCGCGCGCCGGCCACTATGCGGCGCTGCATCGCATGCAGTTCCGGGACGCGTCGCCGTGACGCCGGCGCGGCCGACGCTACGCGCGCGCGCGCCGCGGCGCGCCTGAGCGCGTCGCATGGGCGCGCGCATCGAACGCATCTGGTACGACGGCGCCGCGGTTCCGCTCTCGCTGCGCATGCTGGTGCCGGTCTATCGCGCGCTGCGCGCGCTGCATCTCGCGCCGTATCGCCTCGGCTGGCGCGCGCCGCGGCGGTTGGCCGTGCCGGTCGTCATCGTCGGCAACCTGACCGCCGGCGGCAGCGGCAAGACGCCGTTGGTCATCGCGCTGGTCGAAGCGCTGCGCGCGCGGGGCTTCAGGCCCGGCGTGGTCAGCCGCGGCTACGGCGGAACGCAGCGCGAGCCGATCCTGCTCGACGACGTGCCGCAGCCCGGGCGCGTCGGCGACGAACCATGCCTGATCCGCAAGCGCAGCGGCGTCGCCGTCGCGGTCGGGCGCGACCGCGCGCGAACCGCCGCGATGCTGGCGGAATCCGGGGTCGACGTGGTGATCGCCGACGACGGCCTGCAGAATCCGTCGCTCGCGCGCGACGTCGAGATCTGCGTCGTCGACGGCCAGCGACGCTTCGGCAACGGGCGCCTGCTGCCGGCCGGACCGTTGCGCGAACCGCCGGCGCGGCTCGACCATGTCGCTTTCCGCGTCTGCAATGGCGGTGCCGCGCAGGCGGGCGAGGTGGCGATGCGCCTGGTCGGCGGCACCGCCGTGGCGGTCGGCGGCGCCGGCGTGCGCTCGCTGGAATCGTTCGCCGGACAACGCGTGCATGCGGTCGCCGGAATCGGCAATCCCGAACGCTTCTTCGACGGCCTGCGCGCGCATGGCATCGACGTGGTGCCGCATGCGTTCCCCGATCACCACGCCTTCGCTGCGGGCGATCTCGTATTCGGCGACGAGGCGCCGGTGCTGATGACCGAGAAGGATGCGGTCAAATGCACGCGCTTCACCGATGCGCGCCTGTGGTGCGTGCCGGTGCGCGCCGAGATCGACGAGGCGTTCTTCGACGCGGTGGCCGCGCGCCTGCGTCCGCGCTGATCCCCCGCCGCGGCGAGTCGGCGGTTTATCATCCGCGCATGCAGGAATCGTCATCGCCTCTCCCGCCGTTCGACGGCAAGGTGTTCGTCAGCACCTTGACCGGCTCGCCGGGCGTCTACCGCATGTTCGGCGCGCGCGACGAGCTGCTCTACGTCGGCAAGGCGGGCAATCTCAAGAAGCGCGTCGGCAGCTATTTCCTGAAGCCGAAGATGGATCCGCGCATCGCCGCGATGGTCGGGCAGATCGCGCGCATGGAAACCACGGTCACGCGCACCGAGGCCGAAGCGCTGCTGCTCGAGGCGCAGCTGATCAAGTCGCTGAAGCCGCGCTACAACATCGTCCTGCGCGACGACAAGAGCTATCCGTACATCCACCTGACCGCCGGCGACTTTCCGAGGCTCGCGTTCCACCGCGGCGCGCGTTCGGCCGAAGGACGTTATTTCGGGCCGTTCCCGAGCGCCGGTGCGGTGCGCGAGAGCCTCGACCTGATCCAGAAGCTGTTCAAGATCCGCAACTGCGAGGACAGCTATTTCCGCAACCGCTCGCGGCCGTGCCTGCAGCACCAGATCAACCGCTGCACCGCGCCGTGTGTCGGGCTGGTGTCGATTCCGGACTACGCCGAAAACGTGCGCCACGCCGAGATGTTCCTCGATGGCCGCGGCGGCGCGGTGATGAACGAACTGGTCGCTTCGATGGAACGCGCCAGCAGCGCACTCGCGTTCGAGCGCGCCGCGCAGATCCGCGACCAGATCGCCGCGGTCAAGCGCGTGCAGGCGCACCACTACGTGCAGGGCGCGAGCGCGGACATGGACGTGATCGCCTGCGCGATCCGCGGCGGCATCGCCTGTGTCAGCGTGCTGTTCTTCCGCAACGGCGTCAGCCTCGGCTCGCGCGATTTCTTTCCGCGGCTGGCCGGTTCGACGGATGATGGAGCGATCCTCGGCGCGTTCATCGCGCAGTACTACCTCGAACGTCCGGTGCCGGCCGAGCTGATCGTCAGCCACGCGCTGGAGGAGGCTGCGCCGCTCGCCGAAGCGTTGGCCGAGCGCAGCGGCCATGCGGTCGAGATCAAGGCCAGCGTGCGCAGCGAACGCGCGCGCTTCCTCGATCTCGCGCGGCGCAACGCGGATGCGGCGCTGGCCGCGCGTCTCGCCAGCCGGCAGACCCTGCTGGCGCGCTTCGAGGCCTTGCGCGACCTGCTCGGCCTCGACGAGACGCCGCAACGCATCGAGTGCTTCGACATCAGCCACACGATGGGCGAGGCGACCGTCGCCTCGTGCGTCGTGTTCGGCCCGGAAGGCCCGGAGAAGTCGCAGTACCGCCGCTTCAACATCGGCGGCATCACCGGCGGCGACGACTATGCCGCGATGCGCCAGGCGCTGGAGCGGCGCTACAAGCGCATCCAGGCGGGCGAAGGCAAGCTGCCGGACATCCTGCTGATCGACGGCGGCACGGGCCAGGTGCAGCAGGCGGTCGACGTGCTCAACGAACTCGGCGTCGAGGGCGTGCCGATCGTCGGCGTGGCCAAAGGCGAAGCGCGCCGCGCGGGCGACGAGACCTTGATCCTCGGTCGCGGCGGCCGCACTCTCTGGCCGGGTCCGGAGTCGCCGGCGTCGCACCTGATCCAGGCGGTGCGCGACGAAGCGCACCGCTTCGCGATCACCGGGCACCGCGGCCGCCGCGAGAAGGCGCGCGAGGCGAGCAGCCTGGAGGAGATCGCCGGCGTCGGCGCGCGCAGGCGTTCCGCGCTGCTCAGGCATTTCGGCGGCCTCGGCGGCCTGTCCAGGGCCGGCATCGAGGAACTCATGCAGGTGAAAGGAATCAGTCGAGAGTTGGCCGAACGCATTTATGCGACCTTCCACGGATGACCAGGAATCCAGGAACCCGATGCAGATCACGATCCCGACCGCGCTGACGTTGTTCCGCATCCTGCTGCTGCCGGTGATGGTGGTCGTGTTCTATGCGCCGTTCCACGGCGCCAACATCGCCGCCGCTGCGGTCTTCATGGCGGCCGCGCTGACCGATTGGCTCGACGGCTGGGTCGCGCGACGCTACGACATGGGGTCGGCGTTCGGCGCGTTCCTCGATCCGGTCGCCGACAAGTTGATGGTCGCGGTCACGTTGTTCCTGCTCGTGCAGGAGAACAACACGGCGTTGATGGCCGTGACCAGCGCGGTGATCGTCGGCCGCGAGATCAGCATTTCCGCGCTGCGCGAATGGATGGCCGAGATCGGCGCGCGCGCGACCGTGCGCGTGGCGACGATCGGCAAGGTGAAGACGACGATGCAGATCATCGCGATCGTCGTGCTGCTCTACCAGCACGACCTCGAGAGCCTGCGGCCGTTCTACATCGGCGAAACGCTGCTCGTGGTCGCGGCCGTGCTGACGATCTGGTCCGGACTGCAATACGTTCGTGCGGCATGGCCGGTCCTTCGCCAGCAGCGTTGACGATGTTTCGAATGCGCGCGCGCGGATTTCTTCCGGAAGAATTTTCGTCTTCGTGCGCATTGGGGATTGACTCCTGCGCGCCAAACCGTAATATGCGCCTCCCACGCGGGAATAGCTCAGTTGGTAGAGCACGACCTTGCCAAGGTCGGGGTCGCGAGTTCGAGTC
>Ga0153956_1000762_pt1 | contig 33458 bp, 28 predicted proteins | sample TSFL040MetaG_FD_104704 | JGI IMG/M metagenome (GOLD analysis project Ga0153956, IMG submission 104704) | Attine ant fungus gardens microbial communities from Florida, USA - TSFL040 MetaG | ecosystem: Host-associated > Fungi > Mycelium > Unclassified | place: USA: Florida, Wekiwa Springs... | reverse complement strand
CATCGCGCGAAGCGCGATGACCTGCGCGGCCGGGGTCGCCTTCTTTTGGTTACTTTTCTTGGCGAAGCAAGAAAAGTGACGCCCGCGGCAGGCGCAACTGCGGCCCGCCGCGTAAAGGCAAAATCCAATGCGCCCTTCAGCCTCAAAAAACACCATGCCGCCAGCGCGTTAGTCGCTACCCCAATCACCCGCCCTGCACGGGCGCAACCACATCCAGGCAATCCCCGCCCCGCAAAACCCTCCCCGCGTACTCCCCACGCGCAACAAACTCGCCATTGACCGCAACGGCAACCTGCGTGCAGCTATACCCCCACTGCGCCAGCGCATCCATCAGCGCGGTGCCATCATCGATCGATCGGCTTTCGCCATTCACTTGCAATGTCATCATGTGCGTTTACCACATTCGAATTCCGCGCCGCATTCACGATGCGGTGCGTTGTGTCGCCTTCCAGCGCGTGCAGCGCCAACTGTAATATCCAGGGACTGAGCAGGTAGCCGTGCCGGTACAAGCCATTGACCCGCATCAGTCCGTTGCCCAGGTCGATGCGCGGCAGATTGTCCATGAACGCGGGCCGACAGTTCGCATAGGCGTGCAATACCTGCGCTTCCGCAAACCCGGTGTGCAGGCTGTACAGCGCCGACTGCAATTCGAGGCTGGAGCGCACGGTGATCGGTGTCAGCGCTTCGCTTTCGATTTCCGTCGCGCCGATCACGTACACCGAATCGCGTTTGGGCGCGACATACAGTTGATAGCGCGGGTGCATCAGCCGCACCGGGCGGCTCAGGTTCACTTCGGGCGCGTAGACCCACAACACTTCGCCACGCACGCCGCGCAGTTGCGGCAATTGCGCTTTGGCGCCGAAGCCGCGCGTGTCGATCGCCAGATCGAAAGCATGCGATTCGCCTTCCGCTTCGATAATGCCGGCATCCACGCGCGAGGCTTCGGTTCGCTCGCGCCACGCTCCGCCCAGGCGTTGAATGGCGATGGCCAGTTGCTTCAGCAACTCGCGATTGTCGAGCGTGCCTTCCTCGCCGAGGAAAGTCGCTTCGCCGAAGCGGGTGGCGAGTTCCGGTTCCAGCGCCTGTAATTGCGCGCGATCCAGGAATTCAATGCGATCCAGCGCGTCCGGTAAAAAAGCGCGCAGGCGCTGATTGAAATGTTGCAGATCGCCGCGATCCTGCGGATGCGCGACCACGATGCTGCCGCGTTGCTGGAAATAGACTTCGCCGTCGCTGTCGGCCTGCAATTGCGACAGCAGTGCCGGCCACAGGTGCAGGGCCTCGCAGCCCCAATCGAAAATTTCACGCTCGCAGGCGACGGCCTCGCTGTACGGCGCGAGCATCGCGGCGGCAACGCGCGCCGCCGCCTGCTCGCCGTTGACGGTGTCGCGGTCGAACAGCGTGACCGCGTGGCCGCGGCGCAACAGCTGCCAGGCCAGCAGCCGGCCGATCAATCCGGCGCCGGCAATTCCGATTTTCACGTCAGATCTCCGCGCGCTGTCGGTTTCATATCAGACCCGGTGATAGATCTGGCTGCCTTGCGCTTTGAACTCTTCGGATTTTTTGTCCATTTCCGCCGCGACGTCGATCATGCGGATTTCCTCCGCGCCGCTCGCGTCCAGGCCCTGCGCCGCCGCATAGTCGCGCACGTCCTGGGTGATTTTCATCGAGCAGAATTTCGGCCCGCACATCGAGCAGAAATGCGCGATTTTCGCGGATTCCTTCGGCAGCGTTTCGTCGTGGAAGGCGCGCGCGGTGTCGGGGTCGAGGCCGAGGTTGAACTGGTCTTCCCAGCGGAATTCGAAACGCGCCTTGCTCAGCGCGTTGTCGCGCAGTTGCGCGCCGGGATGACCCTTGGCCAGGTCCGCCGCGTGCGCCGCGATCTTGTAGGCGATGATGCCGTCTTTCACGTCGTCCTTGTTCGGCAGGCCGAGGTGTTCCTTCGGCGTGACGTAACACAGCATGGCGGTGCCGTACCAGCCGATCATGGCGGCGCCGATGGCGGAGGTGATGTGGTCGTAGCCCGGCGCGATATCGGTGGTGAGCGGGCCGAGCGTGTAGAACGGCGCCTCGTCGCAATGCTTGAGCTGTTCTTCCATGTTGGCCTTGATCATGTGCATCGGCACGTGGCCGGGGCCTTCGATCATGACCTGGATGTCGTGCTTCCAGGCGATCTGCGTCAATTCGCCCAGGGTGCGCAGTTCGCCGAATTGCGCTTCGTCGTTGGCGTCGGCGAGCGAGCCGGGACGCAGGCCGTCGCCCAGCGAGAACGACACGTCGTAGGCTTTCATGATTTCGCAGATTTCCTCGAAGTGCGTGTAGAGGAAATTCTCCTTGTGATGCGACAGGCACCACTTCGCCATGATGGAGCCGCCGCGCGACACGATGCCGGTCAGGCGCCTGGCGGTGAGCGGCACGTAGCGCAGCAGTACGCCGGCATGAATGGTGAAATAGTCCACGCCCTGTTCGGCCTGCTCGATCAGCGTGTCGCGGAAGATTTCCCAGGTGAGGTCTTCGGCGATGCCGTCGACTTTTTCCAGCGCCTGGTAGATCGGCACCGTGCCCACCGGCACCGGCGAGTTGCGGATGATCCACTCGCGGGTTTCGTGGATGTTTTTGCCGGTCGACAGGTCCATCATCGTGTCCGCGCCCCAGCGAATGCCCCAGGTGAGCTTCGCCACTTCTTCCTCGATGGAAGAGCCGAGCGCGGAGTTGCCGATGTTGCCGTTGATTTTCACCAGGAAGTTGCGGCCGATGATCATCGGCTCCAGTTCCGGGTGATTGATGTTGGCCGGGATGATGGCGCGGCCGCGCGCCACTTCCTGACGCACGAACTCAGCGGTGATTTCCTGCGGAATGCTCGCGCCCAGCGGCTGCCCCGGATGCTGCTTGCCGAGCAGTCCCTGTTCGCGCGCCTGGGCGAGCGCCATGTTTTCGCGAATCGCGATGTATTCCATTTCCGGCGTGATGATGCCGCGGCGCGCATAGTGCATTTGCGAGACGTTGTGGCCGGCCTTGGCGCGGCGCGGTTTGCGTTTCAGATCGAAGCGCAGATGTTCCAGTGCCGGGTCGTCGAGGCGGGAGCGCGTGAAGATCGAGCTTTCGTTGTCCAGGTGTTCGGTGTCGTTGCGCTCGTCGATCCAGGTGTCGCGCAGGCCGGGCAGGCCCTTGCGGATATCGATGCTCGCGGCGGGATCGGTGTAGGGACCGGAGGTGTCATAAACCCGCAGCGGCGCGTTGGGTTCCAGGCGCGGCTGGCCGTCCTGTCCCTGCAGCGGCGTGCTGGTCAGGCGGATTTCACGCATCGGCACGCGCAGATCCGCGCGGCTGCCTTCGACATGGATTTTGCTGGAGGCGGGAAACGGCTGCACGGACGCCGCGTCGACCTGGGCGGTCTCGCGCAGTAATGCCGGTTTGGCGCCGGGCGCCGGGTGTTTGGATTGGCTCATGCTATTTCCCCCTCGTGGAGACGGCTGTGCGGCGACAGCGGCGTCAGGACAGTGCGGCGGGAAGCCGGCGCGGGGAAATTCAGGACAGGAGGGGGTGGAGACGGACCGCCGGCGGCGCCGGCGAAAACCTTTCCTATCTTGTTCCCTACGCCGGTACTACCCGGATCAGGTTCGACGGGATCCGCTTTCGCGATCTCAGCCTGCGCATCGAGTTGAATCCATGGTTTCAATCCATGGTGTTGAAAACTCGCGCGCCGGGCACCCCGACAAGATGGCGGTCAGTCTAAAGAGTCACCGTGCGCTTGGCAACTTGCGGGCTCGGCTCAGTTGTCCGGCGACCAGCTGCCGATGCCGCCCAGGCGCACGACCTGCACTTCCGGATCGCGGCTGGCGCCGGCCTCGTGCAGGCGGCGCAGATAGTCGTCCCAGTATTCGCTCTGTTGCGCGCACAGCTCGCGCAAATAGGTCCAGGAATAGATGCCGGTGTCGTGGCCGTCGCTGAATACCAGTTGCAACGCGTAATTACCCACCGGTTTGATGTCGGTAATGGTGACGTTGATTTTGCCGACTTGCAGCGTTTCCTGGCCGGGACCGTGGCCGCGCACTTCGGCCGAGGGCGAATAGACGCGCAGGTATTCGCAGCTCAGGGTATGGTTTTCGCCATTGGCGTAGCGCAGCTCCAGGGTTTTGGATTGGCGATGCAGTTCGATGCCGGAGGGAATAGGGGATTGGTCCATGACTTTCCGCTGTGATGATGCGGCTGCGGTTGGCCGGATGTCCGGACCATTTGAGCGCGGGGTTGCAGGAAGGGGCATAGGATAACGGCCCCGGTCGGGGGCGGCAAATGCGCGCGAGGGAATTTGTTGTGCGCCTGATCGGCGCTGGATTTGTGGCTCCCGGGAATTAGTTTCTTCCTTCGATTTCTTTTTCAAGAGCCTCTGACCGCCTGGGCGAGACCTCGGCGCACCGCCTCGCTTTTCGTTCAGCGCCATTCTTCTTGTTATGGGGCTCTAAGCGATTTCTCCCGGGGTAACTTTTTTCCCTGAATAACTTTGCCGACTCATTGCGCAGGCGAAGTGGGGGCGTCGGGTTGAGTTTTGAATACGCGAGATTCGGATTTCTGTAAAAGAATAGAAAAGGGCGCGAATTCGCGCCCTTTTTTGGCGAGCCCGTATTACAGGATGAAGCGGCTCAGGTCTTCGTCGCGCGCCAGTTCGCCCAGTTGCTTGTCGACATAGGCGGCGTCGATGATCAGTTCCTTGTGTTCGAGATCGGCCGCGCTGAAGGAAGCTTCTTCCAGCAGGCGTTCGAGCACGGTGTGCAAACGGCGCGCGCCGATATTTTCCGTGCGCTCGTTAACTTCCCACGCGGTTTCCGCGATGCGGAGGATACCGTCTTCGGTGAAGCGCAGGTTCAGTCCTTCGATGGCGAGCAGCGATTGGTATTGCTCGGTCAGCGATACGTCGGGTTCGGTGAGGATACGCACGAAATCCCCGGATTTCAGCGCGTCCAGTTCCACGCGTATCGGCAGCCGGCCCTGCAATTCCGGAATCAGGTCCGAGGGTTTGGACAGGTGAAACGCGCCCGAGGCGATGAACAGCATGTAATCGGTTTTCACCATGCCGTGCTTGGTGCTGACGGTGCAGCCTTCGATCAACGGCAGCAGATCGCGCTGTACGCCTTCGCGCGACACATCGGCGCCGGACACTTCGCCGCGGCGCGCGACCTTGTCGATCTCGTCGATGAAGACGATGCCGTTCTGTTCGCAGGCGGCGATGGCGCGGGTTTTCAAATCCTCTTCGTTGACGAGTTTGGCGGCTTCCTCGTCCTGCAGTTTTTTCAGCGCGGCTTTCACCGTCAGCTTGCGCTTTTTGCGGCGATCGCTGCCGAGGTTGGAGAACATGCTCTGCAGCTGGTTGGTCATTTCCTCCATGCCCGGCGGCGCCATGATTTCCACGCCGACCGGGGTGGCGTTGACCTCGATTTCGATTTCCTTGTCGTCCAGTTCGCCTTCGCGCAATTTCTTGCGGAACAGTTGGCGCGTGGCCGAGTCGGGCGTGGGCGCGGGCTCGTTGGCGAAACCGATCGGGCTGCGCGCGGGCGGCAGCAGCGCGTCGAGAATGCGCTCCTCGGCCGCGTCGAGCGCGCGGCTCTTGACGCGTTCCATGTCGCGCTCGCGGAACATCTTGATGGCGGCGTCGACCAGATCGCGAATGATGGATTCCACGTCGCGGCCGACGTAACCGACCTCGGTGAATTTGGTGGCTTCAACCTTGATGAACGGCGCGTCGGCGAGTTTCGCCAGACGGCGCGCGATTTCGGTTTTGCCGACACCGGTCGGACCGATCATCAGGATGTTTTTCGGCGTGATTTCATCGCGCAGCCGCTCTTCAAGCTGCATGCGGCGCCAGCGGTTGCGCAGCGCGATGGCGACCGCGCGCTTGGCTTTTTCCTGGCCGACGATGTGTTTATCCAGTTCGTGGACGATTTCCCGGGGGGTCATTACGGACATTGGCGTGCCTCTGGAAATACGAACGCGCCGGCACGAAGCGGGGCGCGCGAAGAATGTGTGCGACAAGCGCCCATCAGTTGCAGTCCAGCTCTTCGATGGTGCGGTTGTGGTTGGTGTAAATGCAGATGTCGGCGGCGATGCCCAGGCTCTTCTCGACGATATCGCGCGCGCTCAGTTCGCTGCTGTCGAGCAGGGCCCGCGCCGCCGCCTGGGCGAAAGGACCGCCCGAGCCGATGGCGATCAGGTTTTCCTCGGGTTCGATCACGTCGCCGTTGCCGGTGATGATCAGCGAGGTGGATTTGTCGGCCACCGCCAGCAGCGCTTCGAGGCGGCGCAGGGCGCGCTCGGTGCGCCAGGCCTTGGCCAGCTCGACCGCCGCGCGGGTGAGATGGCCCTGGTGTTTTTCCAGCTGGCCCTCGAACAGTTCGAACAGGGTGAAGGCATCGGCGGTGCCGCCGGCGAATCCCGCCAGCACCTTGCCATGATGCAGGCGGCGCACTTTGCGCGCGTTGCCCTTCATCACGGTGTTGCCCATGGTGACCTGGCCGTCGCCGCCGATGACCACCTTGCCCTGGCGGCGGACGGAGAGAATCGTAGTGCCGTGGTATTGCTCCAAGATGTGCTCCTCAATCTGGCGGCCGCATGCGGGCCGCTGGTGCGGATGGGGCTCGCCGGCGCCGCCGTGGGCGCGCTTCGAAAACGGGGCGGGGCTACAGGCGGAAATGCAGCGGCGCCGCGTTGGGCGGAGGCCGTGATATGGGGATCGCCGGCGCGGATTTCAACCGCGGCCCGGCGAATGCCGACGTCAGCCGGCTGGCTTCTGCTTCAGCAGCAGTGTTTCGATGCCTTCGGCGCTGAGTTGATCGCGCGCCTTGGCGAGTTTTTCCCGGGATGTGAACGGGCCCGCATGTACCCGGTACCAGGTGTCGCCATTGGCGACCACCGATTCGACGCGCGCATCGAGGCCGAGCAGCAGGATCTGGGCGCGGCGGCGATCGGCTTCCTGGGGCGAACGGAACGAGCCGGCCTGGAGAAACAGGGGTTCCGACGCCTCCTGGGCGGCGGCCGGATTGGTCTTGGATTTTTGCTGCTGCACGGCTTCGTTGGGCACGATCACCTCGCGCTCGGGCAGCAGCGTGTAAAAGTCGAAACGCGTGGCGGATTTCGCGTCCGCCGGCGGCTTCTCCTTCTCTTTTTCCTTGTCGTCCGGCGCCTTGTCCTTGCTGGCGGTCTTGGCCGGCTTGGACGACGCCACGGCGGTTTTTTCCGTGGTTTTCTCGCCGGGCACCGCCACCGCTACCGGGGTGCTGGGCGATGTCGAGGACAGCTTGAGCAGCAGGCTGACGAACACGCCGACCGCGACTCCGGCCACCAGCCACAGCCAGCCCGGCACCTGCTTCTGGCTGCCGGTGGCGCGGCCGCGCCGGCTGGTGGGGGACGCGCCGCTCGGCTTTTTCTTCTTGGCCGGCGCCGGTTGCTGGCGGCGCGGGTTGTATTGCTGGGCCATGTATTACATTTCCTCCGGCGCGGAAACGCCGAGCAGGTCGAGGCCGTTGCGCAGCACCTGACGGGTGGCCACCGCCAGGGCGAGGCGGGCGTCGCGCAGGTCCGAGTCTTCCACCAGCCACTTGTGCGCGTGATACCAGGTATGCAGCGCGGCGGCCACATCGCGCAGGTATTGCGCGATCTGGTGCGGCTCCAGCGCCTTGGCGGCATTGGCGACTTGTTCCGGATAACGCGCCAGCAGATTGAGCAGCGCCTGTTCCTGTTCGTTGCCCAGTCGATCCAGCTGGGCCAGTCCCGCTTCCTGTCGCCAGTGCCAGTTTTTGTCCGCGGCCTCGCGCAGCACGCTGCACACCCGCGCGTGCGCGTACTGGATGTAGTAAACCGGGTTGTCGTTGGTCTGCGCCCGGGCCAGGTCGATGTCGAAGGTCAGCTGCGAATCGGCGCGGCGCGCGGCCAGGAAATAGCGCGTGGCGTCGCGGCCGACTTCGTCGATCAGGTCGCGCAGGGTGACGTAGCTGCCGGCGCGCTTGGAGATTTTCACTTCCTCGCCGCCGCGCATGACGGTCACCATCTGATGCAGCACATAGTCGGGCCAGCCCTGGGGAATGCCGACTTCCAGCGCCTGCAGGCCGGCGCGCACCCGCGTGATGGTGCTGTGATGGTCGGCGCCCTGTTCGTTGATGACGCGCTGGAAGCCGCGCTGCCATTTGTTGACGTGGTAGGCCACGTCCGGCACGAAGTAGGTGTAGCCGCCGTCTTTTTTGCGCATCACGCGGTCTTTGTCGTCGCCGAAGCTGGTGGTCCTGAGCCACAGCGCGCCGCCGTCCTCGTAGGTGTGGCCGCTGGCGATCAGGCGCTGCACGGTCTCCTCGACCTTGCCTTCGCTGTACAGCGAGGACTCCAGGAAGTACACGTCGAAGTGCACGCTGAAGGCGCGCAGGTCGAGATCCTGTTCGCGGCGCAGATAGGCGACGGCGAAATGGCGGATCGCTTCCAGGTCTTCGATGTCGCCGCTGCCGGTGACGTTCTGGTCGTCGGCTGTCACGGTTTCCTTCGCCAGATAGGCGTCGGCCACGTCGCGGATGTAATCGCCGCGGTAGCCGTCCTGCGGCCAGTCGAGATCGTCGGGGCCCAGGCCCTTGCAGCGCGCCTGCACGGACAGGGTCAGGTTGTCGATCTGGGCGCCGGCGTCGTTGTAGTAGAACTCGCGCGTCACGTCCCAGCCGCTGGCTTCCAGCAGGCGGCACAGGCAGTCGCCCACCGCCGCGCCACGGCCGTGGCCGACGTGCAGCGGGCCGGTCGGGTTGGCGGACACGAATTCGACCTGCACTTTGCGTCCGGCGCCCTCGGCGTTGCGGCCGAAGTTTGCCGCCGCCGCCAGGATGTCGCCGACTACGGCGGTCTGGGCGCTGCCGGAAAGATAAAAATTGATGAAGCCGGGGCCGGCGATTTCGACCTTGCTGATCCGGCGCGAGGCCGGCAGCGCCTTGACGATGTGCTCGGCCACCTGGCGCGGCGACTGTCTGGCCGCCTTCGCCAGCATCAGCGCGATATTGCTGGCGAGGTCGCCGTGGCTTTTGTCCTTGGTGTGGTCCACCTGGATCGTGGCTTCCAGCCCGGCCGGGAGTACGCCGGTGGTTTGCAGTTGAGCGAGGGCCTGGCCGATCAGTTCGGCAACATGTGTCTTCATGGGCGGCGATATACCAAGAATCGGTTGCGTGGTCGTGGATTCACGCGGCGCGGTGGTGCACGGCGTGCGGAGAAAGGGCGCTATTATCTCCATTTACCCTCATGCCTTCCAGCCAGCGCCTCCGGACTCGCAGGATTGAGACTGCCGCCCGGCAAGATCTCACAAAACCATTGCCAGTTTTACGGGCGCAATGCCCGCTGGGCTGCCGGGAAATCTGCCCGGGACGGTCAAAACTCATCCATTCACTTCGCAAACACGGCGCGTGTCGCGCCGCTGAGTTCGTTTGTCAGGAAGGCGGATGGTTGTTGGCGGATGAGCAGCGCTGGGGCCAGTTGTTTTGTCTCTCGTGGCTTTTGTATGAAGCGACAAGCATGAAGTGTATGAAGCGACAAGCAGGAAGCGATAACGCGGGAACTGTGCCCGGCATCGGCCGGGCGCGAACAGGATCAGCTGCGGTTGGCCTGGGCGAAGGCCTGGTCGAACATGCCGGAGGCGTTCCACCAGCGGTTGTGCGCATTGAGCAGAACGAGCAGCACGCGCACGCCATCGCGCTCGGCCATCGCCACGAGGCAGGGGCCGGCGCCGTTGGTGAAGCCGGTTTTTCCGCCTTTCATGCCCGGATAATGACCGACCAGGGCGTTGGTTGTGTTGAAGGAGAAGCGGCGGCGGCCATCGACGCTGCGAATCGCCATTTTCTGCGTGCCGACCAGCTCGGCGAAAGTGGGATTCTGCAGGGCGTGGTCCGCGAGCACGGCGATGTCGCGGGCGGTGCTGTAATGGCCGGGAGCGTCGAGTCCGCAGGCATTCACGAAGTGCGTGTTTTTCAGGCCCAGTTCCTGGGCGCGGCGGTTCATGCGCTCGACGAATTTCTCCTCGTTGCCGTCGCGCCAGTCGGCCAGCGCGTGGCAGGCGTCGTTGGCGGAGTGGATCAGCGCCGCCGCCAGCAGGTCTTTGACGTACATCTGGTCGCCGGTGCGCAGGCCGATATTGGAGCGCGGTTCGGCGGCGGCTTCCTTGCTGATGGTGACCACGTCGTCGGGATGATAGTCCTCCAGCACCAGCAGCGCGGTCATGATCTTGGTGAGGCTGGCCGGAGGCAGTTGCTCCTCGTCGCCGGCGGCCCACAGGTCTTTGTTCTGCACGCGCACCAGATAGGCCTTGGCGGCCTTGCTGAAGGCGTAGGTGCCGCCCGATGCGGCCGCGGCGGCGGCCGAGGCGCTGGCGATGGTGTCCTTGATGGTCAGGACTTTCCTGGTGTTCTTCGCCACCGGCTTTTTCGCGGCGGCCTTTTGCGTTTTGGCCGAGGTGGTTTTCTTGTCGACGGTTTTCTTGTCGGCGGCCTTGGTGACCGCCGTTTTTTTCGGTTTGGCGGCGGCGGTGTTGGCCGCGGGTTTGGCGCTGGCCTTGGCGGTGGTTTCCTGGCTCGCCGGTTCCGGCTTCTGGGTGGCCGCGCCCGTTTCGGCGTGGGCGAGGGATGCCGACGCGAAGCAGGCGGCCATGGTCAAACGGACCAGTAGTTTGCGCATGTAAGCACTCCAAAAAAATTGTTGCGCCGCTGGCGAATCACGACGAACGACCGATTCGCAACGGGCGACGACCCTTTCGGAGTATGGCCCGCTGTACGCGCCAGAGCGGCGCGCCTCAAAACGACGGCAGTTTTTTGAGCGAAATTTTTCTTACGCCTTCCCTTGCGGCTTCCACTGCGTTTGCGCGAGATACCGCGCGTTGCCCCGGAATTGCTCCTGGGCTGCGCGCGGCACCAGGGCAGTATAGCCGCGACCGGTGCCTTGTTCCCGCGCGTTCGCGCGTGCTGCGGCTGGGCAATATTGCCTTGGAAAATCCCGGCTTTTTGTGTCCTGACGATCTTTGCGCGCGGCGGGTGTGTGAGTTTTCCATGCCGGAGCGGTTGGCGGCCTGTCGAATGTGCCGCCCGGTTTGCCCGCGTCCGCATCGCGATTTTTTTCGAGCCGCCATTGTGCTCGAAATATCCCGTGCCTTTGAAGACTCCGCGTTGCGACGACTGTTGCGCATCGCGGTCGCCGGCTCATGTCGGACTATGCGGATGCGCGCGCGTTCCGCGCATCGCCGAAAATCGCTCACGGGCGCGCCATGGGGCAGCGGTGATTGCCGTGGCGGATTGCGTTCCGATGCCGGCGCGTTCGAAGGTGCGAAGCTTGTCACATCGCTCCGCCCCATTCAATTTACGTTGACGCAATATTTCTGCGCCGCAATCGCGCGGGGGGATGCGCGCGCGACGCGCTCACGACAAATCGATCGGGTCCACATCCACCGACCATTTCGCGCGGCGTGCCAGGGGGTGGCGTTCCGCGTGCCGGCAAATCAGATCCAGCGCGCGGTGCAATTGGCTGCGCTGTTGCGCGTGCAGCAATAACTGCGCGCGGAACATGCCGGCGCGGCGCGCCATCGGCGCGGGCAGCGGACCGAAACAACGCGGGGCGTCGGCGCGCGGCGAATCGCCGAACAGCGCGCGCAGATCGGCCAGCAGATCTTCCGCATCGGCGCTGACCCGCGCATCGGCGCGCACCAGCGCGAGATGACCGAAGGGCGGCATGCCGCTTTGCCGGCGTTCGTCGAGCAGGCCGCGCGCGAACGGATCGTAGCCGTCGCGGGTCAGGCTGGTCATCAGCGGGTGATCGGGATAGTGCGTCTGGATCAGCACGCGTCCGGGTTTTTGCGCGCGCCCGGCGCGGCCGGCCACCTGCGTCAGCACCTGGCCCATGCGCTCGGGGCCGCGAAAATCCGCGCTGAACAGACCGCCGTCGATATCGACCATGACGACGAGGGTGACGTCGGGAAAGTGATGACCCTTCGCCAGCATCTGCGTGCCGACCAGCACGCAGGGGCCGCCCTCATGAACATCGCGCACCAGATCCTGCATCGCGTGCTTGCGCGAGGTCGTGTCGCGGTCGATGCGGATGATCGGATAATCCGGCAGCAATTGTTGCAGGGCGTTGTCCAGACGCTCGGTGCCGGGGCCGCGGAATTCCAGCTGCGCGCTGTGGCATTGCGGGCAGTGCCGGGGCAGCGGTTGCGCGTGGCCGCAGTGGTGGCACAGCAGACGGTGCTCGCCCATGTGCACGGTGAGGCGGGCGTCGCAGTGGCGGCACTGGGCGATCCAGCCGCAGCCGTGGCACAACAAAGTCGGGGAAAAGCCGCGCCGGTTGAGAAATACCAGCGCCTGTTCGCCGCGCGCCAGCGTTTCGCGCAGGGCGGACAGCACGGCGGGAGCCAGTCCATCCGTGAGCGGCGCGCGGCGTATATCGAGCAGTTCGATGCGCGGCGTCGCCGCGGCGCCGGCGCGGGCGTGCAGGCGCAAATGCGCATAACGCCCGCTCAATGCGTTGTGCAGGCTTTCCAGGCTCGGGGTGGCCGAGCCCAGCAGAATCGGGACGCCGGCGGCGGCCGCGCGTTTGATCGCGACATCCCGGGCGTTGTAGCGGAAACCGTCCTGCTGTTTATAAGAGGCGTCGTGCTCCTCGTCGATGATGATCAGGCCGAGCCGGTCGCACTCCGCCAGCACCGCCGAGCGCGTGCCGAGGATCACGCCGGCGCCGCCGTTGCGGGCCTGCCGCCAGGCATGCAGGCGTTCGGTGTCGTTCAGGCCCGAATGCAATACCGCGATGCGGGTCGGCAGGCGCTGTTGGAAGCGCGCCAGCGTCTGCGGTGTCAGCCCGATTTCCGGCACCAGCACCAGCGTCTGGCGGCCGCGTTGCAGCATGGCGCCGATCAACTGCAGATAGACTTCGGTCTTGCCGCTGCCGGTGACGCCTTCCAGCAGATGGCAGCGAAAATGGTCCGGCCGCTCAAGCACGGCGGCGATGGCCTGTTGCTGCTCTGCCGATGGCGTGAACGGCGGCGGGCTGCATGGCGCTGGCGGCGCGGAACTGCCGGCGTCGATGGGCGCTTCGAATCGCTCCGCCAGGCCCTTGGCTTCCAGTGCCCGCAGGTGTTCGCGCTTGATGCCCGCCGCTTCCAGCTGCGCGTCGTTGGCCGTGCCGGTGGCGTGCAGCAGCGCCAGCGCCGCCGCCTGCCGCGGCGAACGGCGCAGGGCGCCCTCGGGCAGACCGAGCCCTCCGGTCAGGCGCCAGCGCAGTTCGCTGGCGCCGGCCGGCTCGCCCTTGCGCAGCAATACAGGCAATGCCTGCTGCAGGGCTTCGCCCAGGGGATGCTGGTAATACTCCGCGGCCCACTGCACCAGCGCCAGCAATGCGCCGGATAACACGGGCTCCGTGTCGAGGATTGCAATGGCCGGCTTGAGTTGTCCGGCCGGCACGTCGCTGTCGTCGACGCAGCCGGTCAGCAGCCCGATCACTTCGCGCTTGCCGAAAGGAACGCGCACGCGCAGGCCCGGAACCAGCGCGCGCAGCTGTTCCGGTGCGAGTTCCGCGGGCGGCAGGTAATCGAACAGCTGGCGCAGCGGGCTGGGTATGGCGACTCTGAGTAGCACGCGAATAAATCGGTTGGAAGCGGTCACTGCCAGCCGTTGCCGGCGGCGTGGCCAGGGTAAAGCCGCGCAGTGTAGCAGAGCGCGGCGCATTGCCCGTCCATGGGCGCAGCTTGCTTCCTGGCCGGATTTTGGTAAGATGCCCGGCCTGTTTTGCGCCGGTCCAACTCCCTTGAACCATCGCGAACCGACCCTTATAGAGCGGCAGTCAGCGAATGAGGGTAACAACAGGACCGGAGTTCGCGGCGCGGTGCCCGGCACGAGATCGGGTGGCGGCGCCACTACACAGAGGAATCACATCATGCAACCTGATATTCATCCGAACTATGTGACGATCACCGCCACATGCAGCTGCGGCAGCGCTTTCCAGACGCGCTCGACGCTGGGCCAGGACATCCACCTGGACGTTTGCTCCCAGTGCCACCCGTTCTACACCGGCAAGCAAAAAATCGTCGACAGCGGCGGCCGCGTCGATCGCTTCCGCAAGCGCTTCGGTGCGCGGAGCACGAAAACCGCCTGATCGCACGGCGCGGTTTTTCACAGCAAACTGCAAACGCCCGGTTCATGCCGGGCGTTTTTGCTTCATCTCGACGGAGCTTGTTCGCTCCGGACCTTTTCTATATCCTCAGCTGCCTTCCTAAAAGAAAACACAACGAAACAAAGCAGCAAATGGCGGTGCCGAAATATGTCGACCGATCTTAAACAAGCGGCGCTGGATTACCACGCCAAACCCCGCCCCGGAAAAATCAGCGTAGAACTGAGCAAGCCCGCGGAAACCCAACAACAACTGGCGCTGGCCTACAGCCCGGGTGTCGCGGAGCCGGTGCGCGAAATTGCGAAAGATCCCGACAACGCATACCTCTACACGGGTAAAGGCAATCTGGTCGCGGTGATTTCCGATGGCACGGCCATTCTCGGCCTGGGCGATCTCGGCCCCTTGGCCAGCAAACCGGTCATGGAAGGCAAGGCGTTGTTGTTCAAGCGCTTTGCCGGCATCGATTCGGTGGATATCGAAGTCAATGCGGAAAGCCCGCAGGCTTTCATCGATACCGTGGCGCGCATCGCCGACACCTTCGGCGGCATCAACCTCGAAGACATCAAGGCCCCCGAGTGCTTTGAAATCGAACGCGTGCTGATCGAGCAGTGCAACATTCCCGTATTCCACGATGACCAGCACGGCACCGCCATCGTTACCGCGGCGGGCATGCTCAACGCGCTGGAAATCCAGGGCAAAAACCTGCCCGACGCGAAAATCGTCTGTCTTGGCGCCGGCGCGGCGGCCATCGCCTGCATGCGCCTGCTGGTCAGCCTCGGTGCGCGCAAGGAAAACCTGTACATGGTGGATCGCCGTGGCGTGATCTACCCGGGACGCGAAGGGTTGAACGAATACAAGGAGGAATTCCTCAACGACACCGACGCGCGCACGCTGTCCGATGCCCTGCACGGCGCGGATGTGTTCGTGGGCCTGAGCGGCGCCGACCTGATGAGCGTGGAAATGCTGCAATCGATGGCGCCGAAGCCGATCGTATTCGCCTGCTCGAACCCCGATCCGGAAATCAAGCCGGAGCTGGCGCTGGCCACGCGCGACGATCTGATCATCGCCACCGGCCGCTCGGATTATCCGAACCAGGTCAACAACGTGCTCGGTTTCCCGTTCATTTTCCGCGGCGCCCTCGATGTGCGCGCGAGCCGCATCAACGAAGCGATGAAAGTCGCGGCGGTGCACGCGATCCGCGATCTGGCGAAGCAGCCGGTGCCGGCGGAAGTGGCCAAGGCCTACAACGTGGAGCATCTGGCGTTCGGCAAGGATTACATCATTCCGAAACCGATGGACGTGCGCCTGCTGGGCATCGTGGCGGCCGCGGTGGCCAAGGCGGCCATCGATTCCGGCGTGGCGCGCCTGCCGTACCCGGCGCACTATCCTCTGAATTGATTGCCCGTTTAATTGATCGCCGAACGGCGCACACAAAAAACCCGATCTTCGATCGGGTTTTTTTATGCCTGCAAAAAAGCTGTATCCGCAAAAAGGCGCCGCGCTGCGCGCCTCAGGTGAGGCGTTAGCGCGCGAAGCGCGAGGAATTGCGGATCGCTTCCAGGATGTCGGCGCGGTGGGCGTCGAGCACGACGCGCGCCTGTTGAGTGGGATATACCGTGTCCTTGCGGTCGGTCGGCGGATAATTGTCGAGCCCGCGATTGTTGTAGGGGATGCGGTACTTCAGGTCGGAGGTCATCACGCTGAGGCTGTGCCAGTCGCTGCTGACGATGGCGTTGCGCGCGCTGTCGTCGAACAGGTTGCGCCCCAGCGCATAGTCGCCCACCGGATTGGTGGCGCCCAGCAGTTGCATCAGCGTCACCGCGATGTCGATATGGTTCGTGGGGCGGTCGATTTGCGCCGGCGCGCGGCCGGGCATCCACACCACCAGCGGCGTATGCACCTGCTCTTCGACGAAGCTGGAGTTATGACCCCAGAAACCTTTCTCCATGAATTCTTCGCCGTGATCGCCGGTAACGATCACGATGGTGTTGTCGAGCAGGTTTTCCTGCTCCAGGTATTGATAGATGCGCCCGAGCTGGGCATCGACCCAGTGCGCGGCGTTGGAGTAGCGATTGAGCAGTTGGTCCGCGTACGGAGCCAGCTTTTCCCGGGACATATCCGCGTAGTCGATGTTTTCCAGGTAGGGCCGCCGAATGATGGCCTCCTCGGGGAAGGTGTAGCGCGCGTGCGTCGACTCGAAGAACAGGAAGGTCATGAAGGGCCGCTTGCGGTCCGCGTGCCCGATGAAGTCGATCAGCGCCGATGTGTTGCTGCGGTCGAGTTGCCAGGCTTCGCCGGTGAATTCATTTTCATGCAGGAATTTCGCCGGCACCCTGGCGAAAATCGTTTTGTTGAATTCCGGATAGGTGAAGCGCGCGCTGGTGCGCAGGTCCAGCTGATAATTCAGCGCCTGCACGCGATCCATCAACAGCGGGCCTTGTCCCGCGTGCAGGAAATTGGCCCAGTACGATCCATACAGGCCGTAGAACATGCCGAACAGGCCCTCGCGGGTGCCGTTGCCGCTGGAGTAATGGTGCGTGAAGTGCTGCGCGCGCTGCGCGAATTGCCAGGTGTTGGGCATGATGTCGGCGTTGAGCCGGTCCCAGCGCAGCGATTCCGCCACCAGCCAGACGATGTTCAGCGGCCGCTCGGGCGCGGCGTATTGCACGGCTTGCAGCGGATAATTCAGGCGCGACGCATCCACTTCCGCATTCAGCGAGTGTTCGCGTTTTGCCACGTGCACGCCCAATTTTTGCGCGAGGCCGCGAAAGCGCGCGCCTTGATAAAAAGGATACGCCGTTGCGGTGTCCAGCACGGCGCCGTCGTTGCGCAGATCGCTGGCGGCGTAAATGAATTTCTCGCCGAGCATCAGCGCCAGCAAGGCGATGACCAGCGCCTTGGGCAGCCACGGTGTCGCCGCGCGTCGCGCGATCCAGGTGCTGGCGCCATAGAGCACGGTTTGCACCAGCAGCAGATCCACGACGATCAGCGCCGCCGACCAATAGGAACTGGAACCGCTGCCGAGGGAATCGACGCCACCCGGTGTCAGCAGCAGATTCCACACGAAGCCGTTGAAGTGAAAGTTGTAGAGATCGTAAATCGTGCGGTCGACGCGAACGAAGGCGAGGGTCAGCGTTGTGAGGAGCACCGCCAGGCCGGCGAGCAACGCCGGTTTCGAACGCAACGGAGGCCGCAGCAGTGCGATGAGCAACAACGCCGGCAGCAGATAAATCAGGCTGTAGCTGCTCCAGGCCAGCAGATGAAAGGCGATGACCCACGCCGTACTGCCCGCGGTGAGCGCGCTGTCGAGGAATGGATGAGTCTGGTACAGCATGTGGCCCCAACTGAGCAGAACGAACAGGGCGAGCGGAGTGGAGCGCGGGCTTGACGGCATGAAGCGATATTTCCTGGCTACGACGGCTTGCGTGGCGTCGGAAGGATGGCAAGGGTTGAAATCCGGCGCGGAATACGCACGCCTCGCTCCCTGGTTTTTCAGGAGACTTTTTGCGTGTCAGCCACATTTATCAGTGGGTTATTGGTCCGCTGACGCTTGTGCCGAAAGCGATTCCGGGCGGCGCGCAGTCTAGCACAGGAGCCGCCGCTACCGGACCATAAGGGTTTTTGCGTATGCCGGAAATGCTGACACTTCGCCCTGAATCGTTCACGCGCGGGACTGATCGCTGCTAGAATGGCGACCCTTCCAAATTTCCCAGGAGTTGCGAGTGTCAGTGCGTTACGTCGAAACATCGCGGTTGCCGACGCAGTGGGCCGTGTTCGAAATGCACGGCTTCGAGGACACCGAAACCGGCAAGGAGCACGTGGTGCTCACGCTCGGAGATGTTGCCGACGGACAGCCCGTACTGTGCCGCCTGCACTCCGAATGCCTGACCGGCGACGCGCTGTTCAGCCTGCGCTGCGATTGTGGCGCGCAACTGGAAGCCGCATTGCAGAAAATTGCGCAGGAAGGACGCGGCGCGCTGCTGTATCTGCGCCAGGAAGGCCGCGGTATCGGCCTGCTCAACAAAATCCGCGCGTACAAATTGCAGGACCAGGGCGCGGATACCGTCGAGGCCAACGAGCGTCTCGGCTTCGGCGCCGACATGCGCGATTACGGTATTTGCAAGGCGATGCTGGCGCATCTGGGCATCAAGGCCGTGCGCCTGATGACCAATAATCCGCGCAAGGTGCAGGCGCTGAGCGACCAGCACATCGACGTGGTCGAGCGCCTGGCTCTCCAGATCGGCAAGAATCCGTACAACACCAAATATCTCGCCACCAAGGCCGGAAAACTCGGCCATATGTTCGATCACCAGCAGGAAGAAGGCTGAGTTTCCCGGCCGCCGCGCGACGGTGGCCGGGTTCTAACGGATTCACTCAGTGGTGGGTCGGCGCGAGGCCGCGACGATCAGGGCGCCGCTTCGCTGCGCACGGGTGTGAGCGCGCCGGTAATGCCGAGTTTCGACAGCCGGCGGCGAATCGAGTTTTCGATGCCGTTCGCGTCCAGGCCGCACTGGGCCAGCAACTGGCCGTGGGTGCCGTGTTCCACGAAGTAATCGGGCAGGCCGAGTTGCAGCAGCGGCACGATCTGGCCGCTGGCATTGAAATATTCCGACACGGCGCTGCCGGCGCCGCCCGCCACGGTGTTTTCCTCGAGCGTAACCAGCAGCTGATGGCCGCGCGCCATTTCGTCCAGCAGCGCTGCGTCCAGCGGTTTGATAAAGCGCATGTCTACCACGGTGGCGTTCAGGCGCTCCGCCGCCGCGAGAGCCGCCGGCAGCAGGGTGCCGAAATTCAGAATGGCCACCTGCCGGCCCTGGCGTCGCACCACGCCTTTGCCGATCGGCAGCGCGGTCATGGTTTGTTCGATGGGCGTGCCGGGACCGGTGCCGCGCGGATAACGCACCGCCGCAGGGCCGGGATAGATGAAGCCGGTGTAGAGCAGTTGCCGCGTTTCGTTTTCATCCGAGGGCGCCATGACCAGCATGTTAGGCACGCAGCGCAGATAGCTCAGGTCGAAGGCGCCGGCGTGCGTAGGGCCGTCCTCGCCGACGAGGCCGGCGCGGTCGATGCCGAACAGCACGTCGAGATTCTGCAGCGCAACGTCGTGGATCAGCTGATCGTAGGCGCGTTGCAGGAAGGTCGAATAAATCGCCACCACCGGCTTCATGCCGTCGCAGGCGAGGCCCGCCGCCAGCGTCACCGCGTGTTGCTCGGCGATGGCGACGTCGTGATAGCGATCGGGAAAGCGCTCCGAAAACTCCACCATGCCGGAGCCTTCGCTCATGGCCGGCGTGATGCCGATCAGCTTCGGATCGAGCTCGGCCATGTCGCACAGCCATTGGCCGAACACATCCTGGTATTTGGGACCCTTGGCTTTTTTCGGGCTTGCCGGCGCGGTTTGCGGTTCGAGCTTGGTGATGGCGTGATAGCCCACCGGGTCGTGCTCCGCCGGCGCGAAGCCCTTGCCTTTCTGCGTGATGATGTGCAGCAGCAGCGGGCCTTCGAGCTCGCGCATGTTGCGGATGGTATGCACGAGGTTGAGCAGGTCGTGGCCGTCGATGGGGCCGACGTAATTGAATCCGAGTTCCTCGAACAGCGTGGCCGGCGCGACCATGCCCTTCATGTGCTCTTCGATGCGGCGCGCGAAATCCCAGGCCGGAGGAATTTTCGACAGCACTTTTTTGCTGCCGCTGCGCAAGTTGTTGTACGTGCGCGAGGCCCAGATTTTCGAAAAATACGTGTTCAGGCCGCCGGTGTTGCGCGAGATCGACATCTGGTTGTCGTTGAGCACCACCAGCATGTCGGTGCCGCAGTGGGCGGCGTGGGTCAGCGCCTCGAAGGCCATGCCGGCGGTCATGGCGCCGTCGCCGATCACCGCCACGGTTTTGCGGCCGCGGTTTTCGTGTTTCGCCGCGATCGCCATGCCCAGCGCGGCGCTGATGCTGGTGCTGGAGTGGCCGACGCCAAAGGTGTCGTATTCGCTTTCCGTACGCTTGGGAAATCCGGAAAGACCGTCGGCCTGACGCATGGTGTGCATCTGCTGGCGGCGTCCGGTGAGGATTTTGTGCGGATAGCTCTGGTGGCCGACATCCCAGACCAGGCGATCCTCGGGCGTGTTGTAGATGTAGTGCAGGGCAACGGTCAGTTCGACCACGCCCAGCCCCGCGCCGAAATGGCCGCCGGTCTGGCCGACGGTATAGAGCAGGAATTCGCGCAGCTCGGTCGCCAGTTGCGGGAGCTGATGCTCATCCAGCTGGCGCAGGTCGGCCGGGCTGTCGATGGTGTCCAGCAGCGGTGTGGGCGGGCGGTGTCGGGGTATCTCGTTGAACATGGCGCCTGAAGCTTCCGGTGGCTGCGTTCAGAAAAAGGCGGTAATTGTAACCGGAAATTGCAAGCCGGTGATTGTAAACCAAAGTGTGGCGCTTGGGTCCGCCGCCGCGATTTGGCCTGTTATTGCGACCATGGCCGCGATGCATCGCGGTCGCTTTTCGATTTTCGAAACCGGCAATTCAAAAACGGCGGTTGGCCGCCGGCACCTCAATGCCGGCGTTCGATGATATAGGCCGACAACTGCCGCAGGCGGTTGGCCCCCGCACCGAACGCCTCCAGGGCGGCCAGGGCGTCTTCGTGTAATGCCTGCGCCTTGGCGCGGGCCTGTTCCAGTCCGAGCAGCGCTGGGTAGGTCGGCTTGTTGCGCGCCTGGTCGGCGCCCTGCTGCTTGCCCAGCGTGGTCGTATCGCCGGTGACGTCGAGAATATCGTCCTGGACCTGGAACGACAGGCCGATGGCCGCGGCGTAACGATCCAGCGCCGCTAACTGCGCGGCCGAGGCGCCGGCGCCCAGGGCGCCCATGCGCACGGCGGCGCGGATCAGCGCGCCGGTCTTGAGACGGTGCATGGTTTCCAGGTGCGGCAGGTCGATGCGCCGCTCCACCGCCGCCAGATCGATGGCCTGGCCGCCGACCATGCCGCGCGGACCCGCCGCGGCGGCCAGCGCGGAGATCAGGGCCAGCCGGGTATCGGCGTCGGTGTGCGGCAGTTGCGCGAGCAGCTCGAAGGCGCGGCTTTGCAGGCCATCGCCGGCCAGGATTGCGGTGGCCTCGTCGAAGGCGCGGTGGCAGGTCGGGTTGCCGCGGCGCAGGTCGTCGTCGTCCATGGCGGGCAGATCGTCGTGCACCAGCGAATAGGCGTGGATGTATTCGACCGCGCAGGCGATGCGATCCAGGACCTCGGCATTACCTTGTCCGCCGCTGGCCTCGGCGGCGGCGTACACCAGCAGGGGCCGCACCCGCTTGCCGCCGTTGAGCAGGCTGTAGCGCATCGCGTCGAAGAGGCGGGCGAGGTGCGGCGCCGTATCGATGGCGGCGTATTCGGAAGCGCTGCCGCCCAGTTGTCCGGCGAGCGCGCTCTTGATGCGTTCGCGGCAATGCTCCAGGTAGTCGTCGAAGCCCGGGTTGTGCGCGTCTATCATGCGGGCTCTTCGCCTTCCGCCAGTTCCAGGGCGAAGGCCGTGGTTTCTCCGGTCTCGGACAGCAGCAGTTGCACTTTCTGTTCGGCCAGCTTGAGGGCTTCCTGGCATTCGCGGGTCAGGCGGATGCCCGTTTCGAAGGCTTCCAGCGATTCTTCCAGGCTCATTTCGCCGCTTTCCATGGCGGTCACCAGCGTTTCGAGATCGCCCAGGGCTTGCTCGAAGTTGAAGGCTTTTTTGCTTTTCGCCATGAAATTCTCCAGAACGGGGGCGGCGCTGCGATGGGCGCCCATTATAAACGCGGCCGCCGGCGGGTCGAGTGCTTCGGGGGTGAACATCGGGCCGCATGATATGATCGACGCCTTTCCCGGGTGGCGCAGTGCGGACATGAGGATGCGTGCAATTCGACAGATCGCGGCGACGCTGCTGGCGCTGGCCGCGATGGCGGGCGCCGACGCGCAGCCGCAACGCATTGCCTCGCTGAACCTGTGCACCGATCAACTGTTGCTGCTGTTGGTGCCGCGCGCGCGCATCGCCTCGGTGAGCGATTGGGCGGCGCGCCCGGAAAGCTCTTACATGGCGGAAGCCGCGCGCGGCCTGCCGCTCAATCGCGGGCTGGCCGAAGGCGTCCTGCCTTATCACCCCGATCTGATCATCGCCGGCCAGTTCAACGACCCTTCCATGATTTCGTTATTGCGCCAGCTCGGGTATCGCGTCGAAGTGGTGTCGGTGCCGCGCAATCTCGACGAGGCGCGCGCTGACATTCTGCATTTTGGCGAACTGGTCGGCGCGGAGCGGGCCGCGCGCGATCTGCTGCGCGACATGGACCAGCGGCTGCGGCGCATCGCCGCGCGCATTGCCGGAAAACCCGCGCAACTGGCGGCGGTGTACGCGCCTAACGGCGTCACCGTGGGGCGCGGCACCGTGCTGGACGACATTCTCTCCCACGCGGGACTGCGCAATCTGGCGGCGGAGCGCGGCGTGAGCGGTTACGGCCAGTTTTCCCTGGAGCAGTTGCTGGTGGCGAAACCGCAGTGGCTGATACTCGACGTCACCGCCGAGGTCAGCGGCGGCTCGATTGCCCACTCCTATCTCCAGCATCCGGCGCTGGCGGCGGTGACGGCGAATGCCAGGGTGGTGGCCATGCCGCCGCGCCTGTCCGAGTGCGTCGGCCCGATGACGGTGGACGCCATCGAACTGCTGGTGTCGCAGCGATGAGCGCGTTTGTCCGTCCCGTATCGGATCGCGCCCTGCTGCTGGTGCTCGGCGCCGCCTTGCTGGTGTTGTTTGCGGTATCCCTGCACCAGGGTCCGGTGGCCCTCGATTGGATGGCGGCGCTGACCCGGCCGCGGCGTTCCGTGCATGGCGTGATTCTCTGGCAGGTGCGGATGCCCCGCGAGTTGCTGGCCATCGCGGTCGGCGTCACGCTGGGCCTGAGCGGCGCCGCGTTGCAGGGATTGTTGCGCAATCCGCTGGCCGGGCCCGACCTGGTGGGCGTGACCAACTGCGCGGCGCTGGGCGCGGTGCTGACCCTGTATTTCGGCCTGGCCGGGCTGGCCTGGTTCGCCCTGCCGCTGGGCGGCATGCTGGGCGCGGGCCTCGCGGTGGCGCTGGTGTTCATGCTGGCCGGACGGCAGGCGAGCGTGCTGACGCTGATTCTGGCCGGCATGGCGATCAATGCCATCGTGTCGTCGCTGATCGCGCTGGCCCTGAATTATTCGCCCAATCCTTTTGCCATGAGCGAGATCGTTTACTGGCTGCTCGGCTCGATCGCCAATCGCAGCGGCAACGATCTGCTGGCGGCGCTGCCGTTCATGCTGGCGGGCTGGTTGACGCTACTGTCCTGCGGGCGCTTCCTCGATGCCCTCAGCCTTGGCGAGGAAACCGCTCAATCGCTCGGTTTCGCCGCGCAGCGCATGCGCTGGCGCGCGGTGGTCGGGGTTGCGCTGTGTGTCGGCGCGGCGGTATCGGTAAGCGGCAATATCGGCTTCATCGGACTGGTGGTGCCGCATCTGCTGCGGCCCTGGGTCGGCTACGAGCCGCGCCGCCTGCTGTGGTCGAGCGCGCTCGGCGGCGCGGTGCTGCTGCTGGCGGCGGATATCGCCGTGCAGTGGCTGTCGCCGGGCAACGAACTGAAACTCGGCGTGATCACCGCGCTCATCGGCGGGCCGTTTTTCCTGCATCTCATTTACCGCAATCGCAACGCGCTGACATGAGGATTGCCGCCGCGATGTTCGCGATACCGCGCCCCGGGAGGGCTGGCCGATGAATCCATCGAGTCCGGAATTGCTGGCCGCGCAGGCGGTTGCGGTCGCGGTTGAAGGGCGGAACATCCTGCACGGGATCGATCTGCGGGTTCGCCGCGGCGAGTTCGTCGGCCTGATCGGGCCCAACGGCGCCGGTAAAACCACCTTGCTGCGCGTACTGGCCGGCCTGCTGGCGCCCGCTGCGGGGCGGGTGCGGCTCGACGGCGCGGCGCTGTCGGCGCTGGAATCCCGGCATCTGGCGCGCCGCCTCGCCTATCTCGCGCAAGGAGCGCCGGCGCACTGGCCGCTGCGGGTCGACAAGGTGGTTGCCCTCGGCCGGCTCCCGCATCTGGAGTGGTGGCGGCAGCCGGGGCCGGCCGACCGCGCGGCCATCGAACGCGCCATGGGCCTCGCGGAGGTCGCGCATCTGCGCGAGCGCGTGGTGACCACGCTGTCGGGCGGCGAACGCCTGCGCGTTCTGCTGGCGCGTGTGTTCGCGTCCGAGCCGGAGCTGATTCTGGCCGACGAGCCGGTGGCGGCGCTCGATCCTTATCACCAACTGCATGTCATGGAAATCCTGCGCGAACATGCGCATGTGTCCCGTGGCGCGGTGCTGGCCGTGTTGCACGATCTCAATCTGGCCGCGCGTTTCTGCGACCGGCTGGTGCTGCTCGATGCGGGCCGCGTCGCCTGCGTCGGCGGCGTGCGCGAGGTGCTGGTCAACGAACAACTGCGGCGCGTTTATGGCGTGGAGGCGCGCATTGTCGAAGATGGCGGTGAATATAGCGTGATCCCCTGGAAAAGAGCGCGCTAAGCCCGGGATACGCGCGGTGGAGTGGTTGAAAAGTATTCGCGGTCGTGTCGATAATGGCACTAATTTTGAGCCCTTATGTTAAAGGGCTGAGCTGCCCCGGGGCGGACTCGCCCGGGCGCGACCGATGTTGCTACCTCGGAGCCTGTCGTGCAGATACTGCGTTTGAACAAGGCCGGACAACCCATCGACTGGCTCAGCTGGCAGGAGGCGGTGTGTCTCTACTCGCGGGAGCTGGTGGTGTGGACGCTGGGAGACACCATCTACCGTATCCACGGCGGCTACAGCCGCGATAGCGGCGAACGCACGGTCATCGAGCTGCCCAGCATTCTCGCCTGCGGCGGCGACCAACTGGCCCGGCCCCGCAGCAAACCGCCCCTCACCAACCGTGCGCTGTTCGAGCGCGACAACTATCAATGCCTGTACTGCGGCCATCGGCACAGCTATCACAGCCTGACCCGCGACCACATCCTGCCGCGCTCGCGCGGCGGTCGCGACAGCTGGGAGAATGCGGTGGCCGCGTGCAAGCGCTGCAATCAGTTCAAGGGCAATCGCCGCGCCGAGGATGCAAATATGGAGTTGCTGGCGCTGCCCTATCGGCCGAACTCCGCCGAATACCTGGCGCTGGTCAACAGCCGCCGCATCCTGCCGGATCAGGCCGACTTCCTCAGTCGTCAATTCTCCGCGAACTGCCGCTGGCAGATGCGCAGCGCCCAGTTTTATGCGGCGTGATTTCATGCGGCGTAAGTTGCGCCGCGCGCAAGGCGATAGCACCCGTCTCAGGCGATGTCGGTGAATTCGTAATCCATGTCGCGGCTGGGCGCTTGCAGATAGTGGCCCTGAATGAAATCCGCGCCCACCTGCCACAGTACCGCCAGCACCTGCGCATTTTCCACGAAGGGCACGATGACGCGGATGTCGAGTTCGCCCACCGCGCCCACCAGCGCCTTGAGCGCCTGGGCGTCGCCGCCGGTTTGCAGCGAGCGCGTGTAGTCGCCGTCGATCTGGACCCAGTCCGCGGGCGTGTTTTTCAGGGTTTTCAGCGGATCCTGGACGCGCCCGAAGCCGCCGATGGAGAGGTGGCAGCCGAGCTGGCGCAGTGCATCCGCGAAGATTTTGGCGGGGCGCAGGTAATTGACCACGTCGGTTTCGCGCAGCTGCAGAATCAGGGACGATCCCGGCAGGCCGGCGGCCTTCAGCGCGACCCCGAGCCAGGCGGCAAGCCCATCATCCAGCAGCGCGTTGACGGTGAGGTTGATCAGCAGGCGCGTGTCGTTGCCGCCGGCCCGGCTGTTCGCCAGGCGCCTGGTCGCCTCCAGCAGGATCCAGCGGTCCAGTTTGGCGTGCCCGGCGCAGGGGCCGAGCGTTTCGAGGAAATTGTCCGGCAACTCCAGCTCGTCGGTGTCGCCGCGCATGCGCAGCAGGGTTTCGTAGTGTTCGCCGCCCGCGCCGCGCAGGCTGATGATCGGCTGGAACAACAGGGCAAAGCGCTGCTGCTCCAGCGCGCTGTCCAGATCGTGGCGCAAACCCTCCGCGCCATGAGCGTCGATACGGGCCGCCGTGTATACAGCGGCGCCATTGCCGATGTCGTTGTCGCCGGCGTCGGCGCGCAGTTTTTCACAGGCCGCGAAGGCCTCATCCAGCGTCGTGGCGGCGGACTTGCCCGCGCAGGCGGCAATGCCGACGCTGACCGTGCACTGGCGCGACTGCGCCCCGGTTTCCACGATATGCGCTTCCACCGCGCGGCAGAGCCGCAGCGCCCAATCCCGCGCGGCCTCGCAGTTCGCGCTGGTCAGCAGGGCGAGGCTGTCGTCGCCGGCGCGCGCGAGGCAACTGTCCGGAAGCAATTCCTGGGCGGCGATAAACGCCGCCACGTCCGCCAGCAGGCGGTTGCCGCCCTCGAAGCCGAGCTGGCGTCGCAAGGGCGCGAATTGATCGATGCCGATCCACAGCAGGCTGCCGCCCAGGCCCTGGTCGAGGCGCTGGCGCAACCAGTCGCGGCTGAACCAGCCGGTCTCCGCGTCGCGGCCGCTGCCGGTTTCGGTGGCGGCCGCGCCCGAGTCGGGCTCGCTGACGATCAGTTGCGTGCAGGCTTCGCCGTCGTAGCTGGCGGCGTGCAGGCGCAGCATGGCCGCGAACGGCGCGCCGTCGGCGCCCTGGCCGTGGATGGGCAGGGCGCTGTCCGCGCCGCTTTTGAGCAGCGCCTTGAAGCGCTCGTGATCCTGGGGCGCGATCAGGTCGATGATCGGCATGCAATCGAGCTCGCCGGCATCGGCGTGGCCGAAGTGCCGGGCGAACAGGGGATTGGCGTTGATAATCATGCCGTCCGCGACATAGGCGATGGCCTGATCGGCTTCGCCCAGCAGCAGGGCGTTGCGCTGCTCGGCTTCCCGAAGTTGTTGTTTCAGGCGGCCGACCTGGCGGCGCAGTTCGACGGTTTTCAGTTCGCGCAGGGCGGCGAGCAGCAGGCGCTGGTCCTCGTCGGGAGCGACGACTTCGCTGGCGCCGGCGGCGAACAGCGCGGGCAGGTCGGCGTCCGCGCATTGCACGATGACGGAGAAATCGGCGCCGGCGCCGCGCCACTGCTCCAGCGCCGTCGCGATATCGAGTTCCGGATGCTGGTCGTCGGCGATCAGCAGGTCCCAGGGACCTTGCAGCGCGCCCGGCAAATCGCCGGCGGCGCCGATGCGTTCGGCACGGGCGACCCGGCCCGCGCTGCGAAACAGGCTCACGAGGCGCTCGCTGTCGTTATCGGAGCCATTGATGAGTAAAAGCTTGATGGTGTTTTTACGTGCCATGAGTGACCTGGTTACGTCTGCGCCTTACCGTCTGCCGCTGGCTGGGCCGTCTGCCGCTGACTCCGGAGGAGAACGCGGTTACCGGCTGGCGCGCCGCCGGTAGTCATATCGATTCGGGGCCTGGCTCCACGCAAAAACCGCTGTCGGCAGTTGCCTCACCGGCACTGCGGGACGACGCCGAACAGCATGGGTTTGTGGAACAGAAACTGATCTGTGACGCACCGCGCGGTGTGAATCCTAACGCCGCGCGGGTAAAGCCAGACTGCCAGTGAAGAAACATAGTAGTGAAGAAACATAGTAGTGAAGAAAAGCGGGTCTTGCCCGGATCATCCGTCGGATGTGGATCAGCGCACAGGAATCGGCCGCCGGGCAGCGGCCGTGGATCAGCGAGCGTTCAGTTCCGAATGCGATGCCGGCCGATGGCCGTACCCATGCGCAACGCGTGATCGGCCACCAGTTCCGCATCCCAGTTCACCGCTTCGGCGCCGAACAGCAGCACCACGGTGGAGCCCAGTTTGAAACGGCCCAGTTCCGCGCCTTTCTCCAGATGCACCGGCGCGCCCGGCAGGTCGTAGCGCACGGTGGTGATGCGGCGCGGCGGCGGCGCCACCTGTCCCGCCCAGACCGTCTCGATGCCGGCGACGATCATCGCGCCGACCAGCACCACGGCCATCGGCCCGCAGGCGGTATCGAACACGCATACCAGGCGTTCGTTGCGCGCGAACAGGCGCGGCACGTTGTCGGCGGTGACCTTGTTCACCGAAAACAGCTGGCCGGGCACGTAGGTCATCTGCCGCAGGGTGCCGGCAATCGGCATATGCACGCGGTGATAGTCGCGCGGCGCCAGGTAGATCGTGGAAAACACGCCGTTGTGGAAACGCTCGGCCAATGCCGGGTCGCCGCCGAGCAGCTCCAGCGCGCTGTAGGTCTGGCCCTTGGCCTGCAGGATGCGGCCATCCGCGATCGGGCCGGCCTGGCTGACCACGCCGTCGGCCGGGCTGACCACCGCGTCGAGGCCTGTATCGACGGGGCGCGCGCCGGCGTGCAGGGCGCGGGTGAAAAAGGCGTTGAAGCTGGCGTAGCTGGTCGGGTCCGGATCGGCGGCTTCGCTCAGGTCGATCTGGTAGCGCTGCCGGAACCAGTTGATGAAGGTGTTTTTTACCCAGGGCACTTCGCAGTCCGCGATGCGGCCGACCAGGCGCGACAGCAGATGCTGCGGCAGCAGGTATTGCATGAGGATGAACAGCAGTTCCAACGACTTTCTCCTTGGTTTTATTGCGGCCGTACCGGCGTGATTGTTCAGGCTGTCTCGACCGGGGTATCGCTGCGGTTGCCCCATTCGCCCCAGGAGCCGTCGTAGCCCTGAATGTCGGGGTAGCCCAGGATCTTCATCGCCAGGTAGGACAGGCCGGAGCGGTGATGCGTGTGGCAATGGGTGATGACGCGCCGGTCGCTGCTCAGGCCGAGCTGGTTGAGGCGCTGTTGCAGGGTGGCGGGGTCGACCAGCCGCAGGTTGCGTTCGCGGTCCATCAATTCGAGCCAGTCGAGATTGACCGCGCCGGGAATATGGCCGCCACGCGCCGCCACGGCTTTGGTGCCCGCGTACTCGGCGGGAGAGCGCGCGTCCCAGATCGCCACGCCGGCGTCGCCCAGTTGTGCTTTGATCGCGTCCAGGGTAGCGATCGGGCCGTTATGGATTCGGGCGCTGAAGTGGGAAGGTGTGCCGATGTTGGCCTGGGTTTCGACCCGATGGCCTTCATTGATCCAGGCGTGGGAGCCGCCGTTCAGATAGGAATAGCGTCGGTGTCCCAGCACGTCCAGGGTCCAGATCAGCCGGCCGGCCCAGCCGCCGCCTTCGTCGTCGTAGGCGATGACGTGGCATTCCGGCGTCAGTCCCACCTGTGAGAACAAGCGGCTCAGATCCTCGATCAAGGGCAGCTTGCCGGGAGCCGGCTTGACGCCGCATTGCAGGCTCTGGGGCGCCACGTGGACGGCGCCCGGCACATGGCCGCGCGCGTAGTTCTCGGCACTGGACAGGTCGAGGATCAGCAGGTCGGGACGCCCCAGCAGGGCTTCCAATCGCTCGGGTTCCAACAGCAGGGGTAACGAGTCGCGCTCACTCATGGCTATATCCAGTCGCTATGGAGATAAGGGGCGCTGATTGTAACGCGTGGCGGCGGGCTTGGCAGTGCCGCGGCTCAGCGCGGCCTGCTGGCGCGCCCGCTGAGCTGGTCGAGGCACAGGGATAACTGCTGGCAGAGCCGCCTGAACAGCAGCTGCTGGTTGGCGCCCGGCGCCTGCCGGCGGTTGCGGTTATCGGCGTAGACCAGGGCCAGGGGACGCTTGCCGGCGAAGACCGACATCAACAAAAAGCCGTCGCTGTCGGCGTCGGAGCGAAAAGCCTCGGGCAGATGAGGCCAGACCCGGTCGCGATTATCCGCGTCGAGACTCAGGCAGCCGGGCTTGGCCAGCAGCTGGCCGAGCAGGGTGCCGGGCGCGGGCGTCGCGCGGAACTGGCGCAATGGATCGGCGACAGCGATGCCATCGGCAAGACTCAGGCGCAGTTCGCCGCCGCTGCCGAGCAGAAACACGGCGGCGCGCTCCAGGCCGATGCCTTCGCGCATCGCCTTCAGGGCAAGATCGAAAGCAGCGCGCGGATTGCCGAGGGTGCCGGGCTCGCGCAGGCGTTGCAGTGTGCGGGTCACCAGTTCCGCATTGCTGACGCTGGCCATTTCGGGCGCGGCCTGGCGCAGCGGCGGCGGTGGTGGCGCCAGCAGATCGGCGTGGCGCCAGCGGCACAACAGGCGCGCGGCCGGCGTCAGCAACCCGGTCTCGCCCCGGCCGCGGCTCATCTCGGCGGCGGTGCGGTGGCTGTACGAAAGCAAGGTCGACAAGGGGCGCCGGCAGGCGCTCGCGGCGATGCGCAGCAGGCGCGCGCTGCGCTTGGAGTACCAGTCCCAGTCGGTTTCCTGCGCCAGCTGATTGGCGACGGCGATGGCCAGGGCCGGATGAAAGCTGCGCTCGCTCAGCCCGCCTTCGGATAATTCGGGCGGCGCGTCGAGCCGCGCTGAATTGGCCAGCCTGAGCCATTGCCGGGGCGAGCCGGCGGTGGCCTTGTGCCAGCTGAGGCGGCCGCTTTCCGGCAGCAGCCAGTATTCGCCGAGCGCCATGGCGAGATCCGGCAGCGGGCAGCCGATATGTCGGATCTGCTGGGCGCTGCTGATCGCGCCCTGGCGCGCCCGCAACATTTCCAGATCGCGCAGCGCCGGGCCCGCTTCCAGCCAGAGCAGCCACAGCGGCGCCGCCGCCAGCAGCGTCGACCAGAACACGTCTTCCGGCTGCCAGCGGCCGCTGCCTTCGGCCCACAGTCGCGCCTGCCAGGCCGCGTGTTCGCTGCGCAGCAAGGCGTGGCGATAGTCGTCGGCATAGGGATGAGCGGGGTCCAGCGGCACCGCGTCGTTGAGCAGTTTCTGAATGCGCTTGGCGCCGAGCAGGCTGATCGCGTGTTCCAGCGTGTGCACGCTGCGGTCGTAGCGGGCGAGGGCGCGGTTGGCGGCGCGAAACAGCAGCAACACCAGCGCCGGATCGGATAGCAGATGCTGGGCGAGGCTGGCGGCGTTGCCGCGGTTCTGGGCCAATTCCTCCAGGGCCGCGTCCCGCGCCAGCGGATCGACGGGCGGCTGCCGGGAGCCCAGCAGCACCAGCCATTCGCCCAGCGCGCGGGCACCGGGTGCGGGCGGATTGGAATCGGATGAGGGCATGACAGCTCCGCGCGATTTATTTTGTGGAATCTTGCCGGGCATCATGGCGCGCCCGTTGGCATTGAGCGTAGCCGTTTTTTCGCAGTCGGCTCGACGCTTTTATTCGCTTTTGTTCAATGCTCTTCCAGGCTGGCGACGATCGTGCGGAAACTCGCCATCCGCTCGGCGCTGATGCTGCCCGAGGCCAGCGCGTCCCTGAGGGCGCAATCGGGCTCCTGCTGATGGCGGCAGTCGCGGAAACGGCAGCGTCCGAGCCAGGGGCGGAATTCGATAAAACCCGATTCGATGCGCGCCCGTTCGATATGGCCGAGCCCGAATTCGCGGATGCCGGGCGAGTCGATCAGATCGCCGCCGGCGGGAAAATGGAACAGGCGGGCCGTGGTCGTGGTGTGGCGGCCTTTGCTTTCGCCCTGGGACAGATCGCCGACGCGGATATCCACGCCGGGCAGCAGCCTGCCGATCAGCGAGGATTTGCCCACCCCCGACTGGCCGACGAAGATGCTGGTGTGGTCCTGCAGTTCGGCGCGCAGGGCGTCCAGTCCCGAATCCCGCGCCGTCGAGGTCGCCAGCACCGGGTAGCCGATGGCGCGGTACTGGTCGAGCAGGGTGCCGATGGCGGCCTCGTTGCCGGGGTTGAGCAGATCGGTTTTGTTCAGCAGCAACAGCGGTGTGATGCCGATATCCTCCGCGGCGACCAGATAGCGGTCGATGAGATTGGCGAAGGGTTGCGGCTCGGGCGCGATGACGATGACGATGCGGTCGACATTGGCCGCGACCGGGCGCGGCAGGCGGGTATGCACATCGGGGCGCGCCAGCATCGAGTGGCGCGGCAGGCCGGCGACGATCACGCCGGTGCCGTTGGCGGTGGACGCGCGCCAGGCGACGCGGTCGCCGGTGACCAGGGCTTCGAGGTTGGCGCGCAGATGACAGCGCGTGATCGTACCCGCGGCCGGGCCTTCCAGGGCCTCGACATCCACCTGCCGGCCGAAGTGGGCGATGATCAGGCCCGGCTGCTCCGGTCCCAGTTCACCCTCGGATTCAAGCTGTGCCGACTGGCCGGCGCGGCCGGCGCGCGCGCGCTGCTGGGTCTGGATCCGAACGGTCTGTTGCCGGGTCAACTTGCGCTTTGCCAATCGAGGCCCCACTGCTGGCGAAAAAAATGAACGCCATTATGGCCGATCGCTTTTGTTACAATCCAGCGCCCACACCCCGTGGGTTTTCCCTCCCGACTTGCGCTGGAACCTTTATGAGCAGTGACCTGAACCTGATCTGGATCGACCTGGAAATGACCGGGCTCGATACCGACCGCGATCACATCATCGAAATCGCCACCATCGTTACCGACAGCGAGCTGAACACGCTTGCCGAGGGGCCGGTATTTGCCGTGCATCAACCCGATTCGGTGCTCGACGGCATGGATGAGTGGAATACGCGGCAACACGGGCAATCGGGCCTGACCGAACGGGTGCGCAACAGCACTGTCGATTTGCGTGCGGCGGAGCAGCAGACCATCGATTTTCTGCGCCAGTACCTGCCGGCGGGCAAGTCGCCGATGTGCGGCAACAGCATCTGCCAGGACCGGCGTTTCCTGGCGCGCGAGATGCCGGCGCTGGAGCGTTTCTTCCATTACCGCAATCTGGATGTGAGCACATTGAAGGAGCTGGTGAAGCGCTGGCGTCCGGATCTGGTTGGCGGGTTCAGCAAGAATGCCAGCCATCTGGCGTTGGATGATATTCGCGATTCGATTGCGGAGTTGAAGTATTACCGCGAGCATTTTCTTAATTTGAATTGATTTGTCGGCTGTGTAGCCGTGAATTGGCTTTTTGCAGCCTGACGGCGAGTCACGTTTCTTTGTCCCGCAACAAAGAAAAGGAGCCAAAAAGAAAGTGCACCCCAGCTGCGTAGATCGCAGCTTCGCTGCGGTTGACCACGCAAAATCGGCGCTTCACTCGGCTGCTTCAATGGGGATCAAGGTCAACATCTGACTGTAACTTTTAAAATGGATTTTTCTTTGCCTGACGGCGTGGTTGCACCTGCGGTGGGCGTCACTTTCTTTGCTTGTGCGAAAGAAAGTAACCAAAGAAACACACCCCAGCCGCGCAGATCGCAGCTTTTCTGCGATTTCCCTCGCTGCTGCAATGGGGGCCAAGGTCAACGTCTGACTGTAACTTTTAAAATGGATTTTTCTTTGCCTGACGGCGTGGTTGCACCTGCGGTG
>Ga0153956_1000761_pt1 | contig 33472 bp, 21 predicted proteins | sample TSFL040MetaG_FD_104704 | JGI IMG/M metagenome (GOLD analysis project Ga0153956, IMG submission 104704) | Attine ant fungus gardens microbial communities from Florida, USA - TSFL040 MetaG | ecosystem: Host-associated > Fungi > Mycelium > Unclassified | place: USA: Florida, Wekiwa Springs... | reverse complement strand
TCGTGACGCCGTGCGCGGTGAAGCTGTGCGGGCGGGTCTCGGCGACAGGCGGGGTGAGGTCGGTCATCCCGCTTCCCTAACGCGCTTGTTTCCCGCCGTCACCGGGGTGTGTCGATCGCTCCTATCCCGCTCTCCCGCGCAAGCGGGAGTCCAGAATCACACGCGATACCCTCGCCGCCCTGGACCCCCGCTTGCGCGGGAGAGCAGCACTCAGAAGAACAGCTTGCGGATGCTGAGCTTCACCGTGCGGCCGAGCGGATCGAGATAATCGGGCTGGTAGCTGATCGGCGTCAGGCCGGTCTGGTCGGTCACGCGCTGATGGCTGTCGAGCAGGTTGGTGATGCCGAGCGTGATGCGCATGCCGCGCGCCCATTTGTGATCCTTGATGAACTTCAGCTGCTGCGAGAGATCGGCGAACAGGCGCAGGTTGATCGTGCCGAGGCTCGAGAAATTGAGCGTCTCGGGATTGCCCGCCGTGCCGCCCTGCACCTGCGTGCCGCTCTGCCAGTTCGCGCTCATCCGCACGCCGAAGCCGTTGTTGCTGTAGCCGGCCTGCCCCTGCAACTCGTGGCGCGGCTGCCCGCCGGCGCCGGTCGCGCCGCCGTTCAGCCGGTCGATGATCGGCAAACCGTCGCGGATCAGCACCGAATCCTTGAAATGCCAGGTATGGTAGAGCGCGAACTGCAGGCGCCCGCCGGCCGGCCCCGCGCCACCGCCGCCGAACCCGCCGCGGCCGCCGCCACGGCCGCCACCGAAACCGCCGCCGCGGCCGCCGAACGCGCCTGTGCTGGGCGTCGTGCCGTCACCGCCCGATTGCCCCTGCCCGTTGGCACTCGCTGCGCCGCTGGCATCGGTGGTGCCACCGGCAGCATTATTATCCGGCGCCCCGCCGTCGCCGCCGCGCCCACCACCCTGGCCGCCATTGCGGCGGCGGAAGCCGTTCGGGAACAGCCCAGCCAGCGGATTGGGCCCGGTGCCCGCGCGGAACGCCTCGAATTCCTTCTCGATCTTCGATTTCAGCTTGAGCGACAGGTTGAAGCCCCAGCGCAGGTCCGACATGTCGGTGCGCGCGAAATTGACCGGGCGGCTGTCGATTTCTGTCAGATCGCCCTCGTCGTCGCGGATGAAGCGATCCGGGAACGCCGCCTCGATCGCCGCCGTCGCCGCGGGCAAGGCATTGGCCGAATTGAGCGTGCGGCTCTTGATATAGTTCGCGGTAATGGTGAGGTCGGTCTTGTCGAGCGGCTTGATCGTCAGGCCGAGCTTCATGACGTGACGGTTGCTGGCGAGCAGATTGGGATTCCCACCCGTAATCTGCGTCACGCTGACCGTCTGGCCGGTCTCATAGTCGAACACCCGCACGTTGGGCGTGATGATCACCGGATTGCCGATCTGCTGCGCGGTCGGCGCGCTGTCCTGATCGGTGACCGAGGCGATGAAGCGCACCTGCGGGATCGGCGCCCAATTCGCGCCATAGCCGAAGGTGGTCAGCGTGCCGAAGTCGGAGAGGTGATTGACCGCATAATTGGTGTTGAGCGAGAGCGTGCCGATCGCGCCGAGGAAATTCTTGTTCTTGCTGGTGATCGGCACGTCGAGGTTGATCTGGCCGTTGCCGATATTGCGCGTGATGCCGGGCGGCGTCGATCCCGTGCCGTCGCGCACCGAACGCGTATCGAAGCCGCTGAGCGATCCGCCGACCTTGATACTGGTCGAAACCGGTCCGGCCGGCAGGTTGAACAGCGGGCCGGAGAGCAAGGCGTTCGCTTCGCCGGTATTGGCCACGGCATAGGCCTGGTTCGGCCTGCCCGGCCGGACGACCCCGTCGAGCGAACCGAACGGATTGACCGTGGGATCGCCTGCCTTGATCGCATCGAGCAATGTCTGGTCGTCGATCGTGCCGGTGAACGTCTCGCTGTCGGTACGGTCGTAATTGCTGGTGACCGACCAGCGCCATTTGGGCGAGATGTCGCCGTTGAGCGAGATGCCCAGATGCGTGTCGATCTCCGAATTCTCCTGCCGCAGCGGCGCGAAGCCGTTCAACGCGCGATCGACCTGCACGTCCTCGCCGAACGGTGAGAAGGGATTGCTCGCCGGGAGCGTGAATCCGACGGTCGGCAGACCCTGCAGTGCCTGGCTGCCGGTCGCCTCGATCCGGCCGTTGATCGTCGCCGAGACGTTGCCGAGAATGATCCGGTTGAACACCAGGTTCGCGCTGAAATCGTGGCTCGACGGCAGCAGGGTGCGATAGCGGCCGGGATCGTACGTCGTCGGATCGCCCGCCGTACCGACGAAATCGGTGAGCGTGGGCATCGCGTTCGGAATGCCCGCGACGGTCGCCGTCCCCAGCGCAGGGTCGATCACGCCGCCCGGCAGCAGGCCGACGACATTGCCGCCCGGCGTGAAATAATCGTTCGGGTCGGGCTTGATGTCGCGATCGCTCTCGAACAGCGCGTCGCTGGTCTTGTAATCGAGATGCAGGTTGACGCGGCCCTGCTTGTTGATGCGCAGCACGTCGAGCGAGGCTTCGGGGCTGTTGCGCCCGCCCGCTGTCGCGGCATTGTCCGATCCTTCGGTGGTGATCGCGCGGAAACGCGGTCGCAGCACGATATTCACCACCCGCTGGTCGGCGGTGTAGCCGTATTTGAGCGCGACTTCCTCGGGCAGGATCTCCGCGCGCAGGATCGCCTCGGTCGGCAGATCGCGGATTTCGGCGAAGCTCGAGATGCGGCGGCCGTTGAGCAGCACCACCGGCGCGCCGCCGCTGCCGCGGTCGCTGCGCGTCTCGGGCGCGAGTTCGTCGAGCAGATCGGCGATCGTGCTGACGCCGTAGGAACGTATGTCCGCCGGGCTCAGCGTTTCCTCGGGCGGAATGTCGCCGATCACCGAGCCGGGTGGCTTCTGCCCCTGCACCACGATATCCGGCGTGTCGTCGCCGGTATCGTCGCCGGTATCGTCGGGGGCCGGCGCGGGCGGCTTCGGCGTGGACGGCTTGCTATGCTGGGCGATGGCGGGAGACGCCATCGCCGGGATTGCCACGCTCACCACCAACCAGCCGAACCGACGCATAAGGACTCCGCAACACTCCCGAATCGGCCCTGTAGCGTCGCTTTGTCGCAAAATTATCGCAGCGCAGCACAAGGCCTGCGAATTTCTCTGCTGATGCCGGATTGCGCGGGGCTGAACGAAGCGCGGTCAGCGCAGGAGGTGGATCACACCGGGAGCGATCTCGCGCCAGCCGCGCGGTGCCAGCCGGTCGAGCGCGGGACGGTCGATCGCCGCGCCGTCGCGCACGTGCACGATCAGCCGCCCCGCGCGCTCCGCCGTCTCGACCACGTTCGCGCTACCGCCGAAGGCGTCGGCAATGTCCGGAGCGGGGCTCGCCGTGCCGCCTTGCCGCGCCGCGCGAATCTCGCCCGCGACCTGGTCGGCGATCGGGCCGAGCACGACTTGCAGCGCGTCGCCGCCGGGCCGCACGAAGCCCCGCGCGCCGAGCGCCTTCAGCGCCGCCTCGTCCGCCCGCGCGGGATCGGCCAGCCGCAGCCGCAGCCGCGTGGTACAGGCATCGACCACGACGAGATTGCCGGCTCCGCCCAAAGCGGCGACGAACGCCGTGCCGCGCTCACCGGCCGGAACCGGGGCCGCAGCGACGGGCGCCGCCTCAACCTCGCGCCCCGGCGTCTTCAGATCCAGGCGCACGATGCAGAAGCGGAAGATCGCGTAATAGAGCGCAAAATAGACCGCCCCCACCGGGATCAGCAGCAGCGGGCGCGTCGCGAGCCCGTAGTTCAGCACGTAATCGAACAGCCCGGCCGAGAAGCCGAAACCCAGCTTCACGCCGAGCACGTCCATGATCACCATCGCGAGGCCTGTCAGCGCCGCGTGGATCACGAACAGGATCGGCGCCAGGAACATGAAGGTGAACTCGATCGGCTCGGTCACGCCGGTAAGCAGCGAGGTGAGCGCGAGGCTGAGCAGCAGGCCGCCCACCGCCTTGCGCCGCTCCGGGAGCGCCGAGCGGTACATGGCGAAACAGGCGGCGGGCAGGCCGAACATCATGACCGGGAAGAAGCCGCTCATGAATGCACCGGCATGCGGGTCTCCGGCGAAGAAGCGCTTCAGATCGCCCGTCGCGCCGTGGAAATCGCCGAGGATGAACCACGCGATGTTGTTGAGGATATGATGCAGCCCGGTGACGATCAGCAACCGATTGAGCAGGCCATAGGCGAACAGGCCGAACGGCCCGGCCGAGACGACCCAGCGGCTGAGCGTATCGATCGCCGCCTCGAGCGCGGGGAAGCCGAGCCCGAAGGCGAGCGCGAACACGATCCCGGCAAAGCCCGAGGCGATCGGCACGAAGCGCCGCCCGCCGAAAAAGGCGAGATAATCAGGTAGCTTGATCGTGGAATAGCGATTGTAGAGCCAGCCGGCGGCAAGGCCCGACAGGATACCGGCGGGGACGCTCAATTTGTCGAGCTCGGCACTGCGCCACGCGGCGGAGGCCATGTCCTTGCCCGCTTGGTCGGCAAAGGCGGCGGTAACATCGGGCGGCACGTGGAGCAGCGCCTTGGCCCCCTCGACCGTCACCAGATAGGCGACCGCGCCCGCCAGTCCGGCCGCGCCGTTATTCTCGCGCGCCAAACCCACCGCAACGCCGATCGCGAAGAGCAGGCCGAGATTGGAAAAGATTGCCTGACCCGCCGCCGCGACGAAGGCGATGTTCAGCATGTCGGGCTGGCCGAGGCGCAGCAGCAATCCCGCCACCGGCAATACCGCGATGGGCAGCATCAGCGCGCGGCCGAGCGGCTGGAGCGTGTCGAGACGCAGGCGCATCAGGCGGCTCCTTCCAGCAGAGCGCGGACTTCGGCGGCGGTGCCGCAGCCGAGCGCGCGGATCGCCAGCGCGCGGCACTGGTCCATCGTCAGCGTGCGCACCTTCGCCTTGAGCGCGGGGATCGTCGCCGGGGTCGCCGAAAGCTCGGTGACGCCGAGCCCGATCAGGATCGGCGCGGCGGCAGGATCGGAGGCGACGCCGCCGCATACGCCGAGCCAGCGGCCATGCTTCGCGGCGCCTTCGCTAGCCAGCGCGATCAGCCTGAGCACCGCCGGATGCAGCGCATCGATCAGCGCGGCCACGGCCGGATTGCCGCGATCGGCGGCGAGCGCATATTGCGTCAGATCGTTGCTGCCCACCGACAGGAAATCGGCGTCGCGCGCCAGGCTCTCGGCGAGCAGGGCGGCGGAAGGCGTCTCGACCATGATACCGAGCGGGACGGCAGCATCCACGCCGAGTTCGGCGCGTACTTCATCCAGCAACGCGCGTGCTACCGCCAGCTCGGTCGTGTCGACCACCATCGGCAGCATGATGCGGCATTGCGCCGCGCGCACGCCGCGCAGGATCGCCCGAAGCTGCACCTTGAAGAGATCGCGCCGCGCGAGCGAAAAACGGATGCCGCGCGCGCCGAGCGCCGGATTCTCCTCATGCGGGAAGGGCAGATACGGCACCGGCTTGTCGCCGCCGATATCGAGCGTGCGCACGATCAGCGGGCGGCCCTCGAGTCCCTCGGCCACCGCGCGATAGGCGGCGGCTTGCTCGTCCTCGTCGGGCGCGGCGTCGCGGTCGAGGAACAGGAATTCGCTGCGCAGCAATCCGCAGCCCTCGGCTCCCAGCGATACCGCACGCGCGGCTTCGTCCGCGCCGGCGAGGTTGGCGAAAACCTCGATCCGCGTGCCGTCGGCCATACGGCAATTCTCGGCCGCCGCGGCGGTCTCTGCGGCAGCGCGCGCGCGCTGCGCAGAGGCCCTTTGCTGCGCAGCATCGAGTGCCTCTGCATCCGGCTTCGAGTCCAGCGTTCCGGCATCGGCGTCGAGAATCACGCGTGCGCCGTCCGTCACTTCCAGCACTTCCGGGCCGAGCGCGACCAGCATCGGCACGCCCGCCGACGCGGCGAGGATCGCGACGTGCGAGGTCGGGCCGCCAAAGGCCGTCGCGATGCCGGCGATGCGCGCCGCGTCGAGCGCGAGGAATTGCGAGGGCAGCAGTTCGTCGGCGATCAGCACCGCGCCTTCGGGCACTCGGGGTGTCGCCGCCGTCTCACCCGTCAGTGCGGCGATGATCTGGCGCTCGATATCCTTCAGGTCGGCGATGCGCTCGATCAGCAGCGCGTCGCCGGTGGCGCGGATCGCCTCCGCATGCGCGCGCGTCGCAGCGCGCCAGGCGAACGCCGCGCTCTTGCCCCCGGCGATCAGCCGCCCGGCCTCGGCGATCAATTCCGGGTCTTCTGCCAGCGCCTGATGGGCCGCGGCGATGCCCGAACTGTCCTCGCCCGCTGCGCTTGCGAATGCCATGCGCGCTTGCGCCAGCGCACCACTTTCCTGCGCGACGCCCTGCCCTTGTTCGGCGACGGCAATGTCGCCCACCATGAATCGGAATGCCGGGCCGATCGCCAAGCCCGGCGCAGCGCGGACGCCATGCAGTATTCCGTCCGCGGCGACTTCTGCTACAGCGGCGACAGCCGGTGCGTGCGCCTCCTCGCCCATCCCGCTCTCGATCAGCGTCGCGACCGCCGCCACCGCCGCGCGCGCGTCCGGCCCGCGCGCGGCGATCGCGATCTCGTCGCCGTGGCGGATACCAGCCGCCAGCAGCGCGACGATGCTGCGGGCGTTAGCAGGCTTGCCGTGCGCGGCGATCGACACTTCGGCGGCGAGCGGCTTCAGCGCCGCAACGATCCGCGCCGCCGGGCGGGCATGGATGCCGTTGGCGAGCGGCACCTGGATCGTGCAATGCGCGGTGTCTTCGCCGACCGCATTCGCCGGACCGGAGACATCGAGCGCCGCGATCTCTGCGATCACGTCGCCCGCCTCGACTCTGCGATCAAGCGTAGACACCGTGACGGTGAAGCCCTCACTCGCTACGGTGATCGGCGTGATCAGGCTCTTGGCGTGCGTCGCCACCGCATCGAGATCGACCGCGATCAGCGGCTGGCCCAGCGCGACACGATCGTTGTCTCTCACCTTGGCCGCGAACCCCGCGCCCGCCAGCGCGACCGTCTCCAGCCCGATATGGATCAGCAGTTCGGCCCCGTTGGCGAGGCGCAGCGTCACCGAATGGCCGGTCGGCGCGACCGCGATCACCGTCGCGTCGCACGGCGCGCGGACCACGCCGTCGAGCGGATCGATCGCGAGCCCCTCGCCCATCATCCGCTCGGCGAACACCGGATCTGGCACCGCATCGAGCGCGCTCGCCCAACCGGCCATCGGCGCGTGGAGCGTGACCTTGCTCATCGCGCGGTCTCCAGCTGCACGCCGGCGATCGCCCAGAGCGGGTTCGGCCCGCGCGCGGTGTAGGTGAAGCACAGATCGTGCGCGCCGCTCATCGGCGGCAGCTTCGCCGACAGGCGCGTGACGCCCGGATTATGCGCGGCCGGTGCGAGCGGGAGAGTCGCAACGCGCTGCCCGTCGCAGCCGTCGCGCACCTCGAACTCGCCGTCCGGCGTCGCGGGTGGGGCGAAGTGGATGGTGTCGATGTCGTGGCCGATCTGGAAGTTGAACGGCAGCTGCCCGACCTGGATCGCGATCGACGTCACGCCGTCCATCGGCGCGGCCTCATACGTCCAGCACGGCGCCTCGATATCGATCAGGAACGCGGCGCGCTTGCCGGTCGCGGGATAATCGTCCTCCAGCCGCAACGGCACCTTCTGGCTGCACAAAGCGAGCTGCGTATCGTCGCGATGGCGTAGCGCAGCAGCAGTGATCGGCAGATCGATCGCACCGGGCTGCCCGGCGCCATCGAGGAAGCTCGCGGCACGCAGGCGGCCGGGAACGGCCGCGGCAAAAGGCTTTTCATACACCGGCGAAGTCGCGCTCGGCGCGCTGCCGTCGAGCGTGTAGCGGATCGGCAGGCCCGGTTGCCCTGCGAGCGCGATCCGCGCCTTGGCGCCATCGGGGGAGAGCGTCGCGACCGGGCGGAACACAGCCTCGCTCCCGGCAATGCCGAGCGCCTTCATCCGCACCATCTGCGGCGACAGGCGGCGGACGAAATCGGCGAAATCGCGCCTGCCGCCAGCCGACCAGCCGAGTTCCGCCACCGCCGAGGCACGCGGGAAGGCCATCTGCGCCGCGCGCGCATCGCCGCGCACGTGCTCCGTCCACAAATTTCCCTGCACGCCCAGCACATGCGCTTGAGCATCCCTAGGGATCGAGGCCGGCGCGGGATCGAACGCATAGACATCGGCGAGCGCGATCAGCGCGCCGCGCCCCGGACCCTCGGCCGCGTCCACGCCTTGCCGATTGTCGAAATACAGCACCGGCGCGGGCGACAGCACCGTGTCGTGCCCGGCCTTGGCCGCCGCCACCGCGCCGTCCACGCCGCGCCAGGACATCACCGTCGCGTCGGCCGGCACGTCGCCTTCGAGGATCTCGTCCCAGCCGATCAGCTTGCGCCCGTGCGCGGCAAGATACTGGCCGATTCTTGCAACGAACCAGCCCTGCAACTTGTCCTCGCTGGTGATGCCCAGCGACTTCATCTTCGCCTGGATCGCGGGCGATGCATTCCACTGTTCCTTCGTCGCCTCATCGCCGCCGACATGGATATAGCGCGACGGGAACAGTTTCATCGTCTCGTCGAGCACGTCCTCGATGAAGCGGAAGGTGCTGTCATCGGCGTTGTAGAGCCACGGGAACACGCCGTAATCGCTCTCGGTACCCGGCGGGACCGGCACGCCCATGCCGAGCCTGGGATAGGCACGGATCGCGGCAAGCGCGTGGCCGGGCATTTCGATCTCGGGCACGACCGTGATGTGGCGCGCCGCCGCGTAGGCGACGATCTGGCGGATTTGCGCCGCGGTGTAGAAACCGCCTTCGACCGGCAGCGGCGGCGCGCCGGGCGCGATGGCACCGCGACGCCACGCGCTGATACTGGTGAGCTTCGGATACTTGGGGACGGGCAGCCGCCAGCCCTGATCGTCGACCAGATGCCAGTGCAGCACATTCAGCTTGTTCGCCGCCATCGCGTCGATCAGGCGCATCACGAACGCGGGCGACTGAAAGTGCCGCGCGCTGTCGAGCATCATCCCGCGCCATGCGAAACGCGGCGCATCCTCGATCGTGACGGCAGGAATTGCGCGAGCTTGCGCCTCGGTCAGCAACTGCCAGAGGCTGACCGCGCCGTAGAACAGCCCGGCGTCACCAGTCGCGGCGACCGTGATCCCGTCCGGCATGACGATCAGCCGATAGGCTTCGGGACCGAGACCCTGCGTCCGGACGAACCGGATCGCACCGCCGTTCGCGACACCGACCGTGCCCAGCCGGGTCTTCGCCGTCAGTTCGGAAAGCCGCTCGACTGCGGCGCGGGCTCCCGCGTCGTGGAGTGGAATCGCCACCGTCAGTACCTTGGGCAGTGGGAACGCACCCTGCCCGGCCGTCTCCACCGCCGGCTGCGGCAGCAGCGCCGGCGCGGTCTGCGCGGCGGCCGGTGCGGCCAGCCCCATCGTCAGCAACAGGGCAAGCCGCCCGATCATGCCTGTCTCCGCCACTCGGCCCGCCGCGACACGTATCGCGGCGGGCCGGCGAATGCCAATCGTGTCAGAAGTTGACGTTGAGCGTGCCGAGGAACTTGCGGCCGGTCCTGTACACGCCCCGCGCCAGCAGCGGGGTGTCGGCATAGGAGTAATATTCCGAGTCGGTCAGGTTCATCGCCGAGGCGGTGAAGCTGATCTGCTTCGTGAAGTTGAACGTCGCCGAGGCGTCGAGATTGTCGGTGCCGCGCACCCACAGATTGTCGGCGCGATCGATGCCGGTGAAGTATTTCGAGCGCCAGGTATAGGTCGCCCGCAACGCGATCGGACCATGCTCCCAGAACGGGCTGAAATTCACCTGGTGCCGCGAATTGTACGGCAACGGCGAGCCGTTCGTGGCGTGGCCGTCCGAATAGGTGTAGTTGACGAGTGCGCCGAAGCCCCAGGGCAGGTTCTGCTGATAGGCGACCGCGAAGCCGCGCACCGAGGCCGAACCGGCATTGTACGGCCGGCTGATCGCATAGGTCGTGATCGTCTTCAGCGACTCGTTGTAATGATCCTCGGGGCGGGTTTCCTGCAGGATGTAATTGCCGATATCCTTGTAGAAGACCTCGCCCGACAGGATCGAATGGTTCGAGAAATACCATTCGAGCGACGCGTCGTAATTGGTCGCCTCGTACGGGTCGAGGTTCGGATTGCCGCCGCCGCCGGTCAGGATCTGGTCCGACAGCCAGAAATAGTTGGTCATGTCGGCATAGTTCGGCCGGGCGATGACCATCGAGCTGGCGAAGCGGAAGATCAAATTCCGCTGCAGGTTGATCGCCACGTTCACGCTGGGCAGGAAGTTGTGATAATGCTTGCGCGTGGTTTCCCACGTATAATCGGCCGCGACGCTGCACCCGAGCAGGGGATTCTGCGGCGTGCAGACATAGCCCGAGCTGGCGCTCTTGGTATCGACATAACGCAGGCCGACATTGCCGCGTAGCGCGCCCTGCTCGAAATTGGCCTGTGCGTAGGCGGCGTTGATGTTCTCCTGCACGTCCCAGTTGCCGGCGGTGAACTCGGCCGCAGCGAATTCGGATTCCTGCGGCAACGTGCTCAGGCTCTGGACGTACTGGACCATCGCATCGCCATCGACGCGGAAGCGATCGGTCATCTGGCTATTGAGACCGTCGAAACCGCTCAGATAATTGCTCGGCACCTGCGTCGCATCGAACTGCGAAGCCGGCACGGCTATGCCCGAGAGCGTCGCTCCGGTATAAGCCTGGGTGGTTTCGTGATGACGGTATTTGTAGCCGAGCTGGATGCTCTTGAGCGTGCTGTCGAACTTGATCGTCACGTCGCCCTGGGCATAGCGCTCCTTGTCGCCTGTCGGCTTGTCGACCAGGTTGCCGCCCCAGCCAGGATCGGTGACGAACGCCGCCGGATTGCCCAGCACGTCGGTCGCATAGCTGATCGTGCCCGGCGTCTTGGGCGCGTTGGCGATGTTGACGTCGTAATCCGCCCAATTGAGGAATTCGAGAAACACCTGGTGCTTCGAGCCGCCGTCGGCGGTCGAGATGCCGCCTTCTACGGCGGCGTCGATGCGGTCGTCATGCCACTCGAGCTTGCCGTGATAGGTGTTCGAATGCATCTCGGCGAGGCGGTATTGCGCGTCCGACACCGACAAAGCGTGCTTGAACGTCGCGTCGGTGACGATGCCGTTCTGCACCGTCAGCCCGGTCAGCTGCCCGGCGCTGTTCCAGGTATTGCCCGGGAACGCATAGAGCGACTGGTTGAAGTTGTTGTAGGACGCATCGATCCGCAGCCAGTCGAAGGTCGCGGTCAGATGCTCCATCGGGCGCCACTGCGCGGCCACCGTATAGGTGTTGCGCAGGCGGGTCTGCTCGAAATAGCTGGTGCCGAACGCGTTCGGGAAGCGCGCCTTCGGGTTGGCCGTCAGCGTCGTGGCGCAGGCGCCGGTGCAATTGCCGTCGGCGATCGAGCTCGCGCCGCCGCCGCTGTTGCCGTCCCAGAAATCGGCGGTGATCGTGCCGTAGCTTTCCACGCCGTCACGGCGCAGGTGATCCTCGGCGCGGTTGTACGAGGCGAGCAGACCGAGCGTGTCATCGGCGTTGTGCCAGCTGATCAGCGCGGAGCCCTGGAAATCGGCCTTTTTCGAGCGATCGTTGTAGAGCCCGCCGGCCGAGACAGCGACGGTCAGCGGCTTCAGGTCGAGCGGCTTGCGCGTGATCACGTTGACGGTGCCGCCGATCGAGCCCTCGTCGAGCCATGCCTCGGTCGACTTGTGCACATCGACGCGGTCGACCAATTGCGGCGCGAGCAAGGCATAGTTGAAGGTGCGGCCCGGCGTATCGAGAATGAACCAGTCCGCGGACGCGACGGTCTCACCGTTGAGCAACGTACGATTGAGCGCCGGATCGATGCCGAGGATCGACACCTTCTCGCCCTGGCCGAACGCACGATCGACCGTGACGCCCGGGACGAGCGTCAGCGCCTCGGCGACATTGGTATTGGGGAATTTGCCGACATCCTCGGCGCTGATCGAATCGACGATCGAATTGGCGTTGCGCTTGACGTTGAGCGCGGTGGCCAGCGAGGCGCGGTAGCCGGTGACGACGACGTCGTGCGACTGGTCCTGGTCGTCCGTCTGCGCGGCAGCGTCGGTCGCTGCCGCAGGAGGCGTGGACGCCGCAGGCTTGGTGTCGCTCGCATGCGCCGCCGTGGCGCCGAGCGCCAACGTGCTAACCGAGAGCATCAGGAATCGTGTAACGGTCATGTACGGTCTCCCCATTCCCCTTCGCCGTCTATGCGGCAATGCCAATTGATTACCAATCACTGACCAATGACAGGACCATGTTCCATACCAATGTAGCCGTCAAGAAGCTTTTTTGCAACATTTGACGTTGAAATGTCATTTTATGCTGGCAAATGGTATTTTATTGGTCTTATATCAGGAGCGACGACGTGATGAGTACCGGGGGGATGCAGAGCCGATGAAGCTGGCCGAACGGATTGGAACGCTGGGAGAAAGCAGCGCGCCGCTCTATCAGCAGATGCAGGATGCCTTGCGTCAGGCGATCGCCTCGCAGGCACTCAAGCCGCAGGAAGCGCTGCCGCCCGAGCGCGATATCGCGACCGAATTCGGCGTATCGCGCATCACCGTGCGCAAGGCGCTGGACGGGCTGGTCGGTGACGGGCTGCTGACGCGCAAGCAGGGCGCGGGCACGTTCGTCGCGGGCCGGGTCGAGAAGCAATTCTCCAAGCTCACCTCCTTCTCCGAGGACATGGCCTCGCGTGGCCGCACGCCGCGCAGCGAATGGATTCAGCAAAGCGTCGGTGCGGTGAATTCGGACGAGTCGCTGACCTTGGGCCTGAGCCCGGGCAGCCGCGTCTATCGCTTCCACCGCATCCGCTTTGCCGACGAGCAGCCGATGGCGCTCGAATATTCGACCATTCCCGGCTTCGGCCTGCCCGGGCTCGAGACGGTGGGGAGCTCGCTCTACGAAGCGCTCTATGCTGCGGGACACCGCCCGGTGCGCGCGCTGCAGCGCTTGCGCGCGGTGCTGTTCAACGCCGAGCAGGCGCAATTGCTCGGCGTCGAGGCCGGCGCGCCGGGGCTGTTCATCGAGCGCCGCGGCTTCCTGGAGGACGGACGCGCGATCGAGATGACGCACAGCTGGTATCGCGGCGATGCCTATGATTTCGTGGCCGAGCTGAACGCGCTGGCATGATCGACCCTGAATCGACCCTGATGTTCGCGGAAGCCCGCGAAGCCGGCGCCGTGGTGGCGCGCCAGCGCGCGGCCAATGCCACGCTGGTTGCCGGGCTCGTCGAGCGGCTGCGCGCGAAGCCTCCGCGCGGGGTCGCCACCGTTGCGCGCGGCAGCTCGGATCATGCCGCGACCTTCGCCAAATACCTGATCGAGACGCATCTCGGACTGCCGGTGAGTTCGTCGGCGCCCTCGGTCAGCTCGGTCTATCATGCCGCGCCCGAACTCGACGACACGCTCCTCATCGCGATCTCGCAATCGGGCCGCAGTCCCGATCTGCTGACCGCGGTCGAAGCCGGCAAAGCGTCCGGTGCGCTGGTCGTGGCAATGGTCAACGACGAGAGTTCGCCGCTCGCCGCGATGGCCGACGCGCCGCTGCCGCTCCGCGCCGGGCCGGAGCGCAGCGTGGCGGCGACCAAGAGCTATATCGCAGCGCTGGCCGCGATTCTCGACCTGGTCGCGGCGTGGAGTGGCGACGATGCGCTGGTGACGGCGCTCGACGCCGCGCCGGCTTTGCTCGAATCGGCATGGCAATGCGAATGGCCCGCTCTGGTCGACGGCCTGCGCGAGGCGCGCGGGCTCTACGTGATCGGGCGGGGCATCGGGCTGGGCGTGGCGCAGGAAGCCGCGCTCAAGTTCAAGGAAACCTGCGGGCTGCATGCCGAGGCGTTCAGCGCCGCCGAGGTGCGCCACGGACCGATGGCGCTGGTCGGCCCCGATTTCCCGCTGCTGGTGTTCCGCCAGGACGATCAGACCGCCGAAGGGATCGACGCGTTGATCGCCGAAGTCGGCGCGCGTGGCGGCACGGTCTATCTCGCCGGCGGCGACGTGCCCGGCGCAACTTTGCTACCTACGCCAGCCGCACCCGCCGTGCTGCAGCCGATGATGCAAATCCAGGCCTTCTACCGCGCGGTCAACGCGCTGTCGGTCGCGCGCGGCTTCGATCCCGATCGCCCGCCGCACCTGCGCAAGGTGACCGAGACGGTATGAGCGCGCTCGCGATTCTGAACGGTCCGATGCTGATCGGCGACACCATCGTCGAGGGCAAGGCCGTGCTCATTGAAGGCGAGCGCATCGCCGCGGTGATCGACGCCGACGCCGTGCCTGCGGACGCCACCCGGCACGATCTCGCGGGCGCCACGCTGGCGCCGGGCTTCATCGATTCGCAAGTCAATGGCGGCGGCGGCGTGCTGTTCAACGATTCGCCGACGGTCGAGGCGATCGCGGCGATCGGCGCGGCGCACCGGCGCTACGGCACCACCGGCTTCCTGCCGACGCTGATCAGCGACGACCTCGACGTGGTGCGCGAAGGCGTGCGCGCGGTGGATGCGGCGATCGCAGCCGGCGTGCCCGGCGTCCTCGGCATCCATATCGAAGGGCCGTTCCTCAACGTCGAGCGCAAGGGCATTCACGATCCCGCCAAGATCATCGCGCTCGACGACGAGGGATTCGCCACGATCACCGGCCTGAAACGCGGGCGGACGCTCGTGACGCTGGCGCCGGAACGCACCACGCCGGCGATGATCGCGCGACTGCATGACGTCGGCGTGATCGTCGCCGCCGGCCATACCGACGGCAGCTATGACGATATACGCGCCGCGCTCGATCACGGCGTGACCGGCTTCACGCATCTGTTCAACGCGATGTCGCCGCTCACTTCGCGCGAGCCGGGGGCGGTCGGCGCGGCGCTCACCGATCCCGGTTGCTGGTGCGGGCTGATCGTCGATGGGCGCCACGTCCATCCGGTGACGCTGCAAATCGCGCTGGCCGCGAAATCCGCCGAGCGCCTGATGCTGGTGACCGATGCGATGCCGAGCGTCGGGCAGGCCGAGAAGAGCTTCGTGCTCAACGGCCAGCGCATCACCGTGGTCGATGGCGTGTGCGTCAATGCCGACGGCACGCTCGCCGGATCGGACCTCGACATGGCGGCGGCGGTGAAGAACGCGCAGGCGATGATGGGCGTTTCGTTCCCGACCGCGCTGGCGATGGCGGCGCGCCACCCCGCAGCGTTCCTGCGGCTCGAGGCCAGCCACGGCCGGATCGCACCGGGCCTGCGTGCCGATCTCGTCGCGTTGCATCCGGATGGCGACGTCGCGGCGACCTGGATCGCCGGCAGCGCTGCCTGATCAGCCGAGCAGGGCGTAGCCCAGCCGCGCGGCGCGGCTCCATTCGCCCATCCGCGCCAGCCGCGCAGCGGCGCGCCACATCCCGTCACGCGAGCCGCCCGCCGAGACGTGATCGATCAGGATCGCGAATCCTTCGCCGCGCAGTGCGTCGGGCGAATAGACCAGACCATGCGCCAGCCGCTCGCGCACCCAGGCGGTGACGCCTTTATGCGCGAATGCGGCATCCAGATCTTCGAGCGTCGGCAGCGCCTTCGCGTCGCCGGTCGGATCGGTTCGTCCTTCGACGCGCGCCAGCGCCGCAGCGCGCGCGACGAGCGCGCCGTAATTCTGCGTGACGATGTGGCGATTGCTCACCTGATCGGGCGAGCGACGATAACGCACCAGCGGCTCGGACAGATTGTCGAGTTGCGTGACTTCGGCCGCCCGCAACCAGAGATCATAATCCTCGCAATGCCGGTAGGCGGCGCGATAGCCGCCGAGCGTGCGCAGCACCTCGGTGCGCGCCATCACCGAGGGGTGAACGAGCGGCGAGTAATGCCCGAGCGCCTCGCGCACCGCTTCGGGCCCGACCGGGCGCGACCAACTCGGGCCGAGCGAGCGCCCTTCGGGATCGATGTCCTCAGCCTGCCCGCCGAGCACGCCGCATTCGGGATGTTCGGACAGGAACGCGACCTGCCGCTCGAAGCGATCTGGCAAGGCGATGTCGTCGCCGTCCATCCGCGCGAACAAGAGCGCGCGCGCCTCGTCGAGCATGCGGTTGAGGCTGGCGATCAGCCCGCGATTCTCCTGATGGATCGCGCGGATACGCGGATCGCGCGCGGCGAAATCGTCGATGATCGCCGAGGAGCCGTCGGTCGATCCGTCGTCGACGATCAGGAATTCGAAATCGCCGAAGCTCTGCGCCAGGATGCTCTCGATCGCCGCGCCGAGATAGCGCGCGTCGTTATACACGCTCATCGCGACCGAGATTTGTGGCGTCGAAGATGGCGAATGTGACGACAAGGGCGAACGTCTCCGTGGCGGATCTCAATCCTCCCCCGCCAGGGGGGAGGATTGGATCGATGCCAGTGGGCTTAACAGCCAGCGGTAAACAAGTTCTGGACCTTCATCTTTCCTCCACGCTCGCGCGCTAGGACACCTCGACACGCATGGATAAAGACGCGCCGCCGATGAGTTCCGCCTCCCCAGCCGCCGACAAAGGCTCGTTCGGCGCGCAGATCATGCGCGCGGTGGCGTGGCGCTCGGGCAGCCAGATGATCGCGCAACTGATCATGTGGGCGGGAACCTTCTTCGTCATCCGCATCCTCGATCCGCGCGATTACGGCCTCTATGCGATGACGCAGAGCGTGCTGGTGTTCCTCGGCCTGCTCAACGGCCAGGAATTCGCCGGCTCGCTGGTTCAGGCGCCAACCATCACCAAGCGCCATATCGCGCAAGTGTTCGGGCTGCTGCTGGTGCTGAACGGGCTGATCGCGATCGCGCAGTTGATCGTCGCACCGTATGCCGCCGAGTATTTCCACCATCCGATCGTCGCGACGATGCTGCGCGTGCAGGCATTGCTCTATCTCTCGACGCCGCTGATCGCGATTCCGGGCGCCTTGCTCAGCCGCGATCTCAACTATCATATCCAGGCCAAGGTCAATCTCGGCTCGGCGCTGATCGGTGCGGCGGTGTCGCTCGGCATGGCGCTGATGGGGTTCGGCGTGTGGACGCTGGTGATCGCGCCGATCTGCTGCTTCTGGACGCGCGCGATCGGGCTGACCATCGCGGCGCGGATGCTGGTATTGCCGAGCTTCGACCTGCGCGGATCGGGGCACATGATCCGCTATGGCGGGGCGATGCTGGCGAGTTCGTGCTTCTGGCTGTTCCAGACGCAGGCCGACGTGCTGATCGGTGGGCGCAGCATCGATGCGCACGATCTCGGGCTGTATGCGGAAGGCTTGTTCCTCGCGCAGATCGTGACGACCAAGTTCGTGCCGCCGCTCAACGATGTCGCCTTCTCGGCCTATTCCCGCCTTCAGCACGATCGCGAGGCGGCGGCGCGCGCGTTCGAGAAATCGGTGCGGCTGATCCTCGTCGCCGCGCTGCCATTCTACGCAGGACTGGCGGTCACTGCCGAACCGTTCGTCAGCGTGGTGCTGGGCGACAAGTGGCTCGACATGGCGCCGATCGTGCGGCTGCTCGCGCTGGCGATGCCACTGGTAACGGTGCAGATATTGTTTACGCCGGCGACCACTGCGCTCGGTTACGCGCGGATCCAGGTCTGGTCGGCGGCGGCGGGCGCGGTGATCATGCCGATCGCCTTCTTCCTCGGCGCGCGCTACGGCGCGGTCGGCCTGGCCTGGAGCTGGGTGGCCGGTTTCCCGCTGCTCACGATCGTGACGGCCAAACTGTGCATCCCGATCATCGGCACCAGCGCCAGGCGGCTGTGGCAAGCGGCTTTGCCGTCCTTGCTCGCCTCGATCGGCATGGCGGCGGTGGTCGTGATCGTCGACAGCTTCGCGCACGGCCTGCCGGCACTGCCACGCCTCGGACTGCTCGTCGCGTCGGGCGTGCTGGCCTACGCCGTTTTGACCCTGCTGGTCGCGCGCGATGTGCTGGGCGAGATGCTCGGCCTGCTCAAGCTCAAGATGGCGCGGCAGGGTTGACGATATTCCTTCTCCGAATGTGCTGAGCTTGTCGAAGCACTGCCCTTACTTCGAGAGAAGGACAGCCCTTCGACAAGCTCAGGGCAGTCGGAACTAGGCGGCTATGCGCATCGCGTCGAAATCGGACAGGCTCACGGTCAACGGGCGATTGTCCTCTAGCGCTACGACGGCGCCCGCGACATCCTGCGCGAACGCGAAATCTTGGATCGCCCAACCCTCGCCGCCCGCGCATAGCCGCGCTGGCCCATCGACCGATACCTCGAACGCGTCGAGCGAATAGGACAGGCCCTGCCCGATCGCTTTTACGAACGCTTCCTTGCGCGCCCAGCAATCGAAGAAGGCGCGCGTCGCACGATCTTCGGGCAACGCGGCGAGCGCCGTGCATTCGCGCGGGCCGAACAGGCCCTTGGCAATATCCGCGCAATCGATCGCCCGGTTCAGTTGCTCGATATCGACGCCGACCGGCACGCCCGCAATCGCTAGCGCCCAATGCTCGCCGCTGTGTGAGAGGCTGAACTCCGGGCCACCCGCGAGTGTGGGCTTGCCGAACGCGCGTTCCACGAAGACCAACGCCTCGGGCGCGACACCCATCCCGGCCGCGAGGCATTGCCTCAGCCGCGCGCGGCGCACGACGAAGCGGCGCCGGTCGCGCGCGAAACGGAAACGCGCCGCCTTCTCACGTTCTTCAGGCGCGATCAGAGCCGCAAGCCGCTCGACCTCGCCCGCGGGTAGATCGAGCCGGCCATGATGGACGGCGACCGCCGCCACGATCAGCTCGCCAGGCGCATCGCCGCCGCGGCCGCATCCTTTTCGGCCTGCTTGGCGCGCGCGAGCGCTTCGCGGATATGCTGCGCGAACGTCTCGACATACGGCATTTCGAGCATCGTGCGGTGGCCGCCGGGCAGCGTGAAGGCGTCGAACCGGCCCTTCACGTGCTTGCGCCAATCCTCGATGAAATCGAGCGCGATCGGATGCTCCTCGGGCTGGAACAGCATCACGTCGCCATCATAATCGGGCGGCGAATAGCGGCTGACCGAGCGGTCGATCTGCGTGCGCAACTTGGGCTGCAGCACCGCTTCCTTGCCGCCGCGCATCGCCGCCGCATCGGACAGGCCCCGCAGGCGCTCGCGGAAATAGCGCCAGCGCTCGCCCTTGGGCTGCGCCATCGACTGATCGATGTGGAAGCGCACCTTGCTGGCGAACAGCCGGATCGAGCCCAATTCGCGCGCGCGGCCGGGGTGGAACGGATGCGCCAGCATCAGCAGCGGCACATCCTCGCCCTGCTGTCGCAGCTGATGCGCGGCCGCATAAGCCAGCACCGCCGAAGTGCACCAGCCGCCGATCCGGTACGGCCCCTGCGGTTGGATCTCGCGCAACGCCAGGATGGTGCGGCGCGCGATCTCCTCGAACTTGCGCGGGCAGCCGCCGGTGCTTTCCAGCACGACATCGACCGACAGGCCGAGGAACGGCTGATCGTTGCCGAGCCGCTCGGCGAGCGGCAGGAAGGTCGAGCCGCCGTCGAGCCAGATGATCGGCGGCTCATCGCCGCGCGGCTGGATCGGGATGAGCACCGGCTGCTCGACCGGCTGGCCCGAGGTGATCAGCTCCGACATGTCGGCGAGCTTCGGCGCGCGGAACAACGCCGCCATCGGCACGCGCATGCCGTATTCCGCCTCGACGCGGCGGAGCAGGCGCGCGACCAGCAGCGAGTGGCCGCCGAGCTCGAAGAAGTCGTCGTCGCGGTTGATGTCCTCGACCTGCAGCACTGCGCGCCAGATGCCCGCGAGCCGCTCTTCCTCGTAGGTCGCGGGCGGATTGGCCTCGCGCGTCGAGCCACGGCCCGGTTCGGGCAACGCTTTGCGATCGACCTTGCCGTTGGGCGTCATCGGCAGCGTGTCGAGCATCGTGAAGCTGGTCGGGATCATGTAATCCGGCAGCGTCCTGGCGAGCAGCTCGCGCCATTCCGCCACGTCGCCCTCGCCGACCAGATAGCCGGCCAGCGCGCGCTCACCGCTGGCGTCGGGCCAGGCGCGGACCGCGGCGCCGGAGACGCCGGGCAGCTTGCCGAGCGCACCCTCGACTTCCTCGATCGCGACGCGGAAACCGCGGATCTTTTCCTCGTGATCGGTGCGTCCGAAGCATTCGAGCACACCGTCGGCGCGCCAGCGCGCGAGATCGCCGGTCTTGTAGAGGCGGTCGCCGTGATGATCGATGAAGCACTCGGCGGTCAGCTCGGGTTGGCCGCGATAGCCGAGCGCGACGCCGCGCCCGCCGATCAGCAGCTCGCCGACCGCGCCGATCGGGCGGTCATTGCCGTCGGCATCGAGCACGCGGCACTGCGTGTTGGCGATCGGCTGGCCGATCGGCACCGCGCCCTCGGCCGAAGTGATATGCGCGACGGTCGACCAGATCGTCGTCTCGGTCGGGCCGTACATGTTCCATAGCTCGGCAACGCGCGGCAGCATCGCCTCGATCAGCACGCGCGGCAGCGCCTCGCCGCCGCACAAGGCGCGCATGTTGGGTTGGCCCGGCCAGCCCCATTCGATCAGCCCGCGCCACGTCGCCGGAGTCGCCTGCATCACGTCGGGCTTGGTGGTCTCGATCAGGTCGGTCAGCGCCGCCATGTCGATCACAGCCTCGCGCTCGGCAAGGATGATCTTGCCGCCCGAGACGAGCGGCAGCCACAGCTCCAGTTCGGCGATGTCGAACGACAGGGTGGTGATCGCGAGCAGCGACTCGCCGCGCTTGAAGCCCGGCGCCTGCTGCATCGCCATCAACAGATTGACGAGCGCGGCATGCGGAATCTCGACGCCCTTGGGCTTGCCGGTCGAGCCCGAGGTGTAGAGCACATAGGCGACCGATTCCGGATCGATCGCCGGGCCTTCGAATGCCAGATGCGGCCAGTTGCGGTCGAGCCGCAGCATCCGCGCCGCGTCGGCCGGGAGCACTTCCTCGGTCTCGGCCTCGCACAGCACCAGAGCCGGCGCGCCGCTTTCGACGATCATCGCCAGGCGCGCGGGTGGGAAGCCCGGATCGAGCGGCAGGTACGCCGCGCCGGCGCGCGCCACGCCGAGCATCGCGGCGACCATCCATGGCGTGCGCTTCAGGCACAAACCGACCAGATCGCCCGGCTTCACGCCCTCGGCGGCGAGCTTTGCAGCGATCGCATCGGCGCGATTGCTCAGGTCGGTATAGGTCCAGCGTTCGTCCTTCTGTTCGAGGACGACGGCGTCGGGATCCTTGGCCGCCTGATCGGCGAACCAGTCGACCACGCTGGCGAACGGCAGGGCCTGATCGGTCGCGTTCCAGCGATCGACCAGCGTCTCGCCCTCGGCATCGTCGAGCATCGGGATCCAGGCGAGCGGGATCGCCGGATTGACGGCGATCGCGTGCAGCACGTTCTGCCAATGGCCGATCATGCGGCGGATCGTCGCGTCGTCGTACAGCTCGCTCGAGAACAGGAAGCGGCCGTCCATGCCGACCGGCCGCTCGTCGAGCTCGAGATAGAGGTCGTACTTGGCCGCGCCGACCACGACGTCCATCTGCGTCAGATCCCAGCCTTCCGGGAAGGGATCGACCGGCGGCTCGATCGAGAAGAGCGTGTTGAACAGCGGATGCGTGCCGCTGCCGCGCTTGATGCCCAATTCGCGCACCAGCCGGTCGAACGGCACGTCGCTCGCGCCCAGCGCGCCGATCACGCTCGATTTCACTTCGCGCAGATAGTCGCGGAACGCCAGATCGCCCTTCGGGTGCGAGCGCAGCGCCATGGTGTTGAGGAAATACCCCATCAACGGCTGCAGCTCGGGGCGCCGTCGCGTGTCGGTCACGCCGCCGACGATCACATCGGTGTCGCCGGTATAGCGGAACAGCATCGCCTTGTAGGCGGCGAGCAGCACCATGTAGAGCGTCGCGCCTTCCTCGCGCGCGATTGCCTTCAGGCGATCGATCAGCGCGCCTTCCAGCTCGAACACCTGCATCGACCCGGCATGCGTCGCCACCGCCGAGCGCGGCCGGTCGCCGACGATCTCGAGCCGCGGCAGCTCGCCCGACAATTGGTCGCGCCAGTAATCGATCTGGCGCTGGAATTCGGCACCGTTGGCCTGATCGTGCTGCCACGCGGCATAATCGGCATATTGCAGCTTGGGCTCGGGCAGCGGCGAAGGCTGGCCGCTCTCGAAAGCCGCGACGAGCGCGGCCAGTTCGGGCACGAGCGTGCGATAGATCGAGACGCCGTCGAAGATGATGTGATGCAGCGTCAGATAGAGTCGGTGATCGGTGTCGCTCAGCTTCACCACGCGCGCGCGGAACATTGGCGACTGGTCGAACGGGATGATCTCGCGCGCATCCTCGGCGGCAAGGCGCTGCGCCTCGGCATCGCGCTCGGCTTCGGGCAGGTGCGTGATGTCGACGATATCGAGATGAATGTGCTGCGGCTCGGCGACCACCTGCCGCGTCTCGCCCTCGCTTTCGTGAAACGACGTGCGCCAGATCGCGTGGCGGCGCACGACCTCGCTCAGCGCCTTTTCCATCGCGGCGTGATCGTACGCGCCGAGCCGGTGGATCGTGATCGACTCGTTGTAGAGCGGCATGTCCGGCGCCATCTGCGCGTGCAGCCACAACTGATTCTGCTCGGCGCTGAGCGGCACCGGGCGCTTCGGATCGCGTGGGCGAATCGGCGCGGGCGCGGCGGATTGCGTGCCGTCGCCGGCACGGCCGCTGAGCATCTTCTCGAGCAGCGAACGGCGCGCGGCCTCGACGTCGATCTTGGTCTGGACTGTCATGCGAAGGTCACCGGCAAGGATTTGAGGCCGCGAAGGCCGAGATTTTCACGCCACTCCAGCTTGCCTTCGCCCACCGCGAGGTTGGTCAGCCGGCCGAGCAGCGCGGTGAACGCGATACGCCCTTCCATGCGCGCCAGCGGCGCACCGAAGCAGAAATGCGCCGCCCAGCCGAACGCGAGGTGGCGGTTGTCGGTCCGCCCGAAATCGAGCGTGTCGGGATCGGCGAAGCGGCGCGGATCGCGATTGCCCGCGGCCATCACCGCCATCACCGCATCGCCCTTCCTGATCAGCTTCCCGCCCATCATCGTATCCTGGCGGCAGATGCGGCCGGTATGCTGGCTGGGGCTTTCGAAGCGCAGCAATTCCTCGACCGCGCCGTCCATGATGCCAGGCGTGTCGCGCAGTTCGGCGAGCTTTTCCGGCCGGCGCAGCAGGGTGAGCAGGCCCGATCCGATCAAATTGGTGGTGGTCTCCTGCCCGCCGACCATCGTGACGATGGCGTTGGCGATCACTTCCTCTTCGGACAGGCGCTCGCCATCGACCTCGGCCTCGACCAGGCTCTTGAGCAGGCCATCGGCGAGCGGCCGGTCCTCCTCGTGGATCGCGCGGCGGAAATACTCGACCATCGAAGCGGTCGAGCGCAGCACCTGCGCGACGCGGTCGATATTATGCTGAAAGTTGCCCAGCATCTCGGCGAAGTCCGCCGACCAAAGCTTCAACTGCCCGGCATCCTCCTCGGGCACGCCGAGCAGGGCGGCGAACACGATCGCGGGATAGGGCGCGGCGAAATCGGCGATCACGTCCATCTTGCCCGTCGCGTGGACGCGATCGATCAGACGGTTGGCGATTTCCTCGATCCGGCCTTCCAGCACCTCGACGCGGCGCGGGGTGAAGGCGGTCGAGCACAGCTTGCGCAGATGGGTGTGCTTGGGCGCATCGAGGAACAGCATCTGCCGCATCATCACCTCGGCGATCGGCTCGATCCCCTTGATGCCGAGCGCGGCGAGCTGGTCGGGCGAAGGCGTGCGGTCGGCCGAGAATTCCTTCAGCACCGCGTGCACGTCCTCGTAGCGCGTCACCACCCAGCAATGCAGGTACGGATCCCACACTACCGGCGCTTCTTCGCGCAGCCGCGTGTAGAGCGGGTACGGATCGGCCAGCACCGCCGGATCGAGCAGGCGGTAGAGGCTGAGCGAAGGATCGAGCGCGGGCTGGCTGGCCATCACGCCGACATCCGCTGGATGTCCTCGTCGCTGAGCGACGCGAGCTTCTCGAACACCAGCTCCTCGACCTTGCGCGCGAGCGAGGCGACGCTGCGGCCCTCGAACAAGTGGAAGAGGTTGAGATCGACGCCGAACGCGTCGCGCGCGCGGACGATCACCTGCGTGCCGAGCAGCGAATGGCCGCCGAGCAGGAAGAAATCGTCCTCGACACCGAAATCGCTGCGGCCGATCACGTCGGCGATGATCGCGAACAGCCGTTCCTCGGTCGGCGAGGAGGCGGCGCGGCCGGCTTGGGCCTCGGCCATCGCGCAGTCCTCGGGGTCCGGAAGCGCCTTCACGTCGACCTTGCCGTTGGCCGTCATCGGCATCGCGTCGAGCCTCGCGAAGCGCGCCGGCACCATGTAATCGGGGAGCGTCTCGGCCAGCGTCTTGCGCAAGGCGGTCGCGGTCAGATCATTATCGGCGAGCACGACATAGGCGACCAGATCGCCTTCATGCGCAACCACCACCGACTGCGCGACGCCGGGCACGTGATGCAGCACGGCGGTGACCTCGGCCGGCTCGATGCGATGGCCGCGCACCTTCACCTGGCCGTCGACGCGCCCGAGGAAGGCATATTCGCCGCTTTCGGTCTGCAATGCGAGGTCGCCGGTGCGGTAGAGGCGGCCGAAGCGCGGATGATCGATGAAGCGCGCTTCGGTCATCGCCGCGTCGCCGCGATAGCCGCGGCCGACCTGCGCGCCGCCGATGCACAACTCACCCGGCGCGCCAGCGGCGACCGGCTCGCCCGCCGGATCGAGCAGATGGATCTGCGTGCCCGCGATCGCCTTGCCGATCGTCGGCAGGCCGTGGCCTTCGACGGGCACGACACCCGAGGTCGCGACCACAGTCGATTCGGTCGGGCCGTAATTGTTGACGAACACGAACGGCAGCCCGGCATCGGGGCGGCGCGTCAGCTTGTCGGCGCCGGTGAGCAATATGCGGAGCGCGGTATCGCCCGGCCAGTCCATCCCGACCAGCGGCTCGGCGAGCGCGGTCGGCGCGAACGCCACCTCGATACGGTTGGCGACGAGCCAGTCACGCAAGGCAACCGCATCGACGCGCGTCGCATCGTCGATCAGCGCCAGCGTGCCGGCGGCGGCGAGCGTCGGCCACACCTCCCACGCCGCGGCGTCGAAGCCGAGCCCGGCAACATGGCTGGTGCGCGTGCCCGCGCCGACCTGGAAGACATCGTGATGCCAGGCGGCCAGCGCGGCGAGATTGCCGTGCGTGATCTCGACCGCCTTGGGCTCACCGGTCGAACCCGAGGTGAAGATGACATAGGCGAGATCCGAAGCCACGACCTCGCGCACGGGAGCGGCGGCAGGCTGAACCTCGCGCGGATCGATCACCGTGGCGTTGCCCGCGATACGGCGGCCGCGCTCGTGATCGGCAACGACGACGGTTGCCCCGGCGCGCGCCACCAGTTCCTTCGCGCGCGCATCGGGCCACGCCGGATCGAGCGGGAGGTAAGCGGCGCCCACGCGCCATGCTGCGAACAATGCGACGACCTGATCGATCGAGCGCGGAAGGCATACCGCCACCAATTCCGCGCCCTGCATCTTCGCGGCGAGCGAATCGGCACGCGCGATCAGTTCGGCATAGGTAATCGCGCCCTCGGGCGCCTCGATCGCGACGGCGGACGGAAAGCGCGCCGCCGCTGCGGCGATCGCATGAGGAACAGTGCGCGTGGCCGCTGCGGCGACCGAAGGCTCGGCAGTCATCAGACTCTCCCAGAAGAGAGCCGACTGAAAACAGAAAATGATGATTTAAGGCTTAATTCCGCGCCCGATCCGGCTATTCGGGTATCAACCTCGCCTTCTCAAACCGCGCAGACGCGCAATTTGCGATTGCGTCACCGGCCTCCGCTCGGGCTAGAGAGCAGCGACGAATCCGCTGCCTAAGGAGACACCCGATGAAGACCCGCGCCGCCGTCGCGTTCGAGGCGAAAAAGCCGCTGGAGATCGTCGAGCTTGACCTGGAAGGGCCCAGGGCGGGCGAGGTGCTGGTTGAAATCATGGCGACGGGCATCTGCCATACCGACGCCTACACGCTCGACGGGTTCGATTCGGAAGGCATCTTCCCGAGCATTCTCGGCCACGAAGGCGCGGGCATCGTGCGCGAGGTCGGGCCGGGCGTTACATCCGTAAAGCCGGGCGATCACGTCATCCCGCTCTACACGCCCGAATGCCGCCAGTGTAAGTCGTGCCTCAGCGGCAAGACCAACCTGTGCACCGCGATCCGCGCGACGCAGGGCAAGGGCCTGATGCCGGACGGCACCACGCGCTTCAGCTACAAGGGCCAGCCGATCTTCCACTACATGGGCTGCTCGACCTTCTCGAACTTCACCGTGCTGCCAGAGATCGCGGTGGCGAAGATCCGCGAGGACGCGCCGTTCCAGACCAGTTGCTACATCGGCTGCGGCGTGACGACGGGTGTAGGCGCGGTGGTCAACACCGCCAAGGTTCAGGCGGGCGACAATGTCGTGGTGTTCGGGCTCGGCGGCATCGGCCTCAACGTGATCCAGGGCGCGAAGATGGTCGGCGCGAGCAAGATCATCGGCGTCGATATCAACCCCGATCGCGAGGAATGGGGCCGCAAGTTCGGCATGACCGATTTCCTCAACTCCAGGGGCACGTCGCGCGAGGAAACGATCGCGAAGATCCTCGAACTGACCGATGGCGGCGCCGACTACACGTTCGACGCGACCGGCAATACCGAGGTGATGCGCACCGCGCTCGAGGCCTGCCATCGCGGCTGGGGCACCTCGATCATCATCGGCGTGGCCGAGGCGGGCAAGGAGATCGCGACGCGGCCGTTCCAGCTCGTCACCGGCCGCAACTGGCGCGGCACCGCGTTCGGGGGCGCGAAAGGCCGCACCGATGTGCCAAAAATCGTCGACTGGTACATGAACGGGAAGATCTCGATCGACCCGATGATCACCCACGTCCTCAGCCTCGATGAGATCAACAAGGGGTTCGACCTGATGCATGCCGGCGAGAGCATCAGAAGCGTCGTCGTCTACTGATTCGCCCAAGGAGAGAATGCCATGTTCAGCCACATGATGGTCGGATCGAACGACATCGACCGCTCGAAGAAATTCTACGACGCCACCTTCGCCGCGATGGGCGGCAAGCCGGGCATCCAGGACGACAAGGGCCGCCTGATGTACCTGCACAATGGCGGCATCTTCATGGTGACCAAGCCGATCGACGGCGCACCCGCGACGCATGGCAATGGCTGCACGGTCGGCTTCACCATGACGCCCGAGCAGGCCGATGCGTGGCATCAGGCCGGCGTCGAGAATGGCGGCGTGGCGATCGAGGATGCACCGGGTGTGCGCGAGGGTGCGACGATGAGCCTCTATCTCGCCTATCTGCGCGACCCCGACGGCAACAAGCTCTGCGCGCTGCACCGCATGCCCGCCTGAGCCGCGACGATGGAGACGCTCTCGACCAACCGCAGCCACGGCGGCAGCCAGGGCGTCTTCCGTCATCACAGCGACGCGACCGGCACGGCGATGACCTTTTCGGTCTTCGTGCCGGATCACGCGCCCGGCGCGCGTTTGCCGGTCCTGTGGTATCTCTCGGGGCTGACCTGCACGCATGCCAATGTGACCGAAAAGGGCGAGTATCGCGCCGCCTGCGCCGAGCACGGCGTGATCTTCGTCGCACCCGATACCAGCCCGCGCGGCGACGATGTGCCCGACGACGAGGCCTATAATTTCGGCAAGGGCGCCGGCTTCTACGTCGATGCGACCGAAACGCCATGGTCGGCCAATTTTCGCATGCGGTCGTACATCGAGGACGAACTGCCCGCGCTGATCGCGGGCGAGTTCGCGAGTGCCGACATGGGCCGGCAGGCGATCACCGGCCATTCGATGGGCGGGCACGGCGCGCTGACCGTGGCTTTGCGCAACCCGGGCCGCTTCCGCTCGGTTTCGGCCTTCGCGCCGATCTGCTCGCCGATGCAATGCCCGTGGGGCGAGAAGGCGCTGACCGGCTATCTCGGCCCCGACCGCGCCGACTGGCGCGACTACGACGCCTGCGCGCGGATCGCCGATGGTGCGCGGCTGCCCGAGATATTGGTCGATCAGGGCGATGCGGACGCATTTCTGGTCGAGCAGCTCAAGCCCGAAATCCTGCGCTCGGCCTGCACTGAAGCGGGGATCGACCTTACCCTGCGCATGCAGCCGGGCTACGATCACAGCTATTATTTCATCTCCAGCTTCCTGGCCGATCACGTCGCCTGGCACGCCGAGCGGCTGAAGCGCTGAACTCCCGCCTCCCCAGCAAAGGCCGGGGCCCAGTTGGGAAGGCGATGATAACGAAGCGCAGCGTTCAACTATTTTCGTTTCGATGCTGGGCCCCTGCCTTCGCCGGGGAGGCGTGAAACATTTGGTTCAGCGTGAAGGCTCGAACTCGGCGACGAGATCGTAGCGATCGCCGGGGAAGAGCTGGCGCACGTGCGTCACCGGCGCGTCGAGCCGCCAGGTCCACCGCTCGATCTGCAGGCAGGCGCTTCCAGCCGCGATGCCGAGCGCCTCTGCCTGTGCGCGCGTCGCGCCGATCGCGCGGATCGTGTGCCGCGCACGGGTCCATGGCACGTGATCGAGCAGCCACGTGCCCGGCGCGATCGTTTCGAAGCCCTGGTCCGCCGCCTCGGGCACCGCGGCGAGTGCGATCAACCGCGTCTCCAGCGCGAGCGGATCGGCGCCGCTATAGTGTACGCCCTCGACGAGGATCGCGGGCGCCAGTTCGCCCGTGTCGGTCTGCCGCCGCTTCGTGCAGACCCAGCGATAGTCTTCGCCCTTCGCGGCCACGGCCCGCGCCAGATCGGGTACGTCGAGCGCCGCCGCCTGCAGATGCGGATGCGCGACGAACGATCCGGCCTTGCGCCGCCGCTCGATCAGCCCGGCGCGCGCCAGCGCCTGCAGCGCCTTGCTCACCGTCGCGCGCGAGCAGCCATAGGCCGCGACCAGCTCGTGCTCGAACGGGATGCGGTGCCCCGGCCGCCACTCGCCCGAATGGATGCGCGCGGCGATGTCGGCGCGGATGCGCTGGTCGAGCGTCACGCGAGGAGAGCGCGCAGCGTGGCGCGATAGCGCGCCGCCACCGTGTCGGCTGCCATGTGCCGGCCGTGCGCGACGATCTGACGCCCGGCGCGCCACACGCTGTCGATCGCGCCGGTGCGCTGCGCGAACATCCAGCGATCGAGCCAGGTGGCGGTATCGGCCGCGGCGAAGCTGGGATGCTCGGGATCGAGCGAGACGATGTCCGCCGACGCGCCGACGCTCAGGCCGCCCGGGACACCGAGCGCCCGGCCGCCGCCCGCGAGCGCCCGCGTGAACAGCCGGGTACCGACTGACGGCTCGGCTCCATCGGCTAGGAGCGCGCGGCGGCGATGCGTCAGCCGCTGCGAATATTCGAGCCCGCGCAACTCCGCCGCGGCATCGACCAGGATGTTCGAATCGGTGCCGACGCCGAATCGTCCGCCTGTCGCGAGATAGCGCCCGGCCGGAAACACGCCATCGCCGAGATTCGCCTCGGTCACCGGGCACAGTCCCGCGACCGCGCCGCTGGCGGCGAGTGCGTCGCATTCGGCGTCCGTGAGATGAGTCGAGTGGATCAGGCACCAGCGCGCATCGACCGGCTGCGTCGCGAGCAGCCATTCGACCGGGCGCCGGCCGCTCCACGCGACGCACGCTTCGACCTCCTTGGTCTGCTCGGCGGCGTGGATGTGGATCGAACCGCCCTCGGCAAGCGGCAGGATCGCGGCAAGCTCATCAGGCGTCACCGCGCGCAGCGAATGCGGCGCGATGCCGAGGTTCATGTCGCCCGACAGCTTGGCCCGGCTCGCCGCGACGAGCGTTGCGAAGCCGTCCGGATCGGAGAGGAAGCGGCGCTGGCCCGGCGCGGGCGCGGCCCCGCCGAAATCGCCGTGGGCGTAGAAGACGGGCAGCAGGGTCAACCCGATCCCGGTCTGCTCCGCCGCGGCGACGATCGCGCCGGCGGTCTCGGCCGGATCGGCGTAGCGCGCGCCGTCCACGTCGTTGTGCAGGTAATGGAACTCGCCGACGCGGGTGAAGCCGGTTTCGAGCATCTCGACATAGGCCTGCGCGGTGATCGCGGCGATGTCGTCGGGGGTGAGGCGGTCGAGGAAGCGGTACATCACCTCGCGCCAGCTCCAGAAATCGTCGTCGGGCCGGCCGCGGCGTTCGGAGAGGCCGGCCATGCCGCGCTGGAAGCCGTGGCTGTGGACGTTGCACAGGCCCGGCAGAGCGACGGCATGGCGTTCGTCGTCCGCTGTGGGCTCCACATCGGGCTCGATGTTGGCGAAGGTGCCGCGGAGGATGGAAAGGCGGACACGCGCGGCCCAGCCGTCGGGGAGCAGGGCGTGTTGGAACCAGAGGTGTCGCATCGGCGCTCCTTTCGCCGATTATGTCTAGACATAATAATCCCGGGCAGCAAGGATGCGCGGCATGGACCGGCTGTGGACCAACGCCCGACTCGCGACCATGACCGGCGAAGGGCTGGGCGTGGTGGAGGACGGCGCGGTCGCCTGCGCCGGGGGGCGGATCGCTTATGCCGGGCCACGTGACGGCGCGCCGCTGGCGGACGAGACGATCGATTGCGGCGGGCGCTGGATCACGCCGGGGCTGATCGATTGCCACACCCACCTGATCCACGCGGGCAACCGCGCGAACGAGTGGGCGATGCGGCTGGAAGGCGCGACCTACGAGGAGATCGCACGCGCCGGCGGCGGCATCCTCTCGACGATGCGCGCGACGCGCGAGGCCAGTGAAGCGGAACTAATAGCTGCCGCTTTACCAAGGCTCGATGCGCTGATCGCCGAGGGCGCGACGACGATCGAGGTGAAATCGGGCTATGGCCTCACCACCGCCGACGAATTGAAGATGCTCCGCGCCGCGCGCGCGCTCGGCGACGCGCGCAAGGTGCGCGTGGCGAAGACTTTGCTCGGCGCGCACGCCTTGCCGCCCGAATATGCCGGGCGTCCCGACGATTACGTCACGCTCGTCTGCGAGGAAATGATCCCCGCCGCCGCCGGTGCCGGTCTCGCCGATGCGGTCGATGCCTTTTGCGAGGGGATCGGCTTCACCCCCGCCCAGACGTGCCGCGTATTCGACGCCGCGCGCGCCGCCAGCCTCCCGATCAAGCTCCACGCCGAGCAGCTCTCCGCGCTCCACGGTGCCAGCTTAGCCGCTCAGCACGGCGCACTCTCCGCCGATCATCTCGAACATGCCGATGAAGCCGACGTGCGCGCGATGGCCGCGAGCGGCACGATGGCGGTTTTGCTCCCCGGCGCGTTCTATTTCATGCGCGAGACCAGGCTGCCGCCGATCGACCTGTTCCGCGAACATGGCGTGCCGATGGCGATCGCCACCGATTGCAACCCCGGCACCTCGCCGACCACCTCTTTGCTGCTCATGCTCAACATGGCGGCGACGCTTTTCCGCCTGACGGTGAGCGAAGCGCTGCGCGGCGTCACCGCCAACGCCGCGCAAGCGCTCGGTTTGGCCCCGGAAGTTGGCACGCTCGAACCCGGCAAGGCCTGCGACCTCGCGATCTGGGACATCTCCGACCCCGCCGACCTCGTCTACCGGATCGGCTTCAACCCCCTGCACCAACGCATAAAGGACGGCGCATGCAGCTGACCCCCGGCGCGGTTCGCTATCAGGACTGGCGCGCTATCCATGACGGCGAAGCGCCCGCGCTCGATCCCGCCTGCAAGCCCGCCATCGCCGAAAGCGCCGCCGCGGTCGCGCGCATCCTCGCGCGGCACGAGCCGGTCTATGGCATCAACACCGGCTTCGGGAAGCTGGCGAGCGTGCGGATCGGCGACGACGACCTCGCCACGCTCCAGCGCAACATCGTGCTCAGCCATGCCGCGGGCGTGGGCGATCCGATGCCGGTGCCGGTCGCGCGGCTGATGATGGCGCTGAAGCTCGCCAGCCTCGCGCGCGGCGCCTCGGGCGTGGCGCCCGCGACGGTCGATCTGCTCGAGGCGATGCTGGCGAAAAACCTGATCCCCGTCGTGCCCGCGCAAGGCTCGGTCGGCGCGTCGGGCGATCTCGCGCCGCTCGCGCACATGACCGCGGCGATGATCGGCGTGGGCGAGATCTTCGTCGATGGCGAACGCCGCCCGGCTGCCGAGGCGCTCGCCGCCGCCGGTCTCGCGCCGCTCGAGCTCGGCCCCAAAGAGGGCCTCGCGCTGCTCAACGGCACGCAGTTCTCCTGCGCCTATGCGCTCTCCGGCCTGTTCGCCGCCGAGCGGCTGTGGCGCGCCGCGCTTGTCACCGGGGTGCTGGCGACCGAAGCGGCCAAGGGATCGGACACGCCGTTCGATCATCGCATCCATAGCCTGCGCGGCCACAAGGGCCAGATCGAGACGGCGGACGCGCTGCGCCGCTTGATGGAGGGATCGGCGATCCGCGCCTCGCACCGCGAGAACGATGTGCGCGTGCAGGACCCCTATTGCCTGCGCTGCCAGCCGCAGGTGATGGGCGCGGCGCTGACCCTGCTGCGCCAGGCGGCCGACACCCTGCTGACCGAGGCCAACGGCGTGTCCGACAATCCGCTGATCTTCGCCGACACCGACGAAGCGCTCTCCGGCGGTAACTTCCATGCCGAGCCGGTCGCCTTCGCCGCCGACATGATCGCGCTGGCCTTGTGCGAGATCGGCAGCCTGTCCGAGCGGCGCATCGCGATGCTGGTCGATCCCGCGCTGTCGGGCCTGCCCGCCTTCCTGACGCCGCGGCCGGGGCTCAATTCGGGCTTCATGATCCCGCAGGTGACGGCGGCCGCTCTGGTCAGCGAGAACAAGCAGCGGGCGTATCCGGCGAGTGTCGATTCGATCCCCACCTCGGCCAATCAGGAGGATCACGTCTCGATGGCGGCGCACGGCGCACGGCGGCTGCTGGAGATGGCGGCGAACGTCGAGCAGGTGCTGGCGATCGAATTGCTTGCGGGCGCGCAGGGCTGCGATTTCCACGCGCCGCTGGCGTCGAGCGGGGCGGTGGAGGCGGTGCGGGCGATGCTGCGCGCGGAGGTACCGGCGCTCGATCACGACCGGCACATGGCGCCGGACATGGCGTCGGCGGCGGAATTGATCCGCGCGCCCGGGCTGTTGAAGGCCGTGGGGGATTTGCCGGGGATCGGGGCGTGAGCGTTCTTGAAACGCATCCCCGGCTCAGGCCGGGGCCCAGTTGGGAAACAATAATTGGGCAAAGGCTGCGCGCGATCATTGCCACCTCTCCTACTGGGCCCCGGCCTGCGCCGGGGAAGCGTGGAGGAGAGCGCGTGCCATACGTTCACCGTCACCCCAGCGAAAGCTGGGGTCTCAAGCGGCAAG
>Ga0153956_1000760_pt1 | contig 33484 bp, 29 predicted proteins | sample TSFL040MetaG_FD_104704 | JGI IMG/M metagenome (GOLD analysis project Ga0153956, IMG submission 104704) | Attine ant fungus gardens microbial communities from Florida, USA - TSFL040 MetaG | ecosystem: Host-associated > Fungi > Mycelium > Unclassified | place: USA: Florida, Wekiwa Springs... | reverse complement strand
CGCCAAGCCGAAGCCGGCGGCGGCACCGAAGGCCAAGGCCAAGCCGGCGACCCCGAAGAAGAAGTGAGGCGCCGTCGCGCCGATTGACGCGAACGAGGCGGTGCACGGCAGTCCCGTGCGCCGCCGGCGGATTCGAAGCGCTACGGTCCCTGCACGATCCGGAACGATTCCGGCTCCGTCATCGCGATCGGTTGTTCCAGCCATTGCAGCGCATCGACCACGCTGGCGGCTCGATCGACGACGCTGCCGTTGCGGCGCACGTCCAGCGACTGCCCCGGGTGGATCAGTCCCGTCACGACGCCGTTGTCGAATCGGATCGAGTAGCCGTACGCGCCGGCATACGGCGCTGCGAAGCTCAGCGCGTAGGGCGTGTTGGCCATGTAACCCGAACCGCCGTCGACGATGCCCGTCATCACGAAATCGGGATTGGCCAGCGGCCGCACGCGCACGACGCGTCCTTGCTGATTTTCCTGCCCTTCGTTGCCGAGCACGCGCAGGTGCATCGTCTCCGGCGCCGACGCCTGCGCACGCAGGACCACCAGGTTGCCCGTGGTCGCCGCGGTTTCGGGATTCGTGTTGGCGAACCGCGTGACGATGTCGAGCGCGCCGTTGCCGTCGAAGTCGGCGAAGGTCTGCAGGTCGTTCCAGAGCCGCTGCTGCGGCGTCAGGCCGTCGTCGTACAGGAACGCCGGCACGAATCCGGTGCCGCGATTGAGGAAGAATCGCGGCAGGTCGTGTACGTGGCCGAGGACGTAGCAATCGCTCGTCACCGAATCCTTGCCGCAGCCGCCGGCGACGAGCAGGTCGGGGCGGCCATCGTTGTCGACGTCGGCGGCGTTCAGTCCGTAGGCCTGGTTGTAGAACTCCGAAGGGAACGCATCCGGTACTTCCGCGAAATGCTGTCCGTCGAACTGGAAAAGTGCCGGTCCGTGGTTCGCGTCGATCGGCGCGAGCGTGACGAAGTCGAGCAGTCCGTCGTTGTTCCAGTCGAGGAATTTGGCGCCTTCGTCGAAGCGAAGCGGCAGGCCCATGGCCTGGCGCTGATCGATGAAACTCGGGAGGCCGCCGACAGTCCCCTGGTTGACGAACAAGTGGTTGCCGACATACAGGTCGATCCAGCCGTCGTCGTTGATGTCGGCGGCCTGCGCGCCTTCCACGCGGAGGTCGTCGGGCCAGCCGCGCATCGCGACGCCGGCCTGTTCGGCCACGTCGGTGAAGTTGCCGTGGCCGTCGTTGAGCAGCAGGTAGTTCTGCGAGGTTGCGCGGCTGCCTGTGTAGTTCGGCAGGAACACGTCGAGGTAGCCGTCGTTGTTGAAATCGGCGATCACGATCGTTTCGCCGAAGCCTCCGTATTTGCGCGCCGTGAATGCGCTGTCCTCCACGAAACCGCCGCCCGGCTGGCCATGGAAATACAGGATGCGCGAATACGTGGCATCCACGCCGGCGAGCTCGATCGGCGAGTACACGTTGGCGATCAGATCGTTGATGCCGTCGCCGTCGAAATCGGCGAGGCGGACGTCGCGATAGATGCGGCCGTTGGCGCGCAGCGAGCCGAGCCCGAGCGCGGACTCGGGCATCGGGCTGAAACCGCCGTTGCAGTCGCCGCGGCTGCCGAGCAGGTCGATGCACCCATCGCCGTCGATGTCGGCAATCGCGAGCGCGCCCCAGTAGCCGAGCGAGGTGGCCTGGAAGTCGACCCGGAATGCCTGCGGACTCGAGGGGCGCGGTATTCCCGCCGTCGTGGCGCTCACGCTGAAGTAGCGCGCGTCCGCGAGGAGCGGATCGGCCAGGTCGATGGTGCTGCCGCCGTCCGCCGTCGTCCTGGACGACAGCGCCGCGCCCTGCGAATTGAAGATGGACAGTCGATACGGGCCGGGTGAAATCGTTTGCGCGTCCCAGGCGACGGCGAGGGCGGAGGGTGTCGCAAGCGGCCGCGTCACGGTTGGGCGGGCCAGTGCCGGCACCCAGCCATTGCCGCCCGCGTAGGGCATGTCGGACTGTGCCGCGAGCGGCGTGATCGCGTCGATCCAGCCCTGGTGCATGTGCCAACTGGCGACGTTGCCGCTCGTATCCGCCGCGACGAGGTCGTCGGTGCCGTCGCCGTCGAGGTCGCCGGTCTGCGCAATGGTCCATCCGGGCGGTGGACCGAATGCGGCCGGCTCGTTGGCCTCGAAGCCGCTGGCGAAGACCGCTTCGCCGCCCAGCGGCGCGGGACTCGCCTGTGGGCCATGCATGCGCCAGAGCACGTGGCCGGCGCCGCTCGGCCAGATGACGTCGGCGTTGCCGTCGCCGTCGAAGTCGCCGATCGCTTCCGGGCGGGCACCGGTCGCGACGGTCTGGCTGAGGATCGTGGTTGCGCCGACCGCGTTCGAGGTCAGCTGCCAGACCGCGACCTGTCCCTGGTCGCTGCGCCAGAGCACATCCGCATGACCGTCGCCGTCGAAATCCCCGACGCCGACCACATGCCAGTCGGCATTCACGACGGGACCGGGCGGCAGCACGGTGCGGGCGCGCACCGTGCTGCCGTTCATGAACCACACCTCGAGTTGACGATCGGTATTCAGCCAGACCAGATCGTCCTTGCCGTCGCCGTCCACGTCGCCGCTGCCGGCAAATTCCCAGCTCGGACCGAACGTCGGCGACAGGATGGTCTGTTCGGCCACGGCGAAACCGGGCACGCGCCACACGGAAATCTCGCCACTGGTCCTCAACCACAGCAGGTCGGAGCGGCCATCGCCGTCGACATCCGGTGTGGCGGCGAGGATCCAGTTCGGCTCGACTGCATAGGGCAGTTCATGCAGCCCGGCCGGCGTGGAATCGATCGTACGCTGCAGCAGGAGGCGTCCGTCCGCGTGGCGCCATATGGCGTCGGCGCGGCCGTCCCCGTCGAAGTCCGCGGCAGCCGCGCTTGCGCACGCAAGCGTCAGCACAATGCTGTAAAGATATGGATGGATCACGGTCAACTCTTTGTTAGTAAAGTGTTATTCGATGAAAGTTACCGTGCCACGGCAGCTCCGGCAATGCAAATCCGGAAGCCGTCGACGCGGTTGCCAAGGTCAGGTCGAAGGAGTAGCGTCTGTCTCCCAAGTGGCCCGGTTTTCGTGCAAACCACTTGGGCCAAAGCCTTGCCCATGACTGCAGCGACCGCGACAGAGGAAATACAGTCCCCGGCTCTCCGGGGGGCTGGTCGCGTGTCAGGATGTTTCTTGGCAGTGGCGTCCGCCACGCGGCTCCCACGCCTCTCCGCCGGTTCTGCAATCCCCTTCGTGGCACGGTGGGCTCCCAGCGAGCCATCGCGTAGTCCTGCTGTAACTCGTCCCCGCAACGCGACGGCGCGATCTTCGCGTCGCGCCGTCGCGTCCGCGGTCATTGCAATAGAGGAGGCCGGCTGATGTTCGAGCAGAATGAGAAAGAGGTGCAGGCATTGATGCAGAGCAACGCGGAATTCCGCAGCCTGTATCACCGTCACAAGGAGCTGGACAGCAAGGTGCGCGACGCCGAGCTGGGCGTCCTGCCGATGGACGATGTCACCCTGCTCAACATGAAGAAGGAAAAACTGCACGCGAAGGACAAGCTGACGTCGATGTGGGATTCCCTCGCTACAGCCAACTGATTCCCAGCCGCAGACGCCGCGCCGCGCCGCGCGTTGCGGCGTCTGCACCCGTCTCCCTTCGTTATTCCTCTCGGTTATCATCCGCGAACGTCTCCTGCCGGAGATGCTCGTCCCCGCGCATGGCCCGCATTCCGCCGGCGCCGCGCGCATTCGCGGAGTAGACATGACGATCCACCAAAGCGTCCTCGAGCTGATCGGCAGCACGCCGATGGTCAAGGCGCAGCGCCTCGACAGCGGCGCCTGCGAGCTCTTCCTCAAGCTCGAAAGCGCGAACCCCGGCGGCTCGATCAAGGACCGTATCGGCCTGTCGATGATCGAAGGCGCCGAGAAGGCCGGCAAATTGAAGCCCGGCGCGACCTTGGTCGAGGGGACCGCCGGCAACACCGGCCTCGGCCTTGCGCTGGTCGCGCAGCAGAAGGGCTACCGCCTCGTCCTCGTCGTGCCGGACAAGATGAGTCGCGAGAAGATCTTCAACCTCAAGGCGATGGGCGCCGAAGTCGTGCTGACGCGCTCGGACGTCGCCAAGGGCCATCCCGAGTACTACCAGGACCTCGCCGCACGCATCGCCGAGGAGACGCCGGGCGCGTACTTCATCAACCAGTTTGGCAATCCGGACAACCCGCTCGCGCACGAGACGACGACCGGGCCGGAAATCTTCGAGCAGATGGACGGCAAGGTCGACGCGATCGTGTTCGGCTGCGGTTCGTCCGGCACGATGACCGGCCTCTCGCGCTATTTCGCGCGCGTCTCGCCGCACACCGAATTCATCCTCGCCGACCCGGTCGGTTCGATCCTCACGCAGTACATCAACGAAGGCACGCTCTCCACCAAGTCCGCCAGCTGGATGGTCGAAGGCATCGGCGAGGATTTCCTGCCTGGCATCAGCGATTTCTCGCGCGTGAAGAAGGCCTACGCGATCAGCGACAAGGAAAGCTTCCTCATCGCGCGCGAACTGCTCGCGAAGGAGGGCGTGCTCGGTGGCTCGTCGACCGGCACGCTGCTCGCCGCCGCGCTCAAGTACTGTCGCGAGCAGGCCACGCCGAAACGTGTCGTCACCCTGGTCTGCGATACCGGCAACAAGTACATCTCGAAGATGTACAACGACTACTGGATGCTCGACAACGGCTTCCTCGACCGCCGGCAGACCGGCGACCTGCGTGACCTGATCCTGCGGCCGTACGCGCAGAAGGACACCGTCGTCGTCGCGCCGACGGATCTTCTGGTCACGGCGTACAACCGCATGAAACTGTACGACGTGTCGCAGCTTCCGGTGATGGACGGCGACGAGATCGTCGGCATCCTCGACGAATCGGACCTGCTGCTGCACGTCCATACCGACGAGACGAAATTCCGCGACCCGGTTTCTACCGCGATGGTCAGCAAGCTGAAGCTGCTCGACGTGAAATCGCCGATCGAATCGCTGATGCCGGTGTTCGATGCCGGCCACGTCGCGATCGTGATGGACGGGGCGAAGTTCGTCGGCCTCATCACGCGGATCGATTTGCTCAACTACCTTCGTCGACGCGCGGGTTGATACTGCGCGCTCCAGTCGCCGCGCGATCTTGAAAGGACAAAGCCCGAGGCGGCTGCCACCTGTCCGCTCTCGATGCCGGACCGCATTGACACGTGCCATTCATTCCAGAGTTGCCCTACATGAAGAAGCCATCCAAGCATGCCCTCGGCACCCGCGCCATCCACGCCGGCCAGAGTCCGGATCCCTCCACCGGCGCGATCATGACGCCGATCTACGCGACCTCGACCTACGTGCAGAAGAGTCCCGGCGTGCACCAGGGCTACGAATACTCGCGCACGCAGAACCCGACGCGCATGGCCTACGAGCGTTGCGTCGCCGATCTCGAAGGCGGGCGCCAGGGTTACGCGTTTGCGTCCGGCCTCGCCGCCGCCGGCACGGTGCTCGAGCTGCTCGATTCGGGCAGTCACGTGATCGCGATGGACGACCTGTACGGCGGCAGCTACCGCTTGTTCGAGCGCGTGCGCAGGCGCAGCGCGGGCCTGGATTTCAGCTTCATCGACCTCAACGACATGGCCTCGTTGAAGGCGGCCTTGAAGCCGAACACGCGCATGATCTGGGCGGAAACGCCGACGAACCCGATGCTCAAGCTCGTCGACCTGGCCAAGGTCGGTGCATTCGCCAAGAAGCACGGCCTGATCTTCGTCGTCGACAACACGTTCTGCTCGCCGATGCTGCAGCGGCCGATCGAGCACGGCGCCGACATCGTCGTCCACTCGGCGACGAAGTACCTCAACGGCCATTCGGACATGGTCGGCGGCATCGCGGTCGTCGGCGGCAGCGCGCAGTTGGCCGAGCAGATGGCCTTCCTGCACAACTCGGTCGGCTCCGTCGCCGGCCCGTTCGATTCGTTCCTCGCGATGCGGGGCCTGAAGACCTTGCACCTGCGCATGCGCGCGCATTGCGAAGGCGCGCTCGCGCTCGCGCAGTGGCTGGAGAAGCATCCGGCGATCGAACGCGTGATCTATCCGGGCCTGAAGTCGCATCCGCAACATGCGCTGGCGAAGAAGCAGATGGACGGCTTCGGCGGCATCGTCTCGGTCGAGGTCAAGGGCGGCCTGCGCAAGGCGCGCAAGATGCTCGAACGCTGCCACCTGTTCGCGCTGGCCGAGTCGCTCGGCGGCGTCGAGAGCCTGATCGAGCATCCGGCGATCATGACGCACGCGTCGATCCCGCCGGCGAACCGCAAGCGGCTCGGCATCAGCGACGGGCTGATCCGGCTTTCCGTGGGGGTGGAAGATCCGCGGGACCTGCGCGACGAGCTAGCGCATGCGCTGAGCTGATCGGCAACACGTTCGATTCGGGCTCCTCGGCCTTGGCATCGGAGGCGAGGCGCGGGATGTCGATCTGCGCGGTGACGCCGCCGCGGTCATGGAACCACGCGACGCCTTCCTGGACCAGGTCGGCTTCGATCCGGGTTCCCCCGGCCAGCTTGTCCAGGGGAATCCGGGTCTCGATGCTGGCCGATTGGTCGGGGCCGAGGACCGGCACGGGCTGCCGCGCGAGATCATTGGCGAGGATGCGCCTGTCCTCGGCCTTCAGGTGAAGGCCGAGATTGACAGGGTGTAGTCCGTACGAGGAAAAAGTCGCGTGTCCGAGGTTCCGGACGCGCCAGTGGACAACGAGTTCATGCGCCGCTTCGTCGACATGGACGTCGCCGAGAGCAGCCAGTTCGGCGACGCTATCAGCCCTGGAAAGGGCAAGATCGGAGCGATGGTTCCAATCCAGCCGCGTCATGAGATCGAACGGATAGACCATCGCGACATAACCTTCGAGATCGATTGTTCGCACCGGCTTTCCGATCGTGGAGAACAGCAGGGAAAGATCCAGCGACCTCGATTCTTCCTGCGAGAGCAGCAGGAACGATTCGCCGGACTCGGCATTCCCTTCGTACCAGCGATCACTCGACAGCCAGCGTTTCGGCGCGAGCAGTCCGCCGTCGAATTCGATCGGGCGCACGACGACGGCTCCGTTCGAAAGCGCGGTCGCTGCATTCGCGTTCCAGAACGTGGCATAGCCGAATCGGAGCTGGTTCCGCTCGAGCTGGCTCAGCAGGCGTTGATCCTTGCTCGGAACGCTGACCGGCTTTCCAAGCAGGGGAGAGGTGAGCGCAAAAGGCACGATAGCCATCAGCAACACGAGCTTGCCCAGAGCAACATCCTTCATGGACTGCTGCAGATGGAACGTGACCAGCATCAGCCCCAGCAGGATCTCGACGATGAAGTAGCGCGCGGTGCCTGGATTGCCGTCGGAGATCCCGGTGAAAAGGTATACGTACAACCGGATGGCGAACGACACCACCCATACCACAGTCAGGAGGCGGACATGGGGATTGTCCAGCTTCAGGTAGCGCCCGAGCAGGTGGAACGGCGCGGCGAGCGCGATCAACAGGAGCACGAACTTGGCTCCGCTTGCGGCTCCGGCGATCGAATACGGCGTCGCTCCGACGGAAACGGCGCCGAGCATCTCGATCATCCCTCTCGCGAACAGCCCGAGATGCTCCACGGCGCTGGGCAGGTCGGTGAACGCATGGTTGAGCAGCGCATAGGTATTGCCGCGGAGCGCGGTGTGCAGGATGAGTTGCCCGACGAGCAGGGCGGCCAGCATGCAGCCGGCCAGGAGCAGCATCCTGCGGGTATCGCGCCTTGATCCGGCCACCCATTGGGCCGCGAATCCCGCCGCCATGCCGGGCACGATCACTGCCGCATTGGCGAGGTCGACGAATATGACGCCGGCGATGAGCGAAAGGGCAAGGGCCGACCGCGCCAGTTGACGGGAGTCTCGTGCCTGTACGACCGCCTGGGCCAACCATGCGATCAGCAGGAGAAAGACGAACGTCCACGCTTTTCCCGCCAGCATGGTCGTCTGGATCATGAAGGGCAGCGACGGGCTGACGACGATGAACGCGACGAGGAATAGTCGGCCGGCGCGCGAGAGCCCCATTTTCCCGGATAGCCACCACAACAGCGCGAGCATCAAGAGTTGATCGACGGCGACGGCAGCGCGGAATGCCGCGAAACCGTCATGCAGCAATCCGATGAAAATCGGCATGACCAGCAGGTTCGGCATCAGCAGCGGCATGAAGATGCCGGTCGAGTTGTTCCACTGCGGGAACAACGTCCGCTGATAGATCATTTCCCGTGCGAACAGCACGTTCGCGGCGCTGTCGCTGTTGAAATGGGCCTTGAAAGAACCGAACGAGTAGACGAGGTAAAGCACTAAGAAGATCGCGATCAACACCACGTACGTGCCGAGGACGACTCGCTCCGTCCATGCGTTTTCCGTGGCTGCGCTCTTCATTCCATTCGTTCCTTCGACCGGGTTGCTGCACGAACGATTCGGATCAATTCGAGAAGGCCGCCTGCGGCAGCGCCGGACAGCATGATGGCAAAAACGCCGAGGGAGAGCGCGATGGCCCGCTCTCCGGAGACGCCAAGCCAGGCGAGGCAGCCGACCAATGCGCCTTCGCGCAGGCCGAGGCCTGCGATCGACAACGGCAGCAGCACGGCGACGGAGGCGATGGCCACGACCCAGGCCCAGTCGTACGGCGTCAGCTGGATGCCGATGTTTGTGCCGAGCACGGCGTAGATGCCGATCGCAAGCAACTGGAATGCGATTCCGAGTATCAGGCTGAACACCAGGCGCGACGGTTTGCGCGAGAACTGCCGCCACGCCTCGATCGCACGTTCCAATGCCGGAGCGAACCGGCGCAGGCGCGTGCCCGAAAGCCAGTGCGCGCTGCCAAGCGCAAATGCATGCAGTACCGGGATTCTCAGCGCGAACAGCCCGAAGAACAGCATCGTCATCACTGCAAGGATCGCGACGGAAAGCGCTTCGGGCAAGTGGTGCGGCGACAAGGCGATTCCGGCGCAGGCGACCAGAAGCAACGCGATGACGCCGATCACGCGATCGACGAAGACCGAGGCGGCGAGTCGCTCCGCATCGGCTGCTCCGCGTCCGAGGCGATACGCCTTGACGACTTCGCCGGCGATCTGGCCCGGCAGCACGATCGAATAGAACTGGCCGACCAGGGTCAGTTCCAACAGTTTGCGCAACGGGGCTTCGGATGCGAACAACTTCCATCGCAGCGCTGCGATCGGGCACGACAGCGCGAAGAGCGCGAGCGCCAGGAGCAGGAGCGACCAACGATAGCGACCGAGCACGTCGAGCGTCGTGGCGAGATCGAGCCGTGACAGCAATGCCGCGACGATCAGGAGTCCGGCCAGCAGTTTGAACAGGCTTTTCGTGCTGGCGGATCGCCACCACGGTGGCCGTTGCGCCGGCGCGCTGGCGGCGTTCATCGCATCCACCGCTGCCCGGCGGTGCGCAGGCCGAGGTCGAGTCGATGCATCAGTCGCGTCGGCGGATTGAATTCGGCAAGCGCGCGCCGGTAGGCGCCGTAGTCGCGCTGCCTGCTCGATTGCGCATCGCCGTGCACGCGGTAAAACACGCGTGGCGCAGCGAGAAAGACGCACTTCCCCTCGCTGCGCAGCCGCAGCAGGTGGATCACGTCGGAGCCGGGCCATACGGGTTCCGGGAACGGCAGTTCGAGCAACCGCGCCCGCCGGTAAAGCACGCCCGCACGCGTGGCGAACGATCCGAGCAGCGGCCACCATGCCGGCGGTCGTCGCGGCACGATGGCGGAGGCCATGCGCGAGCAGACGTCCAGCAAATGCGCATTGCTGCGCAAGGCGGTGACGACCAGATCGGTGTCGTCGCGCAGCGCGGGGCGCACGCGGGCATAGAAGTCGTTGTCCGCCAGCAGGTCGTCAGCATCGAGCAACTGCACGAACTCGCCGCATGCCTCGCGGGCCAGGCGATTGTAGGCGGCCGCGATGCCGCCATTGCGCCCGTTGCGCAAGAGGCGCGCACGCAGCGCGCCCCCGTGCGCAGCGACGAAGCGATCGATGCGCGCGGCGGAATCGTCTTCCGAGGCATCGTCGAGGAACAGGATTTCCGCGGGCAGAGGATCGAGGTCGCACAGGTTGGCGAACAATTCGTCGAGGAATCGCGCCGAATTGAACACGGGAATGCCGAGCGAGATGTCAGCCATGGGCCGTGGCGATCGCGCGCAACGTGGATGAAGTCCGCGCCACGGCATCCACCGCCACTTGCAGCGGATAGCTCGCCAGGCCGAGCAGGCCGGTGTTGCCGATGTCCCGTCCGCTGAGGTAGCCGAGCGAGCGGCCGAGCAGCGGTGTATGCGCGAATCGCAGCGAGATGCAGGCCATGCCCGCGCGTTCGATGGCTCCGCGCAGGCTCTTTGCGTCGAAGTGCAGCAGGTGGCGCGGCAGGTAGTAGCCGGAATAGGCGGGACCGAAAACGCGGGCCCATGTGCTGCGACGGTTGGGCACCTCGATGAACAGTCGGCCGCCCGGATTCAGCGTAGCCGCCAGGTCGCCGAGCAGGCGCAGCGGCTGCGGGTGATGTTCGAGGACGTGCCGCAGGAAGATCGCGTCGTAGCGTCCGGGCTTATCCATCCATTCCTGCTGTGACTGGTAGCGGACATCCGCGCCAGGCGCGGCCAACGCGGGGGGGGCGCCGGCATGGAAATCCACGGCGGTCACCTGCAGCGCGCTGGCCCGTGCGCGCGCGAACCGGACGATGCCGCGCGCGAGAGCGCCGTCGCCGCAACCGAAATCGAGCGCGGAGAACGTGGCGCGCCCCGCGAGCGAATCCGCGCCGAGCTGTCCGGCGAGGTAATGGTCGATGGCGAAGTCGCGCAGCTTGGGAACGATGCCGTCGAGGCGCGGGAAATCGGTGGTGTCGCGGCCTTCGTACAGTTTCGGCAATTCGCTTTCGAGCGGACGCGGGTTGGTGAATGCCGCAGCGCAGGCAGCGCATTCGTCGATGCCGTACTCGCCGGTATGCGATTCGTGGTCCGGCGCGGTGAGCAGGCGCTGCAGCTTCGTCTCGCCGCAGATCGGACAGCTGGCCAGCGTTTCGGTTCGCAGCATCAGGGGTTCCCCGCGGGGAGGGTGGCGAATGGCGCCATTGCCAGCAAGGCCTGCAGCGCCAGCCGATGGTCGTGCCGGCCGCGCGCGTGTTCGGCGCCGAGGCGGCGCCAGAACGCCGGATTGAGAAGGGAAGCATCGGGCTTGAGCCGGCCTTCCTGTAACCATTGGCCGATCGGCACGCCGAAGCCCTGCTTGCCGCGCGTCAACACCTCCGATGGCAGCAGCGATTCCGCCGCCCTGCGCAGGACGACCTTGCTGGTGCCGCCGCGCAATTTCATGTCCGCCGGCAAGCGGCGCAGGAAGTCGACCAGTTCGATGTCGAGGAACGGCGCGCGCACTTCCAGCGAATGCAGCATGCTGGCGCGGTCGACCTTCACGAGGATGTCGTCCTGCAGGTAAAGGCGCACGTAGAACGCGATCGTGCGTTCGATCGGATCGTCGATCGCGCATTCGTCCCAGGCTTCGATCGCCTCGCTGAAGACGTCTTCGAGGTCGACCGGCGCACCGAACAGTTCCTCCATTTCCGACGGCGCCAAGGCCGCCATCCATGTCGGCAGCCACAGGCGCGAGGGGTGATCGAGGCCGCGCAGCATGCGCTTCACGCGGAAATCGAAGCTCATGTAGCGGTGTGAAACCGGCAGCTTCGCGGCCAGCATCGAAAGCGCGCGATGCACGGGCTTCGGCACGCTGCGCTCGTACCAGCGCGCATAACGCAGGGCTCGGAACGGGTCGTAGCCGGCGAGCAGTTCGTCGGCACCGTCGCCGCCGAGCGCGACGGTGACATGGCGGCGCGCGTGTGCGCACAAGAGGTAGGTCGGCAGCAGCGAGGCGTCGGCGATCGGTTCGTCCAGGCGTGCGGCGAGGTCGGGCAGGATGTCGAGCGCGCGCTGGATCGAGAGGGTTTCCACCTGATGGTCGGCGCCGATATGCGCGGCGACCGCGCGCGCGTAGCGCGTCTCGTCGAAGCTGGCCTCGTCGAAGCCGATCGAGAACGTCTTCAGCCGTTCGCTGCCGACGTGGCGCATCGCCAGCGCGGCGACGGTCGACGAATCCAGCCCGCCGGAAAGGAAGCAGCCGACCGGCACGTCGGCGACGAGGCGGCGCGCGATCGCGCGGTCGAGCAGCGTGGAGAACTCTTCGGTCCAGCGTCGCTCGGCATCGGCCGGGCGGTGGTCGAACGGTTCCGCGCGATAGTGCCACCAGCGGCGGGTGCGCACCTCGCGCGTGGCGAGGTCGAACGTCAGCGAATGCCCGCCGGGCAGCTTTTGCACGCCCTCGAAGAACGTCAGCGGCGCTGGCACGTAGCCGTAGCCGAAATACTTCTGCAGCGCGCGACGCGACAACGTGGTCGGCACCGCCGGATGCTCGCGCAACGCGGTCAGCTCGGAGGCGAATGCGAGCGTGTCGCCGCGCCGGCTCCAGAACAACGGCTTCTTGCCGAAGCGGTCGCGCGCGAGAAAAACGCAGCGGCGCGTGCGGTCGATCAGCGCGAACGCCCACATGCCGTTGAGCCGCGGCAGCAATTCTTCGCCCCACTGGCGCCAGCCGTGCAGCAGCACTTCGGTATCGGAGTGATCGGTGCGGAACCGCGCGCCGAGCCTGGTCAACTCCTCGCGCAGCTCGCGGAAATTGTAGATCTCGCCGTTGAAGACGATGGTCAACGATTCGTCCGCGGTCGACATCGGCTGCCGGCCGCCGGCGAGGTCGAGGATCGCGAGGCGCCGATGCGCCAGATACGCGCCGGCATCCGCGTCGACCAGCAAGCCATCGCCGTCGGGGCCGCGATGGCGGATGCGGTCGGCCATGCGGCGCAGCACGTCGGCGTTGCCCTGGCCGAAGAAGCCGGCGATCCCGCACATGTCAGGGCGTGCCCGGTCGCGCTCGCACGACGCGTGCGACGCGGTATACCGGCTTCGCCTGCGATTCGTGGTAGGTGCGGTTGAGCATCTCGGCGAGCAGGCCCATCAGGATGCTGAGCACGCCGACGGCACCGAGGAAGACCGCCAGCAGCGGCAACGGCGTCTGGATCAGCGACACGCCGCCGAACACCTTCAGGCCGAGCGCCCACACGCCGGCGAGCAGCGAGCAGGCGATGGCGAGCAGGCCGAAACCGCCGAACACGTAGATCGGCTTGCCGGAATAGCGGAACAGGAACTTCACGACGAGCAGGTCGAGCAACACCTTGACGACGCGCTCCATGCCGTACTTCGACTCGCCGTGCACGCGCGCGTGGTGCTGCACGGGGATTTCGGTCACGCGCGCGCCGTTCCAGGCGGCATAGATCGGCACGAAGCGGTGCATCTCGCCGTACAGCTTCACGCCGTCGAGGATGTCGCGGCGATACGCCTTCAGCGAGCAGCCGTAGTCGTGCAGGTGCACGCCGGAGACGCGCGAGATCAGGCCGTTGGCGAGGCGGCTGGGCAGGTTGCGCTTGATCGCATGGTCCTGGCGATCCTTGCGCCAGCCCGACACGACGTCGAACCCTTCGCCGAGCTTGTCGAGCAGGCGGCCGATGTCGGCCGGATCGTTCTGCAGGTCGCCGTCCATCGGCACGATGATCTCGCCGCGCGCATGGTCCATGCCCGCCATCATCGCCGCGGTCTGGCCGAAGTTGCGCGGAAAGTGCACGACGGTGACGCGCGCGTCGCCGGCCGCGACCGCGTCCAGCGCGGCGGCGGAACCGTCCGTGCTGCCGTCGTCGACGAGCACGAGTTCCCACGACTTGCCGAGCGCGTCCAGCGCCGTGCGCACGCGCTCGTACAGCGGCGCGATGTTGTCCAGCTCGTTGTAGATCGGCACGCTGACCGTGATGTGGGGTGGATCGCCGTCGCGATTCGCGGACACTGCCGGCGCGGGAAACTCCATCAGGCTCAGGCCTCCGTCAATTCCGGCAGATTCCGGTACAGCGCCAGCGCCTGCGGATTGGCGAGCGCGTCGGTGTTCTTCACGGGGATGCCGTGGATCGTGTCGCGCACCGCGATCTCGGTGATCTTGCCGGAGATCGTGCGCGGGATGTCGGCTACCTGCAGGATCTTCGCCGGCACGTGGCGGGGCGTCGTGTTCGCGCGAATCTGCCTGACGATGCGGCTGCGCAGGTCGTCGTCGAGCACGATCCCCTCGCGCAGGCGCACGAACAGGACCACGCGCTCGTCGTCGCCCCAGTGCTGGCCTATCGCGACGGATTCGAGCACTTCCGGCACCTGCTCAACCTGCCGATAGATTTCCGCGGTGCCGATGCGCACGCCGCCGGGATTGAGCGTGGCATCGGAGCGGCCGTAGATGACCACGCCGTCGTGCTCGGTCAGCAGCGCATGGTCGCCGTGGCACCACGTGTTCGGCACGCGCGAAAAATACGCGGCGCGGTACTTGGCGCCGTCTTCATCGTTCCAGAAGAACACCGGCATCGCCGGGAACGGTGCGGTGCACGCGAGTTCGCCCTTTTCGCCGCGCACCGGCTTGCCGGCGTCGTCGAGGATTTCGACCTTCATGCCGAGGCCGCGGCATTGCAATTCGCCGCGGTAGACCGGCAGCACCGGGCAGCCGAGCGCGAAGCAGGAGACGATATCGGTACCGCCGGATATCGACGCGAGCAGCACGCGGTCCTTGATGTCGCGGTAGACGTAGTCGTAGCTCTCCGGCGCCAGCGGCGAACCGGTCGACAGGATCGTCTTGAGATGCAGCAATTTGTGCGTCTCGCGCGGTTTCACGCCGGCTTTCTCGATCGCGCCGAGCCATTTCGCGCTGGTGCCGAACACGCTGATGCCGACTTCGTCGGCGAGGTCCCACAACGCGTTGCCGTCCGGGTGCGAGGGCGAGCCGTCGAACAGCACCAGGGTCGCGCCGACCGCGAGGCTGGATACCAGCCAGTTCCACATCATCCAGCCGCAGGTCGTGTAGTAGAAGATGCGGTCTTCGCGCTTGAGATCGGTGTGCAGCACCAGTTCCTTGAGGTGCTGGATCAAGGTGCCCCCGGCGCCGTGCACGATGCATTTCGGCACGCCGGTCGTGCCGGACGAATACATGATGTAGAGCGGATGATCGAACGGCAGCGCTTCGAAGGCGAGCGTGCGTTCCCCGTCTCCGCTGAAATCGGGCCAGGCGATCGCGTTGCGCAGGCCGTCGAGCTTCAGCGGTTCGCCGCTGTAGGGAATCACGACCAGCTTCTCGATGCTCGGCAGTTCATCGAGTACGCCGCGGATTTTCTCCAGGCAATCGAAGCGCTTGCCGCCGTAGCCGTACACGTCGGCGGTGAACAGCACCTTCGGCGCGATCTGGCCGAAGCGATCGACCACGCCGCGGATGCCGAAATCCGGCGAGCACGACGACCAGGTCGCGCCGAGCGAGGTGGTCGCCAGCATAGCGACGACGGTTTCGGGGATGTTCGGCAGGAAACCGGCGACGCGATCGCCGACGCCGACGCCGGCCTCCTTCAGCGCATGCGCGAGGCGTGCGACCTCGGCGTGCAGCTGCGCATACGTCAGTTCGCGTCTGTGGCCCCATTCGTTGCGGAACACGATCGCCGCGCGATCGTCCTTGTAGCGCAGCAGGTTCTGCGCGAAGTTCAAGGTGACGTTCGGGAACCAGCGCGCGCCCGGCATCTTCTCGCGATCGACCAGCACCGGCTCCATGTCGCCGTGAGCGCGGATGCCGCAGAACTCCCAGACCAGCGACCAGAACTTTTCGGGATGGCGGATCGAGAAGTCGTACAGCGGCGCGTAACGGCGGACGTCCTCATTGCCGGTGCTTTCGCGCACGAAGCGCATGAAGCGGTTGATGTTCGCGCGCTCGATCCGTTCCGCGCCGGGTTCCCAGATCGGTTTGTTCATGGACGATCCAAAGTGTGTGGACATGCGTTCCTGCGGGTTGCCGATTCCGTCGCTCGCCTGCGCGCGAAATGCCGCGGCCGCGGTTCGCCCATCGTGAAGAAGACCATGCGCAGGTCGCGCCGAAGCGCGTCAACGTGCCCCTGTCGCGCCGCCTGACGCCATCCACGCAGACGCGTGCGATTATCCAGCAAGGCAGCGGGAGCCGCCAGCGAACCAGCGCACGAACAAGCCGTGAGGAGGGTTTTTGCGCTCGGTCGCGAGCGTGGCTTGGATGTCGTGCGCGGCCTCGTGCCGCCGGAACGCAACGCGCGAGCCTCGTCGAGGCCCGAAGCGGCCGCTGCTGGCCGTGCCTTTCAAGAAAACGCCGGCTCGTGGCCGGCGTTTTCGTCGATCGCGAACGGCGGTGTTCAGCCGATCAGCAGATCCTTTTCCTTCTTGCCAGCCGACAGCGCCGCGTGGAACCAGCGCGGGCGCTTGCCGCGGCCGCTCCAGGTCTGGCTGTGGTCGGCCGGATTGCGATACTTCGGCTTGACCTTGCCGCGTGCCTTGCCGCCACGCGCATTGGCGCGGCCGAGCACTTCATCGAGTCCGAAACCTTCGGCCTTGACCAGCGCATTGATCTTGTCGCGCAGTTTGGAGGCCTTTTCCTTCACCAGTTCTTCCTGGCGTGCCTTGGCGCGCGCGATCAGGTCGGAAAGCTGGTTGTGGTTGAGGGACTTGAGATCGATCGCCATGCTTTCTGCCTCTCTCGGATATTGGATGATGGATTCGCGCTGAGCAATTCGCGTCGAGCCCGGATTGAAAATCATTTCCCCTGTCGAAGATGTTAGCAATTCGATAAGCGCGTGCCTAGATGCCCGGTAGCACATGCGCAATGGGCGATATTAATCGCGCCATTGCCTGGTATTGCGTGCGTTTATTCGCATTTCGCGCCGCCACCGATTCGGTCGCTGTCCGCAATTGCGCAATGTGGCCGGACGCACGCCGGCGGCCGCCTCGGGGATGCCGGCGCACGTGCGTTTGAACGGGGAATGCAGGATGGGCTTCTGGCCGAATCAGGCGAACAACTGCAGCAATTCGTCCTTGCCGATCGCGCGATTCTCGCTTTCGTTGCGGCGGCGATATTCGAACGTTCCGGCCGCGAGGCCGCGTTCGCTGACGACGACGCGATGCGGAATGCCGATCAGTTCCATGTCCGCGAACATCGGGCCGGGACGCAGCCCGCGATCGTCGAGCAGCACTTCGATGCCGCGCGCGGCGAGCTCGTCGTGCAGTTTTTCCGCTTCCTCGCGCACCTGCGCGTTCTGGGCCGCATTGATCGGGCAGATCGCGACGCGCCACGGCGCCATGGGCTCCGGCCAGACGATGCCGGCGTCGTCGTGGTTCTGCTCGATCGCCGCGGCGACGATGCGGCTGACGCCGATGCCGTAGCAGCCCATCTGCATCACCTGCGCCTTGCCGCCGTCGTCGAGCACGGTCGCGCCGAGCGCTTCGGCGTACTTGTCGCCGAGCTGGAACACGTGGCCGACCTCGATGCCGCGCGCGATCTTCAGCGTGCCCTGGCCGTCCGGCGAGGCATCGCCCTCGACCACCTTGCGCAGGTCGGCGACGCGCGTGACGCGTGCGTCGCGCTCCCAGTTCGCGCCGCGGCAATGCGTGCCGTCCTGGTTGCCGCCGCAGACGAAGTCGGCGACGACCGCGGCGCTACGGTCGACGATGACCGGTATCGCGTCCGGCAGGCCGGCCGGACCGATGAAGCCGGGGCGCGTGCCGGTCGCGGCGACGATCGCCGCTTCGTCGGCGAGGATCGTTTCACCCGGCAATTCGGCCAGCTTGGCCGCCTTGACCTCGTTGACTTCGTGGTCGCCGCGCACGCACAGCGCGACGAGTCCGTCCGTCCCGCGCACGAGGATCGTCTTGATGCACTGCTCGGGCTTCACGCCGAGGAACGCGCTGACTTCGTCGATGGTCTTCTGCGTCGGCGTGGCGACGCGCTCGAGCGCGTCGGACGGCGCCGGACGAGCGCCAGCCGGCGCGAGCGCCTCGGCCATCTCGACGTTGGCGGCGTAGCTGGATCCGGTCGAGAACGCGATCGCATCCTCGCCGGAATCGGCCAGCACCTGGAATTCGTGGCTGGCATTGCCGCCGATCGCGCCGGTGTCGGCCTGCACGGCGCGGAACTGCAGCCCTAGGCGCGTGAAGATGCGACCGTAGGTGTCGTACATGATGCGGTACTCGCGGTCGAGGCAGTCGGCCGTGAGATGGAACGAATACGCGTCCTTCATCAGGAACTCGCGCGCGCGCATGACGCCGAAACGCGGCCGGATCTCGTCGCGGAACTTGGTCTGGATCTGATAGAAGTTGACCGGCAGCTGCTTGTAGCTTTTCAGCTCCTGGCGCGCGAAATCGGTGACGACTTCCTCGTGCGTCGGACCGTAGCAATAGGCGGCTTCCTTGCGATCCTTGATCTTGAGCAGCTGGCCGCCGAATTTCTCCCAGCGGCCGGTTTCCTCCCACAGCTCCTTCGGCTGGATCGACGGCATCAGCATCTCGACCGCGCCGGCGCGATCCATTTCCTCGCGAACGACGTTCTCGACCTTGCTCAATACGCGCAGCCCGAGCGGCGACCACGTATAGATGCCGGCGGCGAGCTTGCGGATCATGCCGGTGCGCAGCATCAACCGATGGCTGGCGATTTCCGCGTCGGCGGGGACTTCCTTGACGGTGGAGAGGTGAAAGCGGGAAAGGCGCATGGGAACCCACGGGATCGGCACGAAACCGGGGATTCTACCAGCGGTCCGGATGGCCGCGCGGAAAGGAACGGCGCCGACGGCCATCGCCGCCGGCACGTCGCGCGCGCGTCAATGCGCGGCGCAGAACAGCTTGATCTGCTGGTTGGTCTTTTCCACCTGCGTGGCGTGGTTCTTCGCCGCGTCGGCGTCGACCGGTTCGCCGTTGGCGTCCAGCGCCGGTTTTTGCGCGTCCAGCGTGGTCAGGTTCTTCTTCGCGATCTCGCAATTGCGCTTGATGTCCTGCGGCTCGTAGCCGGCCGCAGCGGCCAATGCCGGGCCGCCGGAGGCGGCGGCCTCGGACTTCTGTTGCGCATCGGCATCGCTGGCCGTGGTCACGCCGCCCTTGACCTTGAGTTTCTGCGCCTTCGTCGCGTTCGCCGGCGGCGGCGAATCGGAGAAATGCTTGACGCCGTTGGCGTCGGTCCAGGAGTACATGTCGGCGGCTGCCGCGGGCAGGCAGACGCCCAACAGGGCGGGCAGGATCCAGTTGCGCTTCATCGAAAGACCTTCGCGGTGCCCAGGGTGGCACGTCGGCTGCGCGACTGGATAGCACCAGACGCGCCCGGACACAAGCAGGAATCGCCCGTAGTGGGGATCACGGTACACTTGTGCGACCCTCCCTCATGCTGGCGCTGATCGACATGGCCGAAACTTCGACCGGTGCGCGCAAGCCGCCGCGCGGGATCTACCTGCTGCCGAACCTGTTCACGACCGGGGCGATGTTCGCCGGCTTCTACGCGATCATCGCCGGCATCGGCGGGCGTTATACCGAGGCCGCGGCGGCCGTCTTCGTGGCCGCGATCCTCGACGGCCTCGACGGCCGCGTCGCGCGACTGACCGGCACGCAGAGCGATTTCGGCGTGCAGTACGATTCGCTGTCCGACCTCGTCAGCTTCGGTCTGGCGCCGGCGCTGGTGCTCTACACGTGGTCGCTGTCCGCGCTGAAGGCCTACGGCCCCGGCTGGGGCAAGCTCGGCTGGGCGGCCGCTTTCATCTATGCCGCCTGCGCCGCCTTGCGCCTGGCGCGCTTCAATACCCAGGTCGGCGTCGCCGACAAGCGTTATTTCCAGGGACTGGCCAGCCCCGCCGCGGCCGGGTTGTGCATGTCGTTCGTGTGGGCGATCGAATCCGGCAGCCTCGGTTTCAAGTCGAGCGAGATGGATTTCGTCACGCCGGTCATCGCGATCGTCGCCGGCCTGCTGATGGTCAGCCGCGTGCGCTATTTCAGCTTCAAGGCGTGGCCGAAGTCGGATCGCGTGCCGTTCATCTGGATCCCGGCGGCGATGCTGATCCTCGTCGCGCTCGCGGTCGATCCGCCGCGCGTGCTGTTCGGCATCGCCGCGCTGTACGTGTTGTCCGGCCCGGTGATGACCTTGTGGGGCCTGCGCCAGAAGCGCAGCAGCCGGCGCGCCTTGCGCGGCACGGGAAGGGACGGGGAATGAACCGCGTGCGCGCCCGGGTTTCCGGTTCGCGCACCACGCACGCGGCGACGCCGGCGCGCCCGTGCGAAGCCGACACGCTGGCCTTCCTCGCCGACCTGTCGCAGGAGCTGGCCGTCTCGCTCGACCTGCGCCAGACGATGCCGCAGGCGATCACCCGCGTCGCCGATTTCATGGAGGCCGAGGCGGCCTCGCTGTTCCTGCTCGACGCCGCCGGCGACGTGCTCGAATGCCGCATCTGCGTCGGCCCGGTCGACATCAGCGGCGTGCGCCTCGGCGTAGGCCAGGGCGTGATCGGCCGCGCGGTCGCGGAGAACGCGACGCAGATCGTCGTCGACGCGGCGACCGACGCGCGCGTCTGGCGCTCCGCCGACGACGACAGCGGTTTCGTCACGCGCAGCCTCATCTGCGCGCCGTTGCGCACGGCGGCCGGGCCGATCGGCGCGATCGAGATCGTCAACCGGCGTGATGGCACGCCGTTCTCGCCGATCGATGCCGAACTGCTCGACCTCGTCGCGGCGCCCGCCGCGCTGGCGATCAACAATGCGCGCATGGCCGGCAACCTGCTCGAGCAGCAGCGCCTGAAGCGCGAATTCGAACTCGCCCGACGCCTGCAGAAATCGCTGCTGCCCAAGCGCCAGCGCGGCGGCTTCCCGGTCGTCGGCATCAATCGCCCGGCGCACGAGATTTCCGGCGACTTCTACGACTACTTCGAACTCGCGGACGGCCGCGTGGGCTTCGTCGTCGGCGACGTTTCCGGCAAGGGCCTCGACGCCGCGCTGCTGATGGTGCGCGCCGCCAGCCTGTTGCGCTGGGCCGGCAAGGACGGCCTCGCGCCGGGCCGCTGGCTCGCACGCGCGAACGGGGAGATGTGCGAAACCAGCCAGGACGGCCGCTTCGTCTGTGCATTGGTCGGCTATTGCGACCGGGCCGCGACGCGCGTCCATTTCGCCGGCGCCGGCTTCCCGCCGGTGCTGGTCCATCGCGCGGCCGGCTTCGCCGACTACGCTTCCGGCGGGCCGCCGCTCGGCGTCGTGTCCGACGCGACGTTCGACGAGCACGACATCGCGCTCGACGGCGGCACGCTGTACGCGTTTTCCGACGGCGCCACCGACGTGCGCGACGCCACCGGCCGGCGCATCGGCGATGCCGGCGTGCGCGAACTGATCGTCCGCCATGCCGGCGCCGCGCCCGAAGCGCGCCTGCGCGGCCTGCTGGCCGATCTCAAGCGCCTGCGCTTGGTCGACGACACCACCTTGCTGATGGTCGGCGCGCCGCAGGCCGCGCGGCCGGAAGTGCTGCTCGAACGTCGCGTGCCGGCGCGCGCCGGGGAACTGCGCGGCCTGCGCGGCGCGATCCGCGGCGCGCTCGACGGTCTCCGCGTCGAACCGGAACTGCGCGATCGCCTCGTGCTTGCGGTCGACGAGGCTTGCACCAACATCATCCGCCACGGCTATGGCGCCGAATGCGGCGGCGACATCGGCCTGCGCGTCCTGCGCGACGGCACGCTGCTGCGCTTCGAGCTGACCGACACGGCACCCTGCGTCGACCCGGCCAGCATCCGGCCGAAGCCGCTCGGCGAATGCCGCTGCGGCGGCCTCGGCGTCGCGCTGATCGACGAGGTCATGGACGACTGGCACGTCGAACCCGCGAGCGGCGAGCGGGGCAACCGCCTGATCCTGAGCAAGCGCGTCGACGCGATCGGCAACGAGGAGGCGAACGAGGCATGAGCGACAACCCGAACAGCGTGGCCAGCGAGGTCCACGACGGCTACGCGCTGGTGCGGCTCAGCGGCGAGGTGGATCTTTCCTGGTCGCAGGCGGTGCGCCGCGCGGTGCTCGACGCGCTCGCCGGCCATGCCGCGGTCGGTGTCGACCTGTCGGCGGTCAGCTACATCGATTCGTCCGGCATCGCCGCGCTCGTCGAAGGCTTCCAGCAGGCGCGCGCGCACGGCGGGCGCTTCGTGCTGGTCGCGGTCAGCGACGCGGTGCGCGCGGTGCTCGAACTGGCGCGGCTCGATCGCGTGTTCGTGCTGGTCGCCACGCCGGACGCGGTGCCGGTCGCGGCGTGAACGCATCGTCGCGCACGCTCGCCGGCATCGGCCGCGTGACGCTCGGCGCGCTCGGGGGCGTCGGCTACGCGGCAATGCTGCTGCTCGAAGCGCTGTACTTCGCGTTCGCGGGCTGGCGCGTCGGCCAGCCGGTCCGGCTCGCCGCGGTCGTGCGCCAGATGCGCGAAATCGGCATCGACGCGTTGCCGATCGTCGCGCTGCTCGGCTTCACGGTCGGCCTGATGCTCGGCATCCAGTTCATCGCGTCGCTCTCCGAGTTCGGAGCGCAGTCGCAGGTCGTCGTCGCGGTCGCGAAATCGGTCACGCGCGAGTTCGGCGCGTTGATCACCGCGATCCTCGTCGCCGGGCGCTCGGGTTCGGCACTCGCCGCGCGCATCGGTTCGATGAGCGTGTCGCAGGAAGTCGACGCGCTCGCCGTGATCGGCATCGAGCCCGTGCGCTACCTCGTCGCGCCGGCGCTGCTGGCGATGCTGGTCATGCTGCCGGCGCTGACGATCTTCGCGAATGCGGTCGCGATCCTCGGCGCCGCGCTGTACAGCGCGCCTGCGTTGAACGTGACGCCGAGCGCGTACCTGCTGCAGACGATGTCGCTGCTGTCGCCCGGCGATGTCTGGCAGGGGCTTGCCAAGAGCGTGGTGTTCGCGCTCCTGATCACCCTGATCGGCGTCAGCACCGGCTTCTCGGTCACCGGAGGCGCCGAAGGCGTTGGCCGCGCGACGACGCGAGCGGTGGTGTTGTCGATTTGCTGGATCATTGTCGTGGATATGGTGTTTTCGTTTTTCCTGAATCGATGAACCTCATGACGACCTCCCAATTTCGTCATCCCGGCGCAGGTCGGAGGTGCTTGCGCTGTGCTTTTGAGCCCTCCCCTTCAAGGGGAAGGTTGGGTGCGGATGGCGTTGTTCTGGCGTTTCGGTTTTCGCGAGAACCGGCTCACATCCGTGTGGGTTCGTCCCGCGTCCCTGCGGGCCGGTTACTTCTCTTTGCTTGTCCAAAGAGAAGTAACCAAGAGAAAAGACACCCCAGGCAGCGACGCCCTCCGGGTGCGTGGTCGCCGATCGGGGTTCGCCGACGGCGCGTCCAGGTGCCGACGGCGAACGCGCGCGCATCGTGCGCGGGCCCCTGCGGGCTGACCCGACCGGCGCCCACCGTCGCCGCAAGGGGCCCCGGAAAAGCAGCGCGCTCCTGCGCGCGGAAGCGAAGGCAGAAGCCAAGCGGCATGCTCGGGATGCCAGGGGGCAATGACATGAAAAGCGAGATGCCACCGCCATTGGTCGACTGCACCCGCGTCCTCTACTACGCGATTGCAGATGACTCGGTGCGCTACACGCCTCGCAACAAGATTTACGTCGGTGGTGTCGAGCTTGGCGAGGTGCCGCGTCTTGCGGTCGTGCGCAACCTCGTTGATGACGGCATCATGCTGTTGCACTGCGATGAGGAATGGAATTGCCTGGGCCTGTCTGGAACCGGCAGCATCGAAGATGTGAAGGCGCACGCAAATAGCCGCTATGACGGTCTTGCGTCGAAGTGGCGAAAAGTGCCGTACTCGGATGCTGCTTTAGCGAAAGCCGTTGACGAGGAGTATCGCGACCAACGCTGTTCGTTCTGTGGTCGATACCACTTCCAGATCGAAGCGCTGATGGTCGAAGGCGATCGCGCAATGATTTGTGGCGATTGTGTCGAACGCCTTCACTCTACTCTGGCGAGTGAGGCATGAACGCTTCGCCGCCACTGATCGAAGTCGAAAAACTCGAAGCCTGGTACGGGCGTCGGCGCGTGCTGCACGGGATCGACTTCGCGGTGAATTCAGGCGAGATCCGCGTGATCATGGGCGGGTCCGGTTCGGGCAAGTCGACGTTGCTGCGCCACCTGCTCGGCTTGCAGCGCCCGGCGGGCGGCAGCGTGAAGCTGTTCGGCGTCGATCTCGGTCGCGCCAGCGAGCGCGAACTGCTCGATACGCGCAAGCGCATCGGCGTGTCGTTCCAGGGCGGCGCGCTGCTGACCTCGCTGACGGTCGGCGAGAATGTCGCGCTGCCGCTGCGCGAGCACACGAACCTCGACGAATCGACGATCCGCATCATGAGCCGGCTCAAGCTCGAGGTCGTCAATCTCGGCGGCTTCCAGGAGCTGATGCCGAGCCAGCTTTCCGGCGGCATGGTCAAGCGCGCGGCACTCGCCCGCGCAATCGTGATGGACCCGCGCCTGTTGTTCTTCGACGAACCCTCGGCCGGACTCGATCCGGTCGTTTCCGCGGAACTGGACGAGCTGATCCTGCGCCTGCGCGATGCGCTGCGCATGACGATCGTGGTCGTCACGCACGAGCTCGAAAGCGCGTTCAAGATCGCCGACACGATCACCGTGCTGGACCAGGGCGAAATCCTGACGACCGGCGCGGTCGCCGCGGTGCGCGCGTCGCCGAACGAGCGCATCCAGGACCTGCTGAACCGTCGGCCGCGAGAAGTGCCGGTCGACGCCGACGCGTACCTCAAGCGGCTGACCGAAGAGGAAGCCTGATACAGTGCGTGCGAGGGGAATGCCTTGAGACGCGACACCATCAACTACACGCTGGTCGGGGCAGTCGTCGTCGCTGCGCTCGTGCTGCTGCTGGTCGGACTCGCGCTGATCACCGGACGCGGCATCGCCAGCGACGACTACGTCGTGCGCTATCGCAACGTGACCGGCCTGCGCTACGGCGCGCCGGTGTTCTACCAGGGCTATCGCATCGGCGCGGTCGGCGTGATCGCGCCGGAGCGCGATGCGAACGGCACGCGCTACAAGGTCACACTGGCATTGCGCCACGACTGGCCGATCCCGGTCGACAGCCCGGCGCGCCTGCAGTCGAGCGGCCTGCTCGCGGACGTCTCGATCGGCATACGCGAAGGTGCCAGCCACGACATGCTCAAGCCCGGCGGCGAGCTGAAGGGCGAGGAGGGCGCCGACATCTTCGTCGCGATGAACGAGCTCGCGGGCGAGATCAGCACGTTGACGCGCACGCAGATCTCGCCGCTGATCGCGACCTTGTCGCAGCGCGTCGACTCGATCACCAGTGCGATCGACCAGGGCGCGCCGCTGATCCTCGACCGCACGCGCGAACTGCTCGACCGCATGAATCGCGCCTCCGATGCGCTGAACGACGTGCTGAAGCCGGAGAACCGCGCCGCCGTCGGTGCGATCCTCGGCGAAGTGAAAGGCCTCAGCGCGGAACTGCGCAGGACGCGGGCGACGCTCGACGGCGCGCTCGGCGAGCTCGACGGCGTCGTGAAGGACAACCGCGCCGACGTGCGCCGCTCGGTGCAGGACCTCGCCAGCGTGCTGCAGTCGTTGTCGAGCCGCATGGACGTCATTACCCATCACCTCGAATCGTCGAGCCGCAACCTCGACGAGTTCAGCCGCGAGATTCGCCGCAGCCCGAACCGGCTGATCCTCGCGCCGAAGGCCGACAAGCTGCAGGAGGAGCCGCAATGAAACCGCGTTCGATCTTGCTGCTCGTCGCGGCATCGCTGGCCGGTTGCAGCGCCCCGACGATCCCCGACTTCACGTATTACCGCCTGCCGCGTGCGGAAAAGCTCGACGTGCTGCCGGCGCCGCTGTTCGACGAGCCGGTCGTCGTCGAGGCGTTCGGTGCGGACGGGCTGTATGCGGACCAGGCGTTGATCTACGCGCTCGACCCCGGCGCGCAGGAACTGCGCCAGTACCACTACCAGCTCTGGACCGATCCGCCGACGCGCATCCTGCAGCGACGCCTGATCCTGCAGCTACGCGACGCGGGGATCGCCGCGCAGGTCACCGATCAGTTGCCCGCGAGCGAGCCGGCGATCCGCATCGCCGGCGTCATCCTGCGCTTCGACCGCGTACCGGACGCGACCGGCGGATTCGGCGTGGTGGTCGCGCTGAAGCTGCGCGCGGCCGACAAGGATGGCAGGCCCTTGCTCGACGAGTACTATCGCGCCGAGAAGCCCGCCGTCGGCACGGGCGTCAAGGCCAGCGTCGATGCCTACGGCGCGGCGCTCGATACGATCTTCGCGCAGTTCCATGCCGACCTGCGCCGACGCGGAGCCCGTGTACATGCTGGATGAGCGTCACCTCCTGCTGCTCGCCGAGATGGGCATCGATGTCTATTGGCCGCGTGTCGCCGCCGCGTCGTCGAGCATGCCGGTGCAGCCCGACGCGCGCGCCGACGCGGTGCGCGAAGCGATGCCGGCCGCACCGGAACCGCCCACGTCGCTGTCCCGCGGAGAGCCGGCCGTCGCGGTATTGTTGTTGGCCGAGCCCTCGTCGCGCGGCGGCGGGCTGTTGCTGGCGGACATAACGCGCGCGCTCGCGTTCGCGCGGGTCGAGTCCGCGCTCGCCGGCACGGCCGACGAGTCCGCATTGTCGGCGGCTGCCGCGCTGGTCGTGTTCGGCGACGCGCATGCGCGCGCGGTCGGCGCGCTGCTGCCGGCGCAGCGCCAGCGCGAACTCGGCTGGATCGTCACCGGCACGCCGGCGCTGCTGGTCGGCGACGCGCAAGCCAAGCGCGCATTGTGGAGCGAGCTCAAGCGCGTGCTGCGACCGCCGGCACGAGGCTGAGCCGGGCATGGTCGCGATCCTGAAATCCAAGCCCGCCGAATTCCGCCGCATGCAGGCGGACGACCTCGATCGCGTCGCCGCGATCGAGGCGTCGGCCTACGAGTTCCCGTGGAGCCGCGCGATCTTCCACGACTGCCTGCGCGCTGGCTACGAGTGCTGCGTGCTGGTCGCCGACGCGGCGATCATCGGCTACGGCGTACTTTCCAGCGGTGCGAACGAATCGCACGTCCTCAATGTCTGCGTCGCGCCGGCCGAGCACGGCAAGGGGCATGGCCGGCGCATCGTCGGACGACTGCTCGATTTCGCGCGCTGGCACCGCAGCGAGCGCGTGTTCCTCGAAGTGCGCCCGTCGAATCCGCACGCGATCGCGCTGTACGAATCGATCGGCTTCAACGAATTCGGCCGCCGCCCGAACTACTACCCGGCGAAGAAAGGGCGGGAGGACGCGCTGGTCATGGCGATGGAGCTTCTGCACTCCTGAGGGTTGCGAGAAGCAAACGCCTTCGACACGGAGCGCACGGAGGAAAAGATCGGGATCTTCTCCGCGTGCTCCGTGTTCCGGTCTTGCCGCGTTTCCGGCCGTCGATCACGCGCCGCCGAGTTTGGCCAGCTGCTCGCGCAGCGCGACGAGCGTCGTGGTGAAGTCGGCCACGCGCTGCTTTTCCTGCGCGACCACGTTCGGAGGCGTCTTCTCGCCGAAGTTCGCGAGCTTCGCATTCGACTTCGTCATTTCGGCGTCGAGGCGCTGGATTTCCTTGCCGAGGCGCGCCTTCTCCGCATCGAGGTCGATCAGGCCGGCGAGCGGGATCAGCAGCTTCATCTCGCCGACGACCGCCGCGGCGCAGGCAGGCTCGACCTCGCCGGCATCGAGCCAGCGCTGCGATTCGGCCTTGGCGAGGAACGCGATCTGCGCGGCGAACTTCTCCGCGCGCGCGCGATCGGCCGGGCCGCCGTTCGCGTAAAGAATCGGAATCGTCTTGGCCGGCGCGATGTTCATCTCGCTCCGAATCCGGCGCACCTGCGTCAGTACCGTGCGCAGCCATTCGATGTCGGCGCTCGCGCTCGCGTCGTCGGCCGGGAAGTCGTCCGCGCGCGGATAGCTGCGCTGCGTGATGCCGGTTTCCTTCAGGCCGAGCAACGGCGCCACGGACTGGAAGATTTCCTCCGTGATGAACGGCGTGATCGGATGCAGCGCGCGCAATGCGGCTTCGAGCACGGCCAGCAAGGTATGGCGTGTCGATTCCGCCGCGACCTTGTCGTCGCCGTTGAGCGCGGGCTTGGCCAGTTCGACGAACCAGTCGCAGTACTCGTTCCAGATGAACTCGTACAGCGCCTGCGCGACGAGGTCGAAGCGGTACAGCTTCATCTGCGCTTCGACGTCGGCCAGCGTCGCGCGCAGGCGAGCATGGATCCAGCGCTCGGCTTCCGTCACCGGTTGCGCCGCCGGCCGCGGTGCGACCTCGATGTTCATCAGCACGAACCGCGCCGCATTCCACAGCTTGTTGCAGAACGCCTTGTAGCCTTCCGCGCGCTTGAGGTCGAAGTTGATCGTGCGGCCGTAGGTCGCGAGCGCGGCGAAGGTGAAGCGCAGCGCGTCCGTGCCGACCGCGGCGATGCCCTGCGGATAGTCCTTGCGGATGCGCTTCTCGACCTTCTCGCGCACCTGCGGGATCAGCAGCGACGCGGTCGATTTCTTCACCAGCGTTTCGAGGTCGATGCCGTCGATGAGGTCGAGCGGGTCGATCGTGTTGCCCTTCGACTTCGACATCTTCTGGCCTTCGGCGTCGCGCACGATGGCGTTGATGTAGACCTCGCGGAACGGCACCTTGCCGGTGAAGTACTGCGTCGCCATGACCATGCGCGCGACCCAGAAGAAAATGATGTCGAAGCCGGTGACGAGCACCGCGCTCGGCAGGAACTCCCGGTCCTGCGGCCAGTTCGCGACGACGCGGCCGTTTTCATCCGCGACCGGCGCGTCGCCCGGCCAGCCCAGCGTCGAGAACGGCCACAACGCGGACGAGAACCACGTGTCGAGCACGTCCTCGTCCTGCCTGAGTTTTCCGACCGGCTTCGTGCTGGCGTGCGCGACCGCATCGGCCTCGTCCTCGCCGACGAAGATGTTGCCGGCTTCGTCGTACCACGCCGGGATCTGGTGGCCCCACCAGAGCTGGCGGCTGACGCACCAGTCCTGGATGTTCTCCAGCCACTGGTTGTAGGTCGTCGCCCAGTTCTCCGGCACGAACTTGATCGCGCCGTCCTGCACCGCGGCGAGCGCGGGTTCGGTGATCGCCTTGCGGCCGCCGGGGCCGGGCTTGCCGTCCACGCGCGTGTCGCTGGTGAGGTCGAGGAACCACTGGTCGGTCAGCATCGGCTCGATGATCGCGTCGGTGCGCTGGCTGACCGGCACCTGCAATTTGTGCTTCTTCGTCTCGACGAGTAGGCCCGCTTCCTCGAGATCGGCGAGCACGGCCTTGCGCGCGGCGAAGCGATCCATGCCGCGGTATTTCGCGGGCGCTTCGTCGTTGACCTTCGCGTCGAGCGTCAGGATCGTGATCGGCGCCAGCTTGTGGCGCGCGCCGATCTGCCAGTCGTTGAAGTCGTGCGCCGGCGTGATCTTCACCGCGCCGGTGCCGAACTCGCGCTCGACGTAGTCGTCGGCGATGACCGGGATCTCGCGCTCGGTCAGCGGCAATTTCAGCCTCTTGCCGATCAGGTGCGCGTAACGCTCATCCTCGGGATGCACGGCCACGGCGACGTCGCCGAGCATCGTCTCCGGGCGCGTCGTCGCGACGACGAGGCTGTCGCTGCCGTCGGCGGTCGGATAGCGGATCGACCACAGCGAGCCGTCCTTCTCCTGGTTGTCCACTTCGAGATCGGACACGGCCGTCATCAGCACCGGGTCCCAGTTCACGAGTCGACGCCCGCGATAGAGCAGGCCGTCGCGGTACCACTGCACGAACACCTTGCGGACCGCGGCCGACAGGCCCGGGTCCATCGTGAAGCGTTCGCGCGACCAATCGACCGAAGCGCCGAGGCGGCGCATCTGATTCGTGATCGTCGAACCGGATTGCTGTTTCCATTCCCACACGCGTTCGACGAACTTCTCGCGGCCGAGATCGTGGCGTGACTGGCCGTCGACCGCGAGCTGGTTCTCGACGATCTTCTGCGTCGCGATGCCGGCGTGGTCGGTGCCGCCCTGCCACAAGGTGCGGAAGCCGCGCATGCGGTGGTAGCGCGTCAGCGCGTCCATGACCGTCTGCTGGAACGCATGGCCCATGTGCAAGGTGCCGGTGACGTTCGGCGGCGGCAGCAGGATGCAGTACGGCTCGCCGGCGCCGCGCGGCTGGAAATCGCCGGCGGCCTCCCACTCGGCATACCACTTCGATTCGATCTGGCGGGGTTCGAAACTCTTTTCCATGCGCTGCCGCGGACCGTGCGTGCGGCCCGCTCTCGTAGAGGGGATCGCGCATTCTAGCGGTGCGCGGGTCCTGTCCCAACTGCGCTATCGTCCGCGCATCCGGATGGGGAACCTGCCATGACGACCGAAGCACACGTGATCGGGCATCCGCTCGTGCAGCACAAGCTGACCCTGCTGCGGAAGAAGACGACCAGCACGGTCGAGTTCCGCCGCTTGCTCGGCGAGCTTTCCGCGCTGATGGCGTACGAGGTCACGCGCGACCTGCCGCTGCGCGAGGTGGCGATCGAGACGCCGGTTGCCGCCACCACCGGACGGCTGGTCGACGGCAAGAAAACCGTGTTCGTGGCGATCCTGCGCGCCGGCATCGGCATCCTCGACGGCATGCTTGGCGTGGTGCCGGGCGCGCGCGTCGGCCATGTCGGCCTGTATCGCGACGCGCAGACGCTGCAGGCGGTCGAGTACTACTTCCGGATGCCGCGCGACATGCCGTCGCGCGATGCGATCGTCGTCGATCCGATGCTGGCGACCGGCAATTCCGCGGTCGCCGCGCTGGACCGGCTGAAGGAAACGCGGCCGCGTTCGATCCGCTTCGTCTGCCTCGTGAGCTGCCCGGAGGGCATCGCGAACCTGCGCGCGCACCATCCCGACGTGCCGATCTACACCGCGGCGATCGACGACGGGCTGAACGACCACGGCTACATCGTGCCCGGCCTCGGCGACGCCGGCGACCGCTATTTCGGTACGCGCTAGGGCGACCGCGGCGTCCGGTACCTGTTTCCCCGGTGCGTGATCGCCGCCGGCCTACATGTCGTGCTTGCCGACCTCGAAGCCGGCCGCCTTGTACGTCTTCCAGCGCTCGCGCGATCCGAGCCGCTCGGATTCGTCGGCCGGCACCACTTCGAGCACGCGCTCGAACAAGCCGGGCGCGCATTCCTCGCGCAGGTTGATGACGAGCGAACGGTCCGGGGTCTGCGCATCCGGCGGCACGATCAGCACGGCGGTAATCGCGTCGTCGTCGCCGTCGCCGACGATCTGGTGCGGGATGAACGCGTTCTCGTCGAACTCCCACAGCTTCTCGTCGAGCGCTTCCGCCTCGGCGCGCGAGCGCGCGAGGATCAGGGTCGGTTGCTCGGCCGCGAACGCGCGCTTGGCCAGTTCGCAGACCAGCAGCAGCGGGTCTGCGCGAAAGCGCGGCTTGTCGATCAGGTAAAAGTCGGCACGTGGCATCAGTGCCCACTACTCGCCATTGGTTTCGTCAATCTGCGCATCATCGCCTTCGCGAACGAAAATCTGGGTCTGAAAGTAGTGGTTGGCGTTTGCATCTTGCGGACAGCCGTTGTGGCAACGGATACGCACCCGCATGGCGAGACCTTGCACTTCAATCGTCTTGCCGACGAGCGCCGCCTCCGGCGAGAGCTTGAGCCGTCGCGCCGAATGTGGGAAGACGTTGACATTGACCGAACGCGGGTCGCGGTAGTCCTCCATCGAATTGAGGAAGACATGGCCGGCGGCCGGGCCTTTCTTGAGGAATCCGACTCTGGCGATCGGGAAATTGACGGTCACCTTCACGCCCGGAGGGTGCTGCGCGGCGAGCGTAACGACGTCCTCCAGCGTGTGCGCCGGATACTCATCGTCAGCCTTCTCGCCGGCGTATGTCATCGTGGCGAGGAGTGCCAGGGACAATAGGAAAAACTGGCGAATGCTCATCGATGGGTCTCCCGGAAGCAGTCCTCACGCGGCATCATGCCATCTACAACGTTGCGGCCGGAGCGCCCGCGCCTGGCGTCAGCGCGAGCGACAGGAACATCCCGACCATCATCGCCGCGATGCAACCGAAGACGATGCCGAAGAAGCTCAGGATCGCCTGCCCGCGCTGGCCGGCCGGGCGCGTCTTGTAAAGGTAGTACGGCACGAATACCGAGGTCAGCAGCACGATGCCGACGTTCAGCCACCACGGCCGGCGGATCTGCAACTGGTGCGAATCGAGGCCGAGCCAGATGAAGCAGATGACCAACACGGCGAGTTCGTAGCCGATGTTCAGGCCGCTTCCGCGCAGCGCGGCGATCGCCGCCTGCGCGCTTTCCGGTCGCGTCAACTCGGGGTACAGCACCACGAGGAGCGCGCCGAACACCAGGTTGATGCCGAACGCGGCCGCGATCGCCTGCGTCTTGCGGCGCTGGATCGCGGTGTCGTCGACGGTCGTCATCACGCGCTGCGGTCGATCAGGTACTGTGCCAGCAGCGGCACCGGGCGTCCGGTTGCGAGGCCTTTGCGGCCTTCGTCCCAGGCGGTGCCGGCGACGTCGAGGTGCGCCCAGCGGTAGCCGTTGGTGAAGCGCGCGAGGAAGCAGCCGGCGGTGATCGCGCCGGCATACTTGCCGCCGATGTTGGCGACGTCGGCGAAGCCGGAGTCGAGCTGGCCCTGGTAGTCGTCCCACAGCGGCAGGCGCCAGGCGCGATCGTGCGTGCGCGTGCCGGCGGCGAGCAGTTGCTCGGCGAGCGCGTCGTCCTTGGTCATCAGGCCGGAAGCGTGCTTGCCGAGCGCGACGACGCAGGCGCCGGTCAGGGTGGCGGCGTCGATTACGACTTCCGGATCGAACTTCGCCGCGTAGGTAAGCGCGTCGCAGAGGATCAGGCGGCCTTCCGCGTCGGTGTTCAGCACTTCGATCGTCAGGCCCGACATGCTGGTCAGGATGTCGCTCGGGCGGTAGGAGTTTCCGTCCGGCATGTTCTCGACCGCCGGCACGATGCAGACGAGGTTGATCGGCAGCTTCAATTCGACCGCGGAAACGAACGCGCCGAGCACGCCGGCCGCGCCGCACATGTCGAACTTCATTTCCTCCATGCCGGCGCCGGGCTTGAGCGAGATGCCGCCGGTGTCGAAGGTGATGCCCTTGCCGACCAGCACGTAGGGCTTGGCCTTGGCGCCGCCGTTCCATTGCAGCACCACGAGCTTGGGCGGGTTGGCCGAACCCTGCGCGACGCCGAGCAGCGAACCCATGCCGAGCTTCTGCATGTCCTCGCGTTCGAGCACTTCGAGCGTGACGCCGGCGTGCGTGTCGGCGATCCGTTTCGCCTGCGCGGCGACGAACGCCGGATTGCAGATGTTCGGCGGCAGGTTGCCGAGCTCGCGCGCGAAGCGCACGCCGTTGGCGATCGCGGTCGCTTCGGCCAGCGCGCGCGTGGACGCGGCGTCGCTCGCGGCGGCGAAGTCGAGGCCGCCGAGCTGCGGCGCCTTCGGCGCTTCCTTCGGCTTGAAGGTCGCGGTG
>Ga0153956_1000759_pt1 | contig 33521 bp, 25 predicted proteins | sample TSFL040MetaG_FD_104704 | JGI IMG/M metagenome (GOLD analysis project Ga0153956, IMG submission 104704) | Attine ant fungus gardens microbial communities from Florida, USA - TSFL040 MetaG | ecosystem: Host-associated > Fungi > Mycelium > Unclassified | place: USA: Florida, Wekiwa Springs... | reverse complement strand
GGACCTCGACCTCGGGGTCGTCGCGGTGGCGGCGCAGGCAGAGGCAGAGCAGGTTCCAACGGGCGGCCGCGGTCCTCCCGTCGGCGGCGATCTCGATCAGCGGCGAGGTGGCGAAGTGGCGCACCGTGACCACGGTGCGCGAGAGGCCCTCGAAGAAGGCGACGATCTCGGCGCGGCCGGCGTACTCGCCGAAGCCGTCGGCGACCCAGCGCGCGTCGGGGGTGAAGAGACCGGCGATCGCCTCCAGGTCGTAGCCCCGGTCGAGCGCCGACGTGTAGGAGTGTTTGAGCTCTTCGACCTCCCGCTCGTCGCGCAGCCGCGCGAGCTCGTCGCGCAGCCCGCTCAGCTCCGCCCCGTCGCCGGCGGCGCTCACGGCGCACCGTCGGGCGGAGGCGCGGCGTAGAGGACGGCCTCCGGGCCAGCGGGATCGCCGACCGTGCAGCGCACCTCGTGCGGGCCGCTCTCGGCCGCGCCGACCGCGAAGCCGCCCGCGCGGGCGGCGGCCCGCGCCGCCTCGAGGTCGTCGACCTTGACCATCAGCCCCGCCGCGTCGCTCGCGCGGTCGGAGCCGGCCAGCGCGAGGCGCACCGGCCCGAGGTCGAACTGGGCCCACCGATCGCCGTCGACGAAGGTCGGCTCCGCCTCCAGCAGAGCCGACCAGCGCCGCACCGACGCCACCAGGTCGTCGGTCGGGCACACGAATGAGAGGCGCTCGATCATCTGGCGCGCGATCCCGTCGTCAGTCGCGGAAGTTCGGCCAGACGTCGTCGGCGAACATCTTCAGCTGGCGCTTCTGCTCGTCCAGCGAGATGTTGCCCTGCTGGTAGAACTCCCACGAGAGCCACTCGAGATCGCCGTCGGCGTAGCACTTCCGCAGCTCGGCGATCTGTTCGTTGACTTCCGCCGTGGTGCCGCAGATGAGGTGGCCCGCCTCGAACATGCGCTCGGCGCAGTGCCGCGCGTCTTTGAACTTGACGAATTCGTCCGGGTCGTCTTCCTCGTTGCGGAAGAGCTCGGCGAAGCCGAACTTGGCGAAGTAGTCGTAGAAGTCCCAGCCGCTGGTGCGGGTCGCGACTTCCATCGCCTCCTCGAAGCTGTCGCCGAGCGTGATCAGGCGGACCGCGGCGATCTTCTCGCCGAGGCCGACCTGCTTGCCGGCGTCGGCCATCGTCTGCTGGTATTTCCGGCACTGCTCGAGGAATTTGTCCGGCTTCGACTCCAAGAGCAGCACGCCGAAGCCGCGTTTCGCGGTGTCGATCAGCGTCTGCGGCGAGCCCGAGAAGGGCACGAACATCTCCGGGTGCGGCTGCGTCGCCGGCGCCGGGATGACGCCGATCTTGTGCAGCACGCCCTCGTCGTCGACCTCGCCCTCGGCGCCGAAGTCCCGGGTCAGCTCCCAGCCCGCCCAGCCGCCGATGCCGGAGGCCGGATAAGGCACCTGGTAGTGGTTGCCCTCGTAGTTGAAGGCTTCCTCGGTCCAGGCCTTGATCATCACGTCGAGGTACTCGTTGAAGATCTCGCGGTTGCGCTGATCGGCTTCCTTCTCCTCGGGTTTGAAGCTGGAGAAGGCGTTGTCGTCCTGCATCAGCGTCTGGACCCAGCGCTTCTGGTAGCCGCGGGCGACGCTGAACTTGAGCCGGCCGGGGAACATCTGGTCGAACAAGGCGACGTCCTCGGCGGTCCGCAACGGATCGCGCGCCGGCATCACCAGCGAGGTCGGCATGAAGATCAGGTTCTCGGTCTGCTGGGCGATCTTCACGTAGAGCAGCAGCGGGCTCGGCAGCGCCTCGCGACCCTCGGTGTGGAAGTGGTGCTCGGTCGTGCCGAAGGCGGTGAAGCCGTACTGCTCGGCGAGCAAGGCGATCTCCTCGACCTCCTTGAGCATCCGCGAGTAGCGCTCGACGTTGCGGCCGATCGGTTTGAGTTCGGCCAGTTCCTGGTTGTCGCCGGGCATTTTCGGCAACGAGAGCAGGTGCAGCTTCATGCTGTTTTCTCCTTCTGGGTCGCTGGGTGGCTCGTGTACCTCTTCTGCAGGGCCTTCTTGTCGAACTTGCCGAAGTTGGTGCGCGGCAGCGCGTCGACGACGTGGATCTCCTTCGGCACCTTGTAGCCGGCGACGCGCTCGCGGACGAACTCGCGCAGCTCCTCGCCGTCGGCGGTCGAGCCCTGGCGGAGGACGACGCAGGCCCGCAGCGCCTCCATCCACTTCGCGTCGGGCACCCCGAAGACGGCCGCCTCGATCACGTCGGGGTGGGCGTAGAGGGCTTCCTCGACCTCCTTCGGGTAGACGTTGAAGCCACCCGTCTTCACCATCTCCTTCTTGCGGTCGACGATGTAGAGGAAGCCGTCCGGGTCGAGGTAGCCGATGTCCCCGGTGTGGAACCACTCGCCGTCGTAGGCGGCCGCGGTTTCGTCGGGCCGGTTCAGATAGCCCGGCGTCATCTGCGGGCCGCGCAGCAGGATCTCCCCGGTCCCGGCGTTCTCCGGCGGCGCGTCGGGGTCGGCGTCGATCCGCGCCTCGACCCCGGTGGCGGTGCGCCCGCCCGATTTCAGCCGCGCCTCGTTCATCTCGGCGGGCAGCAGGTAGGTGACCGGGCCGGAGGCCTCGGTGAGGCCGTAGATGTTGCAGATCACGTCGCCGAAGATCGCCTGCGCGCGCCGGTACATCTCGACCGGGATCGGCGAGCCGGCGAGGCTGACCAGGCCGACCGAGGAGACGTCCGGGCGCCCGCGTTCGGCGACCGTCAGCAGGTCCCCGAGCAGGGTCGGCAGCATGTGCAGCTTGGTCAGCCGCTCGGCCTCGGTCAGCGCCAGCAGCCCCTCCGGGTCCCAGCCGGCCGGCAGGTGGGTGCGGGCGCCGGCGTCGAGGTGCGCGGCGGCGGTGAACCAGGCCGCGTGGGTCATCGGCAGGACCACCGCGTGGCGGTCGTCGGCGACGATCCCCAGCTGCTCGACCGTGTCCCCGATGCAGTACGCCCAGCTCTCCTGGGTCTGGATCGCCGCCTTCGAGACGCCGGTGGTGCCGCCCGTGTACATCACGCAGTAGGGGTCCTCGGGGCGCACCTCGATGCCCGGGTCGGAGTCCGCCGCGGCGGCGAGGAAGTCCTCGATCGTGGTCTCCCCGGGACCCCCCGGGCCGCCGATCCAGAGCCGCACGCCGGGCACCCGCGGGGCGAGGCCGGCCGCCCGCTCGGCGAACTCCGGCGCGTAGAGCACGGCGACCGCCCCCGAGTCGGTGAGCTGGTGGACCAGGTCGTCCTCCAGCAGCCGGGTGCCGAGCGGCACGCCGATGATCCCGGTGGTCGCGCAGGCGTAGTAGGCGGCGACGATCCGCGCCCCGTTCGGCAGCAGGAAGGCGAAGCGGTCGCCCGGGCGGAGGCCCGCCGCGAGCAGGCCGGCGGCGAAGCGGTTGGTCAGCGTCAGGAGCTCGGCGTAGGTCAGCTCGCCCTCGGCCTCGGTGACCAGCGCCGGCCGGTCGGCGAAGCGCTCGAGCGCCCGCACCATCGCCCCCATCGTCGCCATCTAGCGCACCCCGCCCGGTTCGATCACCGGCTTGATGTCCCGCATCGCGCGCATCTCCTCGAGCGCCTCGGTCAGCCCCTCGAGCGGGTAGCGCCCGCCGATCACTTCCCCCCAGTCGACCCCACGCGGGTTGGCGACCATGAAGCGCATCGCCTTGTGGAAGGAGTCGATGTCACCGCTGAAGGTGCCGAGGACGGTGAGGCCCTTGTTGATGATCCGGTGCGGCTCGATCTCCTGGGTCCCGGCGCCGGTGGCGCCGATCAGGACGTAGCGGCCGGTGCGGGCCGCCATGTTCAGCCCCTCGGGCACCGCGCCGCGGCCGCCGGAGGCCTCGAAGAGCACGTCGGCGCCGTGGCCGTCGGTGAGGCGCATGACCTCCTCCAGGCGGGCCGGGGCGTCGTGCTCCTCGATCGAGATCGTCTCGGTGGCGCCCCAGCGGCGGGCGATCTCGAGCCGCTCGTCGGGGGCGCCGATGGCGATGATCTGACGCGGCGAGTGGGCCGCCGCCATCGCCACGCAGAAGAGGCCGACGGGGCCGGAGCCCTGGACCACGATCCGGTCCTGGGCGTCGATCCGCCCCGCCCGCTCCAGCGCGTTGACCACGGTGCGCCCGGCGCAGGTGGCGACCGCGGCGAGCTCGGTCGGCAGCTCGTCGGGGACCCGCAGGCGCCCCGCCTTGGGGAAGACGTAGCTGTACTCGGCGAACATGCCGAAGAAGTGCGGCGGGCGGGCGGCCGAGGTGAGCATGCCGAGCCGCCGGTCGGGGCAGAGCGTCGGCTGCTTGGCCACCGTGCAGGTCCAGCAGCGGCCGCAGGACTCCGAGGCCCAGACGACCCGGTCGCCGACCGCGACCGACGTGCCCACCGAGTCGACCTCGGCGCCCGCGCCGATCGCGACGACCCGGCCCGCGCCCTCGTGGCCGAGGATCAGCGGCAGCTCGACCGGCAGGATGCCCTCGTAGGCGCCCTGCCAGCCGTGCACGTCGGAGCCGCAGATCGTCGTCGCCTCGATCGCGACGAGGAGCGCCCCAGGCTCCGGCTCGGGCAGCGGGTACTCGACGATCTCGAGCGGCGCGCCGTACTCCTGGACGATCGCCGCGCGGCCGGTCCCGGGAGCCATCTCAGACCTCCGCCGCGACCAGGTCGAAGAGCCGGGCCGGCTCCTCGAGCGCGATGTCGCGCAGCGACTCCGCCCCGCGCAGGGTCATCTCGGTGTCCATCGAGGTGGCGCAGTCGGGGCAGTGGAACTGGCGCAGGACGACGTCCGCGTCGACCCACCGGCCGGGGTCGACGGCGAGCACGTTGACCTCCTCCAGCGGCACCTCCGCGCGGGCGCAGGCGCGCTTGTAGTCCCCCTCGGCGGCGCCCAGGTCGGTGCCGCACTCGAGGCAGGCGAAGCGGAACTCGCCGCCTGTGTGGACGACGCCGAGGTGGGCGCCGAGCGCCCGCGCCTCGCTCGTGTCGTGCGAGCCGGACCCGGGCTCGATCGGCGCCGCGGCCGACCCGAGCCGGCGGTCGCGGAGCTCCTTGCGGAGCGCCTCGGTGGCCGCCTCCTCGACGGCCCCGTCGGCGATCGCGACGCCGTAGAGCAGCCGCGCCCCCTCCTCGCCGACCCGGCCGTTCTCGACGTCGTCGAGGACCAGGGCGGGATCGCGGGTGAGCGGATCGCCGTACCCGGCGCCGGCGGTCGAGTGCATCGCGTAGACGTCGTTCGGCTTCTGCCAGGCGCCCGAGGACTTGCCCGCCAGCGCCTCGTGGGTGCCGTCGAAGCCTGCCGCCTCGGTGGTCACCGTGCCTGCCGCGAGCCGCGCGCGGACCCCCGTGTCACGGACGATCTCGTAGAAGTTGGGGCAGCCGGGAAGGCCGCCGGAGAGGCCGAGCGCGGCGGTCACGCCGACCCCGCCGGAGGCGGTCGTCTGCATGATCTCCTCGGTCCCGTGCGGGATCAGCACGACCTCGAAGCTGTTGCCGCCGCGGAAGCGCCCGGCGCCACCGGAGTCGCGTTTCTCGCGCCGCGCCAGGTAGAGCACCGGGAACATGTCCTCGGCCTCCTCGACGTTGGCGGCGCGCCCCTTGGGGATGAAGTAGATGCCGCCGGTGTCGACCCCGTCGCGGAAGGAGAAGGCGCCGAGGCCGCCGATCATCCCGTCGAGGATCCCGGTGCCGAATTCACGCCCGTCGGCGTCGAGGCCGGCGATCGAGATCACCGGGAACATGCAGGCGGCGCCCTGGCCGAGCACGTCGCCGGCCGAGGACGGCGAGGCCGACATCATCTTGCCCAGGGTGAGGTGGGTCATCAGCAGCGTCTGGTGGACGCCGATCAGCCCGCCGCAGCTGACCGAGGCGGGGTAGGAGGCGCAGTTCAGCGTCCCCGGCGTCGGGTCGAAGTGGACGTGGCGCATCGCCCCGCCGATCGCGAACAGCTGGTCGTAGGCGAGGGTCGAGTTGAGCGCCGTCGCCACCGAGCCGCGCCAGGTGCCGTAGGTGGCGTTGAGGATCCCGGCCTGGGGATCGGTGCCGGCGTTGGAGAAGGTGAGCCCGTTCTCGTCCTTGGTCACCGAGCCCCGCACCTTGTAGACGCCGCGGTCGCCTTCCTTGGCGCCGTCGAGCAGCGCCTGCGCCGACCAGGTGCCGGAGGGGATCTGGTCGAGGCGCTCCTTGAAGGCCCGCTCGCCCGACTCCAGGACCCGCTGCATCACCCCGTTGACGGTGGCGTCGCCGTGCCGGCCGCAGAGCTCGCGGAACTTGCGTCGCGCGGTCTCGGCGGCGGCGATCTGCGCGTGCAGGTCGAGCCGCACGATGTCGGGACGGCGCGAGTGGCGCAGGAAGAGGTCCTCGACGTCCTGCAGCAGCTCGCCGCCGGCGACGATCCTGGTCGGCGGGAACGGCGTCGCCTCGTCGAAGACGTCGTTGGCATCGGGGATGAAGCTGCCCGGGATCGTCCCGCCGACGTCGTAGTGGTGGGCGAAGTTGCCGACCCAGGCGATCAGCTCCTCGTCGTCGTTGAAGACCGGCGCGAGGATGCCGACGTCCATCTGGTGCAGCGTGCCGACCCAGGGGTCGTTGCTGATGAACATGTCGCCGGGCCGGATCCCGGGGCTGGCGGCGCGGTTCTCCAGCACCCAGCAGCTGACCGTGTCCATCATCGCCGAGAACAGCTGCACGTACGGCCCGAGGGTGATGATCTCCCCCGCGGCGGAGAGCACCCCGGCGTTGAAGTCGTTGGTGTAGAGGGTGATCGGCGAGCCGGAGAGCTGCTCGATCACCTTGCCGTGATCATCGGTCAGCTGCACGAGGCTGTGGCGGATCACCTCGTAGAGCACCGGGTCGACGTCGGCGACCTCCTCGAAGACCTTCAGGTGGGCCTTCGCGCCCTCGATCACGGCGGCGCGATCGGGGATGTAGGGGTTGTGGACCCCGTCCCACTTGACCTCCTTGCTGGTGCTGCTGGTCATCGGGACTCCTTTCCGAAGGTGAGGACGATGTTTCCGAGCTCGTCGGTGCCGGCCGTCTGGCCCGGGTGGACGACGAGGGTGGTGTGGGGCATCTCGACGATCGTCGGGCCCTCCCAGCTGTGGCCGGCCGGGGCCTGGCCCTCGATCCGCCGCACCGGCGTTTCGATCCGGCGCTTCTCGCTCGGCCAGTAGACCTCGCGGCGGAGCTCGGTCAGCCCGCCATCGGACTCGCCGCGGGCGAAGCCGGGCTTCTGCGTCCGGCGCGAGCCGCGGGCGCGGGTGACGACGATCTCCACCGGGGTCCCCGGCAGGGTCGCGGCGTCGCCGTAGAGGCGCGCGTACTCGGCGGTGAAGGCGTCCGAGAGGGCGGCGGAGAAGTCCTTCTCGCCCCGCAGGTCGGTCAACTCCAGCGGCAGGGTCAGTTGGTGGATCTGGCCCTGGTACTGGACGTCGAGCTCGTAGACGACGACCACCGGACCCTCGACGGCGTCGGTGGCGAGGCGGGCCTCGACGTCGGCGGCGAGCCCGGCGCAGACCTTCTCCAGCTCCCCGGTGTCGAAGGGCGCCGGCATCCGCATCCCCGACTCGGCGACCACGGTGAGGTCGGCGGCCGCGACGCCGAGCGCCGACCAGGTCGAGGCGACGACGCCGAGCGGCACGATCGCCGAGCGGGCGCCGACCTCCTGGGCGCAGTTGCCCGCGTGCTGCGGGCCGGCGCCGCCGAAGGCGAGCAGGTCGAACTCGCGTGGATCGAGGCCGCGCTCGACCGTCATCCCGCGGATCAGGTCGGCCATCAGGTGCTCGGCGATCGCGATGATCCCGGCGGCGGTGTCCTCGATCGAGAGGGCGAGGCGCTCGGCCAGCGGCCGGATCGCCTCGCGGGCGGCGTCGAGGTCGAGCCGCATCCGCTCGCCGACGAAGTACCCGGAGTCGATGAAGCCGAGGACCAGCGAGGCGTCGGTCACGGTCGGCTCGGTCCCGCCGCGGCCGTAGCAGGCGGGGCCGGGGACGGCGCCGGCGCTGCGCGGGCCGACCCGGAGGCTGCCGCTGGCCTCGTCGAAGGAGGCGATGCTGCCGCCGCCGGCGCCGATCGAGCGGACGTCGACGGTGGGCAGGAACATCTCGAAGCGGTCGAGCACGGTGCCCGGCGCGCGGTCGGGGACGTGGTCGAGGATCAGCGCCACGTCGAAGCTGGTGCCGCCCATGTCGGTGGTGATCAGGTTGCCGCGGCCGATCTCGCCCGCCAGGTAGGTGGAGCCGATCACGCCGCCGACCGGGCCCGACTGGAGCGTCGTGATCGGCGCCTCGGAGACGCGGTCGATCGTCGCCACGCCGCCCGAGCACTGCATCACCATCAGCGGCCCCTCGAAGCCGGGCTCGCGGACGCCGCGCTCGACCTTGGCCAGGTAACGGTTGGTGCGCGCGGCGACGAAGGCGTTCATGATCGCGCCGACCGAGCGCTCGTACTCGCCGGCGCGGTCGGAGATCTCGGAGGAGATCGAGACGTGGACCTCCTCCCCCGCGACCGCGCGGATGATCTCGCGCACGCGGCGCTCGTGGGAGTCGTTGCGGACCGACCAGAGGAGGCTGACGGCGAAGGCCTCGACGCCCTCGTCGAGCAGCTCCCGCACCGCGCCCCGGACGGCGTCCTCGTCGAGCGGGGCGACGACCTTGCCCTCGCGGTCGATCCGCTCGGGGACCTCGCGGATCAGCCGCCGAGGGACGAACGGGGTCGGCTTCGCCGAGTCGTGCACGCGGAGCATCTCCTCGGCGGTGACGCCGGCGGTGCGGCCGACGCCGCGCATGATCAGGCTCGACTCGCCGTGGCCGGCGGTGGCGATCAGGCCGACGCGATCGCCGTCGCGGGTGAGCAGCGAGTTGGTGGCGACGGTGGTGCCGTGGGCGATGCGGGAGACGCGGCCGAGCAGGTCGCCCGTCTCCAGCTCCAGCTCGCGGGCGATCTCGGCGATGCCGTCGAGGAAGCCCCGCTCGAATTCGGGCGGGGTCGAGCTGACCTTGGTCGACCACAGCCGCCCGTCGGGAAGCATCGCGCAGACGTCGGTGAAGGTCCCACCGATGTCGATTCCGATGATCAGGCCATCGGCAGATCCTGTGAGTTGGGGCATCGCTCCTCTTCCCTCTCCGCGGATCGACCTCTTTCGATCCGCACCAAACGGTCGGTTCAAGAATTGATGTCAGACCCGCCCACCGATGTCAAGAGCTACCTACCATTTGGTTGATTAGATAGCATCGGGGGCGTGACCGGAGGGGAGCGCATCGGGGACTTCGCGGTGTCGGTGGACGACGGCGGCGTCGCCACGGTCGTCTTCGACCGGCCGCCGGTCAACTCGGTCTCGATGGCCGTCTACGAGGCGCTGCCGGAGCTGCGCGAGCGGATCGAGGGGGACGACGCGATCCGGGTGGTGGTGCTCGCCGCCCCCGATGGCGCGCGCGCCTGGTGCGGCGGCGCCGACCTGAACGACTTCGTCGGGATGAACCCGGCGCGGCGCAAGGAGCGCTACGCCCGCATCAACGAGCTGCTGCCCCACCTGAACGAGCTGGAACGGCCGACGATCGCCGCGATCAACGCGCACACGGTCGGCATCGGCGTCGTCCTCGGCGCCCTCTGTGACCTGCGCGTCGCCGCCGCCGAGGCCACCTTCGCCTGCAAGGAGATCGAATACGGGCTGGTGCCGGGAGAGGGCGGCCTGCTCGCCTCGCTGCGCATGCCGCAGGGCATCGTGCGCGAGATGCTCTTCACCGCGCGCCGCTTCAGCGCCGCCGAGATGGCGGCGGCCGGCTACCTGAACGCGGTGGTGCCGCGGGCGGAGGTCGCCGCCAAGGCGCGTGAGCTGGCCGAGCTGATCGCGGCCAAGAGCCTGCCGTCGCTGAAGGCGACGAAGCGGACGCAGGTGGCGATCGAGGGCATGGACTGGCCCGAGGCCTACCTGCTCGCCCAGGAGGCCTCGGCCGTGCTGACCGGCGGACCCGACGCCGCCGAGGGCGTCGCCGCCTTCCTCGAGGGCCGCGCGCCCAGATTGGTGGACCGATGACCGAGACCCCGCACCACGAGCGCATCCGGGTGCTGACCTACGAGTACACCTTCCGCCTCGACCGGGGCGACTTCGGCGGCGTCGCCGAGCTCCTCGCCGACGGGCGCCTCCGCATGGACGCCAAGGGCATGCACGGCGAGCCGATGCACGGCGCGGCGGCGATCGAGGCCTTCTACGCCGGCCAGGTCGTCACCTACGACGGCGACCCCCGCACCCGCCACCTGATCACGAACCACGTCGTCGAAATCGACCCCGAAGCCCGCACCGCGACCGGCGAGTGCTACTTCACCGTCCTCCAGGCCACCCCCCGCCAACCGGTCGGCATCGTCGTCGTCGGCCGCTACCACGACCGCTTCGAGCGACCCACCGACGACTGGCGCTTCACCGAGAAAGTGATCCAGGTCGACTACCTGGGCGCGATCGGCGAGCACTTCACGATCGACGCCGATCACGCGGGGTAGAGATGGGGCCGGGGAGCTGGCGCCCGAAGCCCGAGGGACGAGGGACGAGGCCGGGCCTGTGGGGAGTGACGAGGGATCGTCGCCTGCGAGTCACGGGAGAGGGACGGATCCGTCACCGAAGTCGGACCGCGCCAGGATCGGGGGCCCGAAGCGCAGGAGAGTGTGACGTTCCCGGCGTCTTCGCCACGACCGCCCCGGTCGTCCCCTTCCGCTGTTCCTTATGGTCCTGTGGGGCCCATAAGGAACAGCTGGGGCCGGGTGGGTCCGGCGATCGGTCCCGGACGTGTCGGAGATGCCGGGAAGGTCACCCTTCCGCGCGTCCTCCCCGCGCCCCTCCCCCGGTGAGTTCGTTTCATGCAGAAGGGTCACGGAAGGCCGGAATTCGTGGCGGACCCCCGGCGGATGTCCCACGAACCCCTCACGTCCCGGGCGTCTCATGGCGGCCACAGCCTGCCCGGGCCGCCACGAGACGCCCGGGACCAAACTCGGACGGGCGGAGCGGCCGTGGCGCCTCGCGTCAGGATTTCGCTTTGGCTTTACGCCCGGCGGCGGATTTGCGGCGCGTCGGGGATTTTTTGGGTTTTGCTTTCGCCGGTTTGGGGAGGGGTGCGGCGTTGCCTTGGCAGACGAGGCCGACGATCAGGTCGGCGTAGGCGTCGGCGATGAACTCGGCGGAGTCGGGGCCGCCGCGGCGGTACCAGGTGGGCAGGCCGTTGATCGCGCTGAGGATGAAGAAGCAGGCGTAACGGACGTCGAGGTCGGGGGCGGCCTGGCCGTCCTTGCGGACGTCGTCGATGATCTCGGTGACGCGGTTCTCGTACTCGTGCCGCGTCTGCACGACTTTTTTGAGGCGACGGCCGGTCAGGTGTTTCCACTCGTTGACGTAGATCGCCGTGCGCTCGATGTTCTCCAGGTACCAGAGCGACCAGTTGCGGGCGAACTGGCGGAGGCGCTCGACCGCCGGGGCCTCGAGCTTGCGGCTCTCCTCCATCAGCGCGAACGAGATCGCGTCCGACTCCTCGAAGATCCGCGCCAGCAGGTCTTCCTTCGAGTCGATGTAGTGGTAGAGGCTGCCCTTCAGCACCCCGACCCGATCCGCGACGTCCTGGATCGCGGCGCCGGAGTACCCCTTTTCGTTGAACACCGCCACCGCCGCTTCGACGACCTCGGCGTCCCGATTGCGTCTTTCCGACCCGTTCCGCCTACCCGACTTGCCCTGCGCCGCCATCATCGCCTTCCGATTCGAGGTTCCTACTACCTACCCGCCGACTCTACTTGACAATCGGTTGGTAGGTTGGGCCACCGCCATTCCGTGGCTCCTCCAGGGTACGACGGTGGCAGGCTGGATTATCTCCCCGGGTCGCGTGTCGATCAGGCCCTCCTCCGCGAATCGCGCCCCCGGCAGGCCGCTCGAGCCGATGTAGAGCATGGTCGAGATCGGGTCGGCGAGATCGCTGCCGAGCTCGGCGAAGGCCGCGGCGACCGCGCGCCAGAAGGACTCCACCCGGGCGAAGGGCGCGGGGCTGATCGCGCCGCCGTAGGGGAGCGGGAGCAGCAGCAGCTCACCGCGGTGCCGCAGCGCGATGCCGCCGCCGCAGCCGACCACCGAGTCGACGCAGTGGGCGAGCGCCGCCGGGTCGCCGCCCAGCCCGATCAGGAGCCGGCGCGGGGTCAGGGTCGAGGCGATGCCTTCGAGCGCCGCCGGGAAGCCGTAGCCGCGGGCGCGGGTCATCCCCATCGTCGGCTCCTCGATGCCGACCACGGCGATCGGCTCGCCGCCCGGCCCGGCCCCGCGGCGCACCATCGAGGCCGCCTCGAGGTGGATCTCCGGGTCGTCGTCGCGCAGCCGGTAGGAATCGACCGGCGGCCCGGCGGCCCGCCGCGTCCAGGGCGGCGCCTCGAGCCGGTCCCACTCGACGTCGGGGACGTCGACCAGGAGCTCGCCCTCGCGGGCAACCTCGCGACCGAGGCTGAAGACGCGCTCCGGCGTCGGTTCCGCCGGATCGGAGAGCACGTTGAGGGACGCCATCCGCCCCGGCGCGATCGCCCCGAGCTGCTGGTCGAGGCCCTCGTAGGTCGCCGGGCGCAGGCCGGCGCAGGCGTAGGCCTGGGCCGGATCGAGGCCGGCCCGCAGCGCCTCCGCGATCGCCGCGTCGATCGTCCCGTCACCGGCGATCCAGGGTGGGAGGCTCCAGTCGGAGGTGAAGGCGGTGCGCTCGAAAGGGGTCCCCGCGGCGAGCATCTCGGTGACGATCCCGTGGGCATCGCGCAGCAGGTCGGTGTGGCGGATGAACGCCCACATCCCCGCCCGCAGGCGGTCGCGCAGCTCCGCCCCGGTCCGCGCCTCGTGATCGGCGCTCAGCCCCGCCGCCGCGCCCGCCTGCAGCGTCGGCTCCGACGCCCCCGGGCCGTGGCCCTCCGCCCGCAGGCCGCGGGACCGGGCCGTGGCGAGGATCTCGCAGATGTCCGCCACCGGATGGACCAGGGCCTGGCGCGTCATCACCTCGCCGACCTGGGTGACGTCGTCGCGTTCCAGCAGCGCCATCACCAGCCGGTAGGGGATGGTCCGCGGCGTTTCCAGCCGCAGCGACCAGCGCAGCACCAGCGGCAGCCGCCGGGAGACGTCGAGCAGGCGCGTGTAGGACCCCGGGGCGACGAAGGTGTAGGCGAAGGAGTCGTCGGAGACGACGCAGCTGACCCCGCGGGCGAGCACCGCGCCGCAGTAGGAGGCGATCGAGAGCGGCCCGAGCGTATGGGCGTGGGGCTCGACGTACCCGGGGACCAGAACCTTGCCGCGCAGGTCGATCGTGGCCTCGCCGGGGGCGGTGAGATCCTCGGCGACCACGGCGACGCGCCCGCCGACGACGCCGACGTCCCGGCGCATCCACTCGCCGCTCGGCAGCAGGACGGTCGCGCCGCGCAGGAGCAGGTCCGGTGGCCGGTGGCCCCAGGCCGCGGCGGTGCGCGCGGCCACCTCCCTCCCGCTCTCGGCGAGGACCCCGCCGCGCGGGGCGGGATGCCAGGGGCTCCTGTCGGTGTTCATCTCTCCATCTCTCCCCGACGCCCTTGCCGAGGGGGGCGCGATTGGCTAGTTTACCTACCGAACGTTTGGCCGGGTAGCGGCCTGCGCGACCGAGAGGAGAGGAAAGCCGGTGAAAGTCCGCTTCATCGACCAGACCCTGCGCGATGGCCAGCAGAGCCTCTGGGGGCTGCGCATGCGCCCCTTCCAGGCGGCCCCCGCCCTGCCCCACCTGGACGCCACCGGCTTCCACACGATCGACCTGACCGGCCCTGGCATGTTCACGATCCTGCTGCGGACCTACAAGGAAGACCCCTGGGCGGCGACCGACTTCCTCGTCGCCGGGCTGCCCGGCAACAAGCTGCGCACCGCGACCCGGACCAACTCCGTCGGGGTGATGGGCTTCTCCCCCGACTCGGTCGTCGACCTCTGGATCAACTGCGCCGCCCGCCACGGCATCGGCAGCTTCTGGATCTTCGACTGCCTCTTCGACATGCCGCGGATGAAGCGCGTCTGCGACGTCGTCCGCGCCGCCGGCGCCGAGCCGACGCCCTGCGTGATGTACGGGCTGACCGACGTCCACACCGACGAGTTCTTCGCCGACCGGGCGCGGGAGATGGCCGGCTGGGAGGGCGTCCCGTCGATCGAGCTCGAGGACGCCCCCGGCGTGCTCAAAGTCGACCGCGCCCGCACCCTGCTGCCCGCGGTGAAGGCCGCCTGCGGCGACGTGCCGCTGGAGATCCACTCCCACAACACGACCGGCGAGGCGACGCGGATGTACATCGAGGCGATCGAGGCCGGGATCGACATCATCCACACCTGCTCGTGGCCGCTGGCGAACGGGCCGTCCAACCCGTCGACCGAGGCGATGGTCGCCAACATCGAGGTGATGGGACACGAACACGACCTCGACGTCTCCCGGCTGGCACCGGTCGCCGACCACTTCCGCGAGATCGCCGAAACCGCCGGGCCGGGCTTCGAGCTCGGGATCCCCACCGAGTACACCCTCGCCCCCTACGAGCACCAGCTGCCCGGGGGGATGACCGGCAGCCTGAAGAAGCAGCTCGCCGACCACGGCATGGAGGACCGCCTGCAGGAGGTGCTGGAGGAGATCCCGCGGGTGCGCCGGGAGCTCGGGCAGCCGATCATGGCGACCCCGTTCTCCCAGTTCGTCGGCATCCAGGCGCTGCTCAACGTGATCGGCGAGGAGCGCTACGGGCTCGTCCCCGACGAGGTGATCCAGTACGCGCTGGGCCAGTACGGGCCGCTGATGCGGCCGGTCGACGCCGACGTGATGGACAAGATCATGGCCGCCGAGCGCGCCCCCCACTTCGAGAAGTGGGAGCCGCCGCAGCCGACCCTGGAGGAGCTGCGGGCGCGCTTCGGCCGCAAGATCTCCGACGAGGAGCTGCTGCTGCGCGTGCTCTGGTCGACCGAGGAGGTCGACGCGATGCTCGCCAACGGCCCGATCCGGACCGACCCGCGCACCTCCGCCTCGGAGATCGTCGAGAACATCCGCGACCTGATCGCCGAGGCCGGCGACGTCAGCCGGATCGCGGTGTCCCAGCCGGGGATGTCGATCAAGCTCAGCCGCAACGGGGGTTGAGAAGGGTTGGTGGGGCGGGGCGAGGCGGGGGCGGGCGTGCTTCGGGGGCGCGGAGGCCGTCCGAGATGAGTCCCGGGCGTCCCGTGCGGAAGAGGACACGAAGAGCCCCGAGGGGCCTCATCCGTCGACGAAGACGCCGGGATCAGGGCCCGAAAACACGATGCACGACTCAGGGCCCCTATAGGGGACCCAACTCGTGCAGCGCGAAAGTGACTGTTGGGCAACACGCACCGAAGCGTGACCTTCCCGGCATCTCTCCCACGACCCGCGGGTCTCGTCACGGATCCGTGCCCTTCCCGTGACGAACCCGCGGCGCCCGCGTGGACGCTCGTGACACTCCCCACATCCCCGGCCGTCTCGGCCACGGCCACAGCCAGCCAGGGCCGTGGCCGAGACGGCCTCGTCCCTTAGCCGTCCCTTTCCGCCCACCCAGGCGCCGGCTCGAAGCGTCCCCGAGCCCCGTCGATCAGCACCGCCCCGCCCTGGATGAGCTCCGCCTCGGGGCCGGCGAGGAAGCAGGCGAGCCGCGCGTGGAACTCGCGCGACACCTCGGTGTCCGTCGAGCCCGGGCAGATCGCGTGGGCGCGCACGCCGCGGGGGCCGTAGTCCAGGCAGAGCTGGCGGGTGAGGCCGACCACGCCGTGCTTGGAGGCGGTGTAGGCGGCGCCGCCGGCGCCGGCGATCGTGCCCGCCATCGAGGCGACGTTGACGACCGCGCCGCCGCCCCGCTCGAGCAGCTGCGGCAGGAGCGCCTTGGTGACCAGGAAGTTGCCCTTGAGGTTGACGCCGAGGACCCGGTCCCAGAGGCGCTCGGAGACCTCCAGGACCGGCTTGGAATCGTCCGGCACGCCGGCGTTGTTGACGATGACGTCGACCCCGCTGCAGAGGCCGCGCAGGTCGTCGGCGAGGCGGGCGACGTCCTCGGCGTCGGCGACGTCGGTGGCGATCGGCGTCGCGATCGCGCCCCCGGCCTCGATCGCCGAGGCCGCCCGGGCCGCCCCGTCGCCGTCGATGTCGACGACCACCACGCGGGCGCCGCGAGCGGCGAACTCGCCCGTGATCGCCCGGCCGAGCCCCTTCGCCGCGCCGGTGACGACGACCGTCTTCCCGGCGAACTCCGCGGCGCGGCCCGGCGCTCCGGCTCGGCTCACGAAAGGGGCTCCGCGGCCCCGCGGAAGTGCGGGATCACCTGGTCCGACACGTACCGGAGGCGGGCCGACCCGGACTCCACCGGCTCGCCGGGGATCTGCGCGAAGAGGTGGATCTCCCGCACCCCGGCGGCGGCCGAGGCGGTGAAGTAGTCGACCGCCCCGGCGGCGTCGCGCATCGTGTAGAAGCCCGCGTCCACCAACTGCTGGGGATCCTCGAAGTAGGGCATCTTGAGGAAGCCGAAATCGACGTACCCGTTGACCTGGTGGAGCATGTAGGGGCCGAGCCGGTGGAGCGCCGCCTCCGGGTCCTCGTCGATCACCGCCCAGGCGGTGCGGCAGGTGCGCCGCTCCGCCGCGGGGACGCCGAGCCGCTCGCAGGCGTCGAGGTAGCCGACCACCTCGTCGTCGACCGAGGCGAGGAAGCCGTCGCCCAGCCGCGCCGCCCGCTCCAGCGCGGGCGCCGCCGTGCCGCCCAGCCAGATCGGCGGGCCGCCCGGGCGCACCGGTCCGGGAGAGACCTTCAGCTCGGGGAACGACCAGTGCCGACCCCGATGGGAGAAGGGCTCGCCGGCGAAGGCCTTGCGGATGATCTCCAGCGCCTCCTCCATGCGGCCGCGCCGGTGCTTCGTCGTGGTGCCGAAGCCGGCGAACTCCTGCTCCCGGTAGCCGATCGCGACCCCGAGTCGGAAGCGGCCGCCGGAGAGGACGTCCGCCGTCAGCGAGTCCTCGGCGACGCGCAGCGGATGGTGCAGCGGCAGCTGCAGGATGTTGGTGGCGATCCCCACCCGGTTCGTCCGCGCGGCGATCGCGGTCGCCAGCGCCAGCACCGAGGGCGAGTAGCCGTCGTCGACGAAGTGGTGCTCGGAGACCGAGACCTCGTCGAAGGCGGACTCCCGCTCGACCCAGTCGATCTGCTCGAAGATCGCCCGGTAGCGGCGCGTCCAGTCCTGCCGGAATCGCGCCGGATTACGAAAGTCGTAGAAGACCCCGAACGAGATCGGCGGCCGACCTGCATCCATCCCAAACCCCCTTGGATCGCGTGCGTCGATCTTCGCCGCCGCGAACGCCCCGTAGGTGTCTCAAGCCGATACGCGGGTCAGGCCGCGGGCGGGTCGATCGAGCCGAGCGCGATGTCGACCCAGACCGCCGCGAACTCCTCCGGGGAGACCGCCGGGACGGGCGGGTGCCAGTCGGCGATCCCGTTGATCGCGCCGATCACGAAGAAGGTGGCGAGCCGCGGGTCGATCGAGCGGGGGATCTCGCCCTGCTCCCGCGCCGCCCGGATCAGGTCGCCGACGAAGCGGTCGTACTCGCGCCGCTGCCGGGCCAGCTGCTCCTCCCACTCGCCGGTCAGCACCCGGCGTTCGCGGTAGTAGAGGCCGACGATCTTCGGGTGTTCGAGGTAGTAGACGACGAAGCGGAACAGGTAGTCGCGCAGCTTGTCCAGGGGGCCGCCGTCGAGGCTCGCGGCCTCGGCCATGATCTCCAGGGCGTTCGCGTGGGAGCGGTCGAAGATCTCGAACAGCACCTCGTCCTTGGCGGCGAAGACGTGGTAGATGCTCGCTTTCGGGATCGCCGCCCGGGCGGCGATCCGCTGGACCGAGCCGCCGGCGAAGCCGCGCTCCCAGAAGACGTCGATCGCCGCCTCGAGGATGCGCGCTTCGCGCGGATGTTCGGCCCGCCCGCCGGGCACCCGCGGGACCGGCGGCGAGAAGCTCACAGCGTGGTCAGCTCGATGTCGAGGCCGTAGGCGCGGATCTTGCGGTAGAGGGTCGCCCGGCCGATTTCCAGCAGCTCGGCGGCGCGGGTCTTGTTGCCGTCCACCTCCTGCAGCGCCCGGACGATCGCCGCCCGCTCGACCTTCTCGATCCGGCGCAGGCGCCGGCCGCCCTGCTGGTAGGCCGGCGGCAGGTCCGAGACGACGATTTCGGTGGTGCGCTTGCGGACCAGGAGGGCCCGGACGAGGGCGTCCAGCTCCCGCACGTTGCCCGGCCAGTCGTACCGCATCAGCGCCTGCACGGCGGCCGGCGCCACCCGCGCCGTGGCGCCGCGGCGTTTGATCAGGTGCGGGAGCAGGTCGACGATGTCGTCGCTGCGCTCCCGCAACGGCGGCACCTCGAGGTGCAGGCCGAGCGAGTCGGCGAACCGCGGGGTGCCGTCCCCGGGCTCCTCGGTGCCGATCGCGGTGAGGACCAGCCGCGAGCCGTTGCGCTCGGCCGTCGCCGAGGCCGAGGCGAGCATCTGCAGCGCGGTGTTGGAGAGGCAGCCGACGCGGCGCACGATGACCGCCTTGCCGGGCGATTCGGCCGCTCCGGAGATCGCCCGCAGGAGCCCTGCCTCGCCGTCGCCGCCGACCTGGGCGGCGTCGAAGAGCAGGCACTCCATCCGCTCCCCGGCCAGCGCGCGGGCGAGCGCCAGCTTGCCGACCCCGGGCTCGCCGGTGATCAGCACCGGCAGCGTCTCACCGCGCAGGGCCATGACCTGCTCGCGCAGGTAGCGCGAGGAGGAGCCGCGGCCGACGAAGCCCGCGGCGGCGTCGCTCGCCGGCGGCGCCGGGCGGGAGCCGCGCGGGCGTTCGGCGGCGGGCTCCTCGCCGGAGGAGATCTCGACCACCACGCCGACGCTCCGCCCCTCGACCTCGACCGGGGTGAAATCGGCGACCAGGGAACGCCCGTCGCTCAGCACCAGCTTCTCGCTGGAGGGACCGGAGCGCGTCAGCAGCGTCGAGGCGTGCTCCCAGAGCAGCGTGCGGTCGTCGACGTCGAGCAGGCGCGCGGCCGGCGGGGTACTCAGCTCCAGCCGCTCGCCGAGCACGACGATCGGCCGCCGGCTGCGGTTGGAGGCGCTGAGGAAGTGCGAGAGCAGCGCCCGCTCGGTGGTCGAGGCGTCTTCGTAGAGGCGCTCCTGGATCGCCCGCGCCGCCTGCATCACCACCGGCATCATGTGGCGGCTCTCGCCGCCGCGCTCGGTGGTCACGTCGATCACGCCGTGCAGCCGCTGGGTCACCGGGTGGACGATCGGGGCCGCCGCGCAGACCAGGTGCCGGAGCGCCTCGAGGAAGTGCTCTTCGCCCGCGACCATCGCCGGCATCCGCTCCTCGATCGCGAGGCTGAGCGCGGTGGTCCCGGCGTGCTCCTCGCCCCAGGTGAAGCCGGGGGAGCTCTGGGTCGAGTCGAGCACGCGGGCCAGGGCGTCGTCCGGGCAGCGGCGCAGCAGGACCTTCCCGCGCGTGTCGGTCAGCACCGCGGTGGTGCGAGCGCCGTCGAGGAATTCGCCGACGTGGTCGAGCACCGGGCCGGCGGCGCGCATGAAGCGCTCCTCGGCCTGCAGCTCGGCTTCGAACGGCAGGTCGATCGTGCTGCCGGCGTCGAGGCCGCACATCGCGGAGCGCTGCCAGGAACGTCGGATCTCCGGACGCAGGGCGTCCGGTCCTTCACCAAGCTTGGCCATGGTTCTCCTCTCCTCGTGAAACCCACGGGGGAGTATACGAACCAAACGATTGGTCCGCTAGTCGGAGGCGCCGCCGTCAGCCGATCGCGATCGGACTGACCGGGCTGGCGGTGGCCCCGGTGACGAGGAGCGGGCTCACGCTGAAGAGGAACTCGTGGCACCCGTCGGCGGAGAGCTCGTCCAGCTTGAGGTGCTCGATCAGGTGGATCCCGCGGCGGACCAGCAGCTCGACGTGGCAGCCGAGGAACTCGTCCTGGTCGAACGGCTGGGCCTCGACCGCGGTGTTGTCGGCGCCGACGATGACCACGTCGCGGTCGGCGAGATGGTTGGCGACCTCGAGGCCGATCCCCGGCTGGACCAGGGACATCTCGCCTTCGGCGGCGAAGAACGCCTCGACCCAGCCGGTGCGGACCAGCGCCGCGTCGCCCGCCCGCAGCTCCGTCCCCTGCGCGGCGAGCGCGCCCTCGACGTCCGCGAGGGTGACCACGTAGCCCTCCTCCAGCCAGTCGAGGCCCTTGTGGGCGGCGACGTCGATCAGCACCCCGCGGGTGAGGATGCCCCCGGCGTTCTCGATCCCGCAGCGGCCGGCGCCGGTGTAGGGCTTCATCTCGCCGTTGGAGAAGCCGTTGTAGACGGCGCCCTCGTGGTAGATGTGGCAGAGGGCGTCCATGTGGGTGACGGTGTGCGAGGCCATCATCAGCATGTCCTCGTTGGTGCCGGTGCCGGGGGTGCCGCCGTACTCGGCGAACATCGCCTCGTCGTCGCGGTTGTTCAGCGTCAGCCGCTGGGGGATCCCGCGGTAGTCGACGTTGGGGACGCCGCTGCGCTGGATCGGCAGGCCGAGCGTGTAGAGCTTGCCCGTGCGCGGCGTCCGCAGCGCCTCCAGCCGGGTCTCCGCGGTGAGCAGGTTGAGCGCCCCGCGCTCGTCCTCCTCGCCCCAGCGTCCCCAGTTGCCGACGGTCTCGCGCTCGGTGCCGCTCATCGCTTCCTCGCTTTCACTCGTGTTCGGCGGCGATGGCGTCAACGGCGCCGGTCGCCATGGTCGCGTACTCGGCCGCCACCTCGACGGCGGAGAGTCGCCCCGCCTCCGAGTACCAGTCCGGCAGCCCGTTGATCGCGCCGCAGATGAAGTGGACGGTGCGGAGGACCAGCTCGTGGTCGACGCCGGCGCCCGCCGTCGCCGCCACCAGGTGCTCCAGGCGGGATTCCACCTCGCGCCGCCGGGCCCGGAAGACCTCGCGTCGGTCGGGGCCGAGGTGGTGACCCTCGCGGGTGAACACCCGCATCAGCGCGATCGTCTCCAGGCAGTAGCCAACGTAGGCCTGGACGAAATCGTGAAGCCGGCGGGGGGCCGCGCCGTCGGCCTGCGCGGCGCCGGCGGCGATCGCCGCGGCGCCCTCGTGCCAGCCGTCGCAGATCCGGAAGAGAAGGTCCTCCTTGGAGTTCGTGTAGTGGTAGACGCTGCCCTTCAGCACGCCGACCGCGGAGGCGATGTCACGCACCGTGGTCGCCGTGTACCCCTTGCTGCCGAACAGCAGGACCGCCGCGTCCAGCACCTCGCCGTCGCGGTTGCGCCGGATCATCGCGTGCCCGCGGAGGTCCGGCGCGACGGTCGCATGCCCGGCCGCCGTCCTCACTTGGCGACGAAGCCCGCGTCGACAGGTAGGGGGACGCCGGTGATGTAGCTCGACGCGTCGCTGGCCAGGAAGAGCACCGCGGTGGCGATCTCCCGCGGTTGCGCGACCCGCTTCAGCGCGTTGTCGCCGCCGTAGTGCTCGGCCACCCAGGCGGCCTCCTCCGGTCCCCTGCCCATGAAGCCCGGCAGCATCGGCGTCTCCACCGGGCCGGGGCAGACGGCGTTCACGCGGATGCCGTCGGCGGCGAGGACCTGGGACATCGACTTCACCATGCCCACCACCCCGTGCTTGGTCATCGCGTAGAGCGGGCTGGTGGCGGAGGCGACGAGGCCGGCGGTCGAGGCGGTGAAGATGACCGACGCCCCGTCGCCACTGCGGGTCATCAGCGGCAACGCGAACTTGGTCGCGAAGAATCCGCTCTTCAGGTTGACGCCGATCGCCTTCGACCAGTCCTCCTCGGTGATCTCGGCGACGCCGTGGGCGTTGGGGATCCCGGCGTGGTTGAAGAGCACGTCGACGCGGCCGTAGCGCTGGTCCACATCCTCGAAGAGCGCCGCCAGCGCGGCCGAATCGGCGCAGTCGACGGCGTGCGCGGACGCCTTGCCCCCCGCCCCCTCGATCTCGGCGACGGTGCCGGCCGCCGCCTCCGCGTCGATGTCGACGACCGCGACGGTCGCCCCCTCGGCCGCGAACAACGCACTGGTGGCACGGCCGATGCCCGAGCCACCGGCGGTGACCACGGCGATCTTGTCCTCTAGTCGCAACGCAAAACCCTCCTTTTGCTTTCCCGAAGTGGAGGATCGCCGCCCCGGCCCCGTCCCACCCGTCTCGATTCGAGACGCCGCACGCGCTGAGTGACTTGACCCCACCATGGTGTGGTCAAGTCACTCAGCGCGTTTCGGAGCCTCTTTTCCGGCGAGCTGCTCGCGCAGCTTCGCGCGGGCCAGCTTCAGCGTTGACGTGTAGGGGAGCTCGGGGAGGAAGACCACCTTGGCGGGCTTTTTGAAGCTCGCCATGCGGGTGCGGCAGTGCTCGACGATCTCGGCTTCGTCCGGCGAGTCGCCGTCGCGGACGACGGCGGCGACGACGGCCTGGCCCCAGCGCTCGTGGGGCAGCCCGACGACGCCGACCTCGCGGACGCCGGGCAGCTCGCGGATGCACTGCTCGACCTCGCTCGGGTAGACGTTCATCCCGCCGCTGACGATCAGGTCGGTGCGGCGGTCGGCGATCCGCACGTAGCCCTCGCGGTCGACGCTGCCGAGGTCACCGGTGCGAAACCAGCCGTCGACGAAGGTCGCGGCGGTCGCCTCCTCGCGGTTCCAGTAGCCGCTCGCCTGGGCGGGGGAGCGGATCGCGAGCTCACCGACCGCCTCGCCGTCGCGGGGCAGCTCCTCGCCGTCCTCGCCGAGCAGCTTGATCGCGACGCCGGCGGCGGCGCGCCCGACCGTCTCGAAGACCTCCTCGCGCAGCGGCGGCGCGTAGTCGTCGGGGGTGGTCACGGTGGCGAGGCCGCCGCAGTTCTCGGTCATCCCCCAGCCCTCGATCAGCCGGTCGCCGACGGCGCGCTGCAGCGCCCGCAGCTCCCCCGGGTCGGCCCGCGAGGCCGAGTGCATGACCCCGTGGAGGGTCGCCGCCCGATCGGGATCGGCGGCGATCGCGGCGGCGAACTCGCCGAGCAGCGGCGAGGGGACGTAGGTGAAGGTGATCCGCTCGCGGGCGATCGTCGCGAGCAGGGCCTCGACGTCGTAGCGCCCCATCATCACCAGCCGGGCGCCGATGCCGATCCCGCAGAGGACGTGCGCGGGGACCACGGCGACGAAGGACATCGAGCCGGTCAGACCCCAGACGGTGTGGGCGGAGAGGCGGTAGGAGACCGCGTTCTGCCGCCCCACGGCGACCACCGCCCGGTGGCTCAGCATCGCCCCTTTCGGGCGGCCGGTGGTGCCGCTGGTGTAGCCGAGGATCGCGATGTCATCGGGCCGCGGCCCGGCGGGGAGCGCGGCGGGCGAGCCGGCGATCAGCTGCTCCAGCGCGACGCCCGCGCCCGCGGCGCCGTCGACGCCGACGGTGATCGGCGGCAGCCGCCCCTCGGTCAGCTCGCCGATCCGCGCGGCGACCCCCGGCGTCCAGGCCAGCGCCCGGGCGCCCGAGTCCTCCAGCAGGTAGTCGGCCTCGGCGGCGACGAAGCGGGCGTTGATCGGCGCGACCACGAGGCCGGCCTTGGCCGCGCCCAGGTAGACCTCGGGGTAGGACAGGCAGTCCTCCATCCAGGTGGCGATCCGGTCCCCGGGCTCGAGGCCCGCGGCGAGCAGGCCCCTCGCCAGGCGGGTGCTGCGCTCGTCGAGCTCGGCGAAGGTGCGGGTGTCGGAGCCGTCCCGGGACATCAGCGCGACGGCGTCCGGCGCCCGCTCGGCGGAGCGCGCGACCAGGTCGCCGATCACGGCCGGGTCGGCCGGCGGGTCGGCCATGTCAGGCCAGCCGCAGGCCGGTCAGCTCGCCACGCTCGCGCCAGTCCGCCCACATCGCGAAGAACTCGGTCGAGGGGAAGAAGATGCCCGAGCCGATCGCGCTGCGACGGTCGGACGGCTTCCCCTCCGCGTTGAAGTAGCCGGGCGTGCACGCTTCCTGGAACGGGCGCCGGGCTTCGTTCACCGCCCCGATCGTCTCCTGCCATTCGCTCTCCGCCTCCGGCGTCGCCTCGAAACGCTCGAGGCCGCGGTCGAGGCAGGTGCGGACCACGTAGGCGATCTGGTCGGCCTGTTCCTGCAGCATGTGGGGCACGCTGATCGTCGTCCCGGTCTGGGTGAGCCCCATGAAGAAGACGTTCGGGAAGCCGTGGCTGAAGAGGCCGTGGTAGGTGACGAGCCCCTCCGCCCAGCGCTCCGAGAGCGCCGCGCCGTCGCGGCCGACGACCTCGTAGCCCGCCTGGTGGGCCCAGGTGGTGCCGAGCTCGAAGCCGGTGGCGAAGATCAGGCAGTCGAGCTCGTGGACGGTGCCGTCGACTTCGACCCCCTCCGGGACGATCCGCTCGATCCCGGTGCTGACGTCGACCAGGGTGACGTTGTCCCGGTCGAAGGCGGGCAGGTAGTCGTCGCTGAAGCCGGGGCGCTTGCACAGGGTGCGGTAGTAGGCCTTCAGCAGCGCCGCCTTCTCGGCATCGCGGACGGTGTCGTCGACGCGCTCGCGGAGCACCTCGTTGTAGCCGAAGTCGGCCACTTCCTGGGCCGCGGCGATCGCCTCCAGCGTGCGCCCGTCCTCCGGCAGCCGCTCGACCGCGTCGATCAGGGTGTAGAAGAAGCGCGCCCAGCCGTCTTCGACCGGGCAGTCGACGTTCTCGCCGTTGGCGATCTGGTTGAAGGTGCGCTCGCGCTCCTTCTGCCAGCCGGGCGGCAGCGCCGCGAACCAGTCCGGATCGGTGGGGCCGTTGTCACGGACGTTGACCGCGGTGGGGGTGCGCTGGAAGACGGTCAGGTGCCCCGAGTCCTGGGCCAGCTCGGGGATCACCTGCAGCCCGGTGGCGCCGGTGCCGACGACGCCGACCCGCTTGTCGGCGAGCTTCGCGAGGTTGCCGCTCTGGTCGCCCCCGGTGTAGTCGTAGTCCCAGCGGGAGCTGTGGAAGATCTTCCCGGCGAAGTCCTCGATGCCGGGGATCCCGGGCAGCTGCGGGCGGCTGAAGATGCCGGACTGGGTCACCACGAAACGGGCGCGGAAAGTGTCACCCCGATCGGTCCCCACCTGCCAGCGCGAGGAGCCCTCGTCCCACTCCATGCTCGTGACCTTGGTCTGGAAGGCGGCGCGGCGGTAGAGGTCGAACTGCTCACCCAGGCCCTTGCAGTAAGCGAGGATCTCCGGCCCCCGCACGTACCGTTCGGTCGGCATGTGCCCGGTCTCCTCCAGGTAAGGGAGGTAGATGTAGGACTCGACGTCGCAGCGGATGCCGGGGTAACGGTTCCAGTACCAGGTGCCGCCGAAATCGCCCGCCGTGTCGAGGATCCGGAAGTCGTCGATCCCGGCTTTGCCGGCGGTGATCGCGGTCTCCAGGCCGCCGAACCCGCCGCCGATGATCAGCAGGTCGAGCGTCTCGTCGAACGGCTCCCGCGGCTCCGGCGCCCCCGCGTAGGGGTCGTCTTCGAAGTGTGAGTACCGGCCCTCGGCGAAGTTGAACTGGTCGGTCCCCTCCGGCCGCACCCGCTTGTCGCGCTCGCGCCGGTATTTGTCACGAACCGACTCGACGTCGAGATCCGCCCCGGTCGGCGATTCACGCTTCCGCGGCCACGAACCATCACCGTTACTGCTCATCCACTCACTCCTCCCTCGGGGCTTCCGACCACCACCGCGGCGGCTGACCCGATGGTGCCGCAGCCCCCGGGGCCCCGACTGTCTCAGTTCAATACGGGAGCGGGGGGCGGCCGAGGGTGCGTTCGCACTTTCCCGTACATAGGACGGCAAACTGCGAACGCGTGGTCACCGGGCGCCGGCTTCAGGCGGTTTGGCCGTTGCCGGCCGGTGCGCCGGCGCCGGAGAGGTAGGCGGCCTCGATGTCGCCGAGGCGGCCGCGGGCCTGCTCGGCGGCGAGGCTCATCTGGATGTGGCCGCCCGCCATCACGTACACGCGGTCGGCGTACTCGAGTGCCTTGCGCGCGTACTGCTCCACCATCAGCACCGCGGTGCCCGCGTCGGCCGCCGCCCGGACCGCCTTCAGCAGGCGGTCGACGATGATCGGCGCCAGCCCCAGGGAGAGCTCGTCGGCGAGCAGCAGCCGCGGTTCCCGTCCCAGCGCTCGCGAGAGGGTCAGCATCTGCTGCTCGCCGCCGGAGAGGAGGCCGCCGCGGGTGCCCATGACGCGCTCCAGCTCGGGGAACAGCTCCAGCGCCTTGGCCTGGGAGACGCCCGCGCAGCGCAGGTTGTCCCGCGCGCTCAGGCCCATGAAGACGGAGCGCTCCTCGGTGATGTAGCCGAGGCCGTTGCGGGCGCGGCGGTAGAGGGGCGCCTTGGTCGGCTCGCCGTCGATCAACACCTCGCCGCCGATCGGCGGCAGCTCGCCCGCCATGGTCAGGAGCGTCGTCGTCTTGCCCGCGCCGTTGGCGCCCAGCAGCGCGACGATCTCCCCTTCCTCGACGGTGATGTCGACGTCGTGCACGACCGGCTGGCCGCCGTACCCGGCGGAAAGCCCCTTGGTCTCCAGCAACGCCTTGGTCACGTCGCCTCACCTCCTCCGCTGCTCGCCGTGGCGACCCCGGTCGGACCCGCCGTCGCCTCCGTCTCCTCGCCCAGGTAGGACGCGATCACCGCCGGGTCGTTGCGGACCTCGGCGGGCGCGCCGCGGCTGATTTCGCGGCCGAAGTCGATGACGACGATGAAGTCGCAGACCGTCATCACGAAGTTGACGTCGTGCTCGACCAGCAGCACGCCCATCCCCCAGTCCTCGGCGAGGCGCTTGACCAGGTGCGCGAGCTCCTCGGTTTCGCGGCTGCCGAGCCCCGCCGCGGGCTCGTCGAGCAGCAGGATGCGCGGCCGCATCGCCACCGCCCGGGCGATCGCCAGCAGGCGCCGCTTGCCGTACGGCAGGTCGGAGACCTGGCGGTCGAGGTCGTCCTCGAGGCCGAACTCCTTGATCGCCGAGACCACCTCGCCGGAGAGTGGCGGGGCCTTCGGCCAGACCAGGTCGCGGAAGTAGGCGCCGGCCGAGGGCGGGTCGGACGCGACGCGCAGGTTCTCCATCACGGTCGAGTCCTCGAACAGCTCCAGCGACTGGAACGAGCGGGAGACGCCGTGGCGCGCGCGTTTCGCCACGCCCCATCTCGTCACCGTCTCGCCGTCGAGGGAGATCGAGCCCTCGCGGAGCGGGGTGAAGCCGGTGACCGCGTCGATCAGGGTCGTCTTGCCCGCGCCGTTCGGCCCGATCAGCCCGGTGATCCGGCCCGGCCGGATGTCCAGCGAGACGCCGTCGACCGCGACCGTGCGGCCGTAGGTCACCTTCATGTCGCGGACCTCGAGCGTCGCCGGCGCGACCACCTCGCGCGCCACGTCGGGCAGCGGCTCGGGCTCCTTGGGCGTGCGCCGCAGCCAGGGGAAGCGGCCGCCGAGCTTGTCGCGGACGAAGTTGATCTGGTCGATCTGCGCGCGGGCGATCCCGTCCGGGTTCAACAGCACCAGGGCGAGGATGCTGATCCCGCTGATCAAGCCGATGTACTTGCCGACGCTCTGGCCGAAGACTTCGTCGAGGATCTGCTGGCCGAAGGCGCCGGCGGCCAGGGTCGCGCCCAGCATCGCGCCGAACAGGTAGCCCAGCCCGCCGATCAGGGCGAGGCCGACCAGGAGGATCGAGGTGAAGCTGGTGAAGGTCGAGTAGTCGATCGTTTCCAGCCGGAAGGCGAGCAGGACGCCGCCCAGCGCGGCGATGCCCGCCGAGAGCCCGAAGGCGTAGAGCTTCGCCCACGGCACGCCGATGCCGAGCGCGGCGGCGGCGCGCTCGTTGGTGCGCACGGCGATGAGTTTTCGCCCGCTCGCGCCGCGTCGCACGTTGGCGAGGATCAGCGCGCAGACGAGGAACACGAAGAGGCTGAAGAACGCGTAGCGCGCCGGGTGGCCGATCGCGTTGATGTTGAAGCCGAAGAGCGAGGCTTCGCCCACCCTCGTGCCCTGGAAGTTCCCCGTGTACGACGGGTTGCGGAAGATCATCAGTTCGATCGCCACACCGAGGCCCAGGGTGACGATCGCCAGGTTGATGCCGCGGGTGCGCACCGCCGGCAGGGCGAACAGCACGCCGACCGGGATCGTCGCCACCAGCGCGATCAGCATCGCCGGCAGGAAGGTGACGTCGGTGGTCGCGACCAGCCGGCCCGCGATCCAGGCGCCGAAGCCGGCGATCGCGAACTGGGCGAGGGAGAGCTGGCCGGCGTAGCCGGTGACGACGACGATCGAGAGCAGGATCACCGCGTAGGCGATCGTCACGTTCACCGAGTCGATCCAGGCGGGGTTCAGCAGGGAGACGATCACCCCGGCGAAGATCACCCCCGGGATCAGCACCCGCGGCCTGATCCGACCGCTGCCGACCGACGGCAGGCGCTGCAGGAAGTGGTCGCGCAGCGGGATCGCCTGGCCGCGGAAGACGAGCATGATGATGATCACCAGGAAGGGCACCGATTCGCCGAACCCCTGCTGGTGGACGTAGCGGGTGAGCACGGTCTGGCCGATCCCGATCGCCAGGCCGGCGAACAGCGCCAGCGGGAAGGAGCGGAAGGCGGCGACCAGCGCGGCGGCGGTCGCGGCCAGGATCAGGCTGGTCATCACCGTCACCTGTAGCGTCACGATCGGCGCGATCAGGATCGCCGCGAAGCCGCCGATCGCCGAGCCGAGCGCCCAGTTGACGGTCGCCACCCGGTCCGGCGACCAGCCCAGCGACGACGCCACGCGCTCGTTCTCCGCCACCGCCGTGGTGGCGACGCCGAAGCGCGAGCGCTTGTAGAAGAGCCAGAGGGCGAAGGTGAGGCCGACCGCGATCGCCAGCAGGATCAGGCGGTCCTCGGAGATGGTGATGCTCTTGTGGATCGTCAGCACCTTGGTGGGGAGCTCCGAGGGGACGAACTTCGGCGTGGTGCCGTAGCGCAGCACCGCGATCGCCTGGAGCGTCGTCAGGACCCCCAAGGTCGCGATCACCCTCACCAGCGGTGAGACTTTGCGCAGCGGTTTCATGATCAGCACGTAGGTGAGCGCGCCGACCAGGGCGGAGAAGGCGACGCCGACGATCGCCGAGGGGATGAAGGCCCAGCCGTGTTCGTTGTGCAGCTCCCACTGCAGGTAGACGCCGACCATCCCCATCGCGCCGAGGGCGAAGTTGAGCACGCCCGAGCCGCGATAGATGACGATCAGGCCCTGCGAGGCCAGCGCGTAGAGCGCGCCGACGCCGAGACCCAACAGTGCGAAACGAAGGACTTCTTCCATCTGCTTACCTCCGCTTGAGGCGGAATCGCCACCCGGCGCGCCGGTGGGGCGCGCCGGGTGGCGTCATCCGGCTCAGCTTTCGGGGGCTTCGCCTTTCCCGAGCTTCCCTTTGCCTTCCATGAGTTCGGTCGCGTCGTAGAGGTCTTCCGAGTAGGGGACGACTTCTCCGTTTTCGTATTTCGCGAACGAGGCGGCGCGGTTGAAGAGGCGGCTGAAGCCCTTCACACCGTTCCATTCTTCGGTCAGGTTGAGCGTCGGCACGAGCCCGCCGGTGTCGAGTTCGGTGGTCTTGCTCGCCGCTTCCAGGAACGTCTTGTTGGTGATCGGGCCTTTCATCCCTTCGACGATCACCTTGAATCCGACGTCGCCGCTCCAGGCTCCCTGGGCCGCCAGCGAGCCGTAATCGAGGCTCATATCGGCTTCGGAGAATTCGAGCGCTTCCCGGTATTCGTCCCAGGCGGGGGTTTTCCAGTCGGTGTAGACGCCGGCGATGATGCTGCCTTCACCGGCTTCTTCGAACCCTTCGAGGGACTGTTCGTTCAGGTTCCCCTGGGCGCCGTACATGACCGCTTCGGTGCCCGACTGGGCCCAGGCGCCCATCCAGGCCTTGTACAGCGATTCGCCGAAGATGGTCGCCACGCATTCGGGGTTCCCCGACAGCGCTTCCGCGACCACGGCGCTCTCGTCCTTGGCCGCCGCCGGGATCGTGATGAATTTGTTGATCGACTTTCCGTACGCTTTCGCGGCGTTTTCCATCACCGGTTCGAAGACGGCTTCGGCGCCTTCGACGATCACCGCGTTCATCGTTTCGCAGCCTTCTTCGTAGGCTTTCGCGACGGCGGCGGCGCCGTAGGCGGGCTGGCTGCCCAGCGGGAACGAGATTTTGCTTTCCAGTTCGCTCGCCGACTCCGCGCAGCAGCCGCCGAACAGCGCGACTTCCGCCTTTTCGAAGATCGGGACGATGTTGTCGCCGAAGAAGCTGAACGAGCCGATCGCGGCCACGACGCCTTCTTCCACGCCCTGCCGGGCACAGGCCGCCGCCTGCGTCGGTTCACCGCGTTCGTCGCAGACCGTGATCTTGATCGGCCGGCCGTTGATGCCGCCGTGCGCGTTCGTCCATTTTTCGAACGCGATCGTGGCTTCGGTGGCGTTCGGGTAGGTCGGCGTGTCCTGCGACTGGATCGGGTTGATGAAGATCGCCTTGATCGGTTCACCCTTCGCCGCTTCTTCAGGCGCGGCAGAGCTTTCCGAGCTGGCGGCGGTTTCTTCGCCGCCGGCGCTCGATTCATCGCTGCCCGCGGAAGCGGTGCTTTCACTCGAGCTGCTGCTGCTTCCACCTCCGCACGCGGACAGCGCGAGCGCGGTCAGGACCGCCATCGCGGCGATCAGGACCAGGATGGCGCTTCGCCGCCCGATGGGCGAACGGTCGGGCAATCGCATCGAATCTCCTCCTCTGTTTCCCATGGAATTGGCACCACGACCGCGGCAATCCCACCTGCCAACCGGTCGTTTGTTGGTGACGGTCGCGCGACTCTACCATCCGGTTGGTAGATAAACAAGATTGGCGGGTTCAGACGGCCGCGGAGGCGACCGCGACGGCGACGAGGTCCTCCCCGCGCCGCACCCACAGATCGACCTCGAGGGCCGCGTCGGCCCCGGTGCCGACCGCTCCCCGCACCGCCCCGCCGACCTCCACCGTGTCCCCCGCCAGGACCGAGCCGAGGAACTTGGCGCGCAGCGATCCGCCCCGGTACCAGGGCTCGCCGAAGAAGCCGGCCAGCGCCTCCGCCAGGTGGCAGGCGAGCTGCTGCCCCTGCACCAGCGGCGCCGCCAGCCCCGCCCGGGCGGCGATCTCGAAGTCGGTGTGGACGCTGCGCCGGGCCGCCGGATGTTCGAGGGTCGAGTAGACGAGGAGCTGGGGGAAGCTCACCCGCTTGCGCAGCGGCCGCAGCGGCGTCCCCGGCGCCAGGTCGCGGGCCGCGCGCTCGGCCGGAGGGCCCGCCGCCGCCGGCTCGACCCGGCGCATCGGCGGCTGGCGCCGCCCGTCGTCCTCGCGCGGCCCGTCCATGCGGAAGTACTCGACCGCGCGATGGCGCAGCACCACGGTCCCGTCGCCGCGCCGCGCCTCCCCCTCGAGCACCACCGCCCCGCGGCCGCCGACCACGTACTTGTCGACGAAGCGGCCGGTCAGGGTGGCCGTCTCACCGACCGGCAGCGGCGCCTCGCAGCAGAGCGACTCCTCGACGTGCGCCTCTTCCAGCCACTCCGAGCCCGCCGCGGAGGTCTCGTGGACGTCGATCCGGAAGCGTTCGAAGTAGATCTGCATCAGCTCGTTGGCGAGCAGCGAGGAGTGGGCCACCGGCCCGCCGAACGGGGACGGGCCGAAGTGCCAGGGGCCGTAGTCGTCCTGGGCGAAGGCGAAGGCCTTGACCCGGGCCGCGTCGACGAGGACCCGCCGCGGGCCGAACTCCTCGCCGACGACGGCGAGCTCGAAGCGGTGGTCGCGCAGCCCCGCCGTCACCGCCGCGAGCCGGCGGCCTCGGCTTCGAGCATCTTGCGGACCTCCGAGCGGCGCACCTTGAGGCTGACCGTGCGCGGCAGGTCGTCGATGAACCGCACCGCGGTCGGTTTCTTGTAGGTGGCGAGGCCGGTGCGGCAGTACTCGATCACCGCCTCCGCCTCGACCTCGGCGCCGGGGGCCGGGATCACCGCGGCGACGACGCTCTGCCCCCAGCGCTCGTGGGGCAGCCCGACCACGGCGACGTCGGCGACCCCGGGCATCGTCTTGATGAATTCCTCGACCTCGGTCGGGTAGACGTTCATGCCGCCGGAGACGATCAGGTCGGTGCGGCGCTCGGCGATGTAGACGTAGCCCGCCGGGTCGATCGAGGCGAGGTCGCCGCTGCGGTACCAGCCGTCGACCAAGGCCTCCGCGGTCGCCTCGGGCAGGTTCCAGTAGCCGTCCATCAGGGCCGGGCTCCGCATCGCCAGCTCACCGATCGCCTCGCCGTCGTGGGGCACCGGCTCGCCGCTGTCGGGGTCGATCAGCCGCACCGCCGATTCGGCGACGGCGCGCCCCGCCGACGCGTAGAGGTCTTTCGCCGCGGACTCCCCTTCGACGTCGTCGGGGGTGGTCGCGGTGATCAGGCCGCCGGAGTTCTCGGTCATCCCGAGCCCCTCGACGAAGCGGCCGCCGACCGTCTCGGCGAGCAGCCGCAGTTTCTCCGGCGCCGCCCGCGAGGCGGAGTGGAGCACCGAGGCGAGCGACTGCCAGCGTCGCGGATCGCGCCGGGCGACCTCGCAGAAATCGACGATCAGCGGCGAGGGGACGTAGGTGAAGGTCGCCCGCTCCCGCTCGATCGTCTCGACCAGCGACTCGACGTCCCAGCGACCCATGATCACCAGGGTCCCGCCGGTCAGCAGGTGGGTGATGAAGTGCGCCGGCACGGTCGCGACAAAGGACATCGAGCCGGTCAGCGCCGCGGTGCCGAACAGGGGCAGGTGGTAGGAGAGCGAGTTCAGCCGCGCCAGCGCCATCACGCTGCGGTGGGTGAGCATCGCCCCCTTCGGCTTGCCGGTGGTGCCGCTGGTGTAGCCGATGATGTAGACGTCGTCCGGCGTCGGGCCGGGCGGCGGGGTCGCCGCCCCGGCGCCCAGCAGCGCCTCGAAGTCCCGCGCCTCGACCTCCGCCGCGGCGCCGCCGACCGCGACCACCTCGACGCCGTCGAGGCAATCGAGCTCACCGACGTCGCCGGCGATCGAGTCGTCGAAGAAGAGGGCCCGCACGGCCGCGTCGGTGAGCGGATGGGACGCCTCCGCCGCCCGCACGCGGGCGTTGACCGGGACCATGATCAACCCGGCCTTGGCCAGGGCGAGGTAGAGCTCGACGTACTCGACCCGGTCGCCGAGCCAGGCGCCCACCCGGTCGCCGCGCTCCAGGCCGAGGCCGAGCAGGGCGTTGGCAAGGCGGTCGGTGCGCCGGTCGAGCTCGGCGTAGGTGACCGACCTGCCGCCGTCGCGCATCTTCACCGCCACCCGCTCCGGCGAGCGGCTCGCGCCGAGCCGCACCAGGTCGCCGACCGTCGGCACGTTGCCGCTCACGGCGCGACGCTCCGACCGCCGCAGACGTAGAGCACCTGGCCGGTGACGTAGGACGCCTCCGGTGAGGCGAGGAAGGCGACGATCCCGGCGACGTCCTCGGGGCTGCCGATCCGCCCGGCGGGG